>Ga0247832_1002457_pt1 | contig 28355 bp, 19 predicted proteins | sample LaCruzMarch2015__10_FD_192407 | JGI IMG/M metagenome (GOLD analysis project Ga0247832, IMG submission 192407) | Freshwater microbial communities from meromictic Lake La Cruz, Castile-La Mancha, Spain - LaCruzMarch2015_4m | ecosystem: Environmental > Aquatic > Freshwater > Lake | place: Spain... | reverse complement strand
AGGTGCGATGCCACTGCAATGCGGGTGCGGTCCCCGCGTTCATGAATCGCCATGCGTCGCCTCGTCCTCCTTCTTTCCGCCGTCTGCTCTTCGCTCTTCGCGGCCAAGCCAAACATCGTCGTGCTGCTAGCCGATGATCACAGTGCGGCGGACATGAGTGTGCATGGCGCGCAGGACATTCCCACGCCGCATCTCGATCTCATGGCCGCTGCGGGGCTGGTGTTTGAATGTGCCTTTGTGAATTCGCCGAGCTGCGCACCGAGCCGTGCGGCGCTTTTCACCGGGCTGTATCCGGCCAAGAACGGCGCAGAGTCAAATCATGCCAAGCCACGGCCCGAACTGAAACGTCTGCCCACGTATCTGAAGGAGCTGGGCTATGACGTGGTAAGCTTCGGCAAAACGAGCCACTACGCGCATGTCACCGATCAGGGCTTCGACCGCGCGGAGAACTTTGGCTATCACGACCACGCTGGCGTGCAGGCGAGCATCGACTTCCTGAAGCAACGCAAGAGTGACAAGCCGCTCGCGCTCTTCTTTGGCACCAACTGGCCCCACGTGCCGCTGCCAGCCCCCGAGGGCGTTGATCCCGCGAAGGTGCGCGTGCAGCCGATGCACATCGACACACCCGAATTCCGCCACTACCGCGCACGTTACATCAATGCCGTCATGAAGATGGATGCGGAGATTGGCGCGGTGTATGAGGCCGCGAAGCGAGTGCTCGGCACAGAGAACACCTTCTTCCTGCAGACCAGCGACCACGGCGCGCAGTTGCCCTTTGGCAAATGGAACCTCTACGACGAAGGCACCCGCGTGCCGCTCATCGTTCACTGGCAGGACAAGGTGGCCGCCGGAACACGCACGATGGCCATGGCCCAGTGGATCGATATTCTACCGACACTGATCGAAGTCGGCGGCGGCACATGTCCCACTGACCTGGATGGCAAGTCACTGCTGCCAGTGTTCATGGGCAAGGCCAGCACGCATCGCGAGGCGATCTTCACCACGCACACTGGGGACAACAACATGAACGTCTATCCGAGCCGCTCGATGCGCACCGCTCGGTGGAAATACATTCGCAACCTGCACCCCGAGTTCCGCTTCAGCACGCACATCGACCGCGCGGCAAATGAAGACAGCCTGACCTACATCGCGTCCTGGGAACGCGCGGCGAAAACTGATCCGCAGGCTGCCTTCATCGTGAAACGGTATCGTGAGCGGCCAGCCGAAGAGCTTTACGATCTGGAGGCCGACCCCTTCGAGTTGAAGAATCTTGTCACCGATCCAACCCAGGCCACTCCACTTACCGAACTACGTCAGGGACTCGATGCTTGGATGAAGAGCACCAACGATCCTCAAAAGGTGGCCGGTCAGCCCTTGCTGCTCACCGATGAATTCAAGCTCATCAGCAAGCCCGCAAAGAAGGCCAAGGCAGGCACCAAGTAACCTCACCCATCTCATGAGCCGTTTCATCTTCCTGTTTCTATTGCTCTGTGGCTCAGCCGTTGCCGCACCGAGGCCGAACATCGTCATGATCTTCATCGACGACATGGGCTGGGGCGACTTCTCCTGCTTTGGTAACAAAGCTGCCCAGACACCCAACATCGACCGCATGGCCGCAGAGGGCATTCGCTTCGAGCAGTTCTATGTAAACTCGCCCATCTGCTCGCCCTCGCGTTGTGCGCTAACCACAGGCCAGTATCCGCAGCGCTGGCGCATCAACTCCTTCCTCAACAATCGCGCCGACAATGAACGCCGTGGCTGCGCGCAATGGCTTGATCCGAAAGCGCCCACACTGGCACGCATCCTCCAGAAAAATGGCTATGCCACCGGACACTTCGGCAAGTGGCACCTCGGCGGCCAGCGCGATGTCGATGACGCACCGCCAATCACGGCGTATGGCTTCGATGAATCGCTCACTAACTTCGAAGGCATGGGCCCGAAGCTGCTGCCGCTGACCATGAAGCCGGGCGATACCGAACCCGGCAAGATCTGGGCGGATGCCGAGCGCCTCGGCAAGCCCGTGACCTGGATGCAGCGTTCGACGATCACCACTGGCCTCATCGACGCCGCGCTTCCCTTCATCGGTAAGGCGGCTGCCGCGAAGAAGCCGTTCTTCGTCAACCTCTGGCCCGACGATGTGCACGGCCCCTGGTGGCCACCGACCCACAAGTGGGCCGACGACAAGCGCGGCAAGTATCTCGCCGTGCTGGAGGAAATGGATCGCCAATTCGGCAAACTCTTCGATCATCTGCGAGCCAACCCCGAACTGCGCAACAACACTCTCCTGTTGATGTGCTCTGACAACGGCCCGGAGGCGGGGGCAGGTAGCGCAGGTCCGTTTCGCGGCGGCAAAACAACGCTGTATGAAGGTGGCACACGCTCTCCGCTGATTGTGTGGGGTCCCGGCTTGATCAGCAAAACTCACACAGGCATCGTGAACACAACCTCCGTCTTTGCCGCCTTTGACCTCGCGCCCTCGCTGCTAGCCCTTGCCAAGATTGATCCTCAAGGCACCGCCTTCGACGGTGAGAACCTCGCGCCTACTCTTCTCGGGCAAAGCACCTCCTCGCGCAGCGCTCCGATCTTCTGGCGTCGTCCACCGGATCGCAAGACCGCTGGGGAAAAACTTCCCGAACGCTTGCCCGATCTGGCCATGCGCGAGGGGCGCTGGAAGTTACTGTGCGACTACGACGGCACACAACCTCAGCTTTACGACCTCGCCAACGATCGCGGCGAGACCAACAATGTCGCGCTCAAGCACGCTGACATTGTGGCCCGCATGACTCAGGCATTGCTGTCTTGGCATCAATCGCTGCCGCCAGACAATGGCGCGCAACTCGCCGCTGAAAAGCCGTCCAAGCCCGGCAAGAGAAAGACGAAGTAGTCCGGAAGCTTTGCGTCGAATCACGGCTCGACGCTGATCGTCGTCGTGACCTCGTTTGCGATCAGACCTGCAGCGGCGGCATCAGTGAGCGCCTTGCCAGCTTGGCGCAGGTGCTTGAAGCTCAAGTTTTCGATGCGGTGGGTGTCGTCGAATCCCTCGATGTGGAGGCGGGGCTGGATACCGGGGGCGAGGTCGATCTGGTCAAAGCGCACGCCGTTGATGTGGCCGCGTTCCTTGTCCTTGCCGCAGGCATCGGCGCGAATCCACAGCGTGGCGAGGGTGTCCTGGCAGTGCTCGATGCGGATGAGTTCAAAGACGATGTCACTCATCGTGCCTCGATCTGCGACGAGCACGGCGAGAGAGCAGCATTGGCATAGGAAGCCGGTGCTGGTGGGTTAACGCGGCTGTCCCGCCCTCCGAAACTCCCCCGGCGTGACGCCATGTCTCTGTTTGAACGCGGCTTGCAAGTAGTGGCTATGAGTGAAACCAGTCTGCTGGGCGATGGTGTCGATGGTGAGGTTGGTGTCTTCCAGAAGGCGCTCCACTTGGCGAAAGCGTAGGCGCTGGATTTCCTCTTTGGGGCTGCGTTTCAAGGCGGCCTGCATCCGACGTTCCAAGGTGCTGCGCGAGGCGTTCAGTTTGCGACACACCTCGTCCACGGTGATGCCGGTGGCCGCGCCTTCACGCATCATTCGCGCAGCACGGGCCACCAGTTGATCGTGAATCACCAAGTCATCGGAAGACGCACGCACCAGGATGCCACGCGGGGGCACCAGCGTTTCGCGTTGCTTGGGCTTCTTGCCCGTCATCAAACGATCCAGCACCTGTGCGGCAAGATAGCCCACGGTCAGGCCATCGTAGCGCAGGCTGGACAGCGGTGGCGTAGCGAACTCACACAGCATCTCTTCATTCTCAGCGCCCACGACCGCGACTTCTTCCGGCACAGCAATGCCTGCGCGCTGACAGGCGTCGAGCAAGCGAACCCCAAGCGCATCATTGGCCGCGAAGATGCCCACGGGCTTGGGCAGATGAGACAGCCAGTCGATGAGCTTGGCCTGCGCTTGCTCCCAGTCGGCCACGGACTCCGGTTCGGTCTCGGGCAGCACGGTGCAGGAGCAGCCTTCAGCCTTGACGGTGCTGACGAAGTTCTGCACACGCTGCTCGAAGAAGGTCTCCGTCTCCAGGCTGTAGGCGGCGAAGTTACGATAACCGCGATTGAAGAAGTGCTCAGCCACGGTGCGCCCAATCAAACGATTGTCCATGCCAACGAAAGGCAGGTTCTGGCACAACTTGCTGGACCGGATTTCAACGGCGGGCACGCCACTGGCGGCGATGATGTCCGCCGTCTCCTGCGTGAAGGTGCGGCTGATGATGCCGTCGCCATCCCAGTGCTTCAACCACGGCGGTGGCGAGGAGTCAAGAGCACGCAACTCGATAAAGGTAGACCACGGGCCGTGCTCGGCAATGTAGCGACGCACACCGCCGAGGAGTTCGCGCGTGTAGGTGCGGGTGGTCTCCACAAGCAGGGCGACTCGTGGGATGCGGCGGGGCTTCTTTTGCATGTGACGGAAAACCTGAGCTTTGATGCAGCATACCCGCAGTTACAAGCCTCTGGCAAATGCGTTTAATAGGAAGTCAAACCACAAACTCCTTCCCCATTCCATGTCCAAGCCCAAAGTCCTTCTCATCATCGGCGACGCCACTGAAACTGTGGACACGCTGTATCCCTACTACCGTCTGATCGAGGGCGGCTATGAACCCGTGATCGCCGCGCCGGAGAAGCGCCGCTACCAGATGGTGCTGCATGAGGTCAAGCCCGGCTGGACCATCACCAAGGAGTGGGAAGGCTACAGCATCATGGCCGATGTGACCTTTGCCGAAATCAAGCCAGAGCAATACGCAGGCATCTTCTTCAGCGGTGGTCGTGCGCCGGAGTACATTCGCGAAGACGAGGACCTGCTTCGCATCACACGCTGGTTCTGGGAAAACAAGATCCCCTGCGCCAGTGTGTGCCACGGCGTCGAGATTCCGGCGCGTGCAGGCATCGTGCAAGGCCTACGCATGGCCACGGTGGCCAAGTGCAAGTTCGACCTGGAAATCTGCGGCGGCATCTACGTGAATGAGCCCTGCGTGATCGACCAGCACATGTTCAGCGGTCGCACCTACCATGACAGTGGTCACTTCATTGGCCCCTGGATCAAGGCCATGGACGCACAGCGCAACGCTTGATCTTTCCTCCACACGCCATGCATTCACGTCGTCACTTCCTGCACACCGCGCTCGGCCTTGCCGCCCTGCCTCGCCTTGCCTCCGCTGCTGCTTCTCCGAGTAGCATCAGCCTGGGATTCAGTCTCTATGGCATGAAGACGCTGCCGCTGGATGTGGCGCTGAAGACATGCGCTGAGATCGGCTACTCACACGTGGAGCTAGCCCTGAATGCAGGCTACCCCAGCGAGCCTCAGGTCTTCACAGCCGAAGCCCGACAAGCCACGTCCGCACAGCTCAGGACCTTGAAGCTCGACTTGCCATGCCTGATGCTCAACATCAGCCTGACGGCAGATAACAAGGCCCATGCGGCTGCCATGCAATCCATTGCCGATGCCGCGCAACTGGCCCGCGATTTGAATCCCGCCAATCCAGCCATCATCGAAACAGTGCTGGGCGGCAAGCCAGCCACCTGGGAGCAACAGAAGGCTGGCATGGCGGCACGATTGCAAGACTGGGCTGCAGCAGCGGAGAAGGCGAAAACCGTGATCACCATCAAGGCGCACGTCGGAAGTGCCGTGAACTCGCCCGAGCGGTTGCTATGGTTGCTCGAACAGGTGAAGTCACCAGCGATTCAAGTCGCCTATGACTACAGCCATTTTGAACTGCAAGGCATCGACATGGAGGAGAGCATGAAGCTGCTGCTGCCGCGCACGAAGTTCATCCACGTCAAAGATTCGGTCGGTGCACCAGGCAAGTTCCAGTTTCTGCTGCCAGGCGAAGGCCGCACCGATTACGTGAAGTATTTCACCGCCCTCAAGCAGCACGGCTACACCGGCCCCGTGTGCGTGGAAGTCAGCGGGCAGATCTTCAATAAGCCGGGCTATGAACCCATCGCCGCTGCCAAGAAGTGCTACGCCGCGCTATCGGGAGCGTTGGCCAAGGCTGGCTGAGAATTCTTCCTTCCCCTGCCCCATGCACCGCACTCTTGCCTTGCTGCTGCTGACGGCCACTGGCCTTCACGCGGAACCCCTGATCACTGGCTTTGATCGTTTTCATGCCGAGAAACCCACGGCCGAATCCGGACGTCTGCTCTACAACGAACTGGGCTGCGTGAACTGCCACGGCGGCGATACGGGATTGCCGCCCCGGCGTGGCCCCGTGCTGACTGGGATCACGCAGCGCCTTCAGGCCGATTGGATTCGCGGCTTCCTGGCCGCTCCGTCCAAGGCGAAGGCTGGCACGTCTATGCCGCACCTCTTTGCCGAGCAAGATCAGGAGAGCGTTGAAGCGGTGCTGCACTACCTGGGCACCCAGAACCCCATGACGCCCTTCAAGCCCAAGAACGCCAAGTATCTGAATGCCGAGCGTGGCAGCGATGTGTTTCATACGATGGGCTGCGTGACCTGCCATGAACCTGGCAAGGACTTCCAACCGCCTGCGGGCAAGCCCAAGGACAGCGAGTTCACCCATGCCTCCATCGCCTTCCCCGACCTGACGAAAAAGTACAGCCTCGCCTCACTCACAGCCTTCCTTTCGGACCCGCTCAAAACGCGGCCCGATGGCCGAATGCCGCGCACGGACATGCATGAGAGCGACGTCAGTGATCTCGCCGCGCACCTGATGGATTATCAACACAGCGATGGCACGGGCGCGAAGGCTATTGCCGCATTCAAGGCAGACAAAGCCCTCGCAGCGAAGGGCATAGTCATCTTCACCGCCAAGCGCTGCGCTTCCTGCCATGAGCTGCCCAAGGAGGTGGCCGCAGCACCTGTCGCGCTGAAAGCAGCCGAGTCGGGGTGTCTATCTTCTGACACGAAGCCCGGCATTCCCCACTACGACCTGAGCGAAGCACAGCGTACCGCCTTGAAAGCCTATCTGGTGGCCCGCGACGAGCCTCACAAGCCTGCCCAGACCCTAGAACTGACCTTGCAAGCCCTGAACTGCGTGGCCTGTCATGACCGTGATGGCAAAGGAGGCCCTGATGCGGCGCGCAAAGCCTACTTCACCGGTGATCACAACTTGGGCGACACAGGCATCTATCCACCGCCGCTCACCGAAGCCGGACGCAAGTTCCAGCCTGAGTGGCTAAAGAATGTGCTCTCTGGCAAGTCACGCGTGCGCCCCTATCTGAACACCAAGATGCCTGCGTTCGGCAAGGCTACGGATGATCTCCCGGCGCTATTCGCTAAGGTGGATGCCAAGCCCGAAACACCGTTACCAAAGGGCGATCTTGCTGCTGGCAAGAAGCTCTTCGGCGTGCTCGGCGGCATTGGCTGCATCACCTGCCATCGGTGGGACAAACGGCCCTCGCTTGGCATTCAGGCGCTGAACCTCAGCACCACCGGCCAGCGCCTTCAGCCGGGCTGGTTTCACGACTACCTGATCAACCCCGCCGCGCATCGTGCAGGCACCTTGATGCCCTCTTTCTGGCCCGGTGGCGTGGCAGCGAATCAGACGATCCTAGGCGGCAAAACCGATCTCCAGATCGCATCCTTGTATGACTTCGCCAAGGCGGACAACGATGAGCCGGAAGGCTACCCTGCGATGGTGGCGGGCGAGTTTGAATTGATCCCCAAGGACCACCCGATCATCCAACGCACGTTCATGGAAGGTGTGGGCACTCATGCCATTCTCGTCGGCTTTCCAGGCGGAGTGCACGTCGCGTATGATGCGCTGAAAGCACGTCCAGTCCTGCTATGGAAGGGCGCGTTCTTCGATGCCTATAACACCTGGTTCACGCGCGCTGCGCCCTTTGAAAAGCCGCTGGGCAAGCCCGTTGCCAAATGGGCAGCCCCCAGCGATTCCGCCGCCGACGATGTGCAGTTCCGTGGCTACAAGCTGGATGCCGCGCACGTGCCCAACTTCCTCTACGATGTTGGCAAGGTTCGGGTGCAAGAACGCTTCGAAGCCAAGAATGGCACCATGGAGCGCACCGTGGTGTGGGATGCTACTTCGCTACCCGATGTGGCCATCTCGCATCCCGATGGCGTCATCATGACCGAGGCCAAGGACAGCACCGCTGGCAAACGCACCTTCATCTATTCGTGGAAATGAAAACCTTCGTCTTCCTCACGGCTCTCATTGCCGCCACTGCCCAGGCTTCGGACACGGCTTATACCATCACGGACATCCTCACGGCCAACGCGCCAACAGCTTCTCGCAGCACCGAATGGAAGCCCGGCCAAGGCATCACGCTGGAAGTCAGCGGTATGGACTGGCTGGCAGATGGACGGCTCGCCGTCGCGATCCGCAAAGGCGAGGTGTGGATCATTAGCAATCCTCACGCAGCCAAGGTCGCTGATGTGACTTTCAAACTCTTTGCCTCGGGTTTGCACGAACCCCTGGGGCTACGCGTGGACGGTGACAGCCTGCTAGTCATGCAGCGCTCTGAATTGACGCGTCTTCGCGATAGCGATGGCGACGGTGAAGCAGACGAATACCTGACGGAAGCCCACGGCTGGAACGTTTCCGGCGCGTATCACGGCTATGCCTACGGCCCCAAAAAGGATGGCCAAGGCAATGACTGGCTGGCCCTGAATCTGGACATGGGTGACCACAGCAACAACGACATCGGCTGGCGCGGCTGGGCGGTGATCAAGCAAGCGGATGGCCGCATTGCACCCATGAGCGCTGGCTTCCGCAGCCCTTGCGGTCTAGGTGCGAACCACGAGGGCGACATGTTCTGTGTCGATCAACAAGGCACCTGGGTGCCCGCGACACCGGTCTTCCATCTGCGCAAAGGCATGTTCGCGCTCAACCCGGAAGGGCTCGGCTCGCAGAAGCTGGCAGGCTCACCATTGAACATCAAGGTTCCGATTCCCAACAAAGTCCTCTACCCCGAAGCCGTGCGATCAGTGCCTGGCATGGTGCCACCAGCGGTCTGGCTGCCCTACAACAAGGCGGGGCGCAGCGGCACGGACCTCGTGGTCTCCGACCGGGGCGGCAAGTTCGGCCCCTTCGATGGCCAGCTATTGGTGGCCGAGTTCACTGATGCCAAGATCAACCGCGCCTATCTGGAAAAGATAGACGGCGAATACCAGGGCGCCGTCTTTCCCTTCCTCAATGGCTTCGCCTCCGGCATCGTGCGGCTATCCTTCAGCAAGGAAGGCGATCTCTTTGTCGGCATGACGAGCCGCGGCTGGTCCTCGCTCGGCACCCGTGCCTACGGCCTGCAACGCGTGCACTGGAATGGGCAGACTGACTTCGCCATGAAGGAGATGAAGGCCAAGCCCGATGGGTTTGAGTTGGTCTTCACCGAACCCGTGGATGCCGCGAGCGCAGGCGATGTGAAATCGTATGCCATGAGCAGCTACACGTATCTGTATTCGAGCGCCTATGGCAGCGATGAGGTTGACGCACAGGAACTGGAAATCACCCAAACCACGGTCAGCGACGACAAGCTGCACGTGCATCTGAAGATCGAAGGCCTGCGCGAGTTGTATGTACACGAATTGCATGCCAATGGCGTGAAGTCCGCCAGGGGCAAGCCGCTCGTTTTTAACGACGCTTACTACACGCTGAATCGGATCCCGAAGCGGTAAGTGACGAGGCTTGTCTGACGGAAGAAACATCCGCTATCAGCGCCGCGTTCTCACGCGATGCTCCGACTCCTTGTTTGCCTTCTGCTGGCAACCAGCACCGCACTACCTGCTCAAACACCCGCTCCCAAAGCCAAGGCGAAGGGTAAGGCCAAAGCGCTCGCCGCTCGTCAGCCACAGTTCCTTGCGCCACTGGGCCAGCATTTAACTTCGTCGGATGCCACATTGCATCGCGACTTTCCTGACCTGTGCATCAGCGGCGACACAGCCATGTGGGCGACCTACATTGAGCACGACGGCAAGGCTGACACACTGCATTTGGCGAAGCGCCAGGGCCGTAGCTTCATCTCCGTAGCAGCGATCTCACAGCCCGGCGTGATTCATCAGCCCGCCATCGCCAATGACGGCACTGGCGGTGTCTGGTGCGTGTGGGGTCAGGTTAATGCACAGGACGTGATGACCTTGCGCGCACGTCGTTTTGCCAAGGGCAAACTCGATGCCGAGATCGAGCTCGCCGAGCGGCCAGAAGCCGGCAGCACCTTCGTCGATGTAGGCACCGACACTGCGGGGCGCGTGTGGGTGACCTGGCAGGAAGTGAAGCCCGGAGCCTCGCAAATCTGGGCGCGGCATTGGCATGAGACTCAAGCCACTTGGTCGAAATCCACCCAAGTCTCCACCCTCAAAGAAGGCGGCAACTGGGAGCCTCGACTTGCCTTCACCCACACGGATAGCGCATGGATCGTCTATGATTCATCCGCAGGCAGTGAATTCAATCTGCGCCTCGCACGGGTGAAGCTCGACGGCACGGTCGAGGACAAGTTACTCGTGCAAACCCCTGACTACGAAGCGCGGGCCAGCATCGCCTTCGACGGCAAGGACGGCCTCTGGATCGCCGCTGAGCGTGGCAGGAAACAGTGGGGCCTGGATGCGCGAGGTCATGAGAATGATATGGGCTTTAATGCGCAGAAACGTCTCCTACTGGGTCGCTATGACATTGCGAGCGGTCAGTTTACGGAAGTCCCAGTGCCTCACAATGGTCGCCCAACGCCAGCCCCCGACCCCAGTCCTGGCTTCGCCGTGAACGTGCCCTCCGTCGCTGTGCGTGAAGGCGCGGTGTGGCTGAGCTATCGCTACTTTGCCAACAGCTTCTGGCGGGTCGCGATCACACGCTACGATCCTGCAACCCAGCGCTGGGCGGAACCTGCAGCGCTACCGGACAGCACGATGGGTCAGGACCGTCATCAAGAGCTCACCATCGGCCCCAAAGGCGGACTCTGGATGACCTGGCCGACGGACAAACGCACCAGCAAGCTCAGCGGTGTCGCAGAGATTCATGCAGCGCAGATCAAGACCGATACTGAATGGCCGCTGATGCCGGAAGAGCCTGCGGCAGCCATCGCGCAAGCAACGACACCCGAACCGTATCTCAATGCACCCACTGCACCACGTGCGCTGACCGAACACCACACCTGGAAGATCGGAGGCAAGACCTATCGGCTGGCGTGGGGCGACTTGCACCGGCACACCGACATCTCAAACTGCCGCACGGGCTTCGACGGCTGCATCCTTGAAGCGTATCGCTACGCCTATGACTTGGCAGGGCTCGACTTCCTCGGCACCTCGGATCACACCGATGTCGGCAAGATCTACTCGCCCTATGAATGGTGGCACACGCAGCGGCAAGTGGATGCCTTTCATGCACCTGGGCACTTCTCTTCGCTCTATGCCTATGAGCGCGAACAGCCCTTTCCCTGGGGCCATCGCAACATCGTCTTCGCCAAGCGTGGTGGCCCGCTGGTTTACATCAACCGCGCCTACTATCGCCAGTCACAGTGGCAGGAGGCCTTGCCAGTTGCGCCCGGCATTCAGCCCATTCAACCCACAGAGCTATGGGACATCCTGAAGCGCTACAATCAATCCGTGGCCATCATCAGCCACACAGGTGCGACCAATATGGGCACCGACTGGACGAAATATGAGAGCGGCATCGACAACACGTATGAGAACACGGTCGAGATCTTCCAGGGCGCACGCGTCAGCTACGAGGGACTCGCCTTGCCACAGCCCACGGTCGGCCTGCGCGAGACTGAGAACTACACGCCACACAAGCTGGCGGGTAACGAGCATCCGAAGCCGCCTGGTATCATCACCGACTTCGATGCTGGGTTTGCCAAGAAGCCTGGCTACAACAATGGCGTGTATCAGAAGGCGCTCGAACTCGGCCACAAGCTCAGCGTCTTTGCCTCCAGCGACCATATCGCCACGCACACCTCCTTTGGTGGCGTGTATGTCGAGGACTTCACACGCGAGGGTATCATCGCCGGGTTCAAGGCTCGTCGCACCTGTGCGGCCACGGACAAGATTTTTGTGGAACTCAGCAGCGGCGAGCACCTTATGGGTGAGGTGTTTGAGACGACGGCCAAGCCCACGCTCACCTTCCACATCGTAGGCACGGCAGCCATCAAGCGTCTGACTCTGGTGCGCAATGAGCAGGACCATCACGTCATGGAATCGAACACCCAGACCGTCAGCGACACCTGGACTGACAGCTCGCCAATCAAGGGCGAGAATCGCTACTATCTCCGCATCGAACAAACGGACGGCAACATGGCTTGGTCGTCACCGTTGTGGATCACTGTCAAATAGCTCAATCACCGCATGAAACTCATCCTCACTCTTTTCCTCGCGCCCAGTTTGCTCTTCGCTGAGCTGAGCGTGCCGCATTTCTTCAGCGACCATATGGTGATCCAGCGCGAGCGGGCGGCATCCATCTGGGGCAAAGCAGACGCAGGCGCGGACGTAACGGTCACCTTCAAAGGCAAGTCAGCATCAACCAAAGCCGGTGCCGATGGCAGGTGGCGGGCCCAGCTCGACACGGGCGCAGCCGACTCAGCAGGAGCGGTGCTCACAGTCTCAGCGGGTGCGGACAAGGTGGAAATCAAAGATGTGCTCGTGGGCGAGGTGTGGTTCGCGTCCGGTCAGTCGAACATGTTTTACACCATGAACCGTTCGCCGGAATACACGGGGCTCATCGCGGAGTCGAAGCATCCAGCACTGCGGATGTTCAATGCGCCGCTGGTGACAGCTGCGGAAGATCAGGAGGACATCGAAGGCTCGTGGCAGGCTTCCACGCCGGAGACGGTGCCAGGTTTCTCCGCTGTGGCTTTCTTCTTTGCGCGGAAGCTGCATCTGGAGCTGGGCATCCCGGTTGGCGTGATCAAGTCTGCCTGGGGCGGCAAGCCGGTGGAGACCTTCACCAGTCGCGAAGCGCTGAACACACTGCCGGGCACCAAGGCGCTGGTCGATGCCATGCTGAAGGACGAAGCGGGCTTCGATTTGGCAAAGGCTGAGGCGGCTTACACGACGAAGCTAGAGCAGTGGAAGGCCACGATGGCTGCGGCAAAGGGCAAGTCAGTGGAGGAGCGAAAGCGCCTGCCGAAAAAGCCTGATGCACCGAAGCGTCCACTGCTCACCGAGGGCAAGCCTGGCGTGCTTTACGCAGCGATGATCCATCCGTTCGTCGGCTACACCATGCGAGGTGCCATTTGGTATCAGGGCGAGGGCAACGCAAAGCCCGGCGCTGTGCCTTATGATCAGACGCTACCGCTGATGATCAATGACTGGCGTAAACGCTGGGCGGATGAGTTCAGCTTTTACTACGTGCAGCTCGCGAACTTCCGTTCACCGTCTACCGCGCCTGGCACGCCTGATCCGTGGGCGCTGGTGCAGGATCGGATGCGCCTCGTGCTCGGCACCACGCCCAAGACGGGCATGGCGATCATCAACGATGTTGGCGAAGCGAATGACATCCATCCGAAGAACAAGAAGGACCCTGGCGAGCGTCTCGCCCGCTGGGCACTGGCGAAGGACTATGGCCAGGACCTGATCTACTCCGGCCCGCTCTTCCGATCGAGCGCGGTAAAGGACGGCGCGATCCGCGTGACCTTTGATCAGAGCGGCACCGGCCTGAAATCACGCGATGGCGGGGCTTTGAAGCGCTTCGAGATCGCGGGAGCCGACAAGGTTTGGCATTGGGCCGATGCGAAGATCGACGGCACCGACAGCGTCATCGTGAGCAGCAAGGAGGTGAAGCAACCAGCGGCCGTGCGCTACGCGTGGGCCGCCAATCCAGAAGGCGTGAACCTCATCAACAGTGATGGCCTGCCCGCCTCCGTCTTCCGCACGGATGACTGGGATGATGTCGAGGTCAAAGTGGATACCAGCGCGCTACAGGCCGCCACCGAACGACGCGCACTGGCGGATCAAATCAAAGCCCTGTCCGCCGAGCGGAACAAGCTCAACCGCAAGAGCCCGGAGTATCAGGCGCTGAACAAAAAGTTTCAGGCGTTGATGGCCAAGTATAAACAAGGAGCGCAGAAGAAATAGCTTCAAGTTCCACTATAAGCCGAAGGTCCCAAGCCTATGCGCTATCTCGTTGCCCTTTTCATGCTCGCCCGCGCCTCAGCGGTGGAATTGTCTGTCACGGCGTATCCATCCATTCAGGCCGCTTTGGACGCGAACCCCAATCGCATGCTCTTTGTGCCTGCGGGCGATTATCCCATCACGGAGAAGATTCGCATTCGCGGTGAGCGCAGCGGCCTGTTCGGCTCTGGGCGCATCATTCAGCAGAGCGCCGATCAGCCTATCATCGAGGTTGAGAACACGACCAGCGCTGAGATACGCGATGTCACACTGACGCGCCCCGAAGGGAAGATGGAGACGAGGAACGAGGGCCTCTTGGCGATCAAGTGCCGCGACCTTGTCATCGACAATGTGCGGGTGATCGATAACCACACACGCTCTGGGGCCATCATGCTGCGAGAAAGCCAGAACTGCCGCATCAGCCGCTGTCTTGTGCGGAACTACATGCGAGTGACGGTCGATGACCGCACTGGGAGCCTGGAGTGGGGTTATGCCTTTAACTGCACGGATGGCACCGGTATCAGCATCAGCTACAGCACTGGCACACTCGTCGAAGGCAACCGCATCATTGAAGAGCGACTCGTTCCCACGCCCGAGATCAAGGCGACGCACAAGCTGGGCGACTACGTGAAGAAAAACCCAGTCAAAGGCACCCTGCTCAGCCAGCAGGCCTGGGACGCCAACTACACCGACAACTGGCAACAAGGCAGCGGCCTGATCGTGACTGCGCCGATGGTCAGCGATCTCACGCGCATCCTCGGCAACCACATCGAAAATGCTGCGCAAGGCATCGACTTGCATTCCGATCACGTCATCGTGAGCAACAACATCATCGTGAACTCTTTCATGGGCATGAAGGCGATGCACGGCAGCCGCAACGTGCTCATCACCGGCAATCAGTTCTCACGAAACTGCCTCTGGGCCATCGGCCTGATGCCCGGTGCGGCGGCGAATGCTGACAACACTGACGGCGGCTCCATCATCGCCAACAATATTATCTCCGACTTTGGCCATGGCGACGCGCACTGGATCTGGGGCGATGAGCGTTCGCCTTTCAAATTCGACACCGGCCAGCAAGCGGATGATCCGCCGCTCACCGATGTCGTGATGACCGGCAACGTCGTCCACAGCATCGGCAAACCGCGCTACAAATACGCCGTCATCATCGGCGGCGGCCCCAACACGCCCCGCGGCATGCATTTCTCTAACAACCTGCTCCCGGCAGGCTCGCAGGGCGTGGCAAATCTGGATCTGCCGCACTGAGTCAGCGGACAGGCCACTCGCTGACACGAAGCGATTCAGCGTCCCCCTTCGGCAGTGAAAGGCGAACCATTCCTTGAGCAACGGGCAACCGAGCGGCCAAGGAGTAGCGGTCTTGCACAAAGACCTCGACGAGGTCGTCCTCGATGAAAACACGCACGTGCATCGGCTGGTCGGCTTGGAGATTCACACGCAATTCGCTCCAGCTCTCGCCCGCTGCATCCACCAGGCGAAGCACCTCACGTCGGAACACGATCTCACCGAGGGGAGCGATGCTGACACGAGCCTCACGTGGGCCTTCAGGCATGGTGAGTCGGAACTCTGCCGCCAAGCGACTCCAGGCACCGCTTTGCGACTGCCATGGCAATCGTTCGAAAGGCTCCTTGAGCTTATCGGGCAGACGCGTGCCCAGGTTGCCATCAGGCAAGGCATAGACCTCACGAGGCAGGGCAAGATGGCCGCCCCAGGTTTGCTTGCCGGGTCGGGCGGGTTCGAGGGGAATCCAGCCGAACAAGATGGGCGTGTCGCCATCGAAGGCGATCTGCGCTGCGCAGAGGTCCTTACCATCGAGCTGGCCTGTGGGTTCGTTATTCCACGGGCCTAGCGGTGAGGTGCTGGTCCAATACACTGGCTGGCCGACAGCGCGGTCATAGATGCTGGCGAGTAGATACCAGCGGCCACCAAGTTGAAACATCTGCGGACACTCAGGTTCGCCGATGGTGCCAGGATCAAGAATAGGCCCGTGGTCCTGCCACTGCTTCAGATCGGGCGACGTGGCGAGACTCACCGCCCCGCACGTTTCCCGCGGTCGGCCTTTCATCCAGGTGGTCATGACGCAGCCGTATTGCTTCAACTCAGGAATCCAAAAGACGAAGGGATCGCGACGCCGCTGATAGTAGTCGGCTGCAGGAATGTGAAACTTTTTCGGCGCGCAGGACCAGTGCAGCAGCTCGTTGCTCACGGAGCTAGCCATCCGTCCCTGCGCATGACCATAAAAGCTGCGGAAGAGATTAGCCGATGAATCGCGAAACACTCCCAGCACAAAGTAGGGCGACATCCAATCCTCGGGCTGTGTTGCGTCGTGGGTGATGGCCGTTTCGGTCCAGTGCAGCCAGTCCTTCGAGCGCGCGAGCGCGGACTCATACTTGCCCGGCTTCAGGTAGTAGAGGTAGCACTCGCCTTGATGGAAAAATGGATGCACATCGCCCAGCGCATGATCACGCGGCTTGAAGTGGAGGCTTTCTTCCTGCGCAGTGACGGCGCAGGCCACTAGCAGGAAGGCAATTAACAAACGCATGATCAGCCTTGTTTGATTTCATCACGAACCTTCTTCGGCAGAGATGCCACGACGAGTTCAAACGAATGGTCGATTAGATTTTTGAGCAGCGCATTGGGCACGCGGCCACTGAGATGCAGCGTGTTCCAGTGCCTCTTATTCATGTGGTAGCCGGGCGTGATGTCCTCGTAGCGGTCGCGCAGCTCCAGAGAACGCTCGGGATCGCATTTCAGGTTCACGCGATGCGGATGTTCATCAGGGTTGGCAAGGGCGAACACCTTGCCTGCGACCTTGTAAACGAGCACCTCGGGTCCAAAAGGAGTGGTTTCCTCCACAGCAGGCAGCGCCAAGCAATGGGCACAGAAGTCGGCGAGAATCATGAGCGCAACAAAGCCATTCAGCCCGAGCTGTCGAGGGTGATGAAATCTGGCGGATGCTGCCTCGTTATGAGAGTTCCATGCGCACTCAGCTTCGTCTTCTCTTCGGCTCTCTCATCCTTCACAGCACGCTGGCTTTCGCGGTGCCGAACTTCGTTTGGATCATCGCAGACGACATGTCACCCGACATCGCCGCCTACGGAGCCACGGGCGTGAAGACGCCGAACCTGGATCGTATGGCAGCAGAGGGGCGGCGCTACACGCGTGCCTATGCCACCGCCCCGGTATGCAGCGCTTCACGCTCAGCCTTTATCCTGGGCACCTATCAAACCACCACCGGTCTGCATGCGCATGATGTGGAGAATCCCCAGCCGCTGGCCGCGCCCTATCAGCATCTACCCGGCATGCTGCGCGAGGCAGGCTGGTTTGTGACCAATGCAGCTGCCCCTGGGACCGTGCGCAGCGGCAAAGCAATCAAGAAGGGCAAGACGCACTACAATTTCGCCCATGACCCCAAGACAATGTTCGATGGCGATGATTGGAAGAAACGAAAGCCTGGGCAGCCCTTCTTTGCGCAGTTTCAGATCACAGAGCCGCATCGTCCCTTTCCAATTCCTGAAAGCTACGACGAGGCGGCCTTGGAGCAGATTCAGCTACCTACCAACTACCCAGATCATCCGCTCATGCGTCGCGATTGGTATGCTTATCAGCGCAGTGTCGAGGTGGTCGATCAGCGGGTGGGCGTGATTCTCGAAGAGCTGAAAGCGAAAGGCGTCCTGGAGGATACCATCGTCATGTTCTTCGCCGATCACGGTCGCCCCATGCCCTGGGGCAAGCAATGGCTCACCGTGGAAGGCTTGCAGGTTCCTTTGGTCATGCGCGGTCCGAAGATCCAAGCCGCGAGCGTGGAAGAGCGTTTAGTCAGCCTCATTGATCTGGCTCCTTCCATGCTCACAATGGCGGGCTTGCCCGTGCCCGCCTGGATGGTGGGACAGCCGATCCTCAGTGGTTCGTTTCCAGATCGCGACATGATCTTCGCTGCCCGGGACCGCTGTGGCGATGCACAGGACCGCATCCGTGCACTGATCACCCCGCATACGCTGTTCGTGCGCAATTTTCACCCTGACCTGTCGCACTTGAACTGGTCCGGCTACAAGGAAGCCAGCTATCCAGGGATGCCCTTGCTGCGTGTCTTGCAGAGCAAGAATGAACTCACGACCTCGCAATCAGAGTGGTTGCAGCCCACACGCCAAGCCTTGGAGCTCTATGATCTGACCAACGATCCCCTCAGCCTACATAACCTGTCCACCGAGCCATCCCATCAAGCGGAGAACGCGGCCATGTCGGCCAAGCTGGATGAGTGGATCAAGCGCAGCGGTGATCGCGGTGCCTTGCCAGATGTAGCGACCGAGCCTTCGCTGGCAGAGATCCAAAAGGACAAGCGCGCCGACTATCAGCGCACATGGAAGACACGCCTGAAGAAAGCCGAGCCCAAGGATGCGGAGCGCTTGGCATGGTGGATGAAAAGCTATGGCTTGAGTGAGTGATGAACCCATCGGCCGCGCAGAGATAAACCCAATCCATCGGAAGATCCCAGCCACCGGCTCCGTTCGCAGCGCGATGAAGTGCCTTCTTTTTTCTCTGCTCCTGTTTGCTCTGGGTCCATGCCTCGCCGCTGCCAAGGAGAGCACCTCCAAGCCCAACATCATCTTCGTTATGGCCGATGACATGGGCTGGGGCCAGACAAGCTATCGCGGGCATCCTCTCTTGAAGACACCGAACCTGGATGCCATGGCCGCGAATGGACTGCGATTCGAGCGCTTCTATGCGGGCTGCCCCGTGTGCTCGCCCACACGCGCCAGCGTCTTGACGGGCCGGTCGCCAGATCGTGCAGGCGTGCTGAGTCATGGCTATGCGCTGCGGCTGCAGGAGAAGACCATCGCCCAAGCATTGCAGCAAGCGGGCTATGTGACTGGCCATTTCGGCAAGTGGCACCTGAATGGCTTCAAGGGCGCGGGCGCTCCCATCTTGCCCGGTGATCCTCGGAACCCAGGTGCGTTTGGCTTTGATGAATGGGTGTCGGTGACGAACTTCTTCGACCAGAACCCTTTGATGTCTCGCCAGGACGTGATCGAAGAATTCAAAGGCGATTCTTCTGACATCGCCATGGGCGAGGCGGTGAAGTTTTTGGAGAAACACCAAGCGAGTGACAAGCCCAGCTTTGCCGTCGTCTGGTTTGGCACGCCGCACAGTCCGTTCAAAGCCTTGGAGGCTGACAAGGCGGCTTTCGCTGACCTCGATAAGAACTCGCAGGAGCACTATGGCGAACTCGTCGCGCTGGATCGCAGCATCGGCACGCTGCGAAAGAAGCTGCGGGATCTGGGGATCGCAGACAACACGCTGCTCGTGTTCAACAGTGACAACGGAGGCCTGCCAGGAATCAAGCCGGAAACGGTGGGCGGATTGCGCGGCAACAAGGGCAGCGTCTTCGAAGGCGGGCTGCGCGTGCCTGGCATCATCGAATGGCCCGCCGTGATCAAGCCACGCATTACCCGCTACCCAGCCTGCACCATGGATCTCTTTCCCACCGTGGCTGACATCCTCAGTCTGCCCGCCAATGTCATGATCAAACCTATCGACGGCATCAGTTTGAAGCCCTTGTTCGCGGGTGAGATCGGCGAACGCAAGCAACCCATCGGCTTCCGCTTTGGCACCAAGTCAGCCCTCACCGAGCAGCGCTACAAGGTGCTCACAGAGAACCTAAGCCAAGGAAGCTTTCAGCTCTACGACATTGAAGCCGATCCTAATGAGACCAAGGACCTGAGTGGCGAACAGCCCGATATCTTGGCAAGAATGAAGAGCGAACTGTTGGCCTGGAGCGCCACGGTGGACGCCAGCTTCAGCGGTAAGGACTACCCCGAGGGCAAGGCCTCTCCACCTGACCCTGAACCCATCGCATGGACCGAACACCCGAGCTACCAGCCCTACCTCACCGAATGGCAGAAGCGCTGGGAATACCAAGCCGCCAAGCCATCGCGCAAAGGTAAAGCCAAAGGCAAGCCTGCCAACGATTAGCATTACCTCACATGAAACTTCGCGCACTGATTCTCACGCTCGCCGTTCTCTCCGGCTACACCCTGGCCACACAGCCCAACGTCGTCGTCTTCCTCGCCGATGATGCGGGCTGGGGCGACTACGGCCACTCGGGCAACACGATGGTGGCGACGCCCAACATCGACTCGATAGCGAAGGGCGGCGTGTCTTTGGACCGCTTCTATGTGTGCCCGGTGTGCTCGCCCACGCGGGCAGAGTTTTTGACTGGTCGCTACCATCCGCGTGGCGGTGTGCGCGGTGTGTCCACAGGACAAGAGCGGTTGAACCTGGACGAGAGGACGATTGCAGACGCCTTCAAGGCCGCAGGCTATGCAACGGGCGCATTCGGTAAGTGGCACAACGGCAGCCAGTGGCCGTATCACCCCATGGCACGCGGCTTTGATGAATACTTCGGCCACACCTCGGGACACTGGGGCGAATACATTGACCCGCCACTGGAAGAGAATGGCAAGATGGTGCGGCAGAAGGGCTACATCGTGGACATCTGCACCGACAAGGCTCTGAGCTTCATTGAGCGCAACAAGGCCAAGCCTTTCCTGTGCTATATCCCCTTCACTACCCCGCACTCGCCCTGGCGCGCGCCGGATGAGGATTGGGCGCGGTTCAAAGACAAGCCACTGACACTCACCGCGACCGATGCGAACAAGGAAATCGCGGATGAAACGCGCTGTGCACTGGCCATGATCGAGAACCAGGACATGAACGTGGGCCGCGTGCTGACGAAGCTCAAGGAGTATGGCCTGAGCGACAACACGATCGTCGTTTACTTCTCCGATAACGGCCCGAATTCCATGCGCTGGACGGGCGGCATGAAGGGCAAGAAGGGCACCACGGACGAAGGCGGCGTGCGCTCGGTTTGCTACATTCGCTGGCCATCAGCTCTGCCCGCCGGACACACAGTCACGCAGATTGCGGGGGCAATCGACCTGCTGCCCACGATCACTGCCCTGGCCAAGGTCCCACGTGTTGGCGACAAGCCGCTGGATGGTCGCGACCTGAGCCCGCTGCTGATGAAGCAAAAGGTGGAATGGCCTGCCCGCACGATCTTCTCCACCTGGGCGGGCAAGGTCAGTGCGCGCACTCAAACTCATCGACTCGACAGCGAAGGCAATCTCTTCGACATGATTAGCGATCCTGGCCAGACAACTGCACTCAATGACAAAGAGCCCGCGCTTGCGACGAAACTTGCCAACGAGGTCGCAGCTTGGCGCATGGAGATGTATGGCACCACCGCTGCCAAGCCGAACGCCAAGGGCGGCAAGAAACAAGGCGGCGGTAATGCGGTCGATCCACGACCATTGACTGTCGGCTACCCAGAGTTCCCCATTACCATGCTACCCGCTCGTGACGGTGAGCCCCGCGGCGGCATCAAGCGCAGCAGCGGTGCGCCAAACTGCTCCTACTTCGTCAACTGGACGAGCAAGGACGACAGCATGGTCTGGCTGCTCGATGTGCATACCACAGGCCGCTACGAAGTGAGCATCGACTACACTTGCCCAGTGCCTGACGCTGGATCGACCCTCGAGTTTTCTTTCCAAGACAGCACACTCGCAGGCAAGGTGACACCAGGCTGGAACCCGCCGCTCTACACGAACCAGGACACCCTGCCGCGCCCCGATGGGGAGAGCCAAATGAAGGATTTCCGCACACTGAAGCTCGGCGAGATCCAGCTCACGAAAGGTGTCGCACCACTCACCTTGCACGCCACTGAGATTCCCGGCCAGTCCGTGATGGATCTGCGACGCATCACCTTGACGTTGCTGAAGTAAGTCCGCAGACAGCCTCTCCTTGCCCCATGCTCTCCTCAGTCTTCTCCATGAAACGTATCGCCCTTTTCCTGTGTCTTGCCACCCAGCTTTGGTCAGCCGACGCACGCCCCAATATCCTCTGGTTTGTAGTCGATGACATGTCGGCGCACTTGTCGTGCTATGGCGAGACATTGATCCAAACACCTGCCGTGGACAGGCTGGCGGCGGAGGGCACACGCTTCACACGGGCTTACGTCACTGCTCCCGTGTGCTCGGCTTGTCGCTCGGCGCTGATCACCGGCATGTATCAGACCACCATCGGCGCACATCACCACCGCAGCGGTCGTGGCGAACTGAAGATTCATTTGCCAGACGGTGTCGCACCCGTCCCAGAGCTATTTCAGAAAGCGGGCTACTACACCTGCATTGGCAGCGGCTTGACCGATCTCGATTATCGCGGGCTGCCTTTCGGCGCGGGCAAAGGGAAGAAGAAAGCTGTCGCTGGGGGCTCACGCCGGGGCAAGACGGACTACAATTTCGAGTGGGACGCCACCATGTATAACAGCCACGACTGGGCCGCGCATGGCGAAAAGCCATTCTTCATGCAAGTGCAGCTCCACGGCGGCAAGCTGCGCGCCGACACCATCGAAGCCAATCGTGCCCTTGCTGCGCGTGCGCGTCAGGAACTCGGCAGTGCCACCGATCCACAGAAGGTCACACTGCCGCCTTACTATCCCCGTGATCCTGTCTTGCTGGAGGACTGGGCCGCCTATCTCGACAGCGTGCGTCTGACGGACCTGCATGTAGGCCGTGTGATCGCGCGACTTGAAAAAGAAGGCTTGTTGGAAAACACGCTCATCATTTTCATGACCGACCACGGCATCAGTCACGCGCGCGGCAAACAGTTCCTCTATGATGAGGGCGCTCACATACCCTTCGTTGTTCGTGGCCCAGGCATTGCGAAAGGCAGCACGCGCACCGACTTGATCGAGCAGATCGACCTGGCTGCGCTCTCGCTGGCCGCCGCTGGCATTCCCCTTCCCGCCAAGATGCAAGGCCGTGACATCCTCGCGAAAGACTACCAGCCTCGCGAGGCCGTGTATGCAGCGAGAGACCGCTGTGATGAAACCATCGACCGCATCCGCAGCGTGCGTACTGATCGCTTCCTCTACATCCGCAATTTCTTCCCCAATCGCCCGCATCTCCAACCCTGTGCCTACAAGGACCACAAAGCCATCGTCCAGGCCCTCCGTGCCGCACACGCGGCGGGCACGCTGCCTTCAGTGTCAGAGGAGCTTCTCTTCAGCCCCATGCGCCCCAGCGAAGAACTCTATGAATACATGAGCGACCGCTGGCAAGTCACCAACCTCGCCGCCAATCCCGACTACCGAGCTCAGCTCGAATCACACCGAATGAAGCTCGACGAGTGGATCACCCGCACCAAGGACAAAGGCTTCGAATCCGAAGCCATGTATGACAGCGACATGGCAGAGTATTTGAAGAAGGCCAATCCCGAGGTCGAGAGGAACATCGCCCTGATGAAGCAGTGGGCGAAAGAAGGCAAGTGAACGCAGCAAGGTGTTGCGAGCGGTTGCAGGGACGATGATTTCAGGCACGCTGTGGGATGCCTCGCCGCTTCTCGCTCGCTGTCTTCTTCATCGTCTCGTGCTGCACGACCCACGCCTTGGTCGTGCCCGAAGACGGCGCAGAGATTGGCAGTGGTGGAGTGCAGGCTTCGGCCAATCCAAGCGCTGGAAAGGTGGAGTCGCTGAGCATCGGCAAGCGCATCACCATCGCACAGCCAGACGAATCGAAGGCCTACAGCGCGCAGTTCACGGCCCCCATCGCGACCGCCATTGCGAAGGATGAGCGTGTGTTCGCCATCATCAAAGCACGCATCGTGGGTGAGGCGGCGTTCGGTGAGGTCCTCGCGAAGCTCCAACTCAAGGGCGCACCTTACACCTCTTTTGGCCCCACGATCGGCGTCGGTGTCCTGCATGATTGGACCGATCTGCCCGTCACCTTCGTCGCGACGGAGGCCATTGAAGCCAGCAAAGCGGCCGTTGTGTTGCTCTGCGGGCACAAGGCGCAGAGCCTGGAGATCGAAAGCGTCCGCGTGCTGAAGTATCCCGCGAGCACTGACGTCACGACCTTCCCGCGCGCGAAGCCCATCAAGCGCACCTACCCAGGCCGTGAAGGGGATGCTCCGTGGCGGAAGGCTGCGCTTGAACGCATTGAACAGCACCGTAAGTCAGACCTCACACTGACGCTGACCGGCGCTGATGGGAAGCCACTTGCCGATACGGAGGTGACACTCACGCTGCGCAGACATGAGTTTGGCTTTGGTTCTGCCATCAATGCCAAGCGCATGTCCAGCCAGAGTCCCGACGACCAGCGCTATCGAGACATCATCGACCGACTGTTCAGCATCGTGGTCTTTGAAAACGACCTCAAGGATGGGCAGTGGCCAGCCGACATGGACGAGAAGCGTCGCCATGAACGAAATGCTGAACTTGACCGTGCCTTCGACTGGTTTCAGGGACGCCACATCGCTGTGCGTGGACATTACCTGATGCAGGTCGCCACGCCGTATAACTTGCAAGCCATCACCGACACGCAGCTGATTCAACGCATCACGACAGACAGCGTGCGCGAGCGCATGGCTTTTGTGAAGGATCGCGTGATCGAATGGGACGTGATCAATCACCCCATCGCTTGGGGCGGTGCTGACATGCTGAACAAGCGTCCCGGATTGGAAAAGCTGGACCGCGAGGTTTTCCAGCTCGCTCGTTCGCTGACGACGCTGCCGTTCTTCGTCAACGAGGACCAAGTCTTCCGCCCCGGCCCGCAGTGCGACGACACGTTCGTTTACATCAAGGCCCTGAACGAGGCGGGCATGACCGTGGCGGGCCTGGGCAATCAAGCGCACTTTCACGAGAGCTACTTGCCCTCACCCGAGCACCTGCTCGCCGTGACGGATCGCTTTGCACAGATTGTGCCCCACCAATCGATCACCGAGTATGATATTGTCACGAGTGAGGACGAGGAACTCGCCGCTGATTACACACGCGATGTACTGATCGCTGTCTTCAGCCATCCGGCCTACACTAGCTTCCTGCTCTGGGGGTTCTGGGAGGGCGCGCACTGGAAGCCCGAGGCCGCGTCGTGGAATAAAGACTGGACCCTGCGCGCGCGTGGCAAGGTCTTGGAAGAGTGGGTCGGCAAACAATGGCGCACGGAGGTCACCCTGAAGACGGATGCCAAGGGCCAAGTGGCTTGGCGTGGTTTCCCAGGCTGGTATGAGCTGAAGGCCGTTTCACAAACCCAGATGTGCGTGGTGACGAAAGCCAAGCCCACAAGCCAAGTGAAGTTTTAAACTCACTGACGGGTTCGTGGAGCAGCGACGATCTCATCCATCTTCGCGATCATTGCCTGGAGCCGGGCGGGCTCTTGTGCACTGACGTCCTTCAGCTCGGCGGGATCATCGGAGAGATGGTAAAGGCGGTGCAGCGGGGCCTGGCTTTCGTCCCGTGTCTTCATCGTGACCACGGCTTGGGATTTGCCCTTGGTTTTCATGCGCACGAGCTTCCAGTCGCCCATGCGGAGGCCGAGGTTGGTGCCGTTGTTGTCCTGCTGGAGCAGCGAATCGCGGCCTTTGGCACCTTTTTCCCCGAGAAGAGCCGGGAGGATGTTCTGGCTGTCGAGGCAGGCGTTTTCAGGGAGAGACGTTTCGGTCAGTGCAGCAAAGCTCGCGGCAAGATCGACGGTGCAGACGACTTCATCCGAAACGCTCGGCTGAATGCGAGAAGGCCAGGTGGCGATGAAGGGCGTGCGCGTGCCGCCTTCATAGACGCTGTATTTGCCGCCGCTGAACGGCCCGGCAGGCTCGTGAGAGCCGAGTTGTGTCACCGCGCCATCCACATAGCCGTCATCGAGCACCGGACCGTTGTCGGAGCAAAGCACGATGAGGGTGTTGTCGGCCAAGTTGAGGCGTTCGAGCGTCTTCATGATCTCGCCCACGCTCCAGTCGAACTCGACGATGGCATCGCCGCGATAGCCGAGCGTGGTTTTGCCTTGGAAACGCTCGTGCGGCATGCGCGGCACATGGATGTCGTGGCTGGCGAAGTAGAGGAAGAAGGGCTCTTTCGCATGCGCCTTGATCCAGCGGTTCGTTTCATTGATCCAGGCATCGCCGAGGTCCTCATCGCGGAAGCGTGCGGCGGTGCCACCGGTGTAGAAACCGATGCGCCCGATGCCGTTGTGGATCGTCTGGTTATGACCATGCGTCCAGTTCATGCGCAGCGTGTCGCGATGCGTGATGCCGGTGGGATGGTTTTCATCGGGGGCCTTGTCACCAACCCAGAGCGGGTCTTTTGGATCGAGATTCCGCACGCGATGATCGTCCACATAGACCTGCGGCACGCGGTCGTTCGTGGTGGGCAACAGCAGGCAGTGATCAAAGCCGATCTCCAGCGGCCCGGGCTTCAACTCGCCATTCCAGTCCGGTTTGGGATCGCCGAGGCCGAGATGCCATTTGCCGATCACCGCCGTGGCGTAGCCGGCCTTTTTCAAGATCGACGCCATCGTTTCCGTGCCTGGCTTGATGATCGCCGGACCATTTGGCGGAGCTACGCCGGTGCCTTTTTGACGAAACGCATACGTCCCCGTCAGCAACGAGAAGCGTGTAGGCGTGCAGGTGGAAGCCGAACAGTAGCCGCTGGTGAAGCGCAGACCTTTCGCGGCCAGTTGGTCGATGTTCGGCGTCGTCACCGATTTCGCGCCGTAGCATCCCAGATCGCCGTAGCCGAGGTCATCGGCCATGATGACGATGATGTTGGGCTTTGCCGCGAAGAGCGAGGAGCTGATAGCAAACAGGAAAACGGTGACGAATCGGGTCATGGCGTGGAAACGAGCCGGGGATCGGCTGCATTACGAGGAAGTTTTGATTCATGCCCGCGTTCAAAGCAGACCATGCGCCTGATCCTCTTTCTACTCGCCCTCTACCCTTCGCTGTTGTTGCCCGTCGTAGCATTGGCAAAGGAGGGTGCCGCACCACACCCGAATTTTCTCCTCGTGATGGTGGATGACATGGGCTTCTCCGACCTCGGCTGCTACGGCAGCGAGATCGACACACCGAACATGGACAAGCTCGCGGCGGGTGGTGTGCGCTTCACGCAGTTCTACAACACCGCCAAGTGCCACTCATCACGCGTCAGTCTCCTCAGCGGTCGCTGGTGCCGACAGGCGGGCGATGAGAGTCTTAGCCGCGCCGTCAACATTCCCGAAGTGCTCGCACCTGCCGGATACTTCACCGCGATGGCGGGCAAATGGCATCTCAGCAAAGAACCCACCGACTTCGCCTTCCAGCGCTACTTCGGCCATCTCTCCGGTGCCACGAACTACTACCTCGGCGACAAGACCTTTCGTTTGAATGGCGAGAAGTGGACCGTGCCGGAGAAAGGCTTCTACACCACCATCGCCAATGTTGATTTTGCGCTGAAATTCATTGGCGAGGCACGCAGCGCGAAGAAGCCTTGGATGACCTACATCGCTTTCAATGCGCCGCACGCGCCCCTCCAGCCGCTGGAGCAGGATTACCGCAAATACCTTGGCCGCTACGATGTCGGCTGGGACACGATCCGCGCCGCTCGTGTCGCGAAGCAGAAGCAGATCGGCCTGCTGCCCGCCAGTTTACAAGAATCGCCACGCCCGGATCATGTCCGTGCCTGGGATCAGCTCGATGATGCGCATCAGGTATGGGAGGCAAAGCGAATGGCGGCCTACGCGGGTTTGATCGACCGCATCGACCAGGAAATGGGTCGCCTCATCTCGGATCTCGAAAAAGCAGGCGAACTCGACAACACCGTCATCCTCTTCGTCTCCGACAACGGAGCGTGCCCGTATGATCGCGGTCGTCCAGAGCCGGATGCACTGCCTTTTGACCCAAAGACGACATGGAGCGACAGCACAGGCTGGGCTTGGGCGCGGAACTCACCCTTCCGCTATTACAAGCAGAACCAGTTCGAGGGCGGCATCTCCACACCCGCCATCCTGCACTGGCCCGCCGGTTTGAAGCAGAAGCCCGGCAGCGTCATTGGTGCGCCCGCGCACATTGTCGATGTGCTGCCCACCTTTGCCGAACTTGCCGGTGCCAAGCTGCCGGAGACGTATCCAGGTCGCGAGGCCACGCCGCTCGCCGGCATCTCGCTCGCGCCCATCATCGCTGGTGGTGAAATCAAAGCGCGTCCGCCCATCCATCTGCTCTACTCCAGCGACCGCGGCCTGCGAGATGGTGAGTGGAAGCTCGTCAGCTACAAAAGCCAGCCCTGGGAGCTGTATCACATCCCCACCGACCGCACCGAGCTGCAAAACGTCGCCGCGCAGCATCCCGACATCGTCCAGCGCATGGTGAAGCAATGGCATGACATGAGCGAGAATGTGCTCATGACGAAGGGCAAGGAAATCGCCCCCGTCGCTACGGAGGCCACACCGCACACGAACCGCGAATGGACCAACTACGACAATCCG
>Ga0247832_1002454_pt1 | contig 28389 bp, 22 predicted proteins | sample LaCruzMarch2015__10_FD_192407 | JGI IMG/M metagenome (GOLD analysis project Ga0247832, IMG submission 192407) | Freshwater microbial communities from meromictic Lake La Cruz, Castile-La Mancha, Spain - LaCruzMarch2015_4m | ecosystem: Environmental > Aquatic > Freshwater > Lake | place: Spain... | reverse complement strand
GATAAGAAAGTAACTCATTTAACAGACTTTCCCTCTCAAATTCACTTAGTTCCTTTATGGATGATAGAATTTCGTTGGTTGTTTTCATGGATGCTAATATAATATTTATTTATAGAACACAACCAAACATATAAACCAAAAGTGCAATTTTAGGATTGATGACATTTAATTCTATTTTTGTTGGAACTCATATCAGCAATCAATGAAAAATTTTATTCTTGGTTTATTATTAGCATTTGTTGACCAAGTCTCTGCACAACCTTCTTCTTTAACACCTCAATTAGTTTCATACATTTCAAACACCAACTTAAGTGCACGTGATGTTCATACTGATTGTGAAGGAAATATTGTTATTGTTGGCGGTACCTCATCTTCTGGCTTTTCAATTACACCTAATACAATAAGCAATTCTTATAATGGAGGAAATTCAGATGTATTTATAGTTAAGAAAGATTCTCTTGGTAGTCCTATTTGGTCTACTTTGTTAGGAGGTTATCTTTACGATCGCGCTTATGCCGTCGAAATAGATAGTGCAGGATTTATTTATGTAGCGGGAAGAGCAGGGCCAAATCTTCCAACAACTATTTGCGCTTTGCAACAAAATTTTGCAGGAGACAATAATCCAAATTCAGCTTATGGAATTCAGGATGGATTTATTACTAAGATCACTCCAGATGGATCAACAATAGTTTGGAGTACATACATTGGATGTGATGGAAGAGGTTTTGTGAGAGACATCGATATTGATTCTCAAGGTAATATTTGGGCCGGAATTAGTAATGCCTCACCCAATTTTCCCTATATCACAAGCAATGCGGTGCAACCAACTGCAACTGCATCAATGAATCCAGCATTGGTAAAGATTTCTGCAGATGGAACTACATTATTATTCGGTACTTTTCTTTCAGATGGAAATTCAACATCAGCAGGACCTACAACTGTAAGAATTGATAAAAACGATAATGTATATTTTCTTAGTCATGCTTCAGCTAACAATTTACCTATAACAAAAGGAGTTTTTCAACCTACTGTTGCAGGAAATATAGATTTTGTTATTTCCAAATTCGATGCATTGGGCAATCTATTATTTTGCTCCTATTTAGGCGGCCCCGCCGAAGAAGAAGTTGAAACTCACAGTTTAGAAGTAGATACTTCAGGAAATGTTATTGTTGCTGGCTACACGTTTGGAGCTGGATACCCAATTGTTGGCAATGCTTTACAGACGAGTTTTGGGGGAGTAACAGATGGAGTTATAACGAAAATTTCAGCAGATGGAAGTGCAATTTTAGCCTCTACTTATCTTGGAGGAACTTTACAAGATGAAATTGAAGGCATTGGAGTTGATGAAAACAACAATATTTATCTTACTGGAACTGCTTTTTCTTCTAATTTTCCTGTAACGATAAATACAGCCTATCAGCCTAATAAAGGAGCTGGTTCAGATGGGCACATTACTGTTGTTTCACCAGATTTGTCTACCGTACTTTACGGAACTTTTATTGGTGGCAGTGGAGCTGATAAATTAAGAACATGTCATGTTGATGAGTGGGGTAAAGTTTATGGAGCTGGTAGCTCTGGCTCCAACAATTTTCCTGTGTTTAATGCTTTTAACAATACAATAACAGGCTCAATTACGGGAGCTGCTGTAATTTTAAAACCAGAAACTTTATTTCAGCCAAGCTTAACATGCTCAATAACCAATGTTTTTGAAAATCCCTGTTTAACTACTCATGTTAGTTATTCAAACTTTCCTAATGAGAATATTAATGTTTATCCTAATCCAACCAAAGATTTAATTACCATTGAATTATCGCAAAATGAATATACCGATATATACATTTTTAATACACTGGGAATATTAATGCAAAAATTATCAATAAATCAAACATTTAGAGTTGATCTTTCCCAATTTCCGAAAGGAATGTATTTTGTACAATTAAGTAATGCTGATAAAAAAACATTTAAACTTGTTTTACAATAACAATTTCATTTCTCATTTTAATACTTTATTATTTCTATGAAATTTTACAAGAATAAGACCTCAAATTATAAAATTAGTGGGATCATTTCTTCCTTTATTCTTTTTTGTAACCTTCATCTTCCCGCACAAATGCAACAAATTCCTTTCAACAATTATCCAGTTTACAGTGGAACTGATTTGGGCGTAACTTACAGCAAAGATGCTACTGTATTTAAAATTTGGTCGCCACAGGCAGAGCAAGTGCAATTGAATATTTATGAAAATGACATAATTCAAGAACCTTCAGAAAAAATATATTTAAATAAAACAGAAAATGGTGTTTGGGAAATTAGAGTGAATAAGAATTTAATTAATAAATATTACACTTTTCAAATTCAACAAGATAAATTATGGCTGGCCGAAACTCCTGATGTGTATGCAAAAGCGGTAGGAAAGAATGGCAAACGCGGAATGGTTGTAGATTTAAATACAACTAATCCTGAAAATTGGAATAATGATAATTTTATTCCTGTAAAAAATAAAACCGATATTATTTTATATGAATTACATGTAAGAGATTTTTCTATTCATCAAAATTCTGGAATGAAGAATAAAGGGAAGTTCTTGGCATTTACTGAATCGGAAACCAAAACTCCTGCAGGAAATTCAACAGGATTAGACCATATCAAAGATTTAGGTGTTACACATATTCATTTATTACCAGTATTCGATTTTAATTCGGTAGATGAAAGCAAACCTGAATTAAAACAATACAATTGGGGCTACGATCCTTTGCATTACAACGTTCCAGAAGGAAGTTACAGCACCAATCCAACTGATGGAAATACGCGCATTCGTGAATTTAAACAAATGGTGCAAGCCATTCACAACAAGGGTTTGGGAGTTATAATGGATGTAGTGTATAATCACACAAGCAATTTAACTGATTCACCTTTTTCTCGCTCGGTTCCCGGTTATTATTACAGACAAAATGCAGATGGTAAATTTTCTGATGCAACCGGTTGTGGAAACGAAACCGCCTCCGAACGCGCCATGATGCAGAAATACATGATAGAATCTGTTTGTTATTGGGCGAAAGAATATCATGTTGATGGATTTCGTTTTGATTTAATGGGTGTGCACGATATTGAAACCATGAATTTAATTAGCGCTGCTCTGCATAAAATTAATCCAAACGTGTTTATTTATGGCGAAGGCTGGACAGCCGGCGGAAGTCCCTTTGAAGAAGAAAAACGGGCTATAAAAAGATTAACTTATAAACTCAACAATATCGCCGCATTTAGCGACGATTTACGCGATGGTGTTAAAGGAAAATGGAACGATGAACATTCTGTAGGTTTTGCAAGTGGAAACTTGTATGTTGCCGAAGATGTAAAATTCGGAATTGTTGCTTCAACACAACATCCACAAATTGACTATCCCAAAATTTCACATTCAAAGATACCATGGGCAAAAGAGCCTGCTCAGTGCATCAATTACGTTTCTTGTCATGATAACCATACGTTATATGATAAACTTAAAATATCAGCCAAAAATGCAACAGAAGAAGAGCTAATAAAAATGGATAAACTCAGCAATGCCATTGTTTTAACATCGCAGGGAGTGCCATTTATTCATGCAGGAGAGGAAATAATTCGCACTAAAAATGGAGTGGAAAATTCCTATAAATCGCCCGATGAAATAAATGAAATTAATTGGTTAAATAAGGATAAAAATATTTCAGTATATAATTATTATCAATCATTTATTGCATTAAGAAAAAATCATCCTGCATTTAGAATGCCTACAAATGCTATGATTCAAGAGTATCTTCAATTTAGTAAAAAAGATGAACTGGGAATTATTTCCTACCAATTAATAAATAATGCCAATGTTGATAAATGGAAGAATGTTTTTGTGGTCTTAAATGGAAATAAAGAAAGTAAATCAATTGAATTGCCAGCCGGAAAATGGACATTAGTAGCAAACGAAAGTGGTGTTAATGAAAAAGGAATTAATACAATTACAGATAATAAAATAAATGTTGCAGGAATTTCCGCTTATATTTTATTTCAAGAATAGTAATTTTAATTCCTTAATTATTTGTGCGCAAAAATTAAATTTTAAACTGTATTCCATTCATTAGAATTTATAATTTTACTTCATCTAAAGCTTAAGAAGCCTAAGTCAATTTATCCATTTTTCATTAAAATTTAATAGAGAAATTATGTTTATCTTCATACTCGGAATCATCATTATTGCTGTATCTTTTTTTGTAATCAAAGAGAATTACAAGCTCAATAGGTTTTATCCATATGTAAATTTCATAGGATTTATTTTTATTCTTTTGGGTGTTTCTACCGCAATTATCAAGCAAGTGGAAGCAGGTCAAGCTGGTGTGCAATCTCTTTTTGGAAAAGTAGATAACCATATACTAGAAAGTGGACTTAACGTTATTAATCCATTGGCAGAAGTTACCATGTTCGACATCAAAACGCAGAATTATACCATGAGTGGCGTACACGACGAAGGCGATAAAAGTGGAGATGATGCCATTCGTGTTTTATCGGCCGATGGTTTGGAAGTAATCATAGACCTTACCGTTTTGTACAGAGTGGTTCCAGCTGAAGCTCCACGTATTTTAAAAGAAATTGGAACTGATTATAGAAATACCATTGTAAGACCTATAACCAGAACTAAAATTCGCGACAATGCAGTGTATTATGATGCAGTTTCCTTGTATTCTACAAAAAGAGACGAATTTCAAACCCGCATTTTTAATGGCATTGAAAAAGATTTTAAATCACGTGGACTCATTTTAGAGCAATTGTTGGTAAGAAATATTACCCTTCCGCAATCTGTAAAAATTACCATTGAATCGAAAATTAATGCGGAACAAGATGCCCAGAAAATGCAATTTGTGCTACAAAAAGAAAAACAAGAAGCGGAGAGAAAAAGAGTTGAAGCGCAAGGAATTGCCGATTATCAAAAAATAATAAATACAGGATTAAGTGAGCAGCAATTGCAATATGAAATGATAAAAGCCAATAAGGAAATTGCATTATCACCTAACACAAAAATCATAGTAATGGGCAATAGCAAAGGAATGCCTTTGATTTTAAATGATAAATAGCTTTTATTTGTTTTTTATTGCTCAGCATGAAATCTAAATTTTTACTTCTAGTTTTAATCTTCTTATATTTTTCCAACATCACTTATGCCCAAGTTGCCAATACTGGTATGGTGGAACAAATGGACAGTGCAGATATTGGAAAAATTGTGCTGAGTGGTTATGTAGATGTGTATTATGGATATGATTTTAATGAGCCCGCAACTTCCGACAGACCTTATGCTGTTTCATCTGCGCGTCACAATGAAATAAATATCAATTTGGCGTATTTAGGAATGAATTACACCAACGGAAAGGTAAGGGCACGTTTTATTCCTGGTTTTGGAACTTATATGAATGCAAATTACAGCGCAGAAGCAGGTTCTTTGCGTAATTTGGTGGAGGCAAACGCAGGTGTTTGTTTATCTGCAAAACGCGATATTTGGTTAGATGCGGGTGTAATTGGTTCCCCGTACACCAACGAATCTGCCATTTCAAAAGACCATTTCATGTACACCCGTTCTTTTGCTCCCGAATTTGTGCCTTATTATTTAACGGGTGTAAAACTCTCAGGTAAATTATCACCAAAAATTAATGGCTATTTGTATATTTTAAATGGATGGCAAAACATTACCGATACCAATAATCCGCTATCTTTGGGTACGCAAATAGAATACAGGCCCAATAATAAATGGCTCATCAACTGGAATACCTACGTAGGCGATGAAACTAATGCCAATGCGCCACAATTTGGCATGCGCTATTTTAGCGATGTATATGCGATTTATAATCCTGATGGACGATTCTCATTCACTACTTGTGCCTATGCTGGCGCTCAGCAAATAAAAGGAGCAAATAATACCGACACTTATGCATATTGGTGGCAAGCCAATTTTATTGCAAAAGTTAAATTGAGCAATGCAACTTCCATTGCGGGAAGAGTGGAATATTTTAACGACGAAAAAAGTGTACAAATCACACCAATTACAGGTGCAGGTAGCTTTACCACCGGCAGCGCAGGCCTTTGTTTCAACATGAAAATAAGCAAAAACGCGCTATTTCGAATAGAACAAAAGCATTTCTTTTCCGAAAATACGGTTTATCTTAAACGAAACAAAGCTTCTAATAGCGATAATTTGCTTATTGGAAATTTAACCGTTTGGTTTTAGTTTGTTAGGTTTTTAAAAAAAATGACAAGTCGGTTAATTGTAAAGGTTTAAATATTACTTTTAGGCTAAATTAAAACACCGACATATGAAAAAACTGCTACTTCTCATTTTTTTACTTCAATTTTCTTTTAACGAAAGTAAAGCACAAGATTCGGTAACGGTAACGGTGACGTTTAGGTTGAATATGCTAAATCCTAATGGGTCCGCCTCAGTTGTAGAAGATGCGATTCAGCTTGGAATAATTTTCCCTTTTCCTGTTATAGTAGGCAATTTCGCAGATCTTGGTGCCACTGCTAAATTAAATGATGAATATGTAGATATTCCATTAGATAATTTTTCTCTTGAAACACTCATTCTTGAGTCTTTTTTCATCGGAGACACAAGTAATCCAAATATGATATATCTCTCAATAAAATTTCCAATTACCTCTGTAGGTCAAGAATTGAAGTTTAGTCTTGGCTTAACAGACTTTCCGATTACTAATTTGTATATGGGCGATGATATTGATGTTTACTCCGAAAATTCTCCACACACAGCATGTTTCACGAGTTCTCCTGAAATAGATCAGTTATTTGCACTAAATAATATAAACGGAACAGGTATTGTACGAACTATAACAATACCACCTATTGATGCTACTTACAGCTATTGCTGGTCATCTTGTTTACAATGCAATGGTGATGCTCCCGGTATTATAAATGATGAAAACGTTTTAAGAACGAGGACTTTTGTTGATTTGAATAATAATTCAGTTTTAGATGCTGGAGAACCTCCTATTCAAGGAATAAATGTTCAAGTAAACACAAGCCCTAATCCCATTAATGGTTTTACGGGTAATAATGGGCGCTTTTATACTTATTTGCCAAATGGAAATTATACGGTACAGATTGCACTACCGAACCTGTTTAGTACTTCAAACACAAGTCAAATCATAACACTTGCAGATAATGCACGAATTTGTTTTTCCCATTAACGTTAGTACCCAATTATTACGAAATTGAAGCAGTTTTTAATCCTGCACAAATGGTTGCAGGTATTAACCAAACTTCTTCTATTGAAATTCAAAATACTGGAAATTCGGTTTCTAATTTATCTCTGACCATAACTTTACCAGAAGATCAGGCTTTTGTGAGCAGCGTTCCTGCTCCTACAAATGTTGCAGGTGGTGTGCTGACTTATTTAATTCCATCTATTGCAGCTTATACCAATTTCCCAATCAGCATTACTACTTATCTTCCTCCGCCGCCAACGTTTATGCCCGGCGATGAAATTACCTGGAACTTGAATTTGAGTCCCTTGCCAAACGAAGAAAGCGATGCCAATAATGTTTTCAGTTACACGCTTCCTATACTTTCTTCTTACGACCCGAACGACAAAACAATGATGAAGGGAAGTTCCATCACACCAGCTTTGGTGAATGCTGGTGAAGATTTTCATTACCGAATTCGTTTTCAAAATACTGGAAATTTCCCGGCATCGTTCATACATGTGCGCGATACTTTGGAAGCTGGTTTAAATCCATCTACTTTGAGAATGCTTGCCGCAAGCCACGAATATTCCTTAACTATTACCGATAACATTTACTTAGATTGGTTTTTCCCAAACATTCAATTGCCCGATTCTACTTCGGACCCGGAAGGAAGTCAAGGCTACATTTTATTTTCAATTCAACCGGTATTGCCCGTTTCTGAAGGCGATCAAATAGAAAACACTGCCCATATTTATTTCGATTTTAATCCTGCGGTAATTACCAATACAGAAGTTACTACGATTGAAACGCCAACATCTATCAGTCCTACAAATGCTTCCAGCAATGTTTGGGTAAATTCCAACATGGAATTGCGCATTCAACATCCAATGGAATTCATCCAAATGAATATTTATTCTATTGATGGCAGGTTGTTATTCAAAACAAGTCCCACAAATTACTTTGACTTAAAAAGCATTAATACAACAGGAATGGTATTGATTGAGCTGGTAGGCAATAATAATCGGGTGGTTTTGAAACAGGCTTTGATTAAACAGTGATAAGAACTAATTAATGTTTCAATTTTAACAAAAACAATATTTTTAACATGAAAAAACTGCTACTTCTCATTTTATTACTTGCATTTTCTTATAATGAAAGCAAAGCACAAGATTCGGTAACGGTAACGTTTAGGTTGAATATGCTATATCCTAATGGGGCCTCAGTTGCTGAAGACGCCTTAGCGATAGGAATGCTTCCTTTTCCTAATATTATTGCCAATTTTGCAGATCTTGGGGCAACAGGTAAAATAAATGATCAAGACATTCCACTAATCAACTTTTCCCTTGAAACACTCTTTTTTGACTCCTTTTTCTTTGGTGACTCAATTAACCAGAATATGGTAAATTTTCCCATAAAATTTCCAATATCCGCTGTTGGTCAAGAACTTAATTTTAGTTTTGGCATTTCAGACTTTCCATTTATTATTGAATATTTTGGAGATGATATTAATCTTTACCCCGAAAATTCTCCGCACACTGCATGTTTTACAAGTTCTCCTGAAATAGATCTTTTATTTGCACAAAATAACATAAGCAGCACAGGTATTGTACGAACTATAACAATACCACCTATTGATGCCACTTACAGTTATTGTTGGTCATCTTGTTTGCAATGCAATGGTGATGCTCCTGGTATTATAAGTGATGAGAACATTTTAAGAACAAGGACTTTTGTTGATTTAAATAGCAATTCAGTTTTAGATGCTGGAGAACCTCCCATTCAGGGAATAAATGTTCAAGTAAATACGAGCCCTAATCCCATTAATGGTTTTACGGGTAATAATGGGCGCTTTTCTACTTACTTGCCTAATGGAAATTATACAGTACAGATTGCTCCTCCGAACGAATTTAGTACTTCAAACACAAGTCAAAACATAACAATTGCAGGTAATGACACGAATTTGCTTTTTCCTTTAACGCTAGCGCCCAATTATTATGAAATTGAAGCAGTATTTAATCCAGCCTTAATGGTTGCTGGGTTTGACCAAACTTCTTATATAGTAATTCAAAATACTGGAAATACAGTTTCTAATTTGTCTTTGACTATAACATTGCCTGAGAATCAAACTTTTGTGAGCAGTGTTCCAGCTCCAACAAATGTTGCAGGAAGCATTGTTACATATTTGATTCCTTCCATTTCGGCTTATTCTAATTTCCCAATCAGTATAACAACTTATCTTCCACCGCCGCCAACGTTTATGCCCGGCGATGAAATTACCTGGAACCTTAACTTGAGTCCGCTGCCCAATGAAGAAAGCGATGCCAATAATGTTTTCAGCTATACGCTTCCTATACTTTCTTCTTACGACCCGAACGACAAAACAATGATGAAGGGAAGTTCCATCACACCAGCTTTGGTGAATGCAGGAGAAGATTTTCATTACCGCATTCGTTTTCAAAATACTGGAAATTTCCCAGCCTCTTTCATACACGTTCGCGATACCTTGGAAGCTGGTTTAAATCCATCTTCACTAAGAATGCTTGCTGCAAGCCACGAATATTCCTTAACCGTTACCGATAACATTTACTTAGATTGGTTTTTCCCCAACATTCAATTGCCCGATTCTGCTTCCGACCCAGAAGGAAGTCAAGGCTACATTTTATTTTCAATTCAGCCAGTTTTGCCAGTTGCAGAAGGAACCCAAATAGAAAATACTGCGCATATTTATTTCGATTTTAATCCTGCAGTAATCACCAATACAGAAGTTACAACGATTGAAACTCCAACATCTATCAGTCCTACAAATGCTGCAGGCAATGTTTGGGTAAATGCAAACATGGAATTGCGCATTCAACATCCAATGGAATTTACGCAAATAAATATTTATTCTATAGATGGCAGGTTGCTACACCAAACAAGTCCTACAAATTACCTAGATTTAAAAGGTATTAACACAACTGGAATGGTATTGATAGAGTTGGTCGGAAATAATAATCGCGTGGTTTTGAAACAGGCCTTGATGAGGGATTGATATGATGGAGATGTGTAAATATTAGAACACTATGGGTCATTTAAAAAATCCCGAAGGGATTTAATGTAAATAGCAATTGAATAAACAATATGTATACGACCCAAACGGGGTCGAACATTTCGTTTAGACAGGATATTTTTATAAATATTAGAACCCGTTAGATTCATAGAAAAATCCCGAAGGGATTTAATGTAAATAGCAATTGAATAAACAATATTTATACGACCCCAACGGGGTCGAACATTACATTAAGAATGTGCATTATTATAAATATCAGAACCAGTCGGGTTCAACAACTCAAACTTCAAGCAAGCATCTGCGCCGTAACATCTGTGTGCGAAGCATGTTCTACACAAACACCATCTTTAATTATTAAAAGCTGAGGTGACTCATGCTCCACATCAAATAGTTCAGCAATTCTGTTGCTGATGTTGCGATATGCAATTAAATCTAAATAGTAAACTGGAAAAGAATCTTTGTCAACTGCAGACTTTTCTAATCTGTTTTTCACCATATCGCTGATAGTGCAACGTGTGCTATGTTTGAAAATAGCAATTTTTTCGAATTTTACATCTTTAGATTGCTCAATAATAGCATCTAATTGTTGTAAATCTTTAAGCGGTAACCAATGGAGTGACAATTTTCTAAGCCTTTTTGGTAGTATTGTTTTCTACTTCCTGACCATAAGCCGGACAATCAACTTTTTTTGCGCGGCAAGAGCTGCACAAACTACCAAGTAATACTAATGTGAAGAGGGCAATAATCAGTCTATTCATCTTTTCAGGATTCATGGCAAAAGTAAGTATAAATCTTACACGAGAAGGTGAATTTTAAAAAAAATGGAATTTGTTAATAACATCTCGAAAGGCTTATAAATACACAAATGTTGGCTTAAGGGGCGAGCTAAATAGCGCCCGAAGGGACTATGAGCGAGCACCTGACCGCTTTTTATTGTGTTAAACAGCGCGAAGCGATAATACAAATGCCCATAAAGCGGGAAGCCCCGAAAATTTATCAGCGTTTTTCCTGTTTATTGCTGCAATCTTCACTGTACGCTGGGCAATCTACTTTTGCCTTGCAGGCTACAAATGATAATCCGAACAGCAATAAGGCAGTCCACAAAATGATACTTTTCATAAACTATAGTTGGATGAAGGAAAATTTCACCATAAATGACAATGCTGGAGGTTACGAAATAAGTTTAAAAAAGGTTTCTAAACCTAACGTGTTTATTTGGTTCTGCGTATGTTTGTGGGTAAGAATTTTAAAAATAAAATGTCAACAGAAACAATACAGCCCCGCATAGAAACGAGTTGGAAAAATGCGCTATCGGCTGAATTCAATGCTCCTTACTTTGCTTCTTTGAAAGAATTTTTAATTGAAGAAAGAAAAAAGAATATCGTTTTTCCGCCTGGTAAACAGATGTTTGCTGCATTTGACGCTGTGAAGTTTGGGGATGTAAAAGTTGTAATAATGGGACAAGACCCGTATCATGGTGAAGGACAGGCAAATGGAATGTGCTTTTCTGTAACCAGCGGCACAAAATTGCCACCATCTTTACAGAATATTTACAAGGAAATTAAGGCTGATTTGCAAGTAGAAATGGGCAAGAATGGCGATTTAACGCCATGGGCAAAACAAGGAGTGCTGCTATTAAATGCAACATTAACCGTTCGGGCAGCATCACCTGCATCGCATCAAGGAAAAGGCTGGGAACAATTTACAGATGCAACAATACGTTTGTTATCTGAAAAAAGGGAAGGCCTTGTATTTATATTATGGGGCAGGCCAGCACAATTAAAAGAAAAATTGATAGATACTACAAAACATATTGTTTTAAAAGCAGCGCATCCATCGCCATTGTCTGCGTATAACGGTTTTTTTGGTTGCAAGCATTTTAGCGGCACCAATAAAATATTAATTGATAAGGGAAAAACTCCTATTAATTGGCAAATTATTTAAATGAGAATAATTTTATTTTTAATTATTAGTTTATTCCCACTGGTTAATTTCGGCCAGAATTTGCAGTTATTATTAATTGATGCTGAAAATGGAAAAATAATTAAGAATAAATTAAATAAAACAGTTTCAAGCCCTGCAGAAGGTTTAAAACAAGCTTCAGTATTGGTTTCTGACTTGCAGCAAAGTGGGTATTTATTAGCAACTGCAGATTCTTTTGTTGTAAATAATGACACTTTAAAAGTTCTAATAAATTATAATAATATTTATAAATGGGCCCAGTTAAAAAATAATAATTTAGAAACAGGAGCATTAAATGCAAGTGGATTTAAGGAAAAGATTTACAGGAATAAAAAATTCAATGTAAATCAAACTGCGAGACTCATGCAGAAACTTTTGCTCTGGTATGAGAATCAAGGATATCCATTTGCGCAAATTCAGTTAGACAGTGTTGAGATAAATAATGAATCGTTTAAAGCGCAATTAAAAGCGAATAAAGGCGAATTGTTTATTATTGATAGTGTCACAGTAAGAGGAGCAGCAAAAATTACCAATAAATACTTGCAAAATTATATTGGAATAAAACCTGGTGATGTTTACAATGAAAGTGTATTAAGAAGTATAGAAACACGTTTAAAGGAATTACCTTTTGTAACAGTAGTCAAGGAAACGGATGTATTTTTATTAGAAAAAGTGGCATTAGTGCGCATGTATTTGAATGGAAAAAAGGCAAGCAGTTTTAGTGGATTGGTAGGATTTCTGCCAAATAATCAACAAACCGGAAAATTACTTTTAACTGGTGAAGCCAATTTGAAATTAAAAAACAGCTTGGGCAGGGGAGAAGCCATAGAGGCCGAATGGCGAAGGTTACAGGCTGGAACCCAAAGTTTGAATATACGGTTGGCTTACCCATTTTTATTTAATACACAATTTGGCGCCGATGGAGTTTTTAATTTATATAAAAGAGACTCTACATTTTTAAATCTGCACCGTTCCATTGGAATTCAGTATTTAATGCGCGGTACAGATTATTTAAAAGTGTATTTGGAAAATAAATCATCTAGTTTATTGTCTACCAAAGGACTTCAGAATTTAATTACATTGCCCGATTATGCAGATATTAAAAGCAATATTTATGGATTGGAATTAAATTTAACTCGTCTCGATTACAGATTAAATCCAAGAAAAGGATTTAGAATAATTTCTAAAATTGGTGCGGGAAATAGAACAATACAAAAAAATGCAGCATTAAATCCTGAATTGTATAAAGATTTAAAATTGAAAACCTTGCAATTTAATGGAGCCATAGATGCAGATATTTATTTTCCATTATTTAAACGCGCCACATTAAACGTTGGTTTCCTAGGCAATTGGCTAAACAGCAGCAATTTATTCGAGAACGAGTTAAGCAGAATTGGTGGAAATAATTCTTTACGTGGGTTTAATGAAGAATCTATTTTTGCTGCATCTTATTTAATTACCAATTTAGAATATAGGTATTTATTAGAAGAAAATTCATTTTTATTTGCCTTTATAAATGGCGCCTGGTACGAGAATAAAGCCATTAACAGAAACATAACAGACACGCCTTATGGATTTGGCGCTGGCATTAGTTTCCAAACCAAAGCAGGAATTTTTAACATCAGTTACGCATTGGGTAAACAGTTTAATAATCCAATAGAATTTAGAACAGCTAAAGTGCATTTCGGAATTACGAGTTTGTTTTGATTTAGGAATCATTTATTTCCGGCTATATAAATTACCTTTGCCGCGTGAAAAATTTACCTATCGTTACATTAAAACCGGGCAAAGACCGCTCTATTCGTCGTTTTCATCCGTGGATTTTCTCAGGTGCTATTGCTACTATTACCGGCAAACCCGAAGAAGGCGCTGTGGTTTTGGTGCAAGATTCTTTCGGGACAACACTTGGAACGGGTCATTTTCAAACAGGTTCCATCACTGTGCGTGTTTTGCATTTTGGTGAAATTCAATTGGATGAAGCATTCTGGAATACTGCAATTTTTAATTGTTTTGAAGTAAGAAAGCGCATTGGTTTCCCTAGTGAAAAAACAAACATTTTTAGATTGGTGCATGGCGAAGGCGATGGATTACCGGGCTTAATTGTTGACGTGTATGCTGATACTGCCGTAATTCAATCTCATTCTATTGGAATGTATAAGGCAAGAGAAATAATTTGTAAAGCAATTCTTGAAGCTGGAAAAGGAATCATTGCCAATGTGTACGATAAATCTGCAGAAGCAATTGGAGCGCAAGATGGCAATGGCTTTTTAGCTGGAAATCTTTCAAATGCCGAATGCCTTGAAAATGGAAAAAAGTTTGATATAGACTTTGTAACTGGCCAAAAAACTGGATTTTTCATTGACCAACGTGATAATCGTTCATTGTTGGGCAGTTACGCAAAAAATAAATTGGTGTTGAATACTTTTTGCTATTCTGGTGGCTTTTCTGTTTATGCCTTAGTGCAAGGAGCCAGTTACGTAGAATCTATCGATTCAAGTAAAAAAGCAATTGAACTAACTGATAAGAATGTTGCCATAAATGGTTTTTCTGCGGAAAATCACACTTCTGTGCAAGGTGATGTGATGGAATGGATAAAACAGAATGAAGCAAAATTTGATGTTGTGGTGCTTGATCCTCCAGCATTTGCCAAACACATGAGTGCCAAACACCGCGCAGTGCAAGCTTATAAAAGGCTAAACCGCACGGCAATGGAACAAATTGCAAAAAATGGAATTCTATTTACCTTTTCTTGTTCTCAGGTAGTTGACCGTGAATTGTTTCGTCACACAGTCACAGCAGCAGCCATTGAATCGGGCAGAGAAGTGGTATTACTCCATCAATTAACACAACCTGCAGACCATCCTGTAAGTCTTTTTCATCCTGAAGGTGAATATTTGAAAGGATTGGTTTTATTGGTAAAATAAACTTTAGATGCTCGAAAAACAATCTATCTCGTATAGCCAGATTTTAAAATTGGCATTACCCATAATTATTGGTGGCATTGCCCAAAATATCATCATGGCCACCGATGCTTTTTTTATGGCAATGGTAGATGAGGTATCTTTAGATGCAGTTGGACTTGCTGGTTTGTTTTTTAGTACTGTTTATATTCTTGGTTTAGGCTTTTCTATTGGTGTTCAGATATTAATTGCTCGCCGACATGGAGAAAAAGATTATGCCTCTATCGGAGCAATTTTCGATAATAGCCTCATTTTTTTAGGAACGTTATCGCTTTTTCTCTGGGCTGGAATGGAATGGATTGGCCCAATGATTCTTAAATCTTTGATTCATTCCGATGCAGTGTACCAATCTGCGATCTTATTCCTCGACGATAGAGCTTGGGGAATTACCTTCGCCCTGGTAAACCTAGCTTTTCGAGCTTTTTTTATTGGTGTTTCTTCATCAGCTATCATTTCATGGAGCACTTTTGCTATAGCTTCTGTAAATGTTTTACTCAACTACGGATTAATTTTCGGAAATTTTGGTATGCCAGCTATGGGCATTTCAGGTTCTGCAATAGCTTCTTCACTTGCTGAAATTGTTGGTACAATTGTATTTTTTAGCTATGCATTTCTTGGCAAATTTCACCAAACATTTCAGCTATTTGCTCAGTGGAAATGGAAAAAAGAGGTGATGGCTCATATCACCAAAATCGCATCGCCTGTTATGATTCAATACTTTGTTTCTCATGTAGGTTGGTTTTTGTTTTTCATCATAGTAGAACAAGCGGGTGAGAGGGCATTGGCCATTTCTGTTATCATTCGCATTATTTATATGTTTCAAATGGTGCCATTTTGGGGCTTTAGTTCGGCCACCAACACGCTTGTATCGCATACCATTGGCGAAGGAACTCCCGAAAAAGTAATGCCATTGCTTAAAAGAATTACAATGCTTTCTGTTATAGGTTCTTTAATTTTTATTATTCCAAATCTGCTTTTTCCAGAATGGGTGTTGAGCTTAGCCATACAAGATAATAACACAGAATTAATTCAACAAAGTATTCCTACTTTATATGTAATTTCATTGGCACTTTTATTTTTTGGTTTAGCCATGACCTGGTTTAGCGGCGTAACTGGAAGCGGAAATACCCGAACAGCATTATTAATTGAAACCTGTACCATTGCCGTGTATTTAATTGTTGCTTGGTTTTTAGGAATTTATTTAAAAGGAGAAGTCCATGAGATTTGGTACACCGAGCCCTTTTATTTTGCTGTAATGGGCATTGTTTCCTTTTGGTATATGAGCAAAGGAAAATGGAAAAATAAAAAGATTTAATACTTTTAGCACATGATAATTATTACTGGAGCAGCAGGTTTTATTGGTTCTTGCCTTTGCGCATATTTGAACCAGCAAGGATACAATGATATAATTTTAGTAGATGATTTTTCGCATCCCGAAAAAGCTTCAAATTTGCTTGGAAAGCAATTCAGCCAGCAAATTCACCGCGATGATTTGTTTCAGTTTATAGATGAAAACCAGCGCTTTATTCAGTTTGTTTTTCATTTAGGTGCGCGCACAGATACTACAGAATTTGATACCGAAATTTTCGATAGGTTGAATGTAAATTACTCCAAAGATGTGTGGAAGAAATGCGTGCAGTACGGTCTCCCATTGGTTTACGCCAGTTCTGCGGCTACTTATGGTTTAGGTGAATTAGGTTATAACGATAGTCATGAAATTGTAGATGATTTAAAGCCATTGAATCCTTATGGAATTTCGAAAAACGATTTTGACAGTTGGGCTTTGAAACAAGAAGAAGCGCCTTATTTTTGGGCAGGCTTGAAATTTTTTAATGTTTACGGGCCAAATGAATATCACAAAGGAAGAATGGCATCGGTTATTTTTCATGCATTCAACCAGATTTCAAAAACAGGAAAAATGAATCTTTTTCGTTCGCATAATCCTGAGTTTACCGACGGCGGACAAATGCGCGATTTTGTGTATGTAAAAGATTTGGTGCAGGTATGCGAGTTTTTGATGCACCACCGAAAAGATTCTGGCTTGTACAATTTAGGAACCGGAAGAGCCCGCACCTTTAAAGATTTGGTGAGTGCAACATTCTCTGCAATGCACCAAGAAGAAAACATAGGATTCATTGATACACCGCTCGACATTCGCGATAAATACCAGTATTTTACAGAAGCCAACATGCAAAAATTACGCAGCATTGGTTATTCAAAACCGTTTTACGAATTAGAAGCAGGCGTAGCAGATTATGTGAAGAATTATTTGTTTACTACGAGTTATTATTGATTTTTTAAATTCTCTATTTATTCAACTAAACAGAATAGTCGAAATATGTATTCAATAAATTTGTACATTTGATATATGCTTCAAATTAAGGATTTAATTAATATCGATACTGAAATATTATCAGGTAATCCTGTTTTTAAAGGGACAAGAGTACCTATTCAATCTCTTTTTGATCACTTAGAAAAAGGAATACCATTAAGCGAGTTTTTAGAGGACTTTCCTACAGTAAAAAAGGAACATGCAATAGCGATTATTGAAATTGCAAGTAAGATTTTGACTTCTAAAAACATTGAGAAAATCTATGAGACTGCTGCTTGATGAAAATCTTCCTAAGAGATTAAAACAAGATTTTAGTGAGCATGAAATTTATACAGCAGCCGATAAAGGCTGGACAGGAATTTCTAATGGAAAATTGTTAGCACTTTTAATTGAGAATAATTTTGACGCTTTGTTAACATTTGACAAAAATTTGCAATACCAGCAAAACTTCACAAAATACACCATCGCTGTTATTGTCTTAAACGCATCAGACAATAGCTATTTAACATTAAGGGAGTTAGTTTATAAGATTAAAGAAGTTCTAAAGAATGACTTGAAATACGGACCAACAGAGATTAAGTAATAAATGGCTATTTATTTACCATTTAAATATTTCCTTAAGGGCATCTTTATGTGAAACGAAATTACCATTTTCAATTCGGCTCACTGCTTCGTCTATTTCTTTGTTATATTAATTTGAACTGATTCTCTCCTTATTATTGTCTACGTTTAACAGGCCTTTAATCATTTCAAGAACTAAAGTTTGCTGTTTTATCGATAGCATGGGTAAAAATTCGTCTACTTGTTTTTTTATTGCTGTTCTTGTCATTACAATAATTTTAAATCATTTCAAATTTTATTAAATTACCAAAGCCCATAGTTTTAACCATGGGTCATAAAAAGTCAAATGCATTACCCGAATGCTCGCGCGAAGGGGCGAACCAAGTGCCGTGCACAGGTGAGCACCTGACCCGACGAAGGAGGGGCGCGCCCTAAATATATTGATTATCCAAGCACTTGTTTCTTTGCCAATGCAATTGCAGATTCAAGTCCGTTTGCGTCTGTGCCGCCGGCTGTGGCGAAAAATGCTTGTCCGCCGCCGCCGCCTTTAATTTCTTTGGCGAATTCTTTTACAAGCGTTACTGCTGAATAGCCTGCGTCGCTTAGTTTTTTGCCCAAAGCTACCGTGAGCATTGGTTTTCCATTGTTTACATGACCTAATACAATAAACGCATTCTCGAATTGGTCTTTGATTTCAAAGGCAATGGTTTTTATCGCATCTACAGCATCTAAATCTATAACACTGATAAATTGAACGCTATTGCCATTTGCAACCTGATGCGCTATTAAATCCTTTTTAATTTGCACGGCTTTTTGTTTGTTGAAGCTTTCAATTTTCTTTTCCAGTGCCGACTTTTCATCCAGTATTTGCTGCAATTTTTTTACAGGATCTACTGCTGCCAATAGATTTTTAATTTGATGCAATTGCTCACCTTCTTTTTGGAAAAACTGCTCAGCATTTCTACCTGTAATTGCTTCAATTCGGCGAATTCCAGCTGCAACGGCTCCTTCGGAACTAATTTTAAACATGGCAATGTTTCCGGTTGCCGATACATGCGTTCCACCACAAAGTTCTACTGAATAAGTAGGGTCGAACGTTACCACGCGCACCACATCGGCATATTTTTCTCCAAACAAAGCCATGGCACCCAATTTTTTCGCTTCATCAATGGGCAATACTTTTACATCGCGCAAGATATTCTCACGAATTTTTTGATTTACAATTTGCTCTATTTCCACTATTTCAGTTTCTGTGACTTTTGCAAAATGCGAAAAATCGAAACGTAGATGTGCCTCATTTACCAAGGAGCCTTTTTGCTCTACGTGCGTGCCCAACACCTTGCGCAATGCGGCATGCAGTAAATGTGTTGCGGTATGGTTACTCATAATGGCTGCACGTCTGCTTGAATCAACTACAGCTGTAAATTTACCATTTAAATCTGTAGGCAGTTTATCGGTAAAATGCACAATTACACCATGTTCTTTCTTGGTGTCGGTAATGTAAATGGTTTCTTTTTCGTTTTGAATATATCCTAAATCGCCAACCTGACCGCCACTTTCAGCGTAAAATGGTGTAATGCTGAAAATCAATTGGTACGACTTTTTGCCTTTGGTTACTACTTCGCGGTATTTGGTAATATAAACCCTCGCTTCAGTATAATCATAACCAACAAATTCTTCTTCATCGTCTTCAATCAGCTCAATCCAATCGCTAGCTTCAATATTTGCAGCTGCACGTGAGCGTTCTTTTTGCATTTTCAAACAAACTTCGTAGCCTTCCATATCTACTTCCAGCCCTTGTTCACGCGCCATTAATTGTGTTAAATCTATAGGAAAACCAAAAGTATCAAACAGCTCAAAAGCTACCGTGCCGGGAATTTCTTTATTGCCATTTTTTGCTGTAAAATCGTTAAACTTATTGATACCCGTTTCTAAAGTTCTTAAAAAGGCTGTTTCTTCTTCATAAATCACTTTTCTAATCAAATCTTTTTGAGCAGAAAGCTCCGGAAATACTTGCCCCATTTGGCTCGATAAGGTATCGACCATTGAATATAAAAACGGTGCTTTTATGTTTAAAAAGGTATAACCATAACGAACAGCCCTGCGCAGAATTCTTCTGATTACATAACCAGCTTTATTATTGGTTGGCAATTGTCCATCTGCAATAGCAAAAGCAATGGTGCGAATATGGTCAGACATTACGCGCATGGCAATATCTATCTTTTCATTTTCGTGGTACTTTTTGCCAGTATGCGATTCTATAAACTGAATCAATGGTTGGAAAACATCTGTATCGTAATTGCTTTGCTTGCTTTGTAAAACCACACACAAGCGCTCGAAACCCATTCCTGTATCTACATGTTGCGCTGGTAATTTTTCTAAGGAACCATCTGCTTTTCGGTTAAATTCCATGAACACATTGTTCCAGATTTCAATTACCTGCGGATGACTTTCATTTACCAAAGTTTTTCCGTCAACTTTAGCTCTTTCTTCATCTGAACGTGTGTCTACGTGAATTTCCGAACATGGTCCACAAGGCCCGGTATCGCCCATTTCCCAGAAATTATCTTTTTTATTTCCGTTAATGATGCGGTCTTTATCAATCAATTGGCTCCAAGTATCATAAGCTTCTTGGTCGAATGCTAAGTTTTCTGATTTATCGCCTTCAAAAACAGTAACATACAATCTTGTTTTGTCTATTCCATAAACTTCAGTGAGTAATTCCCAAGCCCAGTTGATGGCATCTTTCTTAAAATAATCGCCAAAGCTCCAATTGCCCAACATTTCGAACATGGTATGGTGATACGTATCAACACCAACTTCTTCTAAATCGTTGTGTTTACCCGAAACGCGCAAGCATTTTTGGGTATCTGCAATGCGTGAGTATTTGATGGGAGAATTTCCTAAAAATAAATCCTTAAACTGATTCATTCCCGCATTGGTAAACATCAAAGTTGGGTCGTTTTTAATGACCATGGGCGCAGACGGAACAATTTGATGTCCTTTTTGAGCAAAAAAATCAAGAAATGTTTGTCTGATTTGAGAAGCGTTCATGCGATTTTAAGAAATTTTAAGAATTCAAAATAAAGCGCGAAGGTAACAAAATCAATACATCCAACAAAAATGTAATCGCGTTGCGCCCAAAAAGCGTGATACCAAGCCCGAAGCAGCCTACTTTTGCAGCCGAAATCAAACCTGCAACTTTTGGCTAAAGTAAAATACCAGTTCAATACCAAGTCTCTTTCTTATGAGCGCATTAAAATGGGCACAAAAGATAAGTTGTTGCAATTTTTATCCTTTGCTGGTACAGGGTTAGTTTTCGCTGCCATTGGTGTAATTGTAGCTTACAATACAATTGATTCTCCTCAAGAAAAAAAGTTAGAACGCGAACTAGACCAAATGCGTTTAGAATATGATGTGGTGAACCAACGTCTGAAACAAATTAGTTTGGTATTAAACGATTTACAAGACCGTGATAACAACATTTATCGTGTAGTTTTTGAAGCTGACCCAATTCCCGATGAGGTTCGGAAAGCAGGTTTTGGAGGTGTGAATCGCTATGAAAAATACAAAGGCTTAGACAATAGTGATTTGGTTACTGAAACAGTGCGTCGTTCTGATATTTTAGCCAAGCAATTGGTCATACAAAGCAAATCTTACGATGAGATTTTTGCCATGATTCGCAACAAAGCTGCCATGCTCTCTTGCATTCCAGCCATTCAACCTGTAAATAACAAAGATTTAAAACGCATGGCTTCCGGATTTGGTTATCGTACCGATCCAATTTATAAAACCACAAAATTTCATGCAGGAATGGATTTCGCTTCTCCAACAGGAACTGAGATTTACGCTACAGGTGATGGCGTTATTGCACGTGCCGATGCTGATGCTTCGGGTTATGGAAATCACGTGCGCATCAACCATGGCTATGCCTACATGACTTTGTATGGGCATATGAGTAAAATTAATGTGCGCCCTGGACAAAAAGTAAAACGTGGCGATGTGATTGGTTTTGTTGGTAATACGGGTAAATCTGTAGGTCCGCATTTGCATTATGAGGTGCATAAAAACGGAGAACCTATTAATCCTGTAAACTTCTATTACAGCGACTTATCTGCTGAAGAATACAGCAAAATGATTGAATTATCAGGCACAGAAAATCAATCGTTCGATTAGTATTTATGGGCCTGCCCCAAAACCCAATCTAATTTGCTGCGCATTATATTGGGTTTTAGGTCGCGCTTTCCGTTACAAGTCCTCCTGCCTCATACTTCGGCAATGCGGGCTTTTCACTTCAATCGCTCAGGCAGCATACTTTTTTATAAATACACGCAATTAGATTATTAACATTAGTAATAGGATTACAGTTGTTTTTTTTTAATTTTTAATATAGAAGTGTAGACAAATTTAATTTTTTACTGTTATTTGCAAAAACCATCAATTTTTAAATCATGAAAAAATCCATCACGCTACTTCTTTTTTTAATTAGTTTTTCTGGAATTTATGCACAAGTTGCATCCACAACCTACGGGATAGTTAGAAAAAATTATTACAGCAATGTATATTCTCCCGAAGATTCAACCATCCTTTATGAGCAATTTGATTCTTCAAGTATTGGCATAGGAACAGTAAATCCAACAACAGGTTATGTTACATCTATTGGAGGCGAAAATTACAATGAATCTATCAACCTAACTGGCGCAGCTTTAAATCCTTACGACAGTACTTACATTTTTATTGGAGCTTCTGATATGTTAACCTTAAGCCTCACTTCAGGAGAAATAATAAATCGTGTAGCACTCAATAATCCAGTTGAAGCCAGCTATTTCGATAATTTCAGATTTAACAATTCTGATAGCACCATGTATGGTTTGGCAAGAAGAAATAGTATTGACCCAATTTCAGGTCAGTTTTTTGGAGAAGTTTTATTAGCTAAAGCGAATACAAATACTGGTTTGATTACTGAAATTTCTCAAAATTCTGTAGCACAAGGTTACGCTTTGGCTGGTAGCGCAATTGACCCTTATCAAATGGTGTATTACTTTTCTACAGGTTCAAATTTAATTGGATTGGATATTTACAATGGAGAAGTATATTCAAATCCAACAATTGTAAATCCCGACGGAATAGCGTTCGATAATTTTGCTTATAGCTGCGCAGATACTACCATTTATGGACTTGTTCGTAAAAACTATTTTTCTTACGAGTATGATCCAACATTTCCTCTTGACAGTTTCCAAGTATTAGATTCTGCTACTGTTCGTTTAGGAAAGATAAATCCTAACACAGGAGTTGTTACAATTATTTCTCCTTATGCAGTTGTAAATGGTGGATATTCTTTGAATGCTGGTGCAACAATTGACCCTTCCACTATGACCTACTATTTCAACAATGGTGTTAATTTGATGGGTGTTTCCTTAGAAACGGGCTTGTTAACTACGAGTACTCCTCTTACTTTTGAAAATGGAATGTATTTCGACTTAATGCGCAACTTTCAAAACTGTAAAACTGCTTTTGCAAAACGTTTGAGCGCTTCACTTTCCATAGAAAATGAAATTGAAAATAAACTTCAACTATATCCTAATCCTGCAAATAATTTGGTGAGAATTACTTCCGACCAAACATTGAATACAGTATTAATTACTGATATTTCAGGAAAAGTTGTAGCTAATTTAAATGGAAATGGACAAAATATTTTAGATATTCCAGTTTCGAATTACAGCAATGGAATTTATTTTATTACTGTAAATGGCACTTCTAATTCAAAATTTGTAGTGCAACAATAATTTGAATTCACAAATCACATCTTAATAAATTTCCCTTTTTTACCCCCCTGGAAAATGAAATAAATACCGCTTTGTAATGAAGCTGTGTTTATTTCATTTTTTTCATTTTTGCCCACAAATACAGTTTGCCCAGTTGTATTTAAAATGTGGATTATTTCATCCGAAGCATTTGAAATTGTCAAAGAGTTTGAAACCGGATTGGGGAATATTTCAAGATTAGTTTCTTCAGTTGGATGCGTTTCAATTTGTAATGCAGCATCAAATAATTGTTGGAAATTATCAGCATATTCACCAGGTGCTATATTGCAATTTTGAGCATTATCCCAATTGATAGACCAAGTCATCATTCCAGCCAAATCAGGATATCCGTTTGTATTTTGCAATGTGTAGCTTCCAGGTTGAATGCCATTTCCACGCAAGTAACCAATGGCAGCTGCTACTATTTCGGGATTGGTAAATCCACCACCAGCGGCACTTGGGCAAGCAGGTAAGCCAACCACTATTTTATTGGCTGGAAATCCGCTAAACTGCCCACCTGTTGTATTAAAACCTTGTATTACAGCTTCTGAAAGTGCCACAATAAAATCGGCAGTTCCTTGTGTATAAATGTTTGCATCTATGCCATAAACGGTTCCGCTGTTGTAAAGCTGAACATGCAAATAATTAATATCGTTTCTCAAAGCATCTAAAATGGGTAAATAGCCTCCCCAAATTCCTCCGTAAGCAGACATTCCTCCTTGCACGTAAGCCGTTTCTGGTGCAAAAGTGAGCATCATTGTTTGCTTATAAACCGTAACATAATGCGCTTTAATTTGTTGAATGGCTTCAATTAGATTTGTGCAATCGTTTGATGTTGGATTTTGAATAGAGCCGCTGGCAAGAATCGTATTGCCATGTTCTATATCAATATCAATTCCATCGAATGGATAAGTCTCTAAAAGAAGATTCATAGAATTTACAAATGCATTTTTGCTTGCAATGTCGGGCAAAGAAATACTTGTATTTGCACCACCAATGCTTAATAACACTTTTCTACCCTGATTTTTCAAAGTCTGAATTTGGGCGATAAATTCGTTTTGAGTTACACCTTCTGGAACAAATTGCATGTTCATATCAGATGGTGATGTTGGCACTGCAAATGAAACACAAACCACATTGTACCTTGTGTCAGTAAGGTCTAAAGAAATATATGGAGCATTTACATCATTCCAGTTTTGCCAATAACCAATCAACACATGGTTTTGAGCTATAGAAGCAAAACCGAAAAGTAAGAAACTGATTAACAATTTAATTTTTGAAATCATTTATTTAATAATAGAAAAACCAAATTTAGGTTATTCATTTTTACAAATTATTATAAACTAGGGTTCTATCTTTCATTAAAGTTGAAAATTTTAGCTTCAAACTTTGAGATAATTTTACATTTGATTACTAAAAGCGAGTTATAAATAAATGTTAGATAATTTAATGATGAAGGTTAGTAAACAAATTATTTCAATACATTGTTCCTTGTTTTAATTTCCCAATTTAATATGCCTATTTCAAATTTTAATGTAAGGGTTTACGGTATCATAATTAACCAAAACGAAGAACTCTTATTGAGCGATGAGTATTGTGCCAATCAGTTTATGACTAAATTTCCTGGAGGAGGACTTGAATATGGAGAAGGCTTGATTGAAGGTCTTAAAAGGGAATTCATAGAAGAATGTAATGAAGAAATAGAAATCATTTCACATTATTACACTACAGATTTTTTTATTGAATCAGTTTTTGGAAATGGCGGACAGCTAATAAGCATATATTATCTTGTTGCTTTTAAAAATGATCCAGCATTTAAAACTGTTAAAATACCATTTGAAACACTAACTCCTACCAAAGATGCACAAGTATTAAGATGGGTTCCATTAAAGGAACTTTCAAGCAAGCATTTAACTTGGCCAGTAGATAAAGTTGTAGTGAAAATGTTGAAAGGGGAATAGTTTATTTTGATAAAGGAAAAAATAAAACAATTTGGGTCTTTTTTATAGGCTATTTTAGTTTTCAGTTTTTTAAAGAATTCAAAGGAATTAATAAAATTTAATTGCTTTGTTTTTTATTAAAATCTAAAGAAATCAAAATACTATTTCTAATAGAGTTTATAGACCTCCTCATTCCCTTGGTAAATTCTTAATTTTAAATTTCTTACCAAAAAATTAGCTTTTTTACTATTCCAAAAATAAGTTTTTAATCTACTGTTTTTTATTAAATTGTATGAAGGGTAAAGGATAATTACTCTATTCATCAAACCAATAGGTTGCCAGTTTAATGTGTCGTTACAATCAACTTGTTCTCTAAATGCTGCAGCTCTCCAATCATAAGGTTCTCCACCAATTATTGGTTCTATACTTTGAATTAAGAAGGCATCTTCTGTTTTTTCTTTTAATTTTATTTCCGCTGTTATTGCCAAATAATAATTTCTGTTTTTAATCAATTCAGAAACATCGAAGGTTTTTACTAGATCGCTCTCAAATGTTGAGTTTATTTCGTTTACTCCTTTTTCACTTTCAATTCCCTTAACTTCCCATTTATTCTCCTTCGATGCAGTTTCACTGAAAATAGGTTCAAATTCGTTTTTAAATGGCTTCTTACTAAATAAAAACCATTCATAAGTAAAACCAAATTCTTTTTTGATTATATATGGAAAATAATAAGTTGCTAATATAGTCCAGTTCTCAGGAAGGTTGGCGCCAATAAAATAAGTTTCATTTCCCTTTTTCAACCAATTCAGGAAGTCTTTTTCTTTAACATCCTTGTCATAAAAACTTTCATAAGCAAAGGGCAAATTATTTTTCTTTTTATAGAAGTCAATAAACCAGTTTTCAGTATTAATTAATATTTTATTTGTTGGGTATTTTTTTGAATAATCGAAGCTTAATTTTGTATATCTCTCCATTGGCTGATTAGCCATTAGTCCATAATAATTTCGAGTATAAACTAATGTTGAAATCATTACTAAAACAAGAATTAATAGGACTGAATTAAAGTATAGCGGCTTTATTTTAATAAAATTTAAAAAAGAAAAAATGCCTAGAATTAAAAAAGGAGCTGAAAAATAAAGTGTCGAAAACTGTAATATGGCATTAACCTTTATGGAATATATGTATGCTAACAAGAATGGCGCAATAAATAGAATAATACATACAATTAAATGTTTTTTAAAAGCAGCATCACCTTTTAAAGAATATATTGCGCTACACAATAAACAAAGAGCAAAAAATCCAAGTAAAACAACATTATAATGCGATAAATAATTGAAATAATTATAAATAAAATCAACTTCAGGCTTGGCAAGCCATTCGCCAACCCCACCATAGCTCATTTGTTTAAGAAATAAAGGTAAGTTTGGTAAGTAGAGTAGGGCACCTAAGAAACAGAATAGAGTATATTTTAAAAAATCTTTTTTTTCAATAAGTAATAAAGCTAATAATCCAAAAACACCCGCAAATACTAAGCTGAAATGATGATTTAAACCACAAAGTGCAAGTAATATTGAAAAAAGTATTCTATATATTATTGAGGGATTTTTGCTTTCAAAACCCTTGATAAAAAAAATAACAAGCAACAAACAAAGAAATACACCTGAACCATAAGGTCTTATAATATGACTGTATTGTAATGCTTGTTCTGAACAAGCCATAAACGCAGCTGCAGCAATTCCCGCATTTTTCGAAAACCATTTACATCCAATCCAGTAAACAAAATAAACACTGCAAATGCCCATCAAAACAAATGGCATTTTCACTATCCATTCATTCCATCCAACTAATTTTACCCAATAATACAAAGCCACTTGCACCAATGGGGGATGCGCATCTGGTTTAATGCCTTTTTCGATTAATTCGCTAAAACTATTAAAATCCAATCTGCTCAGTGCGCTAAGCTCATCGTGCATATAGGCCACATTTCCTATATTTAAAAGGCGTAAAATTGCTGCAAGTATCAAAATGCCAAACAAGATAAGTTGTGAAGACTTTAACGCTGATTTATTTGCTGCAATCATTTTAAACTTTTCGTTTTTACATTTAGCACAACAATATTAATAGGATTTTTTTATTTACAATTACTTTTTTTGGGCACGCCCTTTCAGGTCGCGTGTTCGCCTGCACACGGTGCTTGGCTCACCCACTCGTGCGGGCATTTTAGGAAATTAATAATTAACAAGGAATAATGAATAATTGGGTAGTGTTGATTGTTTGGCTGCATTGCCATGGGTTTTAACTGAATTGCCATGGGTTTCAGCTGAATTGCCATGGGTTTTAACCCATGGATTTATAATTATCCAAAAAATGCCATTGGGTTTTAACCCAAATTCTTAGTAAGTATCAATAATTCAATTAATTTTGAAGAAAATAAATGGTAGCAATGTTCTTAGTACACGACAAAAATACATAAACACCTAATTGTTAGTAATTTAGGCGTAAATATTGATTTAATAAGCTGATATTCAATATATTAAAGGATTATATCTTACGTAATGCCTTTAAAAAAGAAT
>Ga0247832_1002449_pt1 | contig 28424 bp, 17 predicted proteins | sample LaCruzMarch2015__10_FD_192407 | JGI IMG/M metagenome (GOLD analysis project Ga0247832, IMG submission 192407) | Freshwater microbial communities from meromictic Lake La Cruz, Castile-La Mancha, Spain - LaCruzMarch2015_4m | ecosystem: Environmental > Aquatic > Freshwater > Lake | place: Spain... | reverse complement strand
ATTATGGGACTTTATTATAAAACACTTAGCAACTTATTTCTCCATAAATGCCAACACATCTTCCGAAATACCTGTATTTATAAATCCACCATCGTGGAAAAGGTTTTGCATCGTGACCATGCGAGTCAAGTCAGAGAAAAGCGTGATGCAATAATCGGCACATGAATCGGTCGAGGCATTTCCCAAAGGTGCTATTTTGTCGGCAAAATCAAAAAAATTATCGAACCCGCTAATTCCAGTACCAGCTGAGGTTTCGGTTGGAGACTGAGAGATTGTATTTACACGTACTTTTTTTAGTTTACCATAACGATAACCATAACTACGAGCTATAGACTCAAGCATAGCTTTTGCTTCCGCCATATCGGTATAAAACGGAAATGTACGTTGAGCCGCCATATAACTTAGAGCTACAACCGAACCCCACTCATTGATGGCGTCTAGTTTTTCTGCAGTTTGTAAGAATTTATGGAAAGAAAGAGCCGAAATATCGACACTTTTCAGAAACCAATCATAGTTCAAATCCCCGTAGGCTTTTCCTTTTCGAATATTGGGCGACATACCTATTGAATGAAGAACGAAGTCAACTTTTACACCAAAATGCTCCATTGATTTGGTGTAAAGGTTTTCAATATCTTCAACCGAAGTGGCATCGGTCGCAATAATTGGTGCTTCACAAATCTCAGCCAATTTATTGATTTCGCCCATACGCATCGCAACTGGGGCATTTGTCAAAACTATTTTTGCTCCTTCTTCGTGTGCTTTCAGAGCAACTTTCCAAGCGATTGATTTTTCGTTTAATGCACCAGAAATAATGCCTGTTTTACCTTTAAGAAGTCCGTATGCCATTATGTTAGTGTTTGCGAAATAGAAAAATTTAAGACTTCAAAGCTACGTGCTTTATTAAAAAATAAAAAACCGCCTATCAAATCAGAAAGACGGTTTGTTGGTTTTTAGTTGTTGATTCTAAGCATTTTTAAAAAATTTACCCTAATAAATAATATTACTTCCCTTTAGGCTTTGGAAGCGACTGACGCTTAGGGTTAAAAAATGTATTTGTTTTCCTCTATCATTGCTTCTGCCACACGGCGGCGAGCGTTTTTGAGGTTCATTGGTTCAATCTTTGTGAATCGTTTTAAGCCCATGAGCATTACTCTCAATTCATCACCTTCGGCAAATGATGTGATGGCTTCACGACCTGCATCATTTACTTTTACTACAGCTTCGTTCAAATAAACCAAAGCCATATCTTTTTGCAGCACAACGGCCGCTTCACCTTTGATACCGATAAGTTTTTCAACTCTTAATAATGTAGATTCAGCAACATAAATTTCGATGGCCATATCTGCTATGTTCATCAAAATTTCTTGTTCGTTTGAAAGTGACATCATAAATTTCTGAACCGCCGCACCTGAAACCATCAAAGCTGCTTTTTTCAAGTTTTTTAATACTTTCTTTTCTGCTGCAAAAAGGGTTTCATCATCAGTAGCACCGATATCTGGAATCGACATAATTTCTTTGCCAACTGCCATTGCTGGGCCCATTAAATCAATTTCGCCTTTCATGGCACGTTTCAATAACATATCTACAATCAACATACGGTTGATTTCGTTGGTACCTTCAAAAATACGGTTGATACGTGCATCTCGGTAAGCTCGCTCCATTGGTGCATCGGCCGAATATCCCATACCACCATATACTTGTAGGCTTTCGTCAACTACATAATCCAAAACTTCTGAACTATGAACTTTCATGATGGCACACTCAATAGCAAATTGTTCAAGTGCCTTTAACTTTGCCTCGGCATCTCCTAAGCCTTGTGCTTTTAGGTCTTCAATGGCATCATCAATATTTTGTCCTGCTCGGTAGTTAGCCGTTTCAGAGGCAAAAATACGAGTGGCCATTTCAGCTAATTTATATTTTATTGCTCCGAATGTGGCAATCGAAAAACCAAATTGTTTACGTTCGTTAGCATAATTGATGGCAGAATTTAATGAACCTTTCGAGCCACCAATCACAGCAATACCTAATTTGATACGACCAATATTTAGAATATTTACTGCTATCTTAAAACCATTTCCACGTGCTGAAAGCATATTTTCAACTGGTACGTGACAATCATTGAAGAAAACCTGACGGGTATCTGAGCCTTTGATACCGAGTTTATGCTCAGGTTCGTTCATTGTGATTCCACCGTAGGATTTTTCTACAATAAAAGCTGTCAAATTCTTGTCGGGGGTGCCAGAACCATCATCAATTTTTGCAAAAACGATAAACAACTCAGCAAAACCGCCATTGGTTATCCACATTTTCTGTCCGTTGATGACATAATGCTTTCCATCGGCTGACAAAACTGCTTTTGATTTTGCGGCATTAGCATCCGAACCTGAATCTGGCTCAGTTAAGCAATAAGCAGCTTTCCATACTCCAGAAGCCAATAAAGGCAGATATTTAGATTTCTGTTCTTCATTTCCATAATAAACTATCGGCAAAGTTCCGATACCTGTATGAGCTGATTGTGCTACCGAGAACGAATGACCAGTTCCGAGAGCCTCAGCAACCAACATCGAAGTATTGAAATTCATACCAAAACCACCATATTCTTCCGGAACGGCTGTTCCGAGTATACCCAATTCACCAGCTTTTGTCATTAAAGAAGACATTAATTCTGGGGACTTGGCAGTATCAATTTCATTTAGGCGTGGGTGAACCTCTGTTTTCAAGAAATCACGGCACGTTTCCGCAATCATTTGTTGCTCTTCCGTAAACTCTTCTGGAATGAAAATCTGGTGAGCTTCAACTTCTTTGATTAAAAATTCACCCCCTTTAATTGATGCTTTGTTTCCGGTTACTGTCATTGTATTTTGAATTGAAAAATGTCATTGTTTAATAGTATGCGTGCATACTGTTACAAATATAAATAAATATCTTATTGTTATGCAAGCATACTAATAAAAATATTTTTGCAAAAATAAGACCCTTGATTTTCCAATTTGTAATACTCAGGTTTTTTATATAAAATTTATTAATTCTACTCAATAATGAAGTCATAAGTCCCACTTGCAACTTCAAAGATTGCTTTGTCTTTGTCGGATTTTACGTAAGTTATTCCTTCAATTTTCACAGGCTTTTTCTTTACAACAAAGGACTTCCCTCCTTCTTTTATATTATTTATGGTTTTCCCTACTTGTAGAGGCAGTTGTATTTGTGCCGATGTATTGGCAGGAATCGATAGTTTTAAACTAAACTTATTACCTTGTAGATGTGATTGGCTGGTGATTTGGCCATAATTTGTTACAAACATTTTTGTCTCGGCTGTCAATGATGGAGCGATTATAGCCTTTGCTTCATTAAAATTTGGTTCTTTTATTACTTTTTTGGAATAACTTTTTTCCAAATAGTCTTCCGAATAAGCATAGTTTTCTACGAATGGTGTATTTTCATAAATTACCTTTGCAATCAAAGTATTTTCTTCGGCTTTTTTAGGAAGCCCTTCAACCTCTACATATCTAAATCCATGATAACTAAATTTAGGTTCCCATTTTTCTACGCCATAACCTTTTAAAAGATATTTATCGGTTGGTTTTATTCCTTTTTGTTCGGCCAAACCTTTCTCGGTTAAAGTTTCGGCATATTTTATCTCTACTTCTTTGGTTGCTTTTCCTTCTGTTTGTAAATAAGCGTAACCAACAATATTTTGTCCGAAATCAAATACATAACGACCTTTTCTTGGTTCGGTTATTTTTACGGCTTTTATTTCCTTTATTATTCGCATTTGTGGCATTATCAAAGGCTTTAATTCTGGCGTGCTTTGAGCATCGTCCATGATTGAGGCATTTTCCCAATCCTTGCCGTATTCGAGTTGGGCGTTGTAAACTTCACCCGCATAAATTAAATCATAAACAATTGGTGACAATCGAGTTTTCCAACTTTCATCCGAAATAACTGTTTGGCGTGAACCATCATAAAACTCCATTTCCATTTGAAATAGCAGTTTGTTTGGCATATTCCCTTTTTGCCAAGCATTTCCAAGTGTGGCGGTGATAAAGTTGATACCGATACTTAAATCTTCGTTCGAGATTTCATAAATTTGATAAGGAATTGCCTTAGAATCATTTATGAAACCTGGGGTAAGAATATCTTGCCCAACTTTTTTACCATTGAAAATCAAATGATATGCTCCTACTCCCGTTACATAGATTCTGGCTCTTGTGGCACGTTTGGTTAAGCTAAATTCTTTTTGAAGTTCAATTGATTTGCCATCCGCTCCGTTTTTTCCAATCCAGTGGGCTGACCAATCTTCCTTTTTTAGCAGTGCCATTTCCCACCAAGTTGACTCGCTGTATTGGGTGGGTTTGTTTTTTTCATTCCAAACCTTTACCTTCCAGAAATATCTTTTTCGAGTTTCAATTGGTTTGCCTGCGTAGTCAATTTTTATTGATTGCTCCGATTTTACTATTCCTGAGTTCCAAACATTTCCAATATCTTTCTTTAAGTCGGCTTCATTATCAGCTACTATAATTTGATAGGCTGTTTGTTTTGCTCCACGATTTGTAGCTTTCATTTGCCAGGATAATCTTGGATTTAGTACTTCCAAGCCCATCGGAGTTTCTTGGTATTCACATTTAAGTTTTTCGATTGTTTGTGCGTTTGTCTGAAAAATATTCAAACTTATAAAAAGTAAAATGATTGTTTTCTTCATCTAATTTTCTTTGGTTTTCTGAAACAAAACTTCCGTTTTTGGTTAATTTTTGGCAATTTCTTAAAATAATCTCTATTATTAATCCTATTTATACTCTTTTGTTGATAAAAGTCGCTTATTTCCCTTTTATCATTCAAAACTTCCGCTTCGCAAAATAAAACTTTCAGCATCTGTAGCACGTTATTACATTTGGGAGTTATCTTGGTTTTGTATCAAGTTTATTCGTTTTTATATTGTAATTATTCAAAACAATAGTCTATCCTTTTTTACTGTTTTTAAGCAAAAAGTGTTCAAAATTGTCTTAAAATTTAGTTTTTGTAGTTTTGAAAACTTTTAAAAACAATATTGCCATTCAAATTTATTACTACAAAAAATCCAATTCATGAAAAAACAATTGTTGTTTTTAGTTTGTCTGTTTTTCACGTGGAATGTCTCCGCACAAGAAAAGTTTACAGTAAGTGGCTACATAAAAGATTCCGCCAATGGCGAAGGTTTGATTGGCGTTTCAATTTACGTGCAAGAAGTTAAGACAGGTACACAAACCAACCCTTATGGCTTCTATTCACTGACGCTTCCCAAAGGAATGTACAACTTGGTATTGACGTATGTTGGCTTTGAAAAAATTAGTAAGCAAATTGATTTGACTAAAGATCTAAAATTAGATGTCGAACTTAAAGATGATTCAAAACTTTTGCAGGAAGTAGTGATCACTACAAAAAAGGATGACGATAATGTGAAAAGCCTTGAAATGTCGGTCAATAAAGTTGACATAAAAACAATGCAAAAAATGCCTGCATTGCTCGGTGAAGTTGATATTATCAAAAGTATACAGTTTCTACCAGGCGTCACTTCAGTTGGCGAAGGTGCTTCGGGCTTTAATGTTCGTGGTGGCGGTATTGATCAAAATTTAGTTTTGCTCGATGAGGCTCCAGTTTATAATTCTTCTCACCTTTTTGGATTTTTCTCGGTTTTTAATCCTGACGCAGTGAAAGATGTCAAATTGATAAAAGGCGGAATTCCTTCTCAATACGGCGGTCGGGTTTCTTCGATTTTGGATGTAAGAATGAAAGAAGGAAACTCAAAAAAACCACAGCTTTCGGGTGGAATTGGAAGTATTTTTTCGCGATTTACGTACGAACGTCCTTTTTTGAAAGATAAGGGTTCATTTATTGTTGCATTACGTAGGTCGTATATTGATGTTTTGGCAAAACCTTTTTTAAATTCTGATTTGAAAGGAACACGTTTTTATTTTTATGATTTTACCGCCAAAGCTAATTATCGTGTGAATGAAAAGAATACTGTTTTTCTTTCAGGTTATTTTGGGCGAGATACTTTCGGTGCTGATTTTGGTTTTAATTGGGGAAATGCAACTACTAGTTTTAGGTGGAATCACGTTTTCAATAATAAGCTTTTCTTAAATAACACTGTCTTTTATAGCAATTATGACTATGCTTTACAATCTGATTTAAAAAAGAAAAACGACCAAGACGCCTTCCGTTGGAAATCAAATATTATTACTTATAGTATAAAACCAGATTTTACTTATTACCCAAATACCAATAATACTATTACTTTTGGCGGCCAATTAACTTATTATTCCTTCAATCCTGGACAAGCAGTGGCAATTTCGGGAGGTATTGAACGAACAATTGGTTTAGCTGATAAATTTGGTTCTGAAAGTGCCTTGTACATTGGAAACGAGCAGAAATTGACTTCAAAAATCTCGCTTCAATATGGACTTCGCTATTCGCTCTATAATTATCTCGGAAAAGGTAACGCTTTCGAACTCAGTGCATCCAACAACGATGGCGAACGTAGAAGGATTGTAAAAACAACCGAATATGGCTGGGGAAAAAGTATTCAGCAGTATGGGAATTTTGAGCCTAGATTTGCGGCTAATTTTGGACTTGGGCAAGATAATTCAATCAAGTTGAGCTATAATCGTTTAGCTCAATATATTCATCTTTTATCTAATACTACCGCCTCTTCGCCTCTTGATGTTTGGACTCCGAGCAGCAATAATATTAAACCACAACTGGCCGACCAATTTGCTTTGGGATATTTTCATAATTTCAACGATAATCTATTTGAAACTTCGGTTGAGGTTTATTATAAAGACCTTTATAACCAAATTGATTATGTAAGAAATGCCGATTTATTATTGAATCCCGCTGTTGAAGCAGATTTGCTTACAGGAAAAAAACGAGCTTATGGTGCTGAGTTTTATGTAAAAAAAGCTAAGGGTAAATTTAATGGTTGGGTAAGTTATACACTTGCTCGCACCGAAAGAAAGATAGAAGGTTTGAATCAAAATGCGTGGTTTCCAAGTAGAATTGACAAAACTCATAATTTATCAGTCGTAGCTATTTATGATTTGAATAAACGTTGGACATTTTCAAGTAACTTTTCTTTCAGCACAGGTACACCTGCGAGTTTTCCAACTAATAAGTTTATTTGGCAAGGGTATGCCTTACCTCATAATTATTATGATACTCGCAACACTTACCGAATTCCCGCTTCGCATCGCTTGGATTTTGCAGCTACTCGCCAAACCAAATATGGTTTTTTCAAGCGTGGTACTGGCGAATGGGTTTTCTCGATTTATAATGCTTATAATCGTCGAAATCCATTTTCAGTTTTTGTTCGTCAGAACGAAACAGACCTTACTAAAACTGAAGCAGTTCGTTATGCCGTTTTTGGTTCGGTTATTCCTGCAGTTACATATAATTTTAAATTCTGACCTTGGCTGCTTCGGTAGTCCGATTTGCTCCGTCACCGCTGGTATATGAGCTAAGTCATAGATAAACTCTTAAAAATATGAAAAATATACACAATTTAGTTTTGATCTCTCTTTTATCCGTAATTATATTTTCGTGCACGGATGTGATTGATATTAGTGTAAAAGAAGGTGTATCGCAGCTTTCGGTTGATGCACTTCTTAATAATAAGGCCGAAACACAAACAATTAAGCTTACTTTGACACAAGGTTACTTCGATAATTCGGCTATCAAGCCTGCTCTTGGAGCTTCCGTTTTTGTGTTCGACCAAGATAGTGTATCTTATGAATTTAAGGATTTAAAAAAGGATGGCACCTATATTTATGATGCTAAAAATAAGCCTCTAAATAAAATTGGTAAACAATATGCTCTTTATGTAAATTATGATGGTGTTGAATTTGTTTCAGTTTCTAAGCTGAATCGTGTGCCGAAAATTGATTCCATCAATTATGAAGTAAATAAACTTCCTGTTAAACCTGCTAATGGCCCACAAGAGGGATTTCAACCTCAATTTTATGCAAAAGATTTTGAAGGCGAAGGAGATTGCTATTGGATAAAGTCAGCAAAAAATAAGAAGTATTTTTCAAAAGCCACGGAGATTCAAGTTGCGTACGATGCTGGTTTTAGTCCTGGTTCGAAGACTGATGGACTTTTATTTATTTTGCCTATTCGCACTTCGGTTGGTCGTGAATTATATTTAGATAAAGATACTCTGAAAGTTGATGTTTATTCTATCACGCAAGAACAGTTTTTTTATTTACAGTTTGTTCAACAGGTTTCGCAAGATGGTAATTTGTTCTCTACACCTTTGGCAAATATTCCAACTAATGTTGTCAATAGAAACTTAAAGTCTACAAAAAAGGCAATCGGTTTTTTTGGAATTTCGGCGGTAAGTTCGATGGAAACTATTATTGATAAAAATAAGGCAAAGCCTAAAAAGTAGCCCTTCGACTACGCTCAGGGAACAAGTATTATTAAAGTTAAAACAAATTCTTCCAAGTGCCTTTGATATAATTGTATTTTAAGGTGCTTGGAAGTGCTTTCCAGAAGTATTTGTTTATTTCTACGGTAAAAGACGGTTGCATGTAGCAGTTGATTACACAACCTTCGCACTCTTTCAATTTCCCTTCTAAAGCCACAATTTCTTGCACTTCTTTCGATTTATATAAATTAACCAGATTTCCCTTTATCTCAAAGTCTTTTGTTCCAAGGTGATAACAGGGAAGCACTAATTTATTTTCTGGTGAAATAACAATTGTTGTAGAAGCAGCTCGGCAAACTGGATTTTCCACATGATTTCCACCATTCTTTCTTAGTTCAATAAATGCTTCGTTCAAATATACATTTTTCTGTTTTCCCCACCACAAAAGTTTTTGTAAACTTTCTTCTGAAAGGTTTTCCCCAATTTCAACAGCATTATAGTTGAAAACTGGATTAAGAATTAAGACCAAATCATTAGGCTGCGTGATTTCATTCCACACTCGTTCAATCTTATCAACATTTTGTTCAAATACTGTGAATAAAATATCTGGTCTTTCTTTATTTTTCTTCGCTATTTGTATTGAATCTATTATTTTATCGAAACACTTAACTCCTCTTGAAAAATTATGTTCCTCTTCATCTGGAGAATCGAGAGAGAAATGAAGCATATCTATTTTACCTTTTAGTCGGTCGGCATACTTGGGGTAGAGTAAACAGTTTGTAGTGACAGTCGTTAAGAATCCTACTTTTTTAGCTTCTTCGAGCAGTATATCTAACTCACGGTGCAAAAGCGGTTCTCCTCCAGTAAAATCAATTACTTTGACACCAAGTTTTTTCAGTCCTGTAAGATTTTCTAAGAAATTTTCGAGGGTAATATAAGGAGAGGGTTTTTCCCAAATATCACAAAAACTACACGTAGCATTGCAGCGATAGGTTAGGTAATAGTTGCATAAAATTGGGTGATTGATTAACCTCATTTTTTGAGAATTAATATAAAAAACAAAATAAAAAGGTTTTTTAAGGTTAATTATCTTTCGTCTCTTGTTTAAAATCTCTTGTCTGAATTATTTCAGTATTTCCAATAAACTTGCGAGTTTATCTTTTAAATCTTTTCTGTCAACAATAAAATCAAGAAATCCGTGGTCTAAAACGAACTCGGCAGTTTGGAAACCTTTTGGTAATTCTTTCCCGATTGTTTCTTTGATTACACGAGGCCCAGCAAAACCAATAAGTGCTTCTGGCTCTGAAATATTAAAATCGCCGAGCATGGCATAAGATGCTGTTACACCACCTGTTGTTGGATCTGTCAGTAATGATATGTATGGAAGTTTTGCTTCTGATAATTGAGCTAATCTTGCTGAGGTTTTTGCCATTTGCATCAGTGAAAAACCAGCTTCCATCATTCTCGCTCCACCCGATTTTGAAATCATCAAAAATGGTATTTTATTTTGCATAGCATATTCGATTCCACGAGCAATTTTTTCTCCAACCACCGAACCCATCGAACCACCAATGAAACTAAAATCCATACAGGTGATTACAATATCAATTTCTGACATTTTACCGTAAGCTGTTCGGGCTGCATCTTTCAAACCTGATTTTTTTTCTGTTGCCCGTACTCTATCAACATAAGATTTTGTATCGGTAAATTTCAGAGGGTCGCCTGAACGTAAGTTTTCATCCAATTCAGTGTATTCACCTTCATCAAACAAAAGTTGAAAATATGCTTCTGAGCCAATTTTTTCGTGATAGTTGCAATTGATACACGTAAAGGCATTTAACTTATGCTCACGGGTGTGCATTGCTTTCTTGCAAGTTGGACATTGATACCAAAGCCCATCAGGGGCTTCACGTTTCATTTCCGTCGGAGTTTGTATTCCTTTATCTGTTCTCTTAAACCAAGACATATTAGGTTGTAGTATTTTGAGAGGACAAAGGTAAATAAACTTGCCCGTTGATTTATTGGGTTTAGTCCAAAATTTTATTTTATACCTATAAAAACAAGGAAGGCTTCGCTTTTAGCAAAACCTTCCTTAAAGTAACTTATCTTATTTTCTTTTCTGGAATGTATCCTTTTCGTTCTATATCATTTACAAAAACAGTGTATTCCCTCCTACCATCTGGGTATATTCTCATAGCTTTTCCGTGTTTGATATTGTTTTCTACTCGAGCCACCAATCTGATATTGTTATTGAAAATAAAATATCCTTTTTCATCATTCATTGAGCCATTTTTATACTTACCCACATATTTATCTCCATTTTTGTAGAAAAATGAACCATTACCCTCATATTTTCCGTTTTTATAGTTTCCTACATATTTCTTTTCTCCATCAGCATAGAATTCTACGCCTCTTCCATCCCGTTTTCCAGATTTCCATTCACCTTCATACTTTTCTTCGGTTCTTGGATTTATCATTTTTCCAAAACCATCATTACAATTTCCATCAAAACAACCGCCTTTTTTTAACAGTTCTCCGTTGTTTTCCACTTTTGTGGGAGTGTCTTTAATAATTTCAGGTCTTTTTGTTGGTATTTCTGAATTATCCAACGATTTATCCACATTTTCTTGAGTATTAGTTGGCTTTGGCTCTGTTCGAGGTGGTATTCGTTGTGGAACAGGCTGTGGACTTGATCTTGATGGAATTTGTGGTTCTGGTGCTTGCGATGGTTGTGATTTTGGTTGAGTTAATATACTTCCATCATTCTTCTTAATATTTGGATAAAGTTCTTGGGCATTATCATAACCTTTTTTTATCGCAGCCAAACGCTTTGGTCTTGCTGGGTGACTTCCACCATCATAATCAGAAGTTAGCTTACTAATGGCAGCTTGTGACTCTTTTAATGATGCTCCCATTTGGTACATGACAAAACCCGAAAACTCATCGGCTTCGAGTTCTTTTATTGGGTCGCTTCCGCCTTCGATAATTGTATGTCCTTGTAAGTGATGCCCTATCTCGTGAGCTAAAATACTTAATGCTCCCCAATCAGATTTTGATAAATCATTTGCTTTTTTCATAAATGAACCATCATAAACTATTAATCTTGTTTGTCCTTGAATAGCAGCAAAACAGTTATCTGTATTTGGACATTCCATTACATAAAAGTTTCTTTTGAGTCCACTTCTTCTTACAATTTCATCAACTGCTTTTTCGGCTACTTCTTTTGATCGAAAGCTAAATTGGCTACAAAATGCTTTTTCGTTTATTTTCTGTCCATAATAGTTATATCCAAAAGATTTTACATTTTCTTCTTGTGCATTTGCCAAAAACACGAATGAGGATAACACAGTGAATAATGTGCATAACTTGAGTTTCATCGGGTGAGATATTGTAAGTGATTATATAAGTTTAACGAGGAAATGTAGTTTCAGAGGCTGTTGAAGGGGCTTATTAACATAGTTTTAACAATAACGCCTCAAAGCCGAAAGTTTTGAGGCGTTTCAATATTATAAATGAAAAAAGGCTTAATTTATTGTATCACCTCTCAAATTTCTAAATCGTTTTCGGGCTTCTGCTCCGTAGATTGAGCCCGGAAATTTTTGAAGTATTTCACGATATAATTCCATTGCTTTCTCTTTTTGCTGAAAGCTTTCTTCGTAAATTTTTGCTTCCAAAAATAAGGCATCATCTGCCAAAATATCGAAATTATAATTTTTACGAAGTAACTCTAAATCTTCTAAGGCTTTTTGAGGCTGATTAGTTTTTAGATTGGTATTTGCTCTCAGCCACAAAATGTCATCGGCCAATGAATGTGTTTTATATTTTTCATAAATTAGGTCTAGAGCTGTCATTGCTTCGACATTTCTATTTTGAAAGAGTAATAAGTCAACTTTGGCGTATTCTTTCATGGCAACTTCGGAAGTATCAATTCCGATATTATCTAAAATAAATAAACTTAACTGCATGGCATCATTCGCGATTTCTCTTGTGGTAGCCTTTTTTAAAATATCTAAAACTTCTTTTGATAAATCGAACTCACCGTTGTAATAATACAATTTGGCATTTTTAAGTTTTGCTTCTTGTCCGAGATAGTCTTCTTTTTGCGATTTTTCTACTTGTGAATAAAGCAAAGTTGCTTCCCAAGGTTCATTTTTTAAAACATAAATATCGCCTAAATCTAATTTACACTTATCCCTGAAAGCATTGTCAGAACCTGCAATCATAATAGCAGTTTCGAGAACAGTAATCGCAGTATCTTTTTCGTTGAGATAAAATGCATAAAGTTGAGCAGTATTTCTAAGGGCTTCCATTGTTTTTACATTTCGGCCTAGATCTAAAAATAAACCTTGATAATCTTTTATTAATGAACGAATATCAGTGATATTGACTGGAAAGCTAGTTTTTACTACTTCTTCTTTGCAAAATAAAGCGTTACGGCGAGCATAAGCATAAAACTGTCCTTCTGGATATTCTTTCATCACATACTCATACATTTGAATTGCACTTTTATAATCTCTGTTTACCAAGGCAGTTTGAGCTAGTTCAAAAACTCGTTGCCCATCTTGCCTAAGGCGTCGGTCTAATGCTCTTGTTTGGATAAAGGCTTTAATAAACTCCTTCTGTTGGATTAATTGCCAGATTAAGATGTCAACGTAGTACTGTTCTGTTGGAAACTTCTGTACCTTGCTGTAAAGTGCTTTTTCGAGCATATCTATCTCAGCTTCACTTTTGAGATTATCTTGGAAGGTAGTTTTTACATAATCTTGGTTTCCTTCTATCAAACCGTATTTTAGCATCTCTTCAATCATTGGCTCTTTTTGACCATTGTAGAGATACGCTCTGGCCATCAATATTGCGTACTTGTTTTGGTCTTTTGCAATTTCTCTGCCTTTATTCAATAACTGAATCACTAATTCTGTTTTTGAATTTCTGTAAAGCATTTCTTGAAGTTCGTAGATTGTCCCCTCTGTTCGGGCAGCAAGCTCAATTAGAATTTCCATTTCTTTTTGAGCTTCTTCAAACTTTCCAGTTATTTCGAGCAAGTTGATATAATCTGATCGATATACTATTGCCGTAAGGTCATTGCTTTTGATTTGACGCTTTAAATATTTTCCAGCTTCATCAAAGTTTTTTAGTTTGAATAAACACTGTACGAAATTTTGATGAATTAATCGGATGTTATTCTTATCCTTTGAAATTTTTAGATAAATGTCTTTTGCCTTCTCGTACTCGCCCTGTTTGAAATATTCGTTTGCTAAATCTATGTCTTGGCCTTTGGCCAACCAATTAATTGAAAAGAATAAAATTATCAATAAATATTGTTTCATAGTTTCCTAAAAAAAGAAATAAATTATATTTAATTACTGTTATAAATTATTAGTGCTGTGGGTATGTTTATAAACTTTTTTTGTTGATAAAATGCCCACTTCGATTGTATATAACTAATTACTTTTTCCACAGGTTTATTATTTTAAATAAAATTTATATTGTTGATTATCAATACTATTCTTATTTACCGACAGCTTGGTTTATTATTTTATGTTTATTATTTTTATGTTCTTCCACACAATGTGTCCACGTTGATTAACACTATGTGGATTGAGTATAAACTTTAAGTTTCGTACGTTCTCCACCTCTTTTGTTTTATTTTAACCAATTCCCAAACTTTCCCACAATGTTTTCAACGTTAAATATATCCTAATATAGCATTAATCCACATTTTTTACACATTATATTTTTAACACTTTTAATTATGAATGCACCTTTCTAATTTACTCAGATATTATGTATTATAGGTTTATTTTATTACTAGTCCTCGAACTTCAAAATTTGCTTTTAATTTAATTGGTTCATCATAAAATGTAACTTCTTCGGGTTGTATATTTTTTTCTACATTACCATAATTCCAAAATCCGTTGTCATTGGTATCCTTTATTATTCTTAGTAGATATATTCCTGGTTTTATATTCTGAAATAAAAATTTTTCCTTTGTTATTTGTTCTGCTACCACTTCATATTTTTCGTTTATAATTTGAATTATCTTGTTAGATTTTTTTTCTTCAAATCTTCCTTCTATTAATCCATAATTTTCTGTTTTTAGTATAGAATATTTAAAGTCTTGTTTATCGCTTGTATCTCCTTTAATGTTTATAAATGTTCCTTTACTGATTACAATTTTTACTTCTCGTTCTGAATTAATTGCTTTGTTGATTAATACCTTGGTTTTGTAACTATTCCATGTGATGTTACTATTATCAAGTTTTTCCTCTCTGATAGTATCTGATAATATTTTAAATTTTGTTAAATCAAAAATTAAAATGGGTGAATCGAAATTTATTTCGTATTTTAAATTTTTATTAATTACTTCGCCAGTTTTAGGTTTTACGTTTAAAATTAAAATTTCTCTTTTCTCTTTTCTTTTTTTATCAGTTTCTCTGAATTTTATTTTTTGCGTGTAATTTAAAACATTTCCGCTAGAATCAGTTACCGATATATTTACTCTTAGGGTATCTGTTTTTTTTGTTAAATTATAAAATTTCAAGTCCCTTCCTTCGCCGTAGTATGGTATACTGTCGTTCTTGTTTTCAAATTTTAACTCATATGTTTTAATATTTTTATCATATAATATAGTATAGTCATCTGCTCTTGGGAGTACTTTTTGAATTTTTGGTTTTTCATTATTTGCATTTGCGATGCGTAAGTTGACATCTCTTATGTTTTTTATTAAAATTATCGTATCATTAGTAAATCCTATTTCTTCTGTTTTAGTATCATATTTTAAATTATTGTTTTTATCCATAAAAGCATAAATACGATATTTTCCGCTTTTAATGTTTTCAAACTGATAATTTCCACTTGAATCTGATTTGGTAAAATAATTAGGTTTTGTTTTTTTTAGATCTAATGAATCTTGAAGTTCATATAATGCGACATGGGCTTCTAGTATCGGTTGGTTTGAAAGCAAACCTTTTATATTTCCATGTATCTTTAATGAATCTATATTGTTTCCTGTACTAAAAACTAGTTTTAAATTTTTAGATTCATTCCTTTCATTCATATCTTTTATTCCTTTTCTAAAATTTAGCGTGTAGGTTGTACTATCTTTAAACGCTTTATCAAATTTCAATATTACTTTTTTTGATTTGGCTTTAATATCGAAAGTACCTTCTGCCTCTGGAATAATTAATAGTTCTTGTCTAAGACTTGTAACATCTACCAGCTCATCAAATTCTAAACTTATTGTTTTTTCTTTAAAATTTTTCTGTTCTGATTTAGGAATAGAATTTATTAACTGTGGTTTAACTTCATCTTTTTTTCCTCCCGTTGGTGGTACAAATTGTGCACAAGCTATTAATAAATTGTATGCTGTTGCTATTATTATGCTGTTAATAATATTATTTTTAATCATTTTTTGTTTTTATTTTTTGGTAAAAATAAAACCCTCAACTATATCTTGAGGGTAATTTTTATTTTTTTATTTTTATTATCTTCCTAGATGAATCATTATTACTGAAATATCTGATGGTGATACGCCGCTTATGCGAGAAGCCTGTCCAAGTGTTTGAGGTTTTATATTTTTAAGTTTCTGCCTCGCTTCTATTGATATTGATAGTAATTTTTCATAATCAAAATTTGGATTAATATTCAAGTCTTCCAAACGAGCCATTTTCTCTGCCATTAATAATTCTTTTTCTATGTAACTCTCGTACTTAATATTTATGACGGCTTGTTCTATTATTTCTTCATCATATTGATTTAGAAAGCTTTTCATTTTGTCATCTAATAATCGAATGTTTTCAATGTTTATTTCAGGACGTTTTAATATGCTATAAAACGATGATTTCTCTCGTATTGTTGTTGAACCTATTCCTTCAAGATAAGCATTTGCCGAATCTGGTGTTATTTTTTTTGTTTTAATTTCTTTAACAATCGCATCAGCAATCTCCTTTTTATGATTCATTCTTTCTAAACGGTTCTCTGATGCTAATCCTAAATCAAATCCTTTTCGTGTTAAACGAATATCTGCATTGTCTTGTCGTAATAGTGTTCTGAATTCTGCCCTAGATGTAAACATTCTATATGGTTCATTAGTACCTTTATTTACTAAGTCATCAATCAATACGCCAATATATGCTTCGTTTCTTTTTAAAATAAATTCTTCTTTTTCGTAAACTTTATTGTGTGCATTTATTCCAGCCATTAATCCTTGACAAGCTGCTTCTTCATATCCCGTTGTTCCGTTTATTTGACCTGCAAAATAGAGGTTTTCAATTATATGTGTTTCAAGTGATAGTTTTAATTGTGTGGGTGGAAAAAAATCATATTCGATTGCATATCCTGGTCTGAACATTTTTACGTTTTCAAAACCTTCCATTTTTGTTAATGCTTCATATTGAATTTCCTCAGGAAGTGAGGTCGAAAAACCGTTGATATACATTTCTACTGTATTCCATCCTTCAGGTTCTACAAATATTTGGTGTCTGTCTTTGTCTGCAAATCTGTTTATTTTATCTTCAACTGAAGGACAATACCTTGGACCAAGTCCTTTTATTCGTCCGCTAAACATTGGTGATTTATCAAATCCTTTTCTTAGTACTTCATGAACTTTTTCATTTGTATAAGTTACATAACAACTTCTTTGTTTCGTTAATCGTGGTGTTTCAGTATATGAAAATTTTTCAGGATTTTCGTCGCCTTTTTGTTCGTCCATTAAATCCCAGTTCAATGAACGGCCATCAATTCTTGGTGGAGTTCCTGTTTTCATCCGTCCAGTCTCGAACCCTAATTGTACTAATTGTTCTGTAATTCCATGTGCAGCCTTTTCTCCTGTCCTTCCGCCTCCAAAGCTTTTCTCTCCTATATGAATTTTTCCATTCAAAAATGTTCCATTTGTTAAGATTACTGTTTTTCCTTTTATCTCAATTCCCATTCCGGTACGTACTCCTATTACCCTATTGTTTTCTACAACTAAGCCTTCAATCATTTCTTGCCAAAAATCAAGGTTTGAAATATTTTCCATAGTGTCTCTCCATTCCTGTGCAAACATCATTCTATCGCTTTGACATCTTGGGCTCCACATGGCTGGTCCTTTAGATCGGTTTAGCATTCTGAATTGTATCATAGTCTTATCGCTTATAATTCCTGATTGTCCACCCAATGCGTCTATTTCTCTAACTATTTGCCCTTTTGCTACACCTCCCATTGCTGGATTGCACGACATTTGTGCGATAGTGTGCATATTCATAGTTACTAATAATACAGACGAACCCATATTGGCAGCAGCAGATGCTGCTTCACATCCTGCATGTCCTGCTCCAACTACTATTACATCATATTCTTTAAACATTACTATTTTATTTGTGTTTCACGTGAAACGTTTGCTGTTTTATAAATTATAGTGTTCCACGTGAAACGTGAAATTTTGGCTTATTGTTTCGAACGAATTTTTTCCGTTACTTAATAATAAAAAAGAGAAAATTTAAAACCAAAAAAAAGGATTCTTAAAGCTTCTTTATTAATTTTGAAAAAGAGTGGATGTTTGTAACAACCTATATTGTGTTTTGATAGTCATTAAAAAAGGAACGCCCTTGAAGCGTCCCTGCAAATTTAATAAGAAAAACGTTTACTTAATTTTTCTAAAATAATTATCGGTTTGTTTCTTATAAAATGGTGTATAATTAGGAGGAACTGTACGGATTAATTCCACTTGCTTTTGTTTCTCCTGTAAGAACTTATCCATTGAAGGCGGAGATTGACGGTTGAATTGTTGTGAAGCTTTCGATTGGCGTGTTGGGTCTTCTTCTTGCTGTTCCACCGCTTTCTCAGCTTCAAGTAGTCTTGTTTGTAAATCACGAGAACGTTTAATCAAATCTGGATTTATGCGTTTGTTTACCAAATCGGTTTCGTTCTCATCCATTTTCTTTTCTAACTCTTTCAACTCATTGCCAAGTTTTTTACCCGCATCCGTACCTTTCAATTCATCTTGCATTTGCTGAATACGTTTTCTAAGTTCAGATTGTTCTTGTGCAAGTTTGGCAGCTTCCTCAGACATACCTCTACTACCTTGACCAAACTTTCCCATTTTTTCCATTCGCTTATTAATTTCATCTTGTTTATCACCCATTGACATAGGAGAAGGTTTTTGTCCTTTCTTTCCTTTTTTACCGGAACCGGGCATTGCATTAGCCATCATCTGTTGCATTTGGCTAAAGGTATCGCTGAGCATTAATGCGAGGTTATTTATGGATGTCATAGAAAACTGTTGTTTTGATGAAGCAACATTTAACTTACGCTCTTTAATAAACTTCATACTTTCATCCATTGAGTTACGCATGGATGTAACTTCTTTTGTCACAAAAGATTGAATTTGAAGTACACGCTTTGCTAGTGAGTATAGACTATCCTCAATCATTTTAGCATCATCTTGAATCTTCAATTGCTCCTGTGATAGTTTCACGAAGCGTGGGTCGCCAACATTCATATTGCGGAAATCTTTCATAATCTTCTCCTGGTCGAAAGATAGCTTAACGAGATTCTCCAGAATCGCTCTTAAAGCATCCATATCTTCGTCCATTTCTTTCATTTCTTGTGACTGCATTGACTCCTTCATTTTCTGAGACATCTTCTTCATTTTTGAAGCGGCCTTCTTTTGATTCTTAGACGCAGCACCACTTTGTTTTTGTTCTAGTTGTTTTTCAGACTTTTCTTGTTCTTCCGAAACATCCTGTTGTTCTTCTTTCTGTTCATCGAATTCTTTTTTGAGTTCTTTGCTCAATTCTTCAATGTCTTTCATTTGTTTTTTCCTGTCTTCGAACTCCTTTGATAGTTTTTCTTGCTCTTTTTTTAGTTCATCATTCTTTGCATCCTTCTGTTGTTGATTTTGCTCATTTTCATTTTTCAGAGATTCATCACCTAATTTGTCTTGCTTTTCGGCAAGTTTCTCCAATTCATTAGCAGTCTTCTCAACTTTTTGTTGCATTTGAAGTTGTTTGAAAAGCTTAAGCGTACGGTCAATATCTTTATCCATATTACGCTCTTGGTTTTTAAGCTTTTCGAGTTGTTCAACAGTTTTTTCGTCTAAGCCTTTTTCCATCATTTTTTTCAACTCTTCATACATTTTGTTTGTTTCATCATTCATTATTTCTTCCATCAACTTTTTAAGTTGATCCATCTTTTTTTGAAGTTCGGGAGATTGTTGTTGGAAACGGTTTGTTTTTTCTTGCATCTTTTCAAACTGTTCTTGGATTGCTTTCATCTCTGACATTAATTCGTCACGCTTTTTAAGCAATTCTTCCAATTGTTTTTTCTCTTGAAAATCTAAATCTTTTTTACTCTTTAGCTTTTTCTCTAAATTATTGAGGTCATTCTTCAGCTTCTTCGATTTCTCATTGAGTTTTTCAAGCATATTTTCGGTCTTCTCAGTTGCTTTTTCTACTTCAGCATCATAATTCTTAGCAGAAGGAAGAGCAAACGTCAGAACTGGCGTTTTTGTGCTTTTTGATCCATTTACGCCATCATTGTCCCAAAGTTGCAAGAAGTATTCAACTTTCTCACCTGGATTAAGTTTTAAATCATTTAAAGGAAACTGGTAATAGAAACTTTGGGATATTTGATTTTTATTAAAAGCAACATCAACCGAAGTAAAAACAGGTGTTTGGCTTTGGGTTACATCACGCACAGGACGGTAGAATAGCTTGAGTTGAGCTAAACCATAGTCATCATTTATATTTCCTCCTAAAATGATGTAATTAAAGAGTGTAGTATCGCGAATTTGTTCAAGTTGAATCTGTGGATATTTGTCTGGAATCACATTTATATAAAATTCAATGTTCTCACGATTAACACTAAATTCATTATTAAGCTGAATTTTATACGAAGATGAGTTTTTCAGCCGACGAACGTAAGAAAAGGTATCTCCAAAACCATCCTTTGATAAATGCTTTGGTTCGTTTTCAAATAATAGATACAAAGAATCTGTATTTGCAGCTCTAAAATTCCACTCTATGGTTGTGCCTTCTGGCACAACAAGGTTTCCAACATTATCAAAACTTTCGTTTGATTTATTCAAATAAGAAGGATAATTCAAAGCAACATCAAAAGAAAGTAAATTAGGACGGCTAATCAGTTCAAGTTCAAATTCATTTGATTTAAAACCAGATGCTAAAAAATGAAAGTCAACAGGATTTTGAACCTTGGAAAATGTAAAAGTATAATTCTTGTTGTCAATAGAAGTCATTTTAAACTTACGGTCATTGGCTACCAAATAAACAACTTCAGGAATAGCATTTCCAATAAGTGCAAGATTTAGGTTGAAATCTTCGTTTTTTACTGCTTTTAACTCTTTATTTGTGATTTTGAACTTGAAAGGGGCTTCTTCGGCAAAATCTTTCTGAAAATAGACTATACGCTCGGTACTACTTTTAAAAAACTTTGGAGAAACCGCTGCAATCAAAAGAATAAGTAATAAAGGAGGAAAAGCAAATTTCAGGTATTTCTTGTTTTCATCAATTTTTATGGCATCTGCAAACTTTAAGAAACTCAATTCATTGGCTTTCTGACTAATACTCGCTTGAAGTAAAGAGTTATCTTTATCAGAGATCAGAGAAAGTTGAAGTGTATTTAGAAGCTTATCTTCTATTTCTGGGAAAAACTTACCGATTTCATTTGCAGCTTTTTCGTTGGTAAGTGGCTCGGTGAAATGAAAAATATAAAGTAAAGGCTTAATTACCCAAGCTAAAAGTGAATAAATGACCATTCCGAGAAAACCAAAAAACAAAATTGCTCGAATGATTGAGTTAAAACGACCGAAATATTCTACGGTACTAACTAATAAGAAGGCAGAAAATATCAAAGCCAAAGTAAATAAAGTACCTTTGATAAGAAGGTTTTTATAATATTTCCTTTTGTAATCGTCTATTTTTTCAAAAATACCTTTTAGAGATGTTGGCATAATAGTATAAAATTTAATAGTTTTTTACAGCAAGTTTAATTCAATTGGACAATGGTCAGACATCAATTGGTCGGGGTGGATATGGGCACTTTCTAAACAATCTTTCATGCTGTCGCTAGTAAAGTGATAATCAATACGCCAACCTAAGTTTTTCTGTTTTGCTCCTGCCCTATATGACCACCAAGTATAATTATGCGGTTCTTGATTGAAATGTCTAAAAGAATCAACGTAACCACTGTCAAGAAATTTTCCAACCCATGCTCGTTCTTCGGGTAAAAAGCCAGACGAATTTGCATTACCTTTAGGATTATGGATGTCAATGTCCCGATGACAGATATTTACGTCACCGCTGATAATTAAATTTGGTAATTCTTTTTGAAGTTCTTTTATATAAACGTAAAAATCATCTAAGAAAGTCATTTTAAAACCTTGACGCTCTTCGCCTGATGAACCAGATGGAAAATAAACACTTAAAATAGAAAATGTATCGAAATCGGCTCGTAAAATTCTACCTTCATCATCAAATAAGGAGTTTCCAATTCCATACTGAACATTGTTAGGTTTAACTTTAGTTAAAATGGCTACCCCGCTATAACCGCGTTTTTGGGCAGGATACCAGTAACAATAATAGCCAAATTCTTCAAAAAGAGGACTAACTAGTTCTGTTTCAGAGAGTTTTATTTCTTGTAAACATAAAATGTCAGGATTATTAGTTTTTAACCAAGAAATTAAGCCTTTATTAATGGCCGAACGCACGCCGTTGACATTATATGATATAATTTTCATTTTGATTTTATGATATTTTTATAAGTTTTAGATTAATTTAAACGTGAAGACCAACTTCTATTCTGAAATAATCTAAAACAAAGTGTTTAAGTAATTTTTCTTGCGAAAGTATATCAAAATGTGGTAAAGGAGCGATTAATTTCCAATGTGGCCAGCCTTCTTCGTCTCGGCCTTCGAGTTCATAATAGCCACCAAAACTTAAAACCTTACAAATCGCAATATGCATAAGGTCTTGTTTTTGTTCTTTAGTAAAAACTTTTTTACCTTGTCCAAGTTCTTGAACTCCAATGAGAAATAAAACACCATTTAGGTCGGTAGGTTTTTTACCAAGGTTATTCTTTAGGAAACTTTGTAATGTTTGCCAATTTTCTTTTAATATATTTTCTTCTTGAGTCATTTTATGATATTTAATATACAAACTTAAACAAACACTATGAAATGGTTTAAGCATTTTTTAGATATAATATATCCGCGTACTTGCGAAGCCTGCGGAGATGTCCTTTTAGGCGGAGAAAATCTTATTTGTATTAATTGTATGATTGATTTGCCACGGACAAATTCCCATATTCAACAACTTGATAAAGTTTCTAATCGTTTTTGGGGTAAAATTCCTGTTACAGATTCTATAACTTTCTTGAAGTTTTCTAAAAAAGGGAAAGTGCAGAAATTATTACATGCACTAAAGTATAGAAATAAACCAGAAGTTGGAAAGTATTTAGGCAAAATCTACGGGCTTGACCTAAAAGAAGGTGGATTTGATAAAAAAATTGATTTAATAATAGGCGTACCGCTTCATCCAACTAAACTTAAGCAAAGAGGTTATAACCAATCTGATTGCATTGCTGAAGGACTTTCTGAAGCTTTAGATGTGCCTTATGAAACAAATGCTGTAAAAAGGCTTATACATACTGCTTCACAAACAAAAAAAAGTCGAATTGAGCGTTTTCAGAATGTTGAAAACATATTTGAAGTAATTGATTTTGAGATGATTAAAAACAAAAGAATTGCGATTGTGGATGATGTGTTGACAACTGGTTCAACACTTGAATCTTTGGGGATAACGCTATTAAATGCCGAAGCAAAAGAGATTTTAATAGTTACAATTGCAGCAGCTTATTAAAACAAAAATCCCCTCCCAAAAGAGGGGATTTTCCTGATAACCTAAATTTCTATTATAATTTACGTTTTCCTTTAGGTCCGATTGCAATCATTGCACAACGGAAACCAATCGTAGAAGTAGAAGAATCTTGATCCAAAGCACGGCGTGTACCCGGTGTTAACCAATAGGCAACATCATTCCACGAGCCACCTTTATAAACTCTAAGGTTATTATCAATTAAAGAGTTAAACCCTTTTTTATCATAAAGTTTATCTTCATCCATGAAGTCATTACGACGAATTGGATTTAAATCATTTACATCTTGAAATGAATTTGGACGATAGAGGTCAATAACCCATTCGTTCACGTTACCAGCCATGTTATATAAACCAAAATCGTTTGCAGGATATTCATAAACCTCCATCGTAATAGTTCCTTTATCATTTTGGTGGCCTGCAATACCAGCATAATCACCACGACCACGCTTAAAGTTAGCAAGCATAGTTCCTTTAGCTTTTCCTTTACTTTTACGCATAGATGAGCCATCCCAAGGATAAATACGTTGGTTTGATTGATTCTCATCCATATACTGAGTACCAATCATTGATTTGGCCGCATATTCCCACTCTGCTTCTGTTGGAAGGCGATAATCAGGTAATACATTGCCAGATTCAATTGCTAAGCGGCCACCAGTTTTAGCCGTTGGTGCTTCAGGGGCACCTTTAAGTGAATTTTTTCCACGACCGCCTTTAGATTTCGTTTTGTCACCAAAACGAGTTGCCATTTCACCATTGACTGCTCCAGTTCTCCATTTACAATAGTCTGAAGCTTGAACCCATGAAACTCCGACTACTGGATACATACGGAAACCTGGGTAACGTAAGTATTGCTCAGTAAATGTGTCGTTAAAAGATAGTTTACTTAACCAAACTGTTGTATCTGGTAAAGCAGTTTCATAAAACTCTTGCGAAGAATCTTTTTGTACAGACTGAAGGTATTCTAACCAGTTAAGATTTGTAATTTCAGTTTCATCCATATAAAAAGACGAAACAGTAACTGTTCTTTCAAGGTTGTCACGAGAAAAAGTCATGTCTTCTTCAACTGTACCCATCGTAAAACGGCCACCTTCAATAAAAACAAGATTTGGCCCTGCTGGTTGGCCCTTGAAGTCTTTAACTTGTAAACCTTCAGGGTCTTTGCCTTTACTGGTTTTCTTGTTGTATCCAATTCCAGTAGCTGTACTTTTGCGACCAGGATTGAGACTTGAAGCTTTCTTTTTGCTCGAACAACCACTTAGGATTAGCATGAAAGCTAATGCAACCGCAGTCGAACTAAAAAGTAGTTTTTTCATTTTCGGAATGATTTTTGATAAATAGAAACGTTTTGTAAAAATAGGTAATTCAAAATAATTTTCAGTAGAAAACTGAAAATCAATTACTTAGAAATCATGATAAATTAGATTAAACCGCTTAATAATTTATCTAAAACATCAATTGATTGTACTTTTTCGACTGTAAGTAGCAGTTTTGACTTTATTTCCTTCAACAAACACCTTTTAGGATTGTTTTTAATATATTCAAGAATTTTGCCAAACTTATCGGTCTGAAAATATTCTGTTTGTTCTTGTGAAACGAAGTATCCTTTTAGTATATTGTTTTTTAAAGTTAATTTTTCAAATCCAATCTGTTCAGCTTTCCATCTGATTCGAGCAATTTTGAATAGATTTTCTACTTCCTCAGGCATTGGACCAAATCTATCAACCATTGATTTTTGGAATTCTTGAAGTTCTTCTTCTTTTTCAATGTTATCCAATTGATTATAAAGCGAAAGTCTTTCTGAAATATTGCTTACATAGGTTTCGGGAATAATAATTTGCAAATCAGTTTCAATCTGACAGTCTGGGAGCTTCAAATCAATCACCGAAGACAAATCTTTGGTAAAAAGGTCTTTAAATTCAGTTTCTTTTAATTCTTGAACGGCTTCATCCAAAATCTTGTGGTAAGTTTCGTATCCTAAATCGTTGATAAATCCACTTTGCTCGGCACCAAGAAGATTTCCTGCCCCACGAATATCTAAATCTCGCATCGAAACTTTAAAGCCATCGCCCAAATCAGAAAACTCTTCGAGGGTTTGTAAACGCTTTCGTGCATCTTTTGAAATCAAAGAAATAGCTGGCGTAAGTAGGTAGCAAAAAGCTTTTCGATTTGAACGCCCTACCCTACCTCTCATTTGATGAAGATCTGACATGCCAATATTTTGTGCTTGGTTAATGATTATTGTATTAGCATTTGAAATATCAAGTCCTGACTCAATAATATTGGTTGAAACCAAAATATCAAATTCACCTTCGATGAACTTCATCATTACTTTTTCGAGCTTATCACCATCCATTTGTCCATGTGCAATACCTATTTTTGCATCTGGCACTAGTCGGAGAAGAATATTGGCGATTGACTCAATATCATTGACTCTATTATGTACGAAAAAAACTTGTCCCCCACGTTTCAGTTCATAGCTTATGGCATCTCTTATAAGTTCTTCTTTGAAAACATGAACCTCAGTTGTAACCGGTTGGCGGTTTGGTGGAGGTGTTGAAATAATCGAAAGATCTCTTGCACCCAATAAAGAAAAGTGTAAAGTTCTTGGAATTGGCGTTGCTGTTAAAGTCAATACATCGACATTGTGTTTGATTTCCTTTAAGCGGTCTTTGGCTTTTACACCAAATTTTTGTTCTTCATCAATAATCAAAAGGCCGAGATTTTTAAAATCTATGTCTTTGTTCAAAATTCGGTGCGTACCAATAAGAATATCGGTTTTGCCTTCTTTGATGTTTTTGAGGGTCTGTGTAATTTCTTTTGCAGTTCGGAAGCGACTAATTTCTTCGACATTAACGGGCAATTTAGAAAGACGTTCGGCAAAAGTTTTATGGTGTTGCATTGCCAAAATAGTAGTTGGTACCAAGACCGCAACTTGTTTGCTATCAGCCACAGCTTTGAATGCTGCCCGAATTGCAATTTCTGTTTTACCGAAACCTACGTCACCGCAAACGAGTCTATCCATTGGATATGGTTTTTCCATATCGTCTTTTACATCAGCAGTGGATTTTGCTTGGTCAGGGGTATCTTCGTAAAGGAAAGAAGACTCCAACTCAGCTTGCATAAAACCATCTTTTGAAAACTGAAAGCCTGGAGCAAGGCGACGTTTGGCATAAAGAGAAATAAGCTCTTTGGCAATATCTTTTACTTGACGCTTAACTTTTGACTTTTTGTTTTCCCACTCTCCCGAACCCAATTTACTCATCGTTGGCGGAATACCTTCTTTGCCTGAATATTTCGCAATTTTATGTAAGGAATGTATATTTACGAGTAAAATATCATTATCACGATAAATTAGTCTTACTGCCTCCTGTTCTTTTTCACCGACCACGATTTTTTCCAAACCTACAAATCTACCAATGCCATAATCTATATGTGTAACAAAATCGCCGGTTTGAAGAGACTTCAGTTCCTTTAAAGTAAGGGCTTTTGATTTACTAAATTTATCACGGACTTTAAATCGGTGATATCGGTCAAAAATTTGATGGTCGGTATAGCAGGCAATTTTGGTAAGTTCATCTACAAACCCCGCACGAAGTGAAATCTCTAAGGCTTGGAATTTAGTCAGAGGGTCAATTTCTTCAAAGATTGATTCAAGTCTATTTAGTTGTTTGAGCGAATCCGAGGTTATAAGTGTTGAAATACCATTAAGTTGATTTTCCTTTACATTATCAATAAGTCGTTTAAAGTCTTTATTAAATGAAGGTTGACTTTTTGATGGAAAAACCATTTTCTCCGATTCTTTGAAATAAGATTTCGTGCCAAATTCAATTACATCAAACTTTTTCAGTTCATTTAAGTAGCTTCTACGGGTTTCAAACAACTCTTCGGGTTTTAAAATTATTTTTATTCCACCACTTTGTTCTATGATTTTGTGGAATTGTTGTTCTATATTATTAAAACACTCTTCAACACTCTCTAAAGTATATTCAGTATCTTTTGTCCATATAATACTTTTATTACTAATAAAATTAAAAAAAGACTCTCTTGTTTCTTGAATAAGTTTGCTCTGAACATCAGGAATAACATTAATTTGATTAACAGATTGAAGAGATAATTGAGATTCTGGATTGAAAAGGCGTAGGCTATCAATGTCATCGCCAAAAAGCTCGATACGACAAGGAAACTCGGAGGCATAGGAAAAAACATCAACAATACCACCACGAATTGAAAACTGACCAGGCTCATAAACAAAATCCGTTTTTTCAAAATCATAAGAAATTAATAACTCCGAGATAAAACTCACATCGAGCTTCTCCCCTATTTTGATTTGAAGCGTGTTTGCAATTAATGACTTCCTATTGATTACTTTTTCAGAAAGGGCTTCAGGATAAGTAACGATTAGCAAATTGGTCTTTTCGTTATTTAGTTGATTCAAAACCTCCGAACGTTGAAGTACATTGGCATTGTCAATTTCTTCATATAAATATGGCTTTTTATATGACATCGGAAAAAGATATACATTTTCTTCTCCCAGTAAATTTTGTAAATCATTATAAAAGTAAGCCGCATCTTCTTTATCACTTAAAATAAAGATATTGTGTTGTGGATTTACTTTGTAATTAACGGAAGCAATGATGGCGTCTAGACTACCTGAAAGACCTTTGATAAAAAGATTCTTTTTTAATTTTATTTCTTCAAGAAGAGTTTTGATAAAACTATCCTCTTCATAAATCTTTAATAATTCGTGAGGTTTCACTTTAATTATGCTTTTATAAATACGAAAGGGACGCAGATATAATTCTGCGTCCTTTTAAATAAGGAACAAAGATAAAAAAGACCTTCAAAAAACAGATTAATGCTTTCAAAAAATATTCTTCGAGTTTTTTATTAGAAAAATGTATTAAAGTACTGATTATTAGTAATTTACAAAAGAAATTGTCGTTTAATAACATCGTAATTTAATATCTATTTGATTTTAGAGCAAAATAAACTAACTAGTCTTGTAATCGAATTTTTTCAACCAAGCCTTTGAGCAATACTTGCCTTGCGGCATCAGATTTTGGATAATCCATATCAAGTGATTTTAGTTTTTCGGCTAGAATCTTCGCTACAATCAATCGCATATTTTTCTTGTCGTCGGCGGGAATTATAAAC
>Ga0247832_1002436_pt1 | contig 28535 bp, 21 predicted proteins | sample LaCruzMarch2015__10_FD_192407 | JGI IMG/M metagenome (GOLD analysis project Ga0247832, IMG submission 192407) | Freshwater microbial communities from meromictic Lake La Cruz, Castile-La Mancha, Spain - LaCruzMarch2015_4m | ecosystem: Environmental > Aquatic > Freshwater > Lake | place: Spain... | reverse complement strand
GGGCGTGACGACCATTCTGTCAGCCGTGCCGCCCGATGACACGCGGGAGAAGCCCGATGGCCCGCACTCGAACAACCCCACGGTGCGTGCCGGCAAGGGGTCGCGTGAGGCGTTGGCCTGGGCCTACGAGCGGCCCGAGGGAGGCCGTGGCTTCGGCTGCACCGGCGCACACTTCCACAACAACTGGGCCAACGATGACTTCCGCAGGATGATGCTCAACGCGCTGGTCTGGACCGCGGGCCTCGATGTGCCCGCAGACGGCGTGGCCTCCGTGGTCACGGCGGACGATCTCGTTGCAAACCTCGACGAAAAGGCCCCAACCAAGAAGGCTCCCGAGTCGCAGCCGGCAGCGAAGCCAGAACCGAGCAAGGCGACAGAGTCGGGCAAGCAGTTGGAGCCGGGCAAGGCGGGGGCTGCGGTGCCTGCCAAAATCTGAGTGAGATCTGAGCGGCCGGTGTACCATTTTTTCCTCATCAACGATTATCCGAGCGAAACAATTTTTCAGGAGCTATGACGATGCCGCAACTTTCGATCGAGGGCATGGGTGCTTACGAGGTTCCGGCCGGCAAGCGGCTGGTCAACGCGCTCGTGGACGAATGCGGTATCGATCAGCTGCATGCCTGCGGTGGCGTGGCCAGATGCACCACCTGCCGCGTTGAATTCATCGCAGGCGAGCCCGCGGCGATGACCAAGGCCGAGCGGGACGTGCTCGCGGCCAAGGGGCTGACTGGCCAGAAAGGCCTGCGGCTCTCCTGTCAGATCGCCTGCGATGCCGACATGACCGTAAAGGTCACGAGCCGGTTGGCGGGCTCTGGTCGCGTCGATGCTGGACGACGCCCTGCGGAAGGAATCGAGCCTCCGGCGGAGTGGACGTGAACCGCTGACCGCCGCCCATGCCACGGCCTGCGCCGCGGTCACGCGGGCAGTTCTTTGCCCGGCATGCGGCAATCGCCGGCCGGCAGGAGACTGATTGGAAAAAAGGGCTCGATGTAGAGGTGCTCGGGAATCCTATCGGCGATCGTAGCGTGAAACTCTGGCAGCTTCGACCAGTGAAGCTTCGGTTTGACGTGATGGGCTGTGTGGTACCCGAGATTGCCCGTCAGGATGTTGTACGAGCGATGCATGATGTTGTGGGACGCCTCGTAGGGATTCTGGGTGTCGAGGCCGGAGTGATGGCAGTAGGTGTGCCAGCAGGTGATCACGTACCCCGCCACCATCGGGATCGCGAACACAAACAGGGCGTTGAGCGGATTCCAGACAAATGCCGCCGTGAGCAGGAGCAGGACAACGAAGCTCATGCCGAAGAACCCCCATTGATACCGAGGGTATCTCCTGGCCACCTGGAACGCCCGCAGATAGCCATGCAGGGCGACAACGACGGTGTATTCCAATTCCCCCATCGTCGATCCGTCTCGACGCTTCCAGGCTGACTCATCCTTCGTCTGGTCGAGGTAGTTCACGTGGTGACCCAGGACATGATGGAGCACCCAGGCATTGGTCGTGACACCGGTATGAAAGGCATAGGCGATTTCCAGGAGCCGGTTGAGGACCGGTTGGTGGAATGTGAAAAGATGCTGATGGTGATGGTTCCAGGAGCAGATGCAGGCCTTGGGAACCGTCACGAGCAGCAGCCAGCCCGCCAGCAGCCAGACGCCTTGTCCATACGAGAAGACGACCAGATCGAGCAGACTCAGCGAGACGATGCAGAGCAGTGGGAGCACGTCTGCCTGGTGGCGGAACAGTTTCATGGTGGTTGGTGGGGGCTTTTGGGGGGCGGAGTGTTGGAAAGACTTCCTGCTTGAAAACCGGCGTGGAAAACCCGCTGCAAAATCGTACCACCTTCCCCCTGCCGCGCCGCCGGGTGAAGGAAAACCTTAGGATTTCTAGCCACCTCGACGCGACCAGCCAGCCCGCCAGCCAGTCATCCATCCAGCCATCCAGTCAAGAGGCGTCGGCCGATGCAGGTCCGGTCTCCACGCCGAACACCTTTTTGATGATTGCCGCGACCCCGTCCATGGCCAGGGGGGCGTTGGCGAGGCCCGGCCGAGAGGCGATGAAGATCGTCTCGTGAGGATCGGCCGGATCGACCGCCCCATGGGAGCCCTTCACGAGGGACACATCGAGCGGGATCGAAATGGCCGGTAGTCTCGTCCGGTCGATGTGCAACTCGAGTGGGTCGTAGCCCGGCTTGCGATGGATGTCGATCGTGCGGGCAAACCCCGGTGCCTTGGTCTCGTCGAGCCAGTACCAATAGCTCTGCCAGCTTTCAGGCGTGCTTTCGATGACGAGATCGCCGCAGCGGCTTCGCTTGTCGGCTGTGCCGGAGGACGTCAGTCCCGCCGCGACGAGGTCGGCGCCGGTGAGCACACGGGCCACCCCTGCCCTGCCCCGGAAGAGCGCCGCCACCTGCTCGAGGATGGCCGGATTTCCACCATCCCGGAGATACACATGGCCCACCTGATGGTCGGCCAGCGCCCACGCCTGGCTCCCCTCTCGATCGAGCAGTTCGCCGTCGGCCGTCTCGCTGATCGAGAGCAGGCCCGCCTCGCGGAGCACCCGGTTGGGAAAGAGGGTGTGCGATACCGGTCGGATGCGGTATTCACCAGCGACGAACACCGTCAGCCGGTCGTGGCCCACAAGGGCAGCAAAGCCTTCGACGAGCTTTGCAATCTCGGCGTCGAGTTCACCGCAGGCCGCGTGGGCTGCCGGGCTGTCGGGGCCGGTTCTCTGGGCGGCGTAGTCGAGATGAGGCAGATAGACCACGGCGAAATCTGGAGGATTGGGGCGGGCGGCCTCCAGGAAGCTCCGCACAATCCACTGCGACGACGCGATTCCTGCGATGGGTCCCCAGAACATGTGGAGCGGAAAATCGCCAAGCGTCGCCCGAAGATCGGCGTAGAGCGGCTCGGGGCGTGTGTGGCACCACATGGTTTCGGTGCCGTCGGGGTTGTGCTTGGGCGCGGGAAGGCAGACCAGATCGGCCGTGGCGTGCTTCGACTGGAGCAGAAACCAGGCCGCCGTCCGGAGTTCTGGCCGGGCCGACTTGAGCTGGTCCCAGATCCGCGGGCTGCGGTGCACGCTGTCAGGGCTGATCCACATTTCGAGATGGTGCGAGTCACGCTCGTAGAGACCGTTGGCGACGATCCCGTGGGCAGCGGGCGGGGAGCCGGTCGTGAGCGTGGCCTGCACGGGGCAGGTCACGGCCGGAAAGCCAGGGGCGAGCGGCACGCAGCCACCGCCGGCCGCGATCGATGCGAGCGCTGGCATGCGCGAAAGGTCTTCCTGACGCAGGCCGGGAATCGAAAGCAGGAGGACGTGGACGGGGGGCGATACGGCACTCATGGGGATGGCTCCGGGGAAAGCAGTGGCGTGAGGAAGGCTGCGGAGTCTCAGGCGATGTCAGCCCTGCAGTGGACATGGGGTGCGGGGAAGGATTGTTGTCAGACCGTTTCAGGTGGGGCTCACGAATCGGCGTCCGACGAGGAACGGAACCAATAACAGCAGCACGACAATCGACCAGGGCTCGCCGCAGGTGGCGAGCACGAGCACTGCGTCGAGCGTGATGATCGCCATGATCGCATTGCCGACCGCCTGCTGCACACGGCCGCTCGTCGGTTCGAAGATCCCCAGCACCGCCCGGAGCAGAATCGACGCGGTCAGCATTCCCCAGAGCAGTAGCCAGTTGGAGAGCTTTGCGCCGGTGAGCCAGCCGCCGGCATCGCCGGCACGGGCGGCAAGCCATGGGGAGAGGCCGGCGGTGGCTAGGCCGATGAGCATGATGAACGCGCCCGCCGCGAGCCGGCCCGGGCGGCTCTCCTCCGCCTCGTCCCGGGCATAGACCGTGATGCCCATCACATAGACACCCATGCCGATCGGGAGCAGCCACTGGTGCGGCCCATGCGGTCCGCCTGCCGCGGTCATGCCCAGCAGCCAGTTGAGGGCCCGGCAGCTGCCCATGACGGCAGGGCCAAGGCTCGTTGTCTTGGCGTGACGGTTGTAGGTCCAGACCGCAGTTGTCAGCAGGGCAGCCACAAGGGCGGGCCAGGGATTCTGAGAAACAAACGCGGTTCCACAGGCGGCGGCACTGCCGACCGCGAGCAGAAGATTGCCGACGCCGGCCGCGGAACGCCAGCCGATGCGGCCGCTGGGCAGGGGCCGCTCCGGGCGTTCCTCGCGATCGACCGCCAGGTCGCAGACGTCGTTGAGCACCATGCCGGCCGCATAGAAGGCCAGCGAGGCGAGGATTGCCCACCAGAGGCTCTGAGATGGCCAAGCGATTGTCCGGGCCTGCGACACGATCACATAGCCGGCGAGCACGTCGGCCACCGCCGTGGCATGATTGGGCAATCGCAGGAGCTGTATCCAGGCAAGCAGAGATGCGAGCATATGCTGGTCTTGCTGTGGTGGCGTCAGGCGATGGTCACGGCCGCTGCCGCAGCCTGCGCAAGCAGGTAGACCCGGGCTGCCCGGGCGGCCTCATCGGGCCGGTCTCGGTAGGGATAGAGTTCCACCGTGATCCACATGTCAGGAGTGTGCGTGGCGATCGCCCTGAAGACACCGGCGAAGTCGATCGCCCCTTCCCCGGGGACAAGATGATGGTGCACGCGGGTCGCCGCGATGTCCTCGAAGTGGTAGTGACGCGTGTGCTGCTGCATGCGAGGCACCCACTCGGCCGGATCCTCGCCCACGCAGTAGGCGTGGCCGATATCGAAATTGAGCCCCAGCGACGGATGATCGACCCGCTCGGCAAATTCCAGATACTGCTCGAAGCGTTCGATCAGCAGGCCCGGCTCCGGCTCGATCAGGAGCGACACGCCGCAGGCAGCAGCGACGTCGAGACAGGGCATGATCTCGTCATAGAAGATGTCGGTCGCGGCCGCCCGACCCTGCCCCTCGGCCAGTTCGCCGCCGGGTTCGGTCGAGATCGCCGGGGCGCCAAGTTCCGCTGCCAGATGGAGGGCCCGCTTCGTGTGTTCACGTCGGATGGCCCGGTAGTGCCGGTCGGGATCGGTCCATCCCGGATGCCAGTAGGGCTGACGAGGATCCGCGATCGCGTTCATCATGAAGGCGTTGATGTTCGAAATCATGAGGCTGTTTGCCTCAACGGCCGTTCGGATAGCCTGCTTCTGTACCGGCAGCAGGCCGGCGGGCCACGCATGCGGCACGTCGGCTAGCAGTTCGATGCCGCGATAGCCGAAGCCGGCGATCCGCTCGATCGCCTGCTCGACGGGCACGTCAAGATAGGCATTGGAACTGAAGGCGAGTTGCAGCGGCACGGGAGCCTCCCTCGATATGGACCAGTCCCAGAGTTTAGTCGCGAGCCCCCGCGTGGATAGGGGCTGCATCCGGTGAGCCCCCTGTGACGGTTCGGGGCTGCCCATGCCCCGAGAGCCGGCGTTGCTGACAAGCGCAGGCAGGATGCCGGAGCGCAGTCAGCATCGAGTGAGCGCAGGCAGGATGCCGAAGCGAACGTCCGGCAACGGGGCATGGGCAGCCCCGAACCCAGCCGCGATGCGATGCTGTTTGTGACGCTAGCTGCTCGCGCTGCGGTATTTCGTGATCGCGGCCTGGAATACGAGCCGTGAGATCACAAGCGTCGCCGTCGCGGCGACGAGCAAGGCCACCATAAGGCCCCAGGATTCACCCGAAAAAGGCAGAGCGATGACCCGGGCCGGCACATTCACGACGAGCAGGATCGGGATCACAAACGTGAACAGCGTGCGGAGCGGACCACCCCAGGGACCGGCGTAGATCTCGGCGGGATAGCGGGAGAAGTTGGTGAGATAAAACCAGAAATCGTAGAGGCTCTGGTTGCGGCCAAGAAGGATCGTGGCGGCGGCGAGCATGATCACGAGGCTATAGAGGATCGCCACGCCGCAGAGGATGAGGAGCGGATAGAGCAGCCAGGCGACGGGCGGCGGCGTGGAATCCATGCGGGAGACCGCCCAGCCGAGGAGGCCGATGCCCACCAGGCCGTTGGCACAGGCCGAGAAATCGACACGGTGCATCGAGAGCATGAACTGCGGGTCGAGCGGCTGCACAAGAACGGCATCGAGGCCGCCGGTGCGAACCATCTCGGTGAGCTCCTCCGCGCTCGGCATGAAGAGCGCTTGCACGATCGAATTGATGATCAGGCCAGTGGCAACGAAAGCGAAGAACGGCTCCCGCGACCAGCCTGTGTCGCGGCCGATCTCCGGCGTGAAAGTGAAGATCAGCAGGTAGAAGGCGAGGTTCATCGACATCCAGCCCATGCTCGTCACGCATTCAAGCAGGAAGTTGACGCGAAATGTCATGTCGCGTATCAGGCATGCCCGGGCGAAGGTCAGGAAGATCGTGAAGTAGCGTTTCATAGCCTCTATCCGCCGAAGGCACTGTAACGACGCGTGCCCCGCCACCAGGCGATCCGGCAGGCGACAGCCATCACCACCACCCACCCCGCCTCGATCGCGAGGTCACGGGCGAGGGTGGCTCCCTGGATCTTGCCGAGCCAGACGGCCGCGGGAAAGTAGGCCGTGTATTCGAATGGCAGCCACCGCACGACGTCGGCCAGCGTCACGCCCGCGATCCCCGTCTGGACACCGGACAGCATGTCGATCGGGAACATGTGGCCGGAGAGCAGGTACTGCACGAGCATGTAGGCGAAGATGATGCTCGAGACCTCGAGAAACCAGAAGCCGAGCATGCCAAGGGTGGCCTCCATGAAGAAGCCCAGCAGGAACGACAGCACCAGCGACAGAACATACGCGGCGATCGTACCGACGTCGGGTATCGGCGGAAAATAGCCCCGGCACACATAGAAGATCGCCGCGAAGGGCAGAATGGCCACGACATAGTAGACGAGCTTGTGGGCGATCCTGGCCGCCAGCAGGTAGGCCACGTAGTCGACCGGCTGCACCAGATATTTCTTCACCGAGCCGTCGCGGACGCTGCGGGAGATGCCGCCAGAGAGGCCGGGCATGCTCGAGAAGGCCCGAGTCACCATCGTGAGCAGGTAGTAGGCGACAATGTCGTTCCGCGTATAGCCGGCGATGTCGGGGCGGCTCGTGGCGTTGAAGACGGCAGTCCAGAGGAAGACCTGTGTCACGATCGGCAGGAACCGCATCACGGTGCCGATGACAAAGTCGCCGCGGTAGACGAGCCGCTCTTCGAGGCAGATGGCAAGCATCGTGAACCAGGTCCGCAGGCCGGCGAATGGCCGGACGGGAGCGGTCGGCGGGGCCCGGTCGGCGGGCGTGGCAAGGCTCATGCGGTTGCCCCCGCCGGTGCCGGGCCTGCGCGGAACAGTTCGGCCACGATCTCCTCCAGAGGCACGTCCTCCACCGAAATGTCGCGGACGCTCTCGCTGCGGAGGATCTCCGGGAGCACGTCGGCGATTCGCGTGCGGTCGATGCGGAGCTCGACCCGAGGCCCCCGGATCTCGCAGGGGAAGCCAAATCGCTCCATCCGTCCGACGGCGGGCGTGGCGTCGAGATCGAGGGTGACGATCTTGTGGGTTGTGAAGCGGTCGACAATTTCCTCCAGTGGCCCATCGTGGAGGATGCTGCCGTGCGTGATCACCACCACCCGTTCGCAGAGTGCGGCGACGTCCTTCATGTAGTGTGTCGTGAGCACCACGGTCACCCGCCGCCGGGCCTGCACCGCTTTGAGAAAGTCATGGATCGTGTGTTGGGCGACAACGTCCAGGCCGATCGTCGGCTCGTCGAGAAACAGCACTTCCGGCTCATGCAAGAGCGCGGCGATCAGTTCCAGCTTCATCCGCTCACCGAGGGACAGTTCACGAACGGGCTGCAGCATGAGCCCGCGGACGCCGAGCAGGTCTACCAGTTCGTCCCGCGTGCGGTTGAAGCGGGCGGGCTCGATCCTGTAGATCTCCTTGTGGAGCCGAAAGCTTTCGGCGGCGGGCAGATCCCACCAGAGCTGGTTCCGCTGGCCCATCACCAGGGCGAATCGCCGGCGGAAGTCGTCGGCGCGTTCCCACGGCACGTGGCCGAGCACCCGGGCGGTGCCCCGCGAGGGAGTAATGATCCCAGAGAGCAGTTTGAGAAATGTCGTCTTGCCCGCGCCGTTGGGCCCTAGCAGGGCCACAAACTCCCCGCGGCCGATCGACAGGCTCACACCGCGAACCGCCTCCACCAGTCGGCTCGTGCGGTGGAACAGCCCCGTCACGCTGGCGAGCAAGCCCTCAGGCTTGTCGTAGACACGGTATTCCTTGGCGAGCGAGTCGACCGAAATGACGGGATCGACACCACGGTCGGCGGGCCCGCCGCGATTGGAGTTGTGCATGCCGGAAGTATAGAGGAAAACCACGCCGTCCCCTCTTGCTTGGAGATGTTTTCAGCAATGCCCGCTCACGCGACGATCCGCATCGGCCTCGGACACGACACCCACCGGCTCGGCCCCGGCACCGGCCTCGTGCTGGGCGGCATCACGATTCCGCACGACAAACAGGCCCTGGGGCACAGCGATGCCGATGTGCTCCTGCATGCGGTCACCGACGCACTCCTCGGGGCGGCCGCGCTTGGGGACATCGGTGAACTGTTTCCAGACACCGATCCAGCCAACAAAGGGCGTGATTCGGCCGAGATGCTGCGGGCGGCAGCCGATCGCGTGACGGCGGCAGGCTTTCGCATCCTGAATCTGGATTGCGTGATTTTCGCCCAGCGGCCCAAAATCCTGCCACACCGGCCACGGATGCGGAGTCGCATCGCCGAGATCCTCGGCATTGACTCGGAAGCCGTGTGGCTCAAGGCCAAGACCGGCGAGGGCGTCGGGACGATCGGCACTGAAGAGGCGATCGCGGCCGAGTGCGTGGTGCTGCTGGAACGATTCAAGGAAGCCCCTTAACGACCTAACGACCTAACGACACAGAACTAGAGACACAGAACTAGAGACCCAGAGACTGGAGCGGAAACGAGCGATGGCGACGACTGAAGCGAAGCAGGCGGTGATGGGCACGGGCGAAAGCCTGCCGGTGATCGAGATCTACAGCACGCTCACCAAGAAAAAGACGCCGCTGGTCACGGTGAAACCGGGTCACGTCGGCATGTATCTCTGCGGCCCGACGGTCTACAAGCCGAGCCACATCGGCCACATGGTCGGCCCGGTGATCTTCGACACCGTCAAACGGTATCTCGAGTATTCGGGCTGGAAGGTGACCTGGGTCGTGAACATCACCGACATCGACGACAAGATCATCGGCGAGAGCGCGGCCCGGGGCACCACCATGGCGAAGCTCGCTGCGGAGATGACGACAGACTATCTCGAAAACCTCGCCGTGCTGGGGGTCGAGGGGATCGACGTGATGCCGAAGGCAACCGAGCATATCGGCACGATCATCGCGTTCATCGAGGGGCTGATTGCCAAAGGCTTTGCCTATGCATCCGATGGCGATGTCTACTTCGACGTCACCAAGGATGCCGACTACGGAAAACTAACGAACCGCTCGGTCGAGGCGATGCAGGGCGAGGGTGGATCGACCGCGGAGCGGAAGCGTTCGGCGGCCGACTTCGCGCTCTGGAAGAAGGCGAAGCCGGGGGAGCCTTCCTGGGAGAGCCCGTGGGGGCCGGGCCGGCCGGGCTGGCACATCGAGTGTTCAGCCATGAGCCGGGCGATCCTCGGCGAGCACTTCGACATTCATGGCGGCGGTCTCGACCTGATCTTTCCACACCACGAGAACGAGATCGCCCAGAGCGAATCATTCCATGACTGCCCGATGGCCACCTACTGGATGCACAATGGCCTGATGCAGGCGGCGGGTGCCGCCGGGAAGGTGGGCGGCCGGCCGCGGGGCTCCGAGGCTGGGATCGACGATGCCGCCGCCGAGGCGGCCACCCAGGCAGCGACCAAAATTTCGAAGTCGACCGGCGCCGAACCCTTCAAGAGCCTACTGGTCCGGCATCGGCCTGAGGCGATCCGCCTGCTTCTGCTCTCCACGCACTACCGCAGTCCGATCCACTTCGGCGAGGAGCCGCTCGGGGAGAGTGCGCGGGCCGGGGAGGCCTTCGAGCGACTCTTCACGCGGTACCAGCGGGTTGCCGGGAAATCGTTCTACTCCCTGTCCGGCCGCGACCGGCGGGCGGGGAATGCGGCCGCGGCGGCCGCCGGCGACGAGGCGAAGGCCCTGCGGGAGAAGTTCCTGGCCGCGATGGACGACGACTTCAACACGGCGATCGGCATGGCCACGCTGTTTGATTTCGTGCGGGTGGCCAATAAGTTCGTCGACCAGCAGGGCTTGGAAAAGAAGGCGACTCCAGAGGCCCTGGCGACGCTCGACGCCATGATGCTCGTGCTCCGCGAACTCACCGACACACTGGGCATCTTTTTGAAGGAGCCTGTTGCGAAGGCGGGAGGTGCCGACGAGGGGCTGGTCGTAAAGCTCATGGAACTGGTCATCGAGATCCGGGCCCGGGCCCGGGCCGGCAAGGATTTTGCGACGGCCGATCTTGTGCGAAACAAGCTCACCGAAGCGGGGGTCGTCTTGGAAGACCGTGCCGACGGCACGCTCTGGACGCGGAAGTAAGGCGGGCACGGGGAATCCCATTGCTCACGCTCCGGGCTTGTATGAACGTTCCCCGAATCCCATCGCTCATGCTCCGGGCTTGTATGGAAGCTCCCATAAAAGCCCCCGGCGTGAGCCGGGGGATATGGGCCGCGAACTCGCGTCCCTCCCGCTACTGGGGTAGTCTTGTCTGATTCAGCCGCCGCTCCAGCAACTCCAGAAAGACAGTGCCATGCCCGGTTACGACGCCTCGAAGATTGAGATCGAGTTGCCAGGTTCCCGGATCGCCACATGGTGCCTGGGACTGGGCGGAGTGTTGGTAGCGCTCGGTGCTCTTGCGATCGCGGCCCCGTGGGTGGCCTCGACCGTCATCGATTATCTCTGCGGTGGCACGCTGATTGCGGCCGGTATCTCGCAGATTGGCATGGCGGCGGGCACGTGGACGTGGCGTGGCTTTTGGCTCACGCTGGTCTGCGGGGCGCTCTCGGTCGTGGCCGGCGTGGCCATGCTCGCGATCCCAGTCGAGGGCATCCACGCGCTGGTCACGTTTCTCGGGATCCTGATCCTGCTCCAGGCGGCGGCCAAACTGACGGCCGCGTTTTCGGTGCCTCGCGAATTCCCCCGCGGCTGGATCCTCTTCGACGGGATCATCACGGTAGTGCTGGGCGGCATCCTACTCACGAGCCCCGCCAGCCAGGCAGGGCTCTACCTGGGAACGCTGATCGGCATCAATCTGCTCTCAAGCGGAATCGCGTCGGCCGCCGCCGGGTTCACGCTCCGCCGATCACACTTGGCGTGACTCGCCGTGACTCGCTGGAACGCTTACGGAGCGATCGGCTCCGCAGGCACCAGATCGGAGATGATTGCTTCGAATCGTGGGGCGGCCAACTGGGCACCGTAGTCGGTGAGATGGTCGTCATCCAAGTAGACCACGTTTTTCCCGTCGAGCACGAGGACCTCGTGGCCGTCAGCGCCACCGGCGTAGAGATCGTGGGTCGGCATGACCGTCACGTTCCGATATCGTTTCTCGAAGTTTCTCAGGGCACTTCGGCCTCGTTCATACGCTTTGGTGTTCGTCGCCGGCAGGAAGTGGCGAACACCGGCCTTGGGTCGCACTCCTTGGTAGCAGAGCCACTGTATGACGGAGTGTCCATTGCCGACATCCAGTTCCGGCGGCTGTTCGACCAGGAGCACATGACCGGCAATGGACTCGAGAAACTCGAGCAGCGGTTCGGCATCGCTTTCGGTACTCACGCACCACAGTGCGCCGACGATCACGAGGTCGGGCTTCCAGCGGGCGATCCATGCCATGCGTGCCTTATCAAACTCGTTTCTGTCCTGGGTGGTGAATGACTCACTCGGCCAAAGCCGGCCCGCCGGCAGATCGATGAACGGCTGAGTGCCACCAGCAGTCTGGAACGACGTTGTGATCCCCCGTCGCTCCGTGACGGCGCGAACCGCGGGAGCCCACATGCAACCGTGCGAATCGCCCAGCACCACGACCCGGGGCGTTCCCTCCGGCCCAGCAATCAGCCCGCCCTGTAGGTATTCGTCTGCAGCGTGAACTCTGTCGCGCACCTCGTAGCTGTTCCGCAGCATATCCAAGGAACGTTTGGTATTCGGGTGTCTTCCGCCGCCCGGACCACGAAGACTGTAGAAGTCACACGTCAACGTCGGCCTTCCAAAGTCCGACGTGTCGTGGTGCCTGTTGGACTGAGCCACGGCGAAGGCAAGACCGACCGCCAGTGCGTAGCCACCGGCGATCACCGGCAGAAGCCGGCGATTGCGGCGACATGGTTGCTCGACGAGCTCATACGAGAGTCCGCCAAGCAGGAGGATGGGGAGGCAGAGCAGCCAGAGGCTCGACACTCGCCCTTCCATTTTGGATAGGACGATCACCGGCCAGTGCCAGAGGTAGATGGAATACGACACCTTTCCCAGCCAGGTGAGCGGCTGCCGCGTGAGCAGCCAGTGGCAGGGGCCGGCCTGGGCGAATGCCAAAACGAGCACCGTGCCCACCACGGTGAGGCTTGCCATCCAGTTCAGACTTGGGCCGGCCCAAGGGGCAAGCACGAAGGTCGCAAGAATCACGCCAAGTCCGAGCAGCCCAGCGGTGTCTCGCCATGGCGCCCGCTCCGACCGGATCCCTTGATCCGGTGGTAGGAACGCAGCCAGGCAGCAGCCGGCACCGAGTTCCCAGGCGCGGGTGGGCAGCAGGTAGAAGGTGGACGTGAGGCGGCCTACGGCGAGGTTGTAGAGGAACAGTCCGAAGCTGCCGATCGTCGCCGCGAGGATTGCTGGCCGCAGACGCTGCGGGGCGACTCTGTGCACCATCCAGAGACAGAGCGGCGCGACAAGGTAGAACTGCTCCTCGACCGACAGCGACCAGGTGTGGAGCAATGGCGACTGTTCCGCCTGCGGGCCCCAGTAATCGCCTGTCGTCCGCCAGAAATAGACGTTCGCCACCGACAGGAGCGCCGCCACCGCCTGCCTGCCGATGATCGGCTGGTCAGGGCGAAAGACGAAGAACCAGCTCGCCGCGAGCGTGGCGACGATCATCGTCAGCATCGCGGGAACGATACGGAGGATTCTCCGCACCATGAATTCGGTGAACGAAAACGTCCCGGCCTCGATATCGCGAAGGAGGATCCGGGTGATCAGAAACCCCGATATCACGAAGAAGACATCGACGCCGAGGAAACCACCGGGTAGCCAGCCAGCGCCGAGGTGAAACAGCACCACGGGCACCACCGCGCAGGCCCGCAGGCCGTCGATCTCGCGGCGATAGCTCGCTCCAGACTGCATGCAGGCCTACGGCAGTTGGATCGCCACCGGCTCGCTCACGGCGCCGGCTGCGGCCTCGGCTGCTGCCATGTCGCGGATGTCCTGCGTGATCTTCATCGAGCAATACTTCGGGCCGCACATGCTGCAGAAGTGGGCGCTCTTGAAGGTGTCCTGCGGCAACGTCTGGTCGTGGTACTTCCTGGCAGTTTCTGGGTCGAGTGAGAGCCGGAACTGCTCGTTCCAGTCGAAGTTGAAGCGGGCTCGCGACAGGGCATCGTCGCGAACGCGGGCATTCTTGCGGTGCCTGGCCAGATCGGCGGCGTGGGCCGCGATCTTGTAGGCGATCACACCCTGCTTCACGTCCTCCGCATCCGGCAGGCCCAGATGCTCCTTCGGTGTCACGTAGCAGAGCATCGCCGCACCACTCCAGCCGGCCAAAGCCGCTCCGATGGCACTGGTGATGTGGTCGTAGCCGGGCGCGATGTCGGTGACCAACGGCCCCAGCACGTAGAAAGGAGCCTCGTCGCACTCCTCCATCTGCCGCTTGATGTTCATGTCGATCTGGTCCATCGGCACATGCCCCGGCCCCTCGACCATCACCTGGCAGCCCTTCTTCCACGCCCGCCGCGTGAGTTCGCCGAGCACGTGCAATTCGGCGAACTGCGCCTCGTCGCTGGCGTCGGCAATCGAACCGGGCCGCAGGCCGTCGCCAAGGCTCCAGGTGACGTCGTATTCACGGAAGATGTCGCAGAGATCCTCGAAGTGGGTATAGAGGGGATTCTGCTGGCGGTGCGTCATCATCCAGCGGGCGATCAGCGAGCCGCCCCGGCTGACGATGCCAGTGATCCGCTGCATCGTCAGCGGCAGGTGCTCCTGCAACAACCCTGAGTGGACGGTCATGTAATCAACGCCCTGCTGCGCCTGCTTCTCGCACATGTCGAGAAAGTGCTGCGGTCGCATGTCGTCGATATCGCCGCCGAGTTCCTCGAGCATTTGATAGATCGGCACCGTCCCGATCGGCACCGGCGACGCATCGATGATCGCCTGCCGGATCGTGTCGATGTTTTTTCCTGTGGAAAGGTCCATCACCGTGTCGGCACCGTGGTGGACCGCCATGTGGAGCTTTTCCAGCTCCGTCTGCTCGTCGCTCGTGACGGCCGAGTTGCCGATGTTGGCGTTGATCTTGGTGAGCGCGGCGATTCCGATCGCCATCGGCTCGAGCTTCTTGGTGAGGTGCACCTTGTTCGCCGGAATCACCATCCGGCCCCGGGCCACCTCCGCGCGGATCAGTTCCTCGGCGAGATCCTCGCGCTGGGCGACGAACTTCATCTCGGGAGTGGTTTCACCGCTTTTGGCACGTTCGAACTGCGTCACTTGGTCGGCTCCCTAGGGGCTGTGTTGAGATTTCTAATACGGTAGCAAAAGTTCGGGGCGTCGTGGGGGGAGGGCGATCTTCAGCCGGGAACGCCGCCGGGCGGGCTCCCCAAACACGCTCCATGCTGACGACAGTTCGGGGCTGCCCATGCCCCGAACCGCCACGCTGCATCCATGATGATCCCATCGCTCACGCTCCGGGCTTGTATAAGAATCGGAGCCGTCCGTGAGGGGCTGCCCATGTCCCGAGAGCCGGCGTTGCTGACCAGCGCAGGCAGGATGCCGGAGCGCAGTCAGCATCGAGTGAGCGAAGGCAGGATGCCGTAGCGAACGTCCGGCGACGGGGCATGGGCAGCACCTCACCGTTGGCCAGCCATTACAGCGTTTTCAGATATTCGAGCACGGCGGTCTTTTCATCCTCGTCGAGAGCATCCGGAAAGTCGTGACCTTTGGCACTCTTGCCTGGCTTCGATGTGTCGAAATGGCGACGGCGTTCGGCGGAGGAGAGCTTTTCCTGCCCCGTCCCTGCCGGCATTTTCTCCATCTCCTCCACCTCCAGACCGACGCGGGTCTGGTCGTAGCCTGTCGCCGTCCGTTTCCAGACGGCCGGCCGCCGGGCGGGATGCAGAAGATGCCAGAGCGTCGGCACCGAACCGTTGTGAAGATAGGGCGCACTCGCCCAGATTCCGTCGAGGGGCGGCGCCACGTAGCCAACAGGGGACTCGCGGTCCTGTAAGCCCTGGGCGTCGGCGCCCATGTGACCGAACCAGCTGCTGTTCAGTTCGCCCCGCTCCTTTGGGGTGAGCGCGTCGAACCGCACACGGTCGGTGCCCACCTCCTCGATAGCGACGATGCGTTCCGGGTAGTGCTTCTCCACAGCCCCTTCCGAATGGTAGGTGCCGTGGCAGCTGGCGCAGTGCTGCTCGAAGAGAGCCCGACCTCTTCCGGCAACAACCGCGTCGACCGGCCCGGGCCAACGCGGCGGTTCGAGCGATTCGATCCACTGCTCGATGTCGCGGAAGTCGTTTTCCCAGCCGCGGAGTTTCTTCGGCCCGTTCTCCTTGACCAGCAGGAACTGCATCAGCATCCGGTGCCCCTTGGCCGCGAAACCGTCGGCATAGAGGCTGCGTCGCTTCCTGTAATGCCACCACGGGGGTGCATCCATGTCGTGATGCACCAGGTCGAACCGCGGCGGCCGCTGGATGATCTCGAGGTCGGCGTCCCGGTGTCGCATCAGGGCCACGCCGAACATCACGGCGTTGGTCGTTCCATTGGTGGTGCCCAGCGGCAGGAACAACGACCCAAGGTCCATGTGACCGAAGGGCTTTCGCAGCTTCACCTTCACCAGTCGGACCTCCTCCGTCAGCGTCTCGAGCGCATAGTTGGAGTTGGGCAGTCCGGCGATCACCCGACCATCGACCTGGCCTTGATGGCAGGCCAGGCAGCTCATCGTCCAGGAGCCTGCCGCATCGACCACATACTGCATCGACCGGGACGGATCGTCCGGATGCGGGGTCAGCCCATACCGTTCCATCGCCATCCGCCGCCGTTCCGGCAGCGGAGCCTGCTCGGCCCTGGAGCGGGCTGGCTCCTCCCATGTTGACCAGAGTTCGTCGAATATCTGCTGGTCCAGATCGGGCGGCAGGTAGGGCCGCGAGAGCAGCAGGTTCAGCCCCCGCCCGGGGGGCGACTCTGGGCCGTCCGCCGTGGCGGCCGACACCTGCATCGTCCGCTCGGCACCAACTCCTGGTGCGCCCGACAAAAGCGCCAGGCCGCAGACGGCCACAGCGGCCCAGGCTGATGGTCCCGTGAGGGCCGTCGCTGCCGTCAAACGGTGTTCGATTCGGGGTGGGTTCATGGCATACTGGAGAGGTCGGAACTACGGTCGCGTCAGTATAGACGGGCCGGGAACCACGGCTGCCGCCCCGCTCCGGCTGCCATTTCCGATGCCCGCCCCCTTCCCCGCCCCCGGTCTGTCAGCGCTATGCCCACCGCCAATCCCATCCTGATTCCCGAACTCCGCGTCATGCTCGGCGAGGAAGACACAGACGGTCTGCGGGAGGTGGCCCGGGAGCTCCATCCGGCCACCGTGGCCGATTTTTCTGAGGGGCTCGACGACGCGGAACTCTGGCAACTCCTCGACTGCCTCTCAGTCGAACGGCAGGCGGAGATTTTCCCTTACTTCTCGATGCCGCGGCAGGTGGAACTGGTCCAGGCAGCCGACCGTGCCCATCTGGGGCCGCTGATCGAGTGGATGGCCGCCGACAATCGCGACGACCTGCTCCGCGAACTCGATCCGGAACTCGTCGAAGAGATTCTGCCGCTGGTCGCGAAGGCCGAGCGGCACGACATCCGCATGCTCCTCTCCTGCCAGGAGGGGTCGGCCGGTGCGCTGATGACAACCGAATACGCCTCGTTGCCGGCTGACATCACGGCGGGGGAGGCGGTGGCCCGGCTGCGGTTGCAGGCTCCCAACAGCGAGTCGATCTACTACATCTACGTTCTGGACGCCGATCGCAAACTGGTCGGCTTCGTATCACTCCGCGACCTGATCCTCGCGCGGCCGACGGCGCTCGTCTCGGACCTCATGCAGCGGGATCCGATCAGCGTCCGTCTGGAGGAGCCCAGCGACCGGGTGGTGGAGAAACTGGCCCGCTTCGACTTCCTTGCCATTCCAGTGGTGGATGAACACAACCGGCTGGTGGGAATTGTCACGCACGACGACGTGCTCGATGCCGTCCGTCAGGACGCCACCGACGACGCCCAGCGGATCGCCGCCATTTCGCCGCTCGGCGAGAGCTATCTGGAGGCCGCGATCGTTTCGATGACCTGGAAGCGGGGGGTCTGGCTGGCAATTCTCTTCGCCACGGCGGCCGTCACCGCGATGGTGCTCGCGAAGTGGCAGTCACCGCACGCCTGGCTGGTGGCCTTCATCCCACTGGTCATCGCCAGCGGCGGCAACTCCGGAAATCAGTCGGCCACGCTCGTGATCACCGCCCTCTCCACGGGCGACTGCCGGCTTTCGGACTGGCCGCGGATTCTCCGGCGAGAGTTTGTCCTCGGCCTGCTCCTCGGTGGTCTGCTGGCGATTCCCGGCTATTGCCTGGCGCTAGCGTATGCACCGACCGCGGCTGCGGCGCTGGTGATTCCGCTCACGATCCTCGGTGTCGTGATGATGGGAACGATGGTGGGGTCGGTCCTGCCGCTGGTCTTCCGTTCGATCGGTCTCGACCCTGCCCTGATGAGCAACCCCTTCGTGTCAGCGATCGTCGATATCGTCGGCATCGTGTTCTACATGCTGATCGCCGTCCTCGTGCTCGACTGACGGGCCGCTCGTGACTCGAACCAGTTCAGATCGTCCGATCGACGGCCGCGGCGACGCGGCGACAGACCTGCATCATCTGCTCGAAAGCGGCAAAGGTGAGTGTCTGCGCACCGTCGCTTGATGCGCACTTCGGATCGGGATGCACCTCGATGATGAGGCCGTCCGCCCCCGCTGCCACGCTCGCAGCCGCCATGCTTGCCACCAGGTTGGCGTGGCCGGTGCCATGGCTGGGATCGACCACAACGGGCAGGTGCGTGCGGGCATGCAGCCAGGGCACCGTCGCCAGCGGCAGGGTAAATCTCGTATGGGTTTCATAGGTGCGGATGCCACGTTCGCAGAGCATCACCTGCCGGTTGCCGCCGTCGAGAATGTATTCGGCGGCCAACAGCAGTTCCTCCACCGTCGCCGAGGGCCCGCGCTTGAGCAGCACGGCCACATGCGAGCGGCCAACCGCCTCGAGCAGTCGGTAGTTCTGCATGTTGCGGGCCCCAATCTGCAGGACGTCGGCATACCTGGAGACGAGCGGCACGTCCTCGGGCGAGACGACCTCCGTGACGATCGCCAGCCCCGTTTCGGCTCGGGCCTCAGCGAGCAGTTCCAGCCCCTGCTCCTTCATGCCCTGAAAGCTGTAGGGGCTCGTTCGCGGCTTGAAGGCACCGCCTCGCAGGCCCGTGGCCCCGGCTGCCTTCACCGCGATGGCCGTCTCCACGATCTGATCACGGCTCTCCACCGAACAGGGGCCGGCAATGACGCCGATCGCCCGACCGCCCACGATCAGGGATCCTGCCCGGACGACCGTCGGCTCGCTTTGCACTTCGCGGCTGGCCACCTTGTAGGGGGCGAGAATCGGCATCACGGAGGCCACGCCCGGCAGTGTTTCGAAACCGGAGCCGGTGGCATCCCGGTCGTCACCCACGACGGCCACGACCGTCCTTTCAGTGCCCACGATGACGTGCGGCTTGAGCCTCAGGCCCTCGACCCGCGCCACCACCCTCTCAAGGTCGGCCTGTGCCGCCCCAGCCTGCATGACAATGATCATCGTTGTAGCTGCTCTCCTTCCGGCGACGCGGCCGGCCGCGGTTCAGACCCAAACGATAAGCAAACCCCAGTGATCTTGAAAGCAGTGATCTTGAAAGCGAGTCGATATTCAAACGCCGACAGACCTCAAAAGCCGGGCGGCAACGTGTCGCCGCGTTTGGCCGCTGCAGCCTTGGTCGTGATCTCGATCGACGCGACACCGCCGCGGTCGCGGACGACATAGACGAGCCTGCCCGCGGAGTCGCTCTTTGCGAGAATCGAGCGGAGCACCGCTTCCGCCGGTGTATCCCGCTCGTTCAGTTCGAAGGACTGGTTTTTGGTGATGCCGTCGAGTTGGAGGTCTGTCCCGAGGATCTCCATCGGTATACCGATCTCTTCCGACACCATCTGGATCGACTTCTCAAGCGTGTCCTTGGCGAAGACGAGCGAGATTTTTTTCTGAAGCCCACCTGCCGGCCCGGCCTCGGCCACCGGCGACATCTGCCGCGGCGACGCCCCCTTGCCCCCGAGTCCCGGCGACTGTTCAAGGGCCAGTTCCGAAGCCAGCACGAGGTTGTGGCCGGCATGCCGGGGCAGATAGGCGTTCAGCACGACCCCCTTTCCTTCCACGCCGCACCGGGCGTTCGCCGCCACCACACGGATCATCGTCGGTAGCCGCATGACCAGTTTTTTCCCGTAGGGGTGGGGATCGATCGCGGCACAGAAGTCCTCGACGGCGTCCGCGACGTCATCGATCTGCCTGGCGAGCCGGCCGGCCAGTGCTTTGCCCTGCTCACCGCGGGTGGCGATCGTGTCGACCTCGGCATAGAAATTGTCGGCGAAGTGCAGTGACAGGGCGGCCGCCTGCAGGCCATCGCCAAGAAATTTCGCCAGCGGCTCCACAAGGCCGGCCAGCGGGCCGGCCAACAGGGGCCGGCCGTCGTGCAGCAGATAGTGCGGTGAGCCGAGCACCGTGATGTGACGCGTGCGGTCGAGCATGCCGACGAGCTTTTCGAGGTCCTGAGGCAGGCTGACCGCGAGAGTGTCGTCGTCCGCCTTCCTGCCGTCGGCTTTTGAGTCCTCCACCGTCGCCTGGAGCAGGGCCGCCGGGGCGATCACGAGCACGCGGCCCGCCTCCGCCTCTGGCAGCCAGAACGAAAGTGTGGCGGCGCTGTAGATCGTCTCACCAGCGACGGCCTTCGTGGTCGTCTTACCCCACGCCTTCAGGCGGGCATCCGGATCGTCAGTCAGAGGAGAGGGCTTGAGCAGCCGTATTGTCCAGCCGCTGACCACATCTCCCGCGGCAGCCGCCGCGTCACCGCCGCCAGCCTGCCAGCCCCCCTGCACATCGGCGATGTCCTTCAGTTCGCGGCCGCAGAGTGTGGTCAGCGTCGCAATGGCATCCGCCGCGCGGGGGCCGAGCGATCGCACGAACTGCTGTCCCTCCTCGTCGGCGACAATTTCAGCAGGCCGGGCCAAGAGGATGAGCTGCGATCCAGGTGGCAGATACGCGAGCGGCGGGGGCTTGCCAGTAGTGGGAGATGCCCACGGCAGGTCGGTGGAATCGACGATACTCAGGTGCGGGCCGCTGGAGACCGCTTCGATTGGTGTGCGGTCTGCATCGGTCGCAGGTTTTTCTGGGGCGTTAGCCCCTCTCTTTGTCTCGGTCTGAATCTCGTTGTCGTCTTCGGCCGAAACGACGGCATCGTCGTCTGCGGCACGCTTGATGCCGGACGTCCGTCGATCGCTGCGTGACAAGGCGATGGCCACCGTCAGCGCGACCAGGCCGCCGGCGATGCCCATGCCGATCGTCCGCAGCCGGGCAGCCCGCTTTCTCGCGGCGATCGTCGCCCGTTCGATGGACGACGATGCCTTGGTGGCGGATAGATTCGGGCCGTTCACGTTCGGACCGTAAGCCGGTAGGGATGGGGCCGGCAGGCTCCCGTGTGACGACGGCGGAGTGAATGGTCCGCCGGCGGTCGCCTGCGCCGGTGGCAGGCCACCGGAGACGGGGGGCATTCCCATGCACCCCGACAGGGCGTCGGCTGCTTCGGCGGCATCGGGATAGCGGCTGGCCGGATCCCGCGTCACGAGGTAGGAAACCAGTGTTGCCACCTCGACAGGCACCTGTGGTGGGCCCAGCGGCGGAGGCCCCACGAATGCCGCCTGCGAGAGCGTGCGCTGGGCATCGCCCTGCCAGCATGGCGGCACGCCTGTAAGCAGTGCGTGGAGCATGCAGCCCAGGGCGTAGACATCGCTGCGTTGGTCGGGAAAGCGGCCGGGGAGCATCAATTCGGGCGCCACGAACGAGGCCCGCCGGCCCAGCCCCGAGATGCGCTCCGTGGCATCGATCGGCGTCTGTGCCGGCACGGCGTGGGGGTCGCCTGCCAGTGGAAGCTGCAGGAGCCGCACCCTGCCGCTGCGGTCGTCGGCCCCGGATGCCGCTCCCACTGGCTCGCGGCGGAGAGCATCGAGCGACAGGCTGCCGTGGACGGCACCCCGCCGGTGCAATTCCGCCACCGCCGTGAAAATCGGGAGCATCAGGCGGCAGGCCTCGGCCGGAGGCAGCGGCCCCAGGCGGGCGAGTTCGTCGGCCAACGACGAGCCCTCCACGTCTTCGCAGACGATAAAACGATTGCCGGCAACCTCTTCCAGGGCCCAGGTCCGGCTGAGGACGGGATCGACCGCATCGTGGGCGAGCATTGTCCGCCGCATGACCTCAGTCCAGACGTCGGCACGCTGGCAGAGCTTCCGATCGAGAACCATCAGGCAGACGCGCCTGCCGGAGGGCTCATGCCGGCCGCGATACAGCCGCCCGGGACCATCGTTCTCCAGCCGCTCCAGCAGTCGGTAGTCGCCAACGAAAAACGGGCCTGAATCACCGTTCAGCAGCCGGCGCCCCTGCCACTTGCTGAGAACCCCGCGAGCCACGAGCCACTTGGCGATCGATGTCGTGGCGGCGCCTTCGCCGGCCGCCGACGGCGTCCCCGCGGTCTGCTGTGCATGCTCGCGACGCAGGGAAGTGAGCATGTCCTGCTCCACGAGCCGGCTGGCGGCCACGAGCTTCCAGAAGTCCTCGGGAGCGGGTGTGGGCATGGGTGGGCTGCAACGCTGGAAGGGATGGAACGGCATCATAGCCGCCACGGCCTTTCTCACGGGAGTGACCGGGGGTAATTTCCGGAGGAATCTCCAGCCGCAGGGGTAAACTGTCGGTCGGCTGACGTGAGGCCCGCTCTGCCCCAACCGTCCTGCTCGGATACCGTCCCAAACACGCAAGCAGACACGCACTGAGATGCTCAATCAGACACTGACAGAAGCCAGTGGACCGACCGGCCGAATCACAACCCATGGAGAACAGTCGCATCATGCGGTCCAGTGAAGCCATCGGCATCTATTTCAACCGGGCGGCCGATCAGCTCGACCTGTCCGACAACATCCGTCGCCTGCTGCTCACGGCGAAGCGGGAGGTGCAGGTCCAAATCCCGGTCGAGCTCGATTCGGGCGAACTGGCGACCTTCATCGGCTACCGGGTGCAGCACAACAACGCCCGCGGGCCGATGAAGGGCGGCCTCCGCTACCACCCCCAGGTCGACCTCGACGAGGTGCGGGCGCTGGCGTCGCTGATGACATGGAAAACCGCGGTGGTGGACATTCCCTACGGCGGTGCGAAGGGCGGCGTCGCGGTCGACCCGACGCGGCTCTCCGCCCGGGAGCTGGAACGCGTCACGCGTCGGTTTGTCGACGCGATCCACGATCTCTTCGGGCCCGACGTCGACATCCCGGCCCCTGACATGGGCACGACGCCCGAGGTCATGGCCTGGATCATGAACCAATATGACAAATACCACGGCTTCTCGCCGGCCTGTGTCACGGGCAAGCCCGTCGAGTATCACGGCATTCCCGGACGCGACGAGGCGACCGGACGCGGCGTCGGCAGCCTCACCCTCAAGCTCTTGAGTCGGCTGGGCCGCAGCATCCCCGGCACGCGAGTCGCCATTCAGGGCTTCGGGAACGTGGGCACCCACACGGCCCGCTTCCTCCGCGACGCCGAATGCCGGATTGTGGCGGTGAGCGATGCCACGGCTGGCTTTCATCGAGAGGAGGGGCTCGATGTGCTCGAACTCCTGCGGTATGCCCAATCCCATTCCGGTCGGCTCGAGGGCTATCAGGGAGGCGATCCACTGACCAATGCCGAACTGCTGGCACTGGACTGCGACGTGCTCATTCCGGCGGCGCTCGGCGGCGTGTTGCACGAGGGTAACGCGGAGGCCGTGCGGGCGCCGATCATCGTCGAGGCGGCCAATGCCCCGACCGAGCCGGAGGCCGACGCAATCTTCGAACGGCGTCAGATCACCGTGCTGCCCGACATCCTTGTGAACGCCGGCGGTGTGACCGCCAGCTGGTTCGAGTGGGTGCAGAATCGGCAGCACTACCAGTGGGGAATCCATCGCGTGCGGCAGGAACTCGACCGCATCCTCGGCGAGTCGTTTGAAAACGTCTGGCAGTTGGCAATGTCGCGGCGGGTGAGTCTGAGGACGGCCGCTTACATGCAGGGCGTTGGCCGGGTGGCCCGGGCAACGGTGCTCGGAGGCATCGCCTGACGGAAGCCGTCAGTGGCCCGGGCCCGCGGGACGGTACCAGTCGCCACGCAGCCAGTCGGCGATCAGTTCGACCTGTCGCGGCGTGAGGATCGGCGCCGAGCCCGGCTCAGCCTTTCCGAAGCTCGGCATGCGGTCGTTCGAGTCGCCGTAGAACCGTTCGTGTGTTGGATCGTTGATGATTCCGACGAGCCACTCGCGTGATCCCCAGCCTGTGATGTCGGGGGCCGAGCCCGCGGCGACGCCATTGTCGCGGAACGTATGGCAGGAACCGCAGCGGTCGCCGTCGGCAACGAGTGCCCTGCCCCGGTTGACGAGCTCATCGTTCGGGGTTTTCGTGGCCGCCTTGCCGCCGCTACCGGCGAGGCCGCTGCCGGTCAGGCCCGATTCTGCCGTCATTGCCGCGATGACGGCCTCGACGTCGGCCGGCTTCCAGGTGGCCGCGTCGGTGAGATCGTTTTGCACGAAGTTCACCATGTCGTCGTCCTTGTGGGCGGTGTTGCCGAAATAGGCCGGTCCGGCGACCTGTTTCGGGTCGAGAAGGCCCCGCATCCAGGCGGCGGTGCCGAAACCGTGCAGGTTGGCGGCGGAGGCTTTTGCCAGGACCACCGCGGCGGCCGGGTCGTCGGGATCGATGTGCGCATGGCAGCTTGCGCAATGCTGTGCGAAGAGCCGCGGGCCCTGGGAGAGGCTGTCGTTCCGGACCAGCTCCAGCATGCCCGCCGGGGGGATCCGCTCGGGCCGCCCCGCGAGAGTGATCGCCCGGGCGGAGTCGGCCTTGGCCTGCACGACCGCATCGAGAAACGACTGCGAATGACGGATTTTTTCGAGCTTCTTCGCGCGGCCCTGGAAGGCGGCGATCTGCACGGTGTCGTTGCCAAAGTGTGCGGCGATCTTTGCCGTGTCGCCTCCGGTCTCCTCGAGCAGTTTTTCCACGTCGGCAAACGAACCGCGGTCTGCCCAGAGGGCGGTGTAGTCTTCGTTGGTGGCCATGGCCGTGAGCAGGCCGATGCCCGCGAAGAGCGCCAGCGTGAAGGCCACATTGAACCGGTGGCCGAGCTGCCAGCGGCCCAGGATCGGCATCAGGAACATGATGCCCATGACGAGGCCGGGCACCACGATCGCACCGAAGAATTCTCCGGTCGCCCCCCAGCCCTCGAAGACCTTCAGAAACTGGAACAGAAACAGGAAGTACCATTCCGGCCGCGCCGCGGCATAGGGCAGCGAGGGATCGGCCGGCGCGCCGAGTTCCGCGCCCAACTCCCCGGGCACGATCGGCCGGCCTTCGAGCATCGCGCGGAGCGCGGGCATCAGGATCACCCCCAGCACCACGGCCATGACGGCCAGCATCGCCACGGCGTCCTTGAGCACCTGGTCGGGCCAGAACATGGCGTCGGGCCGCGTGATCGGCTGCCGCGCACAGAGCCCGTGCTTGCGGAACAGCGAGAGGTGCACGACGAGCATCAGCACGAGCGTGGCGGGCAGGAAACCGGCGTGGAGTGCGAAGAAGCGGGTCAGTGTGTGGTGGCCGTAGTCGGGCCCCCCTACCACCACCTGCTGAATGGATGGCCCGAGCAGTGGCACGAGACCGGCGAGATTGGTGGCAACCCGGGTGGCCCAGTAGCCCTTCTGATCCCACGGCAAAAGGTAGCCGGTCAGCGCCATGCCCAGCACGAGCATCATGAGCACGAGTCCCAGCCAGAAATTCACCTCACGGGGAGCGCGGTAGGCCCCGTCGATGACCACCTGCATGAGGTGCAGGGCAAGCAGCACCACCATGGCCTGTGCCATGACGTGATGGATGCCGCGGAGCAGCCAGCCCCCGGCCATCTCGTGCTGGATGTAATAGACGCTCTCCCATGCCGTCTGGGCGCTGGCTGAATAGCTCGACCAGAGCACGAGCCCAGTGATCACCTGCGTCATGAACGCGAAGACGAGCGAACTGCCCCAGACATACCGCCACCGTGCCCCGCCTGGCACCCGCTCGTAGAGCGCCTCGTGCATGAGGGCCCGGTAGCCGGTGCGATCGTCGAAAAAATCGGCCAACTGGCCGAGGAGGCCCGGCTTCCCGGCGGGCCGCGTCGGCTGGGTGGGCTGTTGAGGCTGCGTATTCATGGGCGGGCCACCTTCTCGGCGATGCCGGTGTAGAAGTTCTGCCACTTCACGGCGATCCCGCCGTTCTTCTCGACACGACACTCGAGGCCGTCCATCGGGCGGGGGCTGGGGCTGGGTGCGACGATCCCGCCGTCAAAAATAAACTTGCTGTTGTGGCACGGGCACCGGAAGCATTTTTCCTGAGATTCGATCTCCACGAAGCAGCCGGCATGCGGGCAGGTTGCAGAGAGTGCTTCGACGGTGTCGGAGCCCTTTTGGCGACAGAGGTAGACGGCGCCGATCGGTTCCGAGGCGAATCCTGTCCAGGCGTCGACCCGGTCGGTCACCACGGCGAACTGCCGTGGAATACCGTCGTCTGGAACGCTCGACAGTTCGGTGATGGGAAGAAACGTGGCAGCCGCCCCACGGCGGCGGAGCGGATCGAGAAACATCCAGAGTCCCGCGGCCAATGGCGGGAGCGTGGCCAGGCCGCCGCAAATGACCGCCAGCACTTGGGCGAGGAAGCCGCGACGGTCTGCGGCGCGACGGTCTGGGGCGCGACTGTCTGGGGCGCGACTGTCTGGGGATGGATCAACAGGCGTTTGGGGGTGGGGCATGCTGCGTCTCCTAAAGCCTCGATTGCAGGACCTCGATTGCAGGCCATCGCATAAACCAACGGACGCGGCCGACGTTCAGGTGGCGGGCCGGACTGTCCCGCCGACAGCCTCGTCCACGGCCGCGATGACGCGGGCGTGGACGGCCTCGAACGGGCCGGGAAGAATCGCGCCGGCGGCCGCCTTGTGACCGCCGCCACCGAAGTGGCCTGCCAGGGCACTGCAGTCGACGCTCGAGCGGCTGCGGAAGCTGATCTTGATCCTGCCGTCAGGCTGCTCGATGAGGATCGCCGCAACCTCGGTGCCCTTCACCGCCAGCGTCAGGTTGATCAGATCTTCCGTGTCGTGCGAGGTCGCGGCCGATTCCTTGATGTCGGAGAGCCGCACCACCGACGTGATCACCCGGCCTTCGTGCGAGGTGCGGGCACTCATGAGCGTGCGGCCCACGAGGTGCAGCCTGGCGAGCGTGTCCTGCTCAAACAGTTCACGATAGATGGTCGGAGGGCTGGCCCCGGCATCGACGAGTCGCCCCGCGATGCGGAACGACTCTCCCGACGTCGAGGGAAACCGGAAGCCGCCGGTATCGGTCGAAAGGCCCGAGTAGAGCGGCGTGGCGATCCGCTCGGTGAGCGGCACCCGCAGCCGCAGGCCGATCTCGTAGACGATGCGGGCCGTGGCCTCGGCCGACGTGTCCTTGAACCAGCGGTCCCCGAGGTCGTCCTCACTGACATGGTGGTCGATCACCAGCACCCTGTCGCGGTTCGCCTTGAGCACCTCGCCCATGGCACCCAGTTGGGCCCAGGCGCTGGTGTCGAGCACGATCAGGAGGTCGCGGTCGGCGAGATCGGCCGGCTTCACCTGCTGGGCCAGCGACTCGATCCGGTGGTCGGGGTCGATCCATTGCAGGCTCGCGGGGGTGGCCTGCGCGTTGACGATTCGGACATGCTTGCCGAGGGCCTCAAGAATGCCCAACATTCCAAGTTCGCTCCCGAGGGCGTCGCAGTCGGGGCGGACGTGGCTGGTGAGCACCACGCGGTGGCACTGCCTGAGAATCTCCAGCAGACTGGCCCAGTCGAGACGCATGCGGGCTCCATTCCGATTGGGGTGGGCTGGTTGAGGGGTCGGGTTGAGGGGGCTGGTTGAGGGATGAAGCGTCGATGCCTTCCGTCCATTGTAGAACGGGAAACACGAACGGGGATCAGGAACGGGAATCACTGGCGAGACGAAGGTACGACGCTCGCTCGCGATGCGTCCGGCAGTTCGCCGGCAATCGCCAGCGCTCGGGCCACGTCGGCGGAGAGCTGGGCCTTCAGGCCATCGATCGACTCGAAACGCTGAGTCTCCCGCAGCCGGTCGAGGAAGTCAACGTCGAGCGTGCTGCCGTAGAGATCGCCGGAGAAGCCGATCAGGTGGGCCTCGACGCTGATGACGGTTTCGCCGAAGGAGATGTTCGGACCGATGTGCACGGCCGCGGGATGGGTGCCGTGGTCTGCCAGCGTGACGCGGGCGGCATAGACGCCGACCGCCGGTAGCAGCGTGGCGATTCCGGCGAGGTTGGCGGTCGGAAAACCGATCGTCCCGCCACGTCTGGCCCCTTCGACCACGGTGCCGGTCAGCCTGTAGGGGCTTGTCAGCAGGACCGCAGCCCCGCGGACCTCCCCGGAGGAGACGAGGCCGCGGAGCCGAGAACTCGACACGGGCAGGCCATCGGCCATCACGGCCGGTACGGTCTCCAGTTCGACTCCATCCCGGCTGCAGAGCGTTTCCAGGAGCCGCAGATCCCCCTTGCGTTGTGCCCCAAAGCGAAAGTCGGCCCCCTCCACGATCGCCCGGGCATGAAGCCGGCCCCGGAGGATCTCGGCATAGAACCTTTCCGCCGGCAGCGAGACGAGCGCAGAAACAGTCGGCTGCACCAGCACGGCGTCGACGCCCAGCCCGCGGAGCAGTTCCGCTCGGCGGGCGGGCGTCGTGAGGGGGGCCGGAACCGCCTCCGGCCGCACCAGCGTTGCCGGGTGGGGGTCGAACGTGAACGCGACGGCCGGCACGTCGAGCCGCCGAGCGGCGGCACACAGGTGCTGGATGATTTTTGCATGCCCCAGGTGCACGCCGTCAAAGTTCCCCACGGACACGGCACAGGCCGACGACTCCGGGGTCCAGCGATCGGTGGCGGTGGCGACGAGGGGAGGCGGGATGTGGGGCACGGTCGGATGGCACCGAGGGGTGGGCGCGGG
>Ga0247832_1002435_pt1 | contig 28540 bp, 11 predicted proteins | sample LaCruzMarch2015__10_FD_192407 | JGI IMG/M metagenome (GOLD analysis project Ga0247832, IMG submission 192407) | Freshwater microbial communities from meromictic Lake La Cruz, Castile-La Mancha, Spain - LaCruzMarch2015_4m | ecosystem: Environmental > Aquatic > Freshwater > Lake | place: Spain... | reverse complement strand
CAAATGCATAGCACTGTCCAATTCGTAGTAGCCATTTTCTGTATAATTTTCATTACTAAATTGACCAGCCAAGACTCCTAACTTTCTACGGTTATTGCCCAAGCCATAAAGAAGTCCACCTGAATATGCGGAGACATTTACAGTGGCTAAACCATCGAATTGTTTGTCTTGAGTTACCTGAAAATGAGCAACATCACTATAATTAAAATTAACGGTTGCTTTAGTGGCTCGATTGCTTTTTACACGTATCCACTCTCCCCTATCACTTGTTGCGAAAGTAAGTCCAATTGATTGACCCGCACCCACCTCTACTGACCTTAAGGTTTTCCAATTTCCTTTGCCATCAACGTCGGTTTCAAAGCTAAATTTAACCTTTTGACCTCCATCATTTACTAGCCAAGCCATCCGTTGTTGCCAACCTGCAAATAGAAATGGTTCGGAAAAAGCATTTGCCTCAATTTTTTCAGAAAGCCAAACAGCCCCTTGAGCTGTATTAGGCCCTAAATTGTCAGGTGTAGTAAGTGAAGTAAACCAAAGGTTTGAATTGGATTGTCCTGGCCCTTCGATGTTTCCTTTGGTATGGCGTTTGTTTAAAAACTCTTTTTGTGCGGAATCATCACAACCAAAAACTAAACCATTATTCCATCGGGTGAAGTCGCCAATCACTTTAAGATAAGCCGAACGTGGGCGAATACCAGAAGTATTTTTTGATGTAAATGTTTGCGGAAAACGCCAAAAAAGCCCGTGCATGGTCATGAGATAATCAGGTTTTTCGGTAGTACCAATGTCACGAATTCGAGGCCATTCTGTATTCCAACCGTGAGCACCATCGTAGCTGTGGCTAGCTTTTGGCAGGCGAAAGAACGACCATTTGCCATTGTCTCGGACACCCAGCAAAACTGATTTATGGTCCCAGCCTGTTGCCCAGATTGGGTCAGTTTCAGGATTGGTATTTCCATAAATTCCTCCTGGACCTGTTACTTCCACAAATTGATTACGACGTATTACTTTCCAATCTTTACCATTCCAATCGGCTAAAACACCTGATTCTATATCAAACTGTTTTAGTGCCAAAGAACCTGATTCGCCATTATTGGAATAAACCATTACACCTTGACCCGAATACACGCCTTTGCCGTGGGCACCAGGAAGGAGTGTTCCATTAAAGTTATTCTGAGTATCGTCATGCTTTTTTTCTTTAACGTTACCATCTTGATAAAGCATTTGGGTTTCGAGATTTTTAACATCTAATTTGTAAAAACCTTCTTCCATGGTGGCAATTAAAAGCTTGTTTTTAGGGTCAGACAAATCACGAGCTAAACCTGTATAACGGCCAGGTGCTTGGGTATATGGAATGGTACGAACGATACGGTTTGCATCAATGGCATAAGGCCCTATAAATAACTGTTTGCTCTCTTTATGAATCATTCTATTGGCAGGTGTTCCCCCAATACTTTCGGGTCTTATTATTCTGTTCAAATCTGGTGAAATTTCATATAATTTATCAGAAGAACCGAATGGTAAATGTGGGCCGTAGGTTACGACCCATAATCGGTTTGCCCAAGGTACTACCGCACCAGTACCACATTCACCTTCATTGTTATAATTAGCCAAATGAGGATAAATACCGCTAAATTGGGGGTAGGAAGTCCTTATTTGGGCGTGTGATTTGTCAATAAACAAGCAAATGGTTAGCCCAATTAAGAGTAGTTTGATTCTATTTATTTTCATTTTATGAATTTTATTTGGTATAAGCATCTGATTTTAGGGTTTCCCCCACAGAAATTTAATATTCGAAATCAAGTTTTTATATTTTTTTCTTCTGCGGGGGATTATCCTCTAATAACCCTCGTTCTGCTTCATATTGGTATTGATTTGAATCTCAGAGGTTGGGATAGGCCATAAATATTGGCGGTCGTTCCAAGTCGTCAATACCAAATTTTTAATCAGTCCTGTAGCTGCCATTGCTGCAAAGTCGGGGGTACCGTCATGGTCAATTGTAGGAGTTCCAGCGAAAAACCAGAGGTTTTTATCTACTATTTTTGACTTCAAATCAGCTGGGTCGAGTATTCCATAAATTGGGCGATTAAGTACTTTACCTGCAATTTTCCAGCGAATGATGTCCATGTATCGTAGTCCCTCAGATGCCAATTCCATTCTACGATCCATACGAATTTCACGGCGAAGTTCGTTTTGGACTTTCGTTTTAATTGCAGGATAGGTCGTGGCTGTAACCGCTACTTTATATGCCCTTGCTCTAACGGCGTTAACAGCCGCTAATACACTATCATCTATCTCATTGAGTTCGGTTTTGGCTTCAGCATACATTAATAAAATATCAGCATAGCGAATGATAAAATGCTCTGTTTCTATTAATCTACCATTCAGCAACCAAGAATCATCTACTCTTTTTTTCCAAACTAAACCATTAAAAGAAGCAAATTGAGCATTAGCTCGGTTGTCATTATTTGTTACCTTGGTATTGCTGCTTAAGCGAGTTACTTGCAAAGCTGTAGGATTTGGGTCGTAAATAAAACCAAGGTGTGGCGTACCAAACTCAACAATTGTAGCGGAGCATCTTGGGTCTCTATTTGCAAATGGATTTCTTGGGTCATATAAAGAGGACTTGTCAATCGTTTTGCCGTCGGTGCATAAATAAGAGCAAAATAAATCCCAAGTGGGATTTTGGGCTCCGAATCCACCTGCATTTCTGGTGATAATATCAGAAATAGGACCTACGGTTTGTTTTAATTCTAAAGAACGAGGAATGGAAAAAATTACTTCCTTTGAATTTTTCGTGCTTTGAAGAAATAAATTCGAATAATCAGAATGTAAAGCAAAAGCATTCAAATCCATACATGCTTTAGACGCTTCGGCAGCTACTTTAAAATCGCCTTCGTAGAGTGCAAATCGAGCTTTTAGTCCCATAGCGGCACCTTTAGTAGCTCTTTTTACGGCGGTAGTAGCATAAGACGTTGGCAAGTTTTTTATGGCAAAATCAAAGTCTTCGTAAATTTTGGTAGTAACCGTTTTTTTATTTGTTCTGCCTATTGAGTATGCCTCTTCGATAGAAACTACTTGGTCAGTATATACAACATCTCCAAAATGATTCACTAATTTGGCATATTGAGCCGCACGATGAAAGCGAGCTTCTGCAATGTAAATATCTAATTTCGATTGTGCTACTTTTGCCTTAGTTACATCGCTATTTAAAGCAACAATTGCTCTATTTGCTCGTGCGATGGCTTTATACGAATTTCTCCAAAGAGTTGTTGAAAAATCCCATTGGCTTGTTATTGTACCTGATTTGACAGGAGTAAGAGACTGACGGTAAAAGCCATCATCTGAAAGATAATTATTACTTAAATCCTCGTCCCATTGCCACCAATCTATGCGGTATAAATCATTGAGTGCCAATTGGATTTCTGTTTCATTTGAGTACCACTTTTCAGCAGAAGGTTCTGCCAAAGGGTACAAGTCTAAGGAGTTTTGGCAAGAAGCAAATAAAAGTATGCTCAAAACTGCTGTTAATATTTTTGATTTCATTTTATTTATATTTAAGCAAATGAATGAATAAATTTTAGAAAGAGATTTCTTAACACCTCATTTTAAAAACTGATATTAAATCCACCAATCACAGTGGTTACAATACCAAACCCCTCTGGATCCCAGCCTTTAGGGTATTTGTTAACCGTAAAAACATCAGAAGCATTTACATAAAATCGTATGTTATTAGACATGATTTTACTTGAAATGTTTTTCGGAATTGTATAACCCAATGCGATGTTTTTTAGACGAAAATACCCTCCATTGAATAACCAAAAGTCAGATTGCGTACGGTTGAAGCCTTTATTTGTTTCAGTGTATCGAGGATATTTAGCAGCAAGGTTTTTTTCTGGATTATTGTTTAAACTCCAAGTATTACCATCTAAATAAACAGGAAATACGCCCCAGTTTTCAGCATTATAGTCTGTATAATCAAGGTTTGAAACTTGCTGATAACCAATACCCTGAAAGGTAATACCCAAATCAAAATTGCCATATTCTAAGCGTACATTACCACCATACATCCATTGTGGTAATGAACCTCCTAGTAGCACACGATCATACTCTGGAGATATTTTACCATCGGGAACACCATTTGGGCCACTAATATCAGTATATTTTAGATCGCCAAATTTAACCGTATTACTTAATTTAGGCGAATTGACTAGGTCTTCCTGTGTTTGATAAATGCCTTCTGATTTATATCCATACCACTCGTCAAATTGGCTACCTTTTTTCTTAATTTTACTACCAATGAATTCTGTACCACCCAAGTCACCCATTATTGATTTAAACTGTGATAAATTGGCAGAAACTGAATATTTAAGTTTACCAATATTATCTGTCCAACCCAAATCTAAATCTATACCCTTAGTTTCCATAATTCCAGTATTTTGATTAGGGTTTTCAAAGCCTACAAAAATTGGAATCTGTAATGCTAGTAGCATATCTTTGGTTTGTTTATAATATACATCGCCAGTAAATCGTAGTTTATTTTTAAAGAAATAAGCATCAACTCCTAAATCAGTAGAAGCTGTCTTTTCCCATGAAATATCTTTTATTGCATACTGAACCTGAGCGGCTGTTTGCTGAGCAACAGCTACATTGTTTTGATAAAACAAGGCATTTCCAAAACTTATAATGCCAAAAGATGGGTAGTTTCCTATTCTCTCGTTACCCAATGTTCCCCACGAAGCACGCAATTTCAAGAATGAAATTAGATTCTGTTTTTGCATGAAACCCTCTTCAGATACTACCCAACCTGCCGAAATCGAAGGAAATACACCCCATCGATAATCTTTATTGAACCTCGATGAGCCATCACGTCGTACATTGGCTTGTAGTAGATATTTGTTATTATAGCTGTAGGTGATACGACCAAATTGTGAACGATAGGCTGTTTCAAAGGCAGTACCAAAATTATCTCTCAAAGCGGCAGGACCTTGGTTTAAGAAAGGATACGTATCAAAAAGATATTGGTCTCTTGATGCACCCATAGACTCACCTTTGTAGTAATAATTTTCGTATCCAATTAATGCTGTAAAATCACTTTTTCCGATTGTTTTTATGTAATTCCCCAATAATTGAGTTGTAAGACTATAGTTTGTTGTACGATTTTCATCTAATCGAGTCGTAAGCCCACCACTTATTAAAGTTGCAGCCAATTGATTTGGATTATCGGCAGAATAAGCATCTACTTGTTTATTGAATCTTTTTTGATTATTAAAATCAAAAATAGGAGCAAGAATTGCCGAAAGTTTTAAGCCATCTATGGGTTTCAAATCCAATGCAATTCGTCCCCCTACTTGATTAAAATTATTGCTGTTTGTTCCACCATATTTAATTTTGGCATAAACATTTTCGCCTGCTTTTCCGTCGGCTATTCTTCCATCGGCCCATAGTGCTGGATAAATAGGTGATGAAATTCTTATCCTACCTAATGGATCATTAGCAGTTGGGTCGGTGGTATTTGTTCTTTTGAAATTAAAGTCCACAGTTCCACCAATAAATTTATTGATAGTAAAGTCGTTATTTGAGCGTAAAAATATACGTCCATAATCTTTGTTTTCATAGAAACCACCCAGTTTTTCATAACGAATCGAAGCATTAGATTTTACAAACTTTGAACCTCCTATTATACTAATACTGTGTGCCTCACGTCGTGCCATCTTGTTGAGGGATAAAGCCATCCAATCAGTATCAGGGAATTTGTTGGGGTCGGTCTGATGTTTTTGGCCATAGTTATTTAATAAATCTTGGCTAAACGTTGGAAATTTGTTTGCTCCATTTCCTGCATCATTCCAGCGAAGTTCATTGACTAATTCCATGTATCTTGATGCCCTCATATAGTCAGGCAGTTGAGTAGGCTTGTCAAAGCCATTTTCGTAGTTATATTGTATAGAAGCTTGGTCTGTTTTAGCCCTTTTGGTAGTTATTAAGATAACACCAGAAGCAGCACGAGAGCCATATATAGATGCCGATGCAGCATCTTTTAAGACTGACAAATTTTCTATATCATTTGGGTTCACTTGATTAACATCAGCCACAGGAACACCATCTACAATCACCAAAGGATTTGAATCTCCGATAGTAGTTACACCTCGAATTCTGATAGTAGCACTACCCATCGAACCATTTGCCCCACTACGAGTTACCGTAACGCCCGACATCGCCCCTTGCAGTGCCTGTGCTACTTGGGTTTCCTTGCGTTCTTTAAACATTTCACTACCAATAGACGACACAGCCCCAGTAAGGTCTTTCTTTTTCTGCACACCATATCCTACTACTACTACTTCATCAAGTGCTTTACTATCAATTTTGAGTGAAATATTAATTTTTGTTTGATTTCCAACAGTAATTTCTTGTGCTTGAAATCCAACAAAACTAAAAACCAAAATGGATTTACTGTCGCTTACCGCTATCGAATATTCGCCATCGACGTTTGTGGTGCCTCCACGACTTGTGCCTTTAAGAGTTACGCTTACACCTGGAAGTTTTTCGCCTTTTTCGTCGCTTACGGTACCTTTAATGGTGATGTCGTTATTTACATTGTTTTCAATGGTAGGCAAAGTCATACTTATTTGATTAGAGCCATTTTCTTTTAGGTCTAGCCCCAATGACTTTGAACGAATCAAAATAATTTGTCTTTCTCCCACAGTTTCAAATGAAATATTCCTTGGCGTTAGCACTTTTTTAAGTACATCTTCCACCTTCTCGTTTTTTATTTCCAAGGTTAATGGCTCATCATTCGCAATCAAATCTTTTTTGTATGAAAACAACACGTTTGTCTGCTTTTCTATTGATTTCAACAAAGTTTTTATACTCCCTTTCTGGAGAGAGATACTCACCTTTTTTTGTAGCATATCCTGTGCTTTTGCAGGTATCGCAAAAGCATTTGCCGCAAAAACGACTGCTATAATCAATTGTATGAGGTTGATTTTCATAAACAATAGAAAATTTTGTTTAGTACTATTTTTTGTCATAGTTTTAAATGTTTTTTGAAAGAAAAATGAAAATTCACGCCTATCTCTCCTAAGTATAGGCTGGAAGTATCGGGGGATAAATGTTGACGCATTTTCCCTCGATTTTTTTGTTTAGGTAATCATTGAATTCATCTATTATTGGGGTGGTTAAGGTTGAAAATGGTAAACTTTAACTGATTTATTTGATTAATTGCAGCCCATCGACTGAATCACTATTTGGGCATCTACTATTTTGTAGCTTGCACCAATTGTTTTACACATAATGTCGAGTTTGCTATATAATGATTCGTTGGCGAGTGTAGTTGTAATGATACAATGTGAAAGCTGTTCGGCATCATAAATAATATGTACACCATAAGCTTGCTCAATGGCTTTCAACACCTCTGAAACAGCTTTGTCTTCAAAATTTTGTTCGGGCAACTGGCTTAAATCTTTAATCAGGATAGGTCTTTCAACCAAAGATTTGGTAAGCGATTCTTCCTTTCTGGTAAATACAATTTGCTGATTGGGTGTAATTATTAAAGCTTTCTCTTCTGGGTCAGCGAAAGCGATTTTGTTTTGATGAAAAACGGAGACTTTTCCAGTTTTTACACTTACAATTACTTCAGGAGAATCTTCGAATGCTTTAATAGTAAAACTTGTTCCCAAAACTTTTGTAATTACTTCATTGGAATAAACATAGAAAGGTTTTTGAGGGTTTTTGGTAATTTCAAAAAAAGCTTCACCACTTAAAAAAACCTGCCGTTTATTAGGTTCAAAGTGCTTTGGATAGCTTAATTTGGCATTCTTTGCCAATGTGATTACACTCCCATCTTCAAGTTTTATAGAAAGTGGAGTGTTAAATTTATTCGTTTTTTCAATTAATTTGATTTGTTTTTCTGCCGTAGCTACCAATTCTGAGTAACTTATTTTTTTAGGATTGTTGTTTGATAATAATCCTTTTAAGCCAATTCCAATCACAAGACAGGCAGCCGCCGCCCAACTGATTTTTGACCATTTCGTAGCATATAATTTTGATAATAAACTAGGTTTCAATGATTCAGAATCATTATCAATATTGTCGTTTATTAACATCCATACTTTTGATTGATTAATAGTAGGCTGGTGAAGTTTTTCTGCCTCAGCAACTTTTTTTATAAAGTCGGAGGCATCACTAATAATAGTTTGCTTATCAGGGTTATCCAATATAAATGCTTGAAAAAAAACATCATTTTCTCCATACTTTACCCAACGTATAAAGGTATCATCTTTAATAAAATCTTGTGCATTAAAAATCTTATATTCCATCTTTGAAAAAAGCTATTTTAATGGCTTTCAACAATACAGATACAAGTCTTTCATTAAATTACTCACTGAATACAAAATATTTTAAAAAAAATATTGGGATTGTCCAACTTTTAAGAATAGTACGAAGCGTAGCATAAGAACGAAATAATAAATTACTAACGGATTGTTTGTTTACATCCATGAGTTTGGCTATCTCATCTATCGTAAAATCGTGGTAATATTTTAGGTTGATTGCTTCCTGTTGGCGTATTGGAAGATGGGCGATTGCTCTTTGTAGGGTAAGTATTTCAGCATCAGATTGTTCTGAATCAATCTTTTTTTGTTCCTCAGATATACTTATTAAGAAGTCTAAATAGGTATCAATGTCCTCTGATTTGTCAAAAATATCTCTTTCGAGTTGTCTGACTATTCTATTTTTTAGAGAGCGAAATAGATAAAATTTAACTTCATTTACTTCTGAAAGGTGCGTTCTATTATTCCAAAGACTTATAAAAACCTCTTGAATAGCATCTTCGATGAGGTTTTCATTTTGTGTAATTCGAAAACCGTAGCTAATTAATGATTGAAAATATTGTTTGTATAAATTTTCAAAAGATTTTTTATTACCCGAAATCATATCCTTCCAAAGTGCTTGTTCTTGCTCTTTGGTCAAATTTCTGACCGATTTAATATATTCACGATTGATGTGCAATGCCTTTGATTTTATATTTGGTATTATTCAATGCAAAAGTAGTATATTTTTTAGACATTTTTTGTTGAAATATTATTATTAACTGGTGAAATATTATCAAAAATATGAGTAGGGTTTACTATTTTAATAAAAAATCCCCAAAAGAGCCTTCTGGGGATTTATTGTTGTATCCTTAACCATTACTATTTCCAAACATTTACTCCTCTAAAAAATCTAAGTCTCTATTATGCGTTTCTGTTATGCGTTTCTGAGATTGTAGCAATGGCCAAAAATCCGAACAGAAAGCAGATTATCCCTACACTGTGTAAAGTAGACAAATACTTCTACAAGCATCAATTATGACATACCTAATTTATTTGAAGAAAAATTTCAGATACAATCAACTAAATCAGTTTAACTTGGAATTGAATAAAAAAAATAAAACGGCTTCCCAACGTAAAGGCAAACCTGTAAAGTTTATCCGTCGTATCGAAGATATTTTCAAACAAATATTACAATTGACCGTGCGTCAAAATTAGCGTATCACATAATGTTATACCTATGCAAATTCAGCTATGAAAGTGGAGTTTTACAAAAAGGATTTTTGGTGAGAACGAAAAAAAAATCAAAATTCAAAGAAACAAGGAGGTTTCTTGAGACTTTTGTCGGGATTTTGGCACTTGAACTATTTAAGTTTCACAATGAGCAAAAAACTAAAGCTATTTAAAAGGCTAATAATTTACCAATATCGAAAAATAAAATTCTAATGGTAAAAAGTATGAGTAAAGAAAGACAAAGTAAAGTTTATTATACTGTACGCCAAATTTTTGCTCTTTAGGCTCTATTTCTTAAATTGCTTTAATTGAATTCAAGAGAAATTTTACTAATAAAATAAAAAAAAACTTCAATTTTCTGCTGTAAATTTTAGTTGAGTAATACAATATAATTAATCGACAAATTTACAATCAGCTAAATAGCGGTGTATAAGCTTATTATCTCACTATGGACTTGTTGATTATTGACCTTGGGCTACTTAAGTTCTAAAATAAGACCAAAATGGTAAGAAAAATAACCTTTTAGGATAGTTATAAGTCCAATAAAAAACGTTATGAGTAGTAACTAGACATAATCAGATATCGCTTACTAATTATTTTGAAAATTTAGTAGCAGCTAGTTTTATTAAATCCTAAGACACAAGAAACGCGAACCGTCGCCGATGCGACGGTTCGCCGATGCGATAAAATATTAATTATTGATTAACTAATAACTGTGGTTTTGTCGATTATTTTCAACTCAATACTTGCTTTTAGAAATTTGTAATAAATAGAACTATACTACTATAAAATGAAGCAACTTTATCTACTTTGCTGTTTACTCATAATAATTTCGTGTGAAAAAGACAAATCGCTCAGCACCCCACCACAAATACTCCAATTTGAATTTGAGGGGGTCAAAACACTTTCTACTATCATCGACGCAAGCACGAAAACTATCATTGTGGAAGTGCCTTATCAAACCTCCGTCAGTGCATTAGTGCCAATCATTGGTTTGGAAGATGGCGTTACGGCTGTCCCTGCATCAGGCATTGCCCAAAACTTTGCTCAGGATGTATATTATACTTTATCCAAAAACAGTAACAAGCTTATTTACACCGTCAAGGTAAAAGTGGCTAATCAACCCAAGCCAGAAATTAGTCAGATAAAAACCGATACCGTCGAAGCGGGTAAAGACTTGAACATTGTCGGAAAGAACTTCGGCAAATTTGCTTTAGACATCCAAGCGTTTTTAGTAGATAATGAAAATAAAGAAAGCCTACTCAAACACCAATTAATTGATTCCACTCAAATCAAACTAACGACCTCCATTGAGCAAAAAGTGGGTTTTTATCGCATCAAAGTTAAAATCAAAAACCAAGAAGTAATTGCCGATACCAAAATTTGGTTGGCTTATCCCAGCCCTCAATTAACATCTATTCCTAGAATTAACTTACTCAAAGGCGATACGCTTTGGCTGATGGGCAAGTACATTGATGCTTCGAAATATACTTTTTTGTGTCGGCTAAGTAATAAAAATATTACCTATCAAGTGGTTATGACTAAAAACCTGCCCAATCAATTAGGTTTTATTTTACCCAATTATGTGACTTTTGGCGAATATGAAGTCAAAATATATAATTCTTCGGAAAAGAAACTCAGTGGAACAATGGCAAGTCCAATAAGCATTTATGAACCCAGTTTACCGTTTGTCAATGGTATTTTAAATTACCAACTTTTTTATAAAAATAATGATAAACTCATTTTCAAAACTAGCAATTTTGATAAAATAGCTGCCAGATTCTACCAAGTTTATCTGGTGGGTTCGGATAAAACATTCATTCAGAATGGTATTTATGATGCTACCAAACAAACATTGAGCATTGATTTACCAGACATTATCAAAGCAGGCGTTTTTTTTATCACCTTTTCATTGACTGACCCCAGCAAAAATATCATTTATTCGTTTAAGACTGATTTGCAATTGACAGTAAAAGATTGAATTAAATTTTACAAACTAAGTTATGCGTTTACGATTATTACTTTTTGCCCTACTTATAGGGCAGTGTGTCAGTGTATTTGCACAAAACAAGCTATATATGCCACCCATCGGATATACATCTACTGGTGCAACGGTTTTCAATCAAGTTTGTTATCAACCCAATGGTATTCAATTTTGGTTAAATAATGTTCAGTGGATAAAAGATGATGATTATACCGAAGGTTTTTGTGCTTATGGCATTTGTAAAATTAATTTTTCGTTTGGTAAATTAAAACCAGGTGACACTTTTGAAGTCAGAGATGCTTGTGGTAGTATTGCTTTTTCGAGAACTGTACAAGATGACTATGTTTATGTTGAAGTTCCCAATGGAAGTAGTTATACAGGCAATGGCATTGGTTCAACCGATGAGAATTCTCCTTATGGTCGTTTATCATCCCCCGTTAATGTCGGCAAGTGTGAAAGCGTTCCAATAAATGCTCACGGTTTGCATAAATATTACATCTACGTGGGTACAAGTAGCTTTGGAGCTTCTTATACTTCAGGAAAATTTCTCATCAATGGCAGCCCCTTGAATGGAGCCATGGTTGGAACTGACTTACAAGGATCGACCAATCCTATTAGCTATGGTGTCAATGGCAATGGTTCGATTAGCTATAATGGTGGCGTGGCTTTTGGTAGTTATGCCAATTTCTCGGGTCGTAGCCCCTTTAGTTTAGAATACCAGCATAATGGCGTTTTACCTTTCGATGTGCAGGAAGTAACGATGGGAGCTATTGGCTTTCGGATGCTAGATAATAATACGGTCAATATCAAAGAATACACTTATAATGGCACTATTGAAAGTACCGAAACCGGTAATTTCAATGCATCAATTTTTAAAATCACTTACGATGGAGCTAATTTTAAATTCTACATTGATAATGTTTTGAAAAAGACCGTTGCTCGTTCGGTGGTTTATACTTCTTCGAGTGGCAGTATTTCCAATGGTAATGTTTTGCCTTACGGAACTGGTGTTACGTGGCAACCCAGCAATTCGGGTAGCCAATGGGTAGGCGTGATTGTCGATGGTGTATTAAATACCCGTCAACAGTTCAATGTCGCCGAAGACATGACTATAAGCGAAAGCGTAGTCAATGTGGCCTGTAATGGCGGAAATTCGGGCAGTATTACTGCCAATGTCAATGGTGGAAAATCGGGCTTTCAGTACGCCAAAAATGGCGGTGCATTTCAGGGTAGTAATGTCTTTGGTGGATTAAATGCAGGAAATTATAGCATTAAAGTCAGAGACGCCTCGGGCTGTGAAACCACCAAAAGTGTGAATGTATCAGAAAATGCGGCCTTAAACCTGTCTTTGAATACCAAAAACAATGCTAATTGTGTTGGTGAAAACAATGGCTCAATCACTTTAAATGGTTCGGGTGGAATTGGTACATTGCAATATGGCATCAATAATGCCAATTATCAGGCATCAAATACATTCAATAATTTAGGAGCAGGAACTTATACTTTTTGGTTGAAAGATGCGGCAGGTTGTACCAAAACCTTGACCGAAACGATTGGTATCAACAGTACCCTCAATGCTTCCGTGAGTGCCAGCCAAAATGTTGGGTGTTTTGGCAAAAATACGGGTTCAATCACAATCACTTCATCGGGTACTCCATCAGGAGCGGTTCAATATTCAATTGATGGCACAAACTTTGGAACAAGTGCAGTTTTCAATAATTTAACAGCCAATTCATATACTGTCAAAGTGAAAGATAATCTTTGTACGGTCAATGTGGCTTCGCAAGTTATTTCACAACCAAGCGATTTAGTAATCACACCATCTGCCCAAAACATCAGTTGTTTTGGAGGGACTGATGGACAAATCACTGTAAATGCTTCGGGCGGAACACCCAATTATCAATTTTCGAAAGATAATATTACCTTCGTTAGCTCAAATGTATTTAATAATTTAGGAGTCAATAATTATAAATTTTGGGTAAAAGATGCCAATGCTTGTGTGAAAGAAAGCGGTATTACTGCCATCACTCAACCAACTATTTTGGAAGTAGGTATTGATAATAAAATCGATGCTACATGCAACAGCGGGAATAATGGTTTGATCAAACTCAAAGTCAATGGCGGCACAAGAGCCTATCAGTTTTCAAAAGACGGCACAAATTTTCAAACAGATTCAACATTTTCAACTTTAACGGCAGGAGCTTATACTTTTACTATCAAAGATGCCAAGGGCTGTACCAAAACTACCACATCGAGTATTTTACAACCCACTGCCATCGTCATGGGCAGTCCTGTCATTACGAATTTGACTTGCAATGGCGATAATTCGGGACAAGTCGTTGTCAGTGCCACAGGCGGAATTAGTCCTTATCAATTTAAGAAAGGAACTGATGTTTTTCAAGCTTCGGGAACATTCGGCAGCTTAGCTGCCAATACTTATACTATTTATACCAAAGATGCCAATGGTTGCGAAGTCAATGTAAGAACTACCGTTAGCGAACCTACACTTGTTTCAGCAAATATTACTATTACTAATAATTTATGTAATTCTGACCAAACGGGAAAAATTGTAGTCGTCGGCAGCGGGGGAACACCAAGCTATCAATATTCAAAAGATGGAATTAATTTTGTTACTTCGGGAACATTCGGAACTTTGCCAGCGGGTAGTTATACCATCAAAACCAAGGATAGTCGAGGCTGTTTGAATAGCCAAACCGTCACCGTCAATCAGCCAACGGTGCTGACGGCTACGCCAAGTATTACCAAAAACGTCACTTGTTTTGGTGGAAATGATGGCACAATCAATGTGCTTGCAGGCGGTGGAACAAGCCCTTATACATATTCTTCCAATGGCACGACCTACCAAAGTGGAGCTAATTTCTCTTTTGTTATTGGTACGTTCAGTTTTTGGGTAAAAGATGCCAATGGCTGTATCAAAACTACGGGCAGTTTGACGCTTACGCAACCGACCGATATTGTGCCGAGTTTGACAGCAAAAACGGCTGTTTCGTGTTTCGGTGGAAATAATGGCACAGTAATAATTACAACAACTGGTGGTGTTTCGCCATATACATTTTCAAAAGATGGGGCAAATTTTCAAACTTCTGGGGCATTCAGTGGTTTTTCGGTGGGAACTTCGGTACTAACTGTGAAAGATAATGTGGGGTGTATTAAACCTATTTCGGTCGATGTTTTTCAACCTGCTCAAGCCTTACAAGTAAGCATTGCTTCTCAAACGAATTTAAGTTGTTATCAAAATAACACAGGAAGTATTCAAGCGGTTTTATCGGGTGGAACGAGTCCTTACCAATTTTCAAAAGACAATTCAAGTTTCCAAACATCGGGAACATTTACTGCTTTATCGGCGGGAAATTTTACCATTTATGGCAAAGATGCCAATAATTGCCCCACAAATATTAGCGTAACGCTTATCGAACCAAGTAATACGACTATTTCTTTACTTCAAAAACAAGACGTAGATTGTGCCAGTTATGCCACGGGTTTCTTCAAAGTGGGAGCTTCGGGTGGTACAGGTAATTTTACTTATAGTATGTCGGGGATAGATTTCAACGGCAATGGTTTGCCTACTGCTTCCAATAATTCGGGGTATTTTGATAATCTTAAAATTGGCAATTATACGGTCAATTATCAAGACCAAAATGCCTGTTCAAAGAGTTTTCCAGTAACGATTATTTCAAAAAATAGCCCTATTCGATTTGATATTGCTAAAAACTTACCCAGCGATTGTGCAACAGGAAATGGTAGTATTACGGTCAATAATGCTCGTGGTGGACAAGGAAACTATGTTTATCGCATCAGCACACAAACAACCGTATCGAGTTCCAATACTTTTAGCAATTTGCAAAATGGCTCATATTATATAACCGTTACCGATAATTTATGTGCTTATACCGAAGCTGTCAATTTGGAATTACCCAATAGCATCAAGACTACTTATACCATCAATCCAATCAGTTGTCAAATTCCAACAGCCAATTTGAGCATTGATAATATTACGGGTGGCAATGGTGGCTACAGTTTGGCCATTGATGGAAGTAATTTTTCAACCAATCGAACCTTCAATAACCTTTCGCCCAATACTTATGCCATCACGATTCAGGATAGTCCATTGTCGTGTAAAAGTGTGGTCAGTGTCGAAATCAAAGAGCAAAACCGAGCGGATTTGAAAGTATCAGCTTTGGGAAATATCTCATGTTTTGGTGGCAACAATGGTTTTATCAATGCCATTGGAGATAACAATATGGGGCCATTCAACTACGCCATTAATAATGGTGGTTTTTCTTCGAATGGCAATTTTGGCAGTTTGAGTGTAGGGACTTATAAAATATCCGCCCAAACCCGCATTGGGTGTTTGGATAGCATCCGAGTAACTTTGAGCCAACCAACACTTTTGCAATCTAATGTTAACCTCCAAAGTAACCTTTGTAATGGTGACCAAACGGGCAAAATTAGCATTGTCGGCACGGGTGGCGTGAGTCCTTATCAATATACGATTGATGGTAGTAACTATCAATCAGGAAATGATTTTATGAATCTTTCTGCGAGAAATTATACCGTAACGGTCAAAGACATCAATGGCTGTACTTTTGCTCAAAACCAAAATCTGACGCAACCAACGCTGGTAACTACTTCTTCGAGTGTATTGCAAGATGTTTCATGTTTTGCAGGAAATGACGGCAAAGGGCAGGTCATTGGTTCGGGTGGAACGCTGCCTTATACTTTCTCGATTGATGGAACAAATTTTACCAGCACCAATATTTTTGACGGTTTAAGAGCCAATACATACCAGTTTTGGGTGAAAGATGCAAATGCTTGTACCAAAACTTCGACCACAATCATAGTTACTCAACCAACGCTATTAGTGCCTTCGGTGGCGGCTTTCACCAATGCTCTATGCAATGGCAGTAGCGATGGAACGATCACACTGGTTGCTACTGGCGGAACGAGTCCTTACCAATACTCAAAGGATAATAGTAGCTATCAAAGCCCAACACTCTTAAATGCTTTTCCTGCGGGAAATTTTACGGTTTATGTCAAAGACAGCAAAGGATGTGTAAAAACTACCACACAAACCATCACCCAACCTGCTCCATTATCGCTCAATTTGGTTTCAAAAAATGACTTGACTTGTTTTGAAAACCAAACAGGAAAATTAGAAGTGGGTATTAATGGCGGTACACAACCTTATCGTTATTCCTTGGATAATAACACTTTTCAGACATCTCCCATTTTCGCAAATTTAAAATCTGGTAACTATAATGTCACTGGAAAAGACCTCAATAATTGCACGTTTTTGCTGAGTACAAGTTTGTCAGAGCCTGCATTATTGAAAGCCAGTTTTACAGTCAAAACCAACGATTGTTTTGGCGACCAAACGGGCAAAATAAACACCTCTGCTTCGGGTGGAACGACGCCTTATGAATATAGTTTGAACAATCAAACATACCAGCCTTCAACGGAGTTTGATAAACTTTTTGCAGGGAATTATTTGGCTACCATTCGAGATAAAAACGCCTGTATTTATACCCAAAATGTGGAAGTAAAGCAACCCGATGAGTTGAAATTATTTCCTATCAATCAAGATTTGATTCGCTGTTTTGGAGAAGCCAACGGCTCGATTTTAATAAATACAACTGGCGGAACGCCCAAATTTATTTATTCGCTGGATGATAAAATCTACGAAGACAAACCGCTTTTTCAGAACCTAAAAGTAGGTAAGTACCAGATTTTTGTGAAAGATGCCAATCAGTGTTTCAAGCAAAGTGAAATTACACTAAAAGAACCTGACAAACTCACAATGAGTATTGTTAATCTGGCTAACCCACTTTGTGCGGGCGAACAAAATGGTATAATTGAAGTAAAAGCTGTTGGAGGGAATGGTGGTTATAATTTTATTCGAGATAATATTATTGAAAATAAAACGGGACTTTTTGAGAAATTAACCCAATCCGAATACACGTTCAAGGTGTTAGATGCAAAACAATGCGAAGATAATATTGAAAAGGTAGTCTTGACTTGGCCTAAATCATTAAGTTCTGTAATTGAAAAAATTATTACCCCTACCTGTGAAGGCGACGCTAATGGAGCCATTTCACTTTCTTTGAAAGGAGGTATTTTACCCTATACTTCAAATTTTATTTCTGAGCCGCTCAATGCGAAACCTTTGGTAAATAATGCCATTACTTATGATAAATTATTGTCTGGCAATTACCAAATTAGCTTGCAAGATGCTAATGGTTGTCAACTTCAAGCATCGGTCAAAGTGCCTGTGCCTGAAAAACTCAATGCCATTGATTTTGCGAAATTATTACCCAAAGAAGTCTGTAAAGGGCAACAATTGACACTCATTGCCAATAATCCGAAACAAACGATTCAATGGTTTTTGAATGGAAATACAATCGCTACTTCGACAAACACACAAATTTCAAAGGATTTGCAAGAATTGACGACTTCGGTGGCAGGAAAGTACAGTGTTTCAGTGAAAAATGCATCGGGTTGTGAAGTCAAGGCTGATTACGAATTGGTCAATAATGACAAGGCTTTGAAGGCGGACTTTTTGCTACCAGTACAAGTATTTGTAGGTGATGAAGTGGTGGCTCTGGATATCACCAAACCAATTCCTGATAAAGTGATTTGGACTTTACCAGCCGAAGCAGACAAAATGGAAGAAAACATCAAACGTATCAAGTTTGCTTTTGTCAATGATGGCAAATATGTGGTGCAGATGCAAGCCTTTTTGGGCGACTGTATCACCATTGTAAAGCATGACATTGAGGTTTTCAAACCAGAAGACATAGATAAAACTGACCCCAAACTGGGTTATGACAAAACCAAACTTATTAGCAAGGTCGCAGTTTCACCGAATCCTAACTATGGAAAGTTTAGTGTTACGGTGGATTTGGTGCGAGCCAAGCCCATTGAGCTGAGTTTGGTGCGAGCATCATCGGGGCAAACGATTTACAGTACTACTTTTTCGGAAGTGACGAAACAGCATGTTTTTGATTTGGATTTGAAAATCAAAACCGATAATTATATACTCATTGTCAGGAGTGAAGATTCGGTCAATCAAACTAGGATTGCTATTATTGATTAGTTTCTCAACCCTTGATTTGTAAGTTTAAAAAACATGATGAAAAACAAAAATATTTTACTTCAAATTATTCTTTTTTGCGTAGTCTTTGGGCTAAATAAAGGTCATGCCCAAGACTTGGAAAAAGGATTGCAAGATTTTAAAAGTTTCAAGCTCAAAAATCTATTCAAAGAGGGCATCAAAGTAAGTGGTGGCATCACGGCTAACCATACTTATTATAATGCTTGGGGGATAGACAATAGGCGTACACCTTTTGCTTATATCTACACGGGCAACCTAAATGCTTCGCTATTTGGCAAAATAAATATGCCTATTTCGTTTAGTTTTACCAACCAAAGAGCCAATTTTAGTTCTCCTTTTGCCAATGGATTGCCAAAGATACAGCCATTTAATAGGCTTTCTTTCAAACCTAAATACAAAGGTTCAACTTTTCATATAGGCACTGCTGCCTTAAATTTCTCACAAAATACATTAGCAGGATTTCGTTTTCAAGGATTTGGCTATGAGTATCGCTCCGACAAATCACCCATCTATGGTAGTTTTATGTACGGTCGCTTACTGAAAGCCATCACTATTGATTCTACTTTTATTAGTCCGCTAAATCGCCCTGCCTATAAACGTATGGGTATAGGAGGTAAATTGGGTTATAAACAAAAGCAAGATTTTATTGAGCTAATTTATTTTCAGGCTGACGATAAAGTCAATTCATTGCCTTATCGTTTAGATGTCCGTAATATTTTCCCCGAATCGAATGTTGCTATTTCCATCAATTTTCAAAAAGTTTTATTTGAGAAAATATTTTTCAATACCGAGCTGGCTCGAAGCAAGATTTTTTCAGAAGACAAAAACATTGCTTTCTTTTCAAAAATAGGTCAAACCATTGGAAAACGAAGTAATATCAACAAGCAAGCAATCAAATCTTCACTAAAATATAAAAGCAAGCAATCGGAAGTTGGCTTTGAATATAGCCGCGTTGACCCAAAATACAAGACCTTCGGAGCGTATTTTTTCAATGCCGATTTAGAAACCTTCGCACTAAAAACTACAAATCAATTTTCAGAAGGGAAATGGACAGTTAGTGCAGATGTTGGCTATCAACATGGCAATTTAGACCAAAGTAATCCTCAATCTCTCAATCGTTGGGTTTGGGGCTTTGATGGCAATTTCGTACCCAACGAAAATTTGAATATGAGCCTTAATTATTCTACGTTTTCTAATTTTAGTAATTTTCAAAACAACTTTCAATACCTAACAGTATTAGAGCCTTATCAGCAATTAGATACGCTCAATTATCGACAAATAAACAATAATATTTCGGGGGCAATCATGTATCAATTACCGAGCCAATCGGATACTAAAAAGACGATTAGTCTCAATGCCATTCATCAATCAGGTAATGACCAACAGGGCAACAATAGCATCAGCAATGAACTCAATAATATGAATCTTAATTATGGCGAAGCAAACGAATCGAAGAAAATGGCGTATAGCATGGGGATTAATTTTGTTCAAAATCAGACTAATTTGTCAAAAGATTTTATGTTCGGTCCTTTGTTTTCGTACAATCGGGGGCTATCCAAAAATAAAATTCAGCTTTCGAGTATGATTTCTTATACACATTCAAATAATACAATTCTTGAAAACAGAATCCAAGCCTCAAAAAGTATATTTCTGGGCAGAATAGGGCTTCAAACAACACTGTTTAAATTACATAAATTCAATTTTTCAACACTATTCTTAAAAACATCTAACCCAAACAAAACCTATAAAAATCTTTCAGAAATAACCTTAAACTTGGCATATTCGTATCAATTCAAAGCGATTACAATAAAGTCTAAAAAATAAAAATTATGAAGTCATTATTATTTAAAATATACTGCTTTTCGCTCTTCATTACTATAAGTTTTGCTAATGAACTGCCTATTAAAAATTATAGCGAAGCAGCGTGTAAAGTATTGGGCTTAAAGCCTATTATATTGCCATCTGGAGAGAAAATTATGCCACAACACGACGGCAAACATTTTTTTGTATCAGACAATCCGAATTATCAATCAGCCACAGATATTACTCCAGACCAAGTAAAAGCGGTAATTACAAAGGCAAAAGATGCAGGTCAAAAAGTCTATGATTTATTGAGTATGCAATATGCAAGTAGCCTACCAATTATAATTCAAAAGGAGATAGCAGGTACTACCTATGACATCGCACTTGATAAATTGGTGTTTACACCCAATGGCAATACATTAACCATAATGGCTATGATAACGACACCAGATGGTAATTCACTTTGTTTTGCAGGCGAACAAATTGGATTTACAGGGCAAGGCGGTATTAAGGAAGGAACATTACGTTTGATTTTGGGTGGGAATAATAAAATTAAATTATTCAAAATAGAAAAAGTGGAATTAGAACTTACAGAAGGGGCATTGAAATTTGGATGCAATGGCTATGAAAGTTTTTCGATTGGTGGAAACGTTATTTTCGATAGGTCTTTGATTGTACCTGATGATATCAAAACTGGTGAACCTGCTGCTGGAAATGTCAGCTCACGATTTCTCTTAGAAGATGTCAGAGATTGGAATGATATGTTGATAGAAATTTCTATGCAACCTTTTCAAATCCCTTCAATGAAAGGTTATGGTTTTAGTGTTACGAATGCTGTAATTGATATAAGCGACCATATAAACTCACCACTTTGTAAGTTTCCAAAAGGTTATATTAATGCAGAAATGGACGAGTTGTGGCGGGGTGTATATATCGGAAATGTTACGGTTAGGTTTCCGCTTTATTTTAAAAACAGAACTTCAAAGCAACGCTTGTCTGTTGGTGTAAATTCGCTTTTGATTGATAAAATAGGTGTATCAGGTGAAATATTTGGCGAAAATATTATGACCATCAAAGACGGTGATTTGAACGGTTGGGATTATTCTATTGATGGGGCAAGTATTTTTTTAGTAAAAAATAAAATAAAAGCAGGAAGTCTGATAGGAAAAATGAGGGTTTCTATCTCTTCAGAAGAAAAACTATTAGCCTACAAAGCCATCATTGACCCCACTCGTGAATATTATAATTTTAGCGTAACTGCAGTTGATAGTTTAGATTTTGAAGTTTTTAAAGCAGCAAATGTACATTTAGAACCAGCTTCAACAATTGGCTTGACTCTCGAAAATGGTGAGTTTTCAGCTTCGGCAATGCTGCATGGTCGAATGAATATTCTATCATTAAAAGAAGGTGTTAGTTTAGAAGAATTTAAATTTCAAAATCTCTTCCTTTCCACCAAGGCTCCATATTTATCAGTAGGTTATTTTGGTGGCGGATCTGACAAAGAATATCAACTTGGTGGATTTCCAATAAGCATCATTTCTCCGAAAGTATTAATACAGGACAATATAGCAGATATAAGTTTTGGTGTCAAAGTAAATTTAGATGACATGGGTATCACTGCCACAGGTGGTTTTGTCATTCAAGGAGGATTCGTTAATGAAAATAATCGTCATTTTTGGAAAAACAAAAAATTTGCCCTAACAAAACTTGGTGTAAGTGCTGATTTATCAGTAGGACATTTTAGTGGTTCTGTTGCTTTTTTTAATGATGACCCTGTTTATGGTAAAGGATTTTATGGAGAAATGCAAATGGAGTTAAAAACTGGCAATAATATTGGAATTAATGCAGTTGCTCTATTTGGCAAAAAAGAAAAAAGATATTGGTTTGTAGATGGAGAATTAAGTTCGGGTGGTAGCGGAAATGGACTATCAATTACTGTTTTGGCTGGTAGTCTATATAAGCACATGGCTCCAGTACCTGGTTCAAATGGCCCTAAATCATTGTCTGGGGTCGTTTATGCTCCCGATTTTTAAGTTGGTTGGGGTGGACGTTTTGCCGTGGGTTTATCTACTGGAGGTTCAATGGCAGGTTTGGCAGGCTTAGAGATTGTAACACGGAGTGATGGGGCTTTAAGTAAAATAGGCATCATGGGAAGTGTTGTAATCGCTGGAGCTGGTTGGATGGTAACACCATCTGCTGCAAAGATTATGTATAGAGAAATATGCAGTGACAGTGATTTATTACAACCTGGTGGAATCGCCAACAAAACCGACGGCGAGCCATCAGAATTAAATTCCCAAAAGTTTGACATAGATAGTCCCAAAGGTGTTATGGGAAGTATTATCTTAAAAAGAAACTTTGATAACGATAGTTTCTATGGAAAAGTAGGGGTAGGTGTTTCAACTTCATCAATTTCAATACAAGCAGTTGGAGCTTTTCTATTTGCTCCCGACAAATGGTTTATTCATTTAGGAGAACCACCTCTTGCCAGTAGAATCATTGTTTTACTGCCTGGCTTGCCACAAATTGATGGTTATATTATGTTAGGGCATGGTGTGGCAGAATTACCAGCCCCAGAACCAAATATATTCACCAAATATCCATCGCAAGTCAATAAACGGTCATCCAATATAAGTAGTGGAGAGGTAGCAACTGGCAAGGGTATAGCATTTGGGGCAGCTCTTATGGTTGCCTCAAGTGGTAGTATTCCAAAGAGTGCACCAAAACCAATATTGGGTTATAATATTGGTGCCAGAATCGGGCTTGATATGATGCTCATGCACTATGGAAATGGGGCTTATTGTGAAGGTAAAGAGGGGCAACCAATTGGTATTAATAATTGGCGTGCAGCAGGGCAAGTTTATGCAATTGGTTGGCTTATAGGAACTGCCTTTGGTTTTGATGTTTTAGATATTGGACTCGGGGCTGTGTTAGGTGGAGCTGCTCCAAATCCTACTTACGGAGCAGGAGAAGTAGCTGTGAGTTTCAAAGTTTTAGTAAAGAAATTCAATTTTAGTATTGGGTTTTCAGTAGGCGACGATTGTGCAATTGTTGGTGGAAGTGCGGAAGTTTCGAATGAAGAAGTATTTGATAGATTTTATCCTAACGAAAATCAAGAGTGTGTGGCCAAAGAAATTATTCCTTCTATCTCTTTTACAAAACCAATTGAAAAAGAAACTCAAGTAGAGGGTATGTCGGGGAGCTTTCGCCAAAAAGTGATAAATTATTCTCTTACAGAAGAAAATGGAAATGGCATTGCAGGTTCTTGGGCTATTGACGAAGCATCTAAAATCGCTTTTAGACCTGCTAACCCGCTTCCAGCCGGAAAACGAATTACCGTAAAAGCTCAAGTACAATTCCAAAAATTAGAAAATGGAATCTGGCAAGCATTTAGTGATGGCGGTAGTGCCGATACTTTCAAAGAGTACTCATTTTCAACAGCAAAAACAGCTGAAGAATTTATCAAAGATTTAAGTAATATTGAAAAGGATACTGAAAAAATAGCAGAGGAAGTAAAAGAAGATGCTCGCCAACAGGCAGAGGAAATAAATAAATATGCCGAAGAAAGAGCAAACGAAATAGAAGAAAATGCTAAAAAAGTAGCAGAGCTTATTAATGAAAAAGCTGAGATAAAAGGGGATGAAATATTAAAAAAAGCTGAAGAAGCCAATATTCCACAAGAGAAGAAAGAAGAAGTAAAAGTGATTGTAACTGCCGCTATAGAAACTGTCAAAGATTTAACCGCAGATGCTCTAAAAAAAGTACATGAAATTACAGAAAAAGCAAAAGTTGATGTCAGAGCTACTACCAACGTTGCGGTAGCACAAGTTGATGGCGTTATAAGAACTGCCGCGAGCAATGTGCATAATTATAAAGTTAGTGGTGAAAGCGAGATCATAAGGCTTAATAATGAACTTATTAAGTCCAAACGAAATCTAGAAGCACAACGCCGCAATGAGATTAAGTGGTGGATGGGCACCAATAAAAAAAATAAAATCAAAGAAGATTATCGTAAACGAGCCTATGAGGCAGGCCAACAAGCCCAAAGAAAAATGCAAGAAGTCGTAGATAGAATAAAAGCTCAATCAGAAGCTGAAATGGATGCCGCCAAAAAACGAAGCCAAGAAATTATGGGTGCAGCCAAAGCTCTTGCTATGCAGATTATGGATAAAGCAGAAAAAGACTCAAAAGAAGTGATGGCAGATGCCAGCAGAATTGCTGATGACATCATGGCAGAAGCCGAACGGCAAAGTAACGCCATCATCAATGGGGTTGAAAATGCACAGCCTGACCTTACGGCTTTTAGTCAAATTGCTCAACAAAAAAGCTCTTTTTATGATGAAGGTGATGAAGCAACAGTACAGGCAAATAATTCAGATAATGACGTTGATGAAAATCAAATTCAGGCTGACCTCAAAGCTGAAATAGAGAGACAAAGATTAGCCAAAGAAGAAGAAGATAGAAAAAATGCAGAAATACAAAGACAAAGACAACAGGAAGAGGAAGAAAGAAAACGTGAACAACAAGTAATCTATAATGCTGAACAACAACGAATTCAAGAGGATTGGAATCGAAATGATGCTATTAGGAAACAATTAGAGCGAGAAGAAGGAGAACGCCAACAACAGTCTTATGAAGCTGAGCAAAGGAGATTAGAAGAAGAACGTCAACGACAACAAACTTATGAAGCTGAACAACGAAGAATTCAAGAAGAAAGGCAACGCCAAGAATATGAAGCCGAGCAGCGAAGACTCGAAGAAGAACGTCAAAGAGCTTATTTCCAATACCTTGAAGAATTGGAACGCCAAAGAAGAGAAGAAGAAGAAAGCCAAAGACAACGCCAACGAGAATTTGAAGAAAGCCAAAGACTTTATAGACTCAGTCAGTTGGACGAAAGCTCGTATAATTTCCCATTTGTCAATCTCAATATTTATGAATGGTAATTTTTTAATCCTCAGAATACTAAATACAAAATTTAAAGTGAAAAAAATATATTTCATATTCCCGTTTTTATTTTTTTATACGGCGGTAACTTTTGCTCAAGAATTGGCATTGGTAGCCAAAACAGAAAAAGATAAGGTTATTCTTAGATGGATGCCCCAGAGCTTTGAAACTTGGCAAAAGGGTAATGCCGTGGGCTATCAGTTGTTTCGACAAACGACTCATCGCAACGGCAAAAAAGTTGATGAAAATCAAATTTTACTTACGAAAAACTCATTAGTACCCTTGAAAGAAAACTATTGGACTTTATTGGAAAAAAAAGAAAAGTTTGCAACCGTTGCCTATAAATTCTTAACAGCTCCCACACCCGAAGACCAAGAATCAAAAGACCTCTCTTTGGTGATGGCAATACTCATGAGTAATACCTCTGGGGCTATTGCAGGTGGTATGGCTCTTCTTTATGAGGATAAAAACATTGCTCCCAATGAGCAATATATCTATACAGTTGTTATTGATAAAACCTTAATTTCAGCTAATGTAAGCGTCGAAACCTCTAAAATCACTCGCCTGCTCCCTCCAACTAATTTATATGGTGAGTTTCAAGATAGTACTCTTTTTATTCGATGGAATGTAGCAGACTCACTGCTACATAGTGCTTTTATTATTGAACGTTCTGATGATGGCGGATTATCTTATCGCCCCACCCAAGATGAACCCATTTTAGCATTAGCTGAATCCGATTCACTGGGTAGATACATTGGTGCAAAGTCTGAAAAACTTCCCAAACTCTACCAAGAATATTATTATCGTGTAAAGGCCATTACACCTTTTGGGATACTCTCTGAACCTTCCAATGTGATACGTATTTATGGTTATCGAACCAAGCTACCGCTTCCTAAAGTAAAAACCTTTCTACCTAATAATAAAGAAAAAGGGGTGCGAATCACTTGGAATTTCCCAGATTCACTCAATAACGACATTCGAGGTTTTGATATATTAAGAGCCGAAAAATTAGGAGAAAAATATGAAAAACTAAATCCTAAACGACTTTCAAGACAAACCCGAATGTTTGTTGATAGTCTGCCGCTTTCCGAAGGGTATTACCAAGTGGCGGTCATCAACTGGGCTTATAAAAGTTTACCCTCCTATCCCGAATTCGTTCAATTAGAAGACTCTATTCCCCCTATAAAACCCCTTTGGAAAAGTTATAAAGTAGATGATAAAGGTATTGTTTCCTTACGCTGGAAAGCCAATAACGAGAAAGATTTTTTAGGGTATAGTATTTTTAGAGGAGATAACCCTAAGCGAGAATTTAGCTTGATTACAGGTAGTATCATTGCCGATAGTGTCTATCGTGATACGGTATCTTTAAATCTACTCAACAAAAAGATTTATTATAGCATTATAGCTTACGACAAACGTCTCAATGCTTCGATTCATGCCGATACTGTCATCATCAAACGACCTGATATAATACCACCCGCTTCGCCTAATTTTACTGATTTTATGCTGTCAGATAGCACTATCTTATTGTCGTGGGTAAATTCACCGAGTGAAGATTTAGATACTACTTTTTTATATCGAAGTATCAAAACCGATTCGAGTCATAGCCGTCAGTTGCTATACTCCTTTGCAGCAAAAGATAGCATTAACACCTTTACTGATACATCAGCTCTCGAAAAAGTTCTGTATCAATATCAACTTGTTGCCAAAGACGATGCAGCTCTTTTATCAAAACCTGCACTCTAAGAGCTTGAACTCCTATTTACAGGTGTCCGAAGATCAATCAATCCAATTAACTTTAAGCTTCAAGAAGATACCCATACGCTTTTCTTAGAATGGAATCCACCCAAGGAACCAGTAAAAAAATATATTTTATATCGGAAAAAAGGTAATAATGAAAAAATGGCTCTTTACAAGATTTTTGAAGGAAAAAATGGGTCGTTTAAAGAATCTGATATCGAAATCAATTTACAATATAGTTATCGAATTTCTGCAGTATTTGATGACGATAGCGAGTCTAAAGTTTCAAAAGTTTTTGATGCCCCCGTTTTAAAGAAATAAGAATAAATTGTATGCAAAATGTCATTTTACGCAAATTAGATATTCAGAAAAGACTCTTAAGCCTAAAGTCCTTGAGGTTTTTAGTGCTTTTATTGATATATTTCGAAAATAAAGGGCAAACCTCTCAAAACTTCCCGGTAGATTGCAGGGTGTTGCTTGCACCGCCATATACTGGCAAATTTACTGACATTACTAATAGCCCTACCAAATTTCGGGTGCAATTATTGCTCAAAGACCTCACCAAATCGAGTATTGATATTAGCCTGCGGATTAGGCTCAAAGGGCAAGGCGTATGGCTCGAAAACCCCGAAGGATTCATTGCCTCAAAGCCAATTACACTTACACCAGGTGTTCCAAAAACCCTCTCAGCACTCGAACTGGCAGAATATTTTGCACCACAAAACATCGAAGCACAGGGCATTGACTATGCCCAACTGCTCAATGGACTGTCCCTTCCTTTTGGCTTTTATGAGTGGGAAGTGGTTGCCATCGAACTCTACCGAAACCGTGAGGTGAGCAATGTGGGCAGGGGGAAATTTTATATCCAAAACAACTACCCACCCTTGCTCAATATGCCTCGTGATGAGAGCGTTGTACCTGAATTATTTCCACAAAACATGCTATTTAGTTGGACACCGAGGCACATTACGCCTGCCTTAGGAACGGGCGGGCTTTTATACCATTTATACTTGTATGAAATTCCCGAAGACGATGCTTTTAAAAGCTCAGCAGCCGATATTCAGGCACTTATCAACAGCGGAACGCCCAATATGCAAGAATTATTGAGCGATAAACCTTACTATAATTACGGAGCAAGCAACCTACCCCTAAGGGCAGGCAAACGCTATGCGTGGCAGGTACGGGTAGAATCTTTTGGCGAAAACGATGGTTTTTTGAATGATGGATACAGCGATATTAAGAGTTTTGTTTATGGGCATTTACCTTGCCCAAGGCCTTTCAATTTGCAAGCCAAAGTTGATGCTGATGATGGCTCAGTAGCACTAACTTGGGAAGCCCCCAGCGAAGCACTTAGCTTTAAAATAGCCTATAATGCCCAACCAACGGGTATAAAAACCG
>Ga0247832_1002416_pt1 | contig 28709 bp, 31 predicted proteins | sample LaCruzMarch2015__10_FD_192407 | JGI IMG/M metagenome (GOLD analysis project Ga0247832, IMG submission 192407) | Freshwater microbial communities from meromictic Lake La Cruz, Castile-La Mancha, Spain - LaCruzMarch2015_4m | ecosystem: Environmental > Aquatic > Freshwater > Lake | place: Spain... | reverse complement strand
AGATAGGGATGAAATCAAAGATGGAGGTTCTATTATATGGGCAAATACTATCAAAGCAGTGCGAGCGCTCAACCCCCAAACAACCCTTGAAACACTTATACCTGATTTTAAAGGCGAAAAAGAGAATATACAACGTATTATCGATGTTGCTCCTGAAGTGGTATCGCATAACATTGAAACAACTGAACGTTTGACCCGCAAAGTACGCATTCAAGCCAAATACCATCGCAGTATGGAAGTGATACGAACCCTCAAACAAGGTGGTATGCGAACAAAAAGTGGCATTATGTTAGGTTTGGGTGAAGAAAAAAATGAAGTAATACAAACATTACAAGACCTTTATGATAATGGATGTGATGTTGTAACCATAGGACAATATTTGCAACCAACAGCCAAACATTTACCTGTCGTTCGATTTGTACATCCAGATGAATTTGCTGAATATAAAGAAATTGGGTATCAAATAGGTTTAGACCATGTAGAAAGTGGCCCCTTGGTCCGTTCGTCTTACCATTCAGAGAAACACTTGTATAGTGGCAGACCAATAATTTAATCTTTACCTTGGGATTTCAGTGCTTTTGATTATAGAATCTATAATATCATCTGCACTTGTTCCATCCATTTCTTTTTCGGCTGAAAGTGAAATTCGATGACGTAATGCGGGCAATGCTACTTCAATAATATCTTCAGGAATCACAAAATCACGACCGCGCAATGCAGCTAAGGCTTTTGATGTATTGAGAATAGCTATAGAAGCTCTTGGTGAGGCGCCCAAAATCAATCCTCCATGTGTGCGTGTTTGCTGTACTATTGCTGTTATAAATTCAAGTAATTTGTGTTCGATTGTAATGCTGGATACTAGCTTACGGAGTTCGTTTAATCGGGAAGCATCAATCACTTTATTTACTTGAGCTATCATTTGATGTAAATTGATATTTTGCTGGTGTCTATTCAAAATTTCAACCTCATGTTCAGCACTAGGATATTCAATCAATAGCTTAAATGTAAAACGATCTAGTTGAGCCTCGGGCAATTGATAAGTACCTTCATGTTCAACTGGATTTTGGGTGGCTATGACCATAAATGGCGCTTCGAGTTGATAAGCATGACCATCAATTGTAATGGTACGCTCTTCCATGACTTCAAATAAAGCCGACTGTGTTTTAGCCGGTGCACGATTGATCTCATCAATCAAAATAATATTGCTAAAAATAGGGCCCTGCCGAAATTCAAACTCAGTTGTTTTGGGATTAAATACGTTGGTACCCATCACATCGCTGGGCATTAAATCGGGCGTAAACTGTATTCTTGAAAAACCGACATCAATTGTCTTTGCAATCAATTTAGCAGTCAATGTTTTGGCTACTCCTGGTACACCTTCTAATAGGATATGCCCATTGGCTAATATAGCAGTCAACAACAATTCTATAGACTTTTCTTGGCCTACAACCACTTGGCCTATTTCGCTTTTGATACGATCTATAGTATCATTGATTTGTTGAATGTCGAGTCTGTTTTCAAATGATAATTCGTCCATTTAAATGTATTTTTTAAGTTGATGATAGAGATGTTGTATATCGATATCGGTGACATCTTCGCTGTCACGAATATAGTTTAAATAGGATATAAATGCAGTTGTTTTTTCTATACTATGATTGACTTTATGCGCAAGCTGGTTTGCAAAATGAGCATCTAATTCAGTACTTCGTAACGCATATTTCAATCTAATATTTTCAAGATAATGCCTTATCATTTTTTCAGCAAGATTTGCATTGTCTTTTTTGGTAAAGTACAAATTTCCGACTGTCTCAATAAATTCGAGCGAAGTATTCTGTTGCTGCTCAAGAATTGGTATAATGCGCTGTCTTCTTTTTCCGGCAAACAACACATATAAAACCATCATTGCAATCAGAAGTATAAATGCAAAAAACAAAGCCGGTTGTTTGAATAATTTACGCCAATCAAATTCACTGTCTTCGTTGGCATATTTATTTAAAAAACTATACCAAGTTACACTTGTTGGGTATTCACTAAAATAGGATAATACATGTTCAAAATATGATTTATTATCGTCTTGCAATAAAAAATAGTTTGTCATAGCGATGGGTGATTTATTGATCAAAATTGCACCATTGTTTGAATAACGAATCAACATATTATTTCTACGAACTTCGCCTTGGGCTGAAAAGCCTAAATCAATGACACTATCCGATACAATTGAATCCATTTCAAAATAATCATTGACAGGCAAACCGTTGAATTGATAGGTATGAATTGTATCATTGAATATCAAACCTATTTCTTGATTAGGTATGGTATCGGATTTTTGTACAACAAATAAACTGTTGCTATCTTCTTTATATTTAACATTGAAATAGTCGTAAATATTCTGACTGTATTCCTCAGAAAAAATACAAATCGCATTACTCAAGTTTACAAATTCTTTGACCTTTTCAAACTCAGTGCTGTCCAATTCAAAACTTTTGCAAACTACAATAATTATATGTCCACTTTGAGTAGATTGTTTACCTCGAATAACTTCATTGATTTGTGTCATGACTCTCCCTCCCGACTTAATGGAAGCTTCTGGATATATAGATTCTAAATGATGATAAGCAATATAGCAAGCATATGGATCCTTTAGATTTCGATTGAGGGTCACATTCCAATTCGTCTTTTTTTCTTGCTGACAAGCCTCCAAAAAAGATAAAGATAAAAGGATGATATAGAATAGTTGCTTTTTCAAAAAATTACAGTTGATTAAATTGTTTAAAGAGCTGTTTTAATTCAAGATACCGCGACTCATCAATCGAAAATTCGCCATACCATATATATTCAAAATATTTTGTCAGCACAATGAAATCTTTTTTATGGCTATTGGATAATTCATGTATATAATCCCAATTCGTCTTTTCTATTTCAAATCGAATCAATCCTTTTTCGTGCAACTCTTGAAGACTATTTAAATAATGAATACGCACTGCAAGTCTATAATCAGGTATTCGCAAAGCATCATGCAATGCCAATTCCCAAGCCTTGAATTCAGTAACTTGATCGGGTAAAATAGTTTGTTCGGGTTTGGACTCGCGTTTAAATAAATTTTTAAAATTCCATTGACCATTTGAAAAAACAGTGTAAACGACAAATAATACAACTAAGATAACCAAAACAAATAAAATAACTTTCAAAGCAGATGATGCAAATAGCGACCAAGTGCCTGTTAAAATAGGTTCCTTTTTGAAAGTTTTTTTCTTTTTTTCAATTGATTTAGAATACTTAAAACTGCTATCATTTAATACCTTTTCCCATTTTGATTTAGAGATAGTACGTTTGGTCAACAATGAACTTTCTTCTTCCTCTTCTTCTTCAGATTCTGATGTATACTCATCTTCTGAAACCTCGTAATTAGTTGTATCTTCTGCATAGAATTCAGCGCTTCGTTCTGAATTGTTTGCCAATGAATCTAGATTGTATTGTCCATTCGAAAGAAACGTACTTGCGAATAATAAAAACAAAATCAAACTCATTCGCATTCTACTCATGCATGATTTTTTTGTAGTACAACTTGTCCATTTATAATTTGTACACCCGCCTTGCGTAAGACAATAGGATAAACTATAAAGTAAAATACAATAACACAAGCAGAGCCTAGTAAGATCAATATACTTAACCATATAGGCATACCTGTATGCCTTGTAACATAACCTTCAAAAAAAGCTGCCAATAGAAAAAATGGAACTAGACCAATGATAATTTTAACCGCATGTTTTGCGCCACGCTTCAATGATTCTATTCGAGAAAAAGTACCCGGAAAAAGGAATGATGTACCAAGTATAAGTCCAGCAGTGCCAGCTATAACTATAGCAGAAATTTCTAAAGTCCCATGTATCCAAATAACCAAAACTGATTGCCATCCTAGTCCTTTGGCAAAAAAATAATATTGAAAACTACCTAGCATAATGCCATTTGAAAAAAGCAAATAAAGAGAACCTACACCTGCAAAAATACCCATTACAAATGTCAATAGAGAAACGTTGATATTGTGCAATGCAATATTGACAAACATGCCCCATTCATTTTGATCTTTGTATACACCAAAGGGATCGCCACGTTGAATATTATCTTCAGTCATTTCGATATACGAATCGCCCAATATAGATCGAACAAAATCTGGATCGGCTTGCGAAGCCACCACACCTAGCATGACACATAGCACAAAATAGGCCAAAGTAAAGATATAAATACGATGATATTGTCCAAAAAGTAAAGGCAATTCATAGGTCCAAAAAGTAATCAAACGACTAAAATTAAGTTTTTTGGATTGGTATATAGACTGAAACTGTTTGGCTGCCAATCCATTGATAAATTGCGTAGTTTTACTATTGGGATAAAAAGTTTTCGAATAGCTTAAATCATCAACCAAATGGACAAATCTTTCGGCTTGCTCGTCAGGATGAGTTGAGTCGTCCAGATAGCTTTTCCATCGGTCAATATTTTGATCTATAAATTTTCCTTCGCGCATTCGACCACAATTTAAGACAGGAAGCTAAGTTGACGAAAAAAAATTGATTACTTTTACAAAATGGCACTGCTAAACGTCAAAACAGCCTTTAATATTGACCTGCAATTTGAAACAGCACAGTTTCATCAACGCTTGTTTGCGTGGATAATTGACTTGATAATCATGATATTATATTGGAATGGCATGGTTTATATCCTTGATATTCTGTTTGACATAGAAGTCGCCAATGAACTTGGTTTTGTACAGTTATTTCTTGTTACACCTATGTTGATGTATCATTTAGTATCTGAATTACTATCCAAAGGACAAAGTATTGGAAAAAAAATACTTGGTATAAAAGTAGTAAGCCTGAGCGGTCAGGATGCTATGGTGAGTCAGTATTTACTGCGATGGCTCATGCGGTTTATCGACTTTGGGATTATGTGGGGATTTCTATTTCTAGCGCAAGGCAGTGTAATGCTAGGCTTATTATTGATTTCTGGTTCTATTGCCGCATTGATAAATTATGTATCCTCGACGTACAATCAACGATTGGGAGACAAAATAGCTGGAACGTCTATTGTATTAAAAAAATTACCTTACAAACTCAGCGATACTATATTTCAAGAATTGGACGTAAACAATTACAGAGTTAATTTTCCGATGGTAATGCGCCTGAGCGATAAAGATTTGAACATCGTTGACAATATCGTGAAACAACATAACAAAAGTAATTTACATCATTATATAGGAAGTGTTTCTTTAAAAATCAAAACTGCATTACAAATTGAAACAGATATGCCAGATGATATTTTTCTAGAAACCTTGTTGCGCGATTACAATTACCTTAGTCGAAAATAGTGATAGCAAAAAGTGTTTATATGTTGTAAAGAAGTGTTTTTCAAAATGATAAAAAAAAAAGAGTTAAACCCTATATTTACAGACTATTTACATGAAATACAAATTCATTACAGTTGAGGGTAATATCGGTGCTGGCAAAACCACACTCGCGCAAATGTTGCAGAAAGAATTTGGTGCAAACCTTATCCTTGAACAATATGCAGACAATCCATTTCTGCCAAAATTTTATGTCAATAAAGATAAATATTCATTTCCGCTTGAGTTGTCATTTTTAGCCGAACGCTACAAACAACTCAAACATATGTTGAATACAGGCGATTTATTTCATCAATATTTAATATCAGATTATTTATTTTTAAAAAGCAAACTCTTTGCTCGTGTTAACTTGTACGAAGATGAATACAAATTGTACGAAACTATTTTTGATATCATTTATCCTAATTTGCCTGAACCCGATTTAGTGATTTATTTACATGCACCATTGTCTCGATTAAAAAAAAATATCACACAACGTAATCGTACTTACGAACAAAACATTCCTGATGATTATCTAATTGATTTACAAAACGCGTACTTACAGTTAATCAAAAGCAATAAGTTTCGATCCTTGATCATTGACACTTCCCAGGCAGATTTTTTAAACAATCCATCTCATTTTCAACAGCTATTGAAAGCCCTCGAACAAGATTACGAATACGGGTGGCATTACGTACCAATTTCATGATTTTTGTCATTTTTTTTCAAAAAAAAGCATTAAAAGTCCGATTTTCAACTACTTTTGTACACTTTTTTAAACAAATCAAAAAAACAAACTATGGCTAATCAAGCAATCTTAGATTTATTGGGCAATGATGCCGCATTTTATCTCGATCACAAATGCAACACCATTTTAAAAGATGACCTGTATTCTCCATCTAAAAAAACAGTAGATGAAGTATGGGCGGGAAGTAACAGAAATATCCAAACACTTAAAAGCATCCAAGCATTAATGGGTAATGGCCGATTAAAAAATACAGGTTATGTCTCAATATTACCCGTAGACCAAGGTATCGAACATAGTGCTGGCGCTTCATTTGCTCCAAATCCAATATACTTTGATCCAGAAAATATTGTCAAATTAGCTTTAGAAGGTGGTTGCAATGCAGTTGCTTCTACCTATGGCGTTTTGGGTTCTGTAGCACGTAAATATGCGCACAAAATACCATTCATTGTAAAAGTAAACCACAATGAGTTTTTAAAATACCCTAATGGATATGACCAAATTATGTTTGGTTCTATCAAAGATGCTTGGAATATGGGTGCTACAGCAGTAGGTGCTACTATCTATTTTGGTAGCGACGAAAGCACACGCCAAATTCAAGAAGTTTCAAAAGCATTTGAATACGCACACGAATTGGGTATGGCAACAGTATTGTGGTGTTACCTTCGCAATAGCGGCTTTAAAAAAGATGGTATAGATTATCATTCTTCTACCGATTTGACTGCACAGGCTAATCACTTAGGCGTTACAATCCAAGCTGATATTATCAAACAAAAATTACCTACAAACAATGGCGGTTACAACGCTTTGAATTTTGGTAAAACATCTAAATTAGTTTATGATAAACTAACGACAGATCATCCAATAGATTTGACACGTTACCAAGTAGCAAACTGTTATATGGGTCGTGTAGGTTTAATCAATTCTGGCGGTGAAAGTAAAGGTGCAACAGATATAGCAGAAGCAGTAATGACAGCCGTAGTCAACAAACGCGCTGGCGGTATGGGATTGATTAGTGGACGTAAAGCATTCCAAAAACCAATGAAAGATGGTGTAGAATTATTAAATACTATTCAGGATGTATATCTTGATAAAAGCATCACATTGGCATAAGCACAATTTGAATATAATACAAAAAGCCATCAGTAAACTGATGGCTTTTTTTTGTCAACTAAAAAATTATTAATTGGCATTAAAATCAGTTTGTATAGTTATACAATTCTGTAAATCTTACAACATTAATATGCAATTCTATAAGTTTAATACGTCATAAAATTCAATCTTTGTAATGAATCATTTTACTATTTTTAATAGGAAATGATATTTGTTCCTTTGCGAACTTTTTTAAACACTTTAAATTATTATTTATGATAAAAGAATCAAATCATTTACAAAAAACAGTTAGCACCTTACTCATTGGAGCAGCAATTGGAGGTATTTTAGGTGTTTTATTTGCACCAAATTCTGGAAAAAAAACACGTCGTAAAATTATCGATCAAAAGGACGACATGCTAGAAATCATGAAAGTCAAATTGCATGCAATATTGGAAGATGCTAAAGACAAATTAGAGAATACTGCTGAAAAAGCATCTCAATTTCTTGAAATAGAAAAAGCATTGAATTCAAAAATTATGAAGATTACATTAAAAATTCAAGATGAATGCCCTGAGTTAGTTAAATACATGGATGAAATGCCAACAAGTGCTTTTCAGGCAACTACAACCGAAATTTCACTCAGAAACCTTAAGGCTTATGCAAATTCACTGGAAAATATGCACAAAAAATATATAGCCGAACATCCTGTAACTACTAAATAATTAAATACCCCTTTTTTCAACCAAATTTTATTATTTATGAAAACCTACATGATAGTCATTCTATCATGTTTTTTTTTACATTTTTCAGTGTTTAGATATATTGAAATCAAAAAAAATACAACGTACAAAATGATTCACATCTTGCACATTGTACTTTTGATTTGTCAACAATAAAAAAACTAAAGAATTATAATAATTAAAAGTAAAATAATAATAATTGCACCTACAGAAATGTAGACACCATTACCAGTGCTCATTAATTTCTGTTTAATCGTACGAACTTCTTTGCGCAATTCTTTTTTGTCTTGTTTGGCTAAAGTAGACATGTCCATTGATTTGATTTCATCTAATCTCAATTTCATGCTTTCAACTTCTCCTTCAGTAATCAATTTCGAATCTACAGCTGTTGAGGGTTTGTTTCCAGCTTGCATTTGAATGGGCGATGTAGCCAAAACAGTAAGTACCATTAAGACTTTAAGTGAATATTTTTTCATAAAATTTTGTTGGCTTTTATGCCAATACAAAGGTTGGAAAATTTGAGTAATCTTCACTTACACAATACTAGTTTACTTTTATATAATTTTCAATTTGAAGAAATAATTGAAACAAATGAATAAACAAGATAACATAATTCAAAAACATATAAAAGTGTATTATCTTCGAATCCAAAAACAACTCTATCAATGTTTAAAATAGCCATTTCAATTTTTAGTTTATTTATTTGTATCACGAACTTGTGCATTGCTCAATCAAAAATTAAGTTGAATACCCTGAGTAAAAAAGACCTCCCCAAAGGAATTACAGTTAAAGGAAATATTAAGTCCATAGTACAATGGACAGACAAACTTGGCAACAATATCGTTGTTACTTCCGAAACTGGCATTATCGAAAACCAAGAAGATAGAAGTGCAGAATTATATGCACATCATTATTTAGTTACTCCTGCAAATGCATTACAAACATGGAAAGTTTATGACTATATCAAAAATTGCCCTGTTGATTTAGAAGCTCAATTTATTGAGAATACACTCGAAGTAACTGACTTAAATTCTGATGGTGTTGGCGAAACTTGGATTTTATATACCACCGTTTGTCATGGAGATGTAAGCCCTAGTGATATGAAAATCATTATGGTTGAAGGAGTTAAAAAATATACCATGCGAGGACAAACGAGAATTAAATTATCTGCAAAAGAATATTTAGGTGGTGAATACAAATTTGACAATGCTTTTAAAGATGCACCTAATCTATTCAGAGATTTAGCTGAACAAAAATGGAAAAAATTTATGAATCAATAAATTGAGTTATAATTATAAATAATTCAATTCAGCCTGATTTTTTTCATTATTCAATTTTATCTTACTATATTACTTCCTATTAATAAATAATGGAAGAATCAAAACAAGAATTTAAGCAATCTCTATCCCTTTTAGATGCCACCATGATTGTAGCAGGTAGCATGATTGGGTCTGGAATATTTATTGTTAGTGCCGATATCATAAGATATTTAGGCAGTGCAGGTAACCTTATCCTTGTATGGATTATTACGGGTATTATGACCATGGCTGCAGCAGTGAGTTATGGTGAACTTTCGGGAATGTATCCCAAAGCTGGCGGGCAGTATGTATACTTGACACAAAGCTGGAATAAACTGATTGGATTCCTATATGGCTGGACTTTGTTTATGGTCATACAAACAGGAACTATTGCAGCTGTAGGTGTTGCATTTGCAAAGTTTGCAGGATACTTTTTTCCAGTATTCGAATTGACAGATCAAAATCTTTTAGCAACGGTAGGTCCATTCAAGTTGTATTATGCACAGTTATTATCCATAGCCATTATTTGTTTTCTTACCTATATCAATTCACTGGGCGTTAATGGTGGAAAAATCATTCAAACCATTTTCACATCGACAAAATTGATTGCCTTATTTGGTATAATTGTTCTTGGCTTTGTTTTAGGCTACCAACAAGAAGTGTGGAATTATAATTGGTCTAATATTTGGGACATTCAACAACAATTTAATATTGGCAATACATTACAATCACCTACGATTCCTATCATTGGATTATTTGCAGCCGCTATGGTAGGTTCAGTATTTTCTTCTGATGCATGGAACAATATTACATTTATAGCAGGTGAGGTAAAAAATCCAAAACGAAACATTGGACTAGCCCTTTTATTAGGTACCGGTATTGTTACTTTACTGTATATACTCACCAATGTAATGTACTTAGGTGTTTTGCAATTACCCGAAATCGCAAATGCGCCTCAAGATCGTGTGGCAGTAGCAGCTGCAGAAAAAATATTGGGAAGCACTGGCACTAAAATCATAGCATTACTTATAATGGTATCTACATTTGGATGCATCAATGGGATGATATTAGCAGGATCAAGGGTGTATTATACCATGGCTAAGGACAAATTGTTTTTCAAACAAGTGAATCAACTCAATAAGAATCAAGTACCATCAAATGCACTGTGGATTCAATGTATATGGGCTAGTATACTTTGTCTGAGTGGTCGCTATGGCGATTTACTCGATTATGTTGTCTTTGCAGTTTTGATATTTTACATATTGACAATAATTGGTATTTTTAGATTACGCATTACTCAGCCTAATTTAGATAGACCCTACAAAGCATTTGGTTACCCTTGGCTACCTGCAATTTATATAGCATTAGCTTCTATAATGGGTGTTTGCTTAATTATTTGGAAGCCCAATTATACATTACCGGGCTTGGGTATTGTGTTATTGGGAATTCCTGTTTACTTTTTTACTCAAAAAAGCAAAACAGTTTAATCCACAAAAAAATCTTGATACTCAATTGGAATGCCTTGATCAACATAGTCTGAAATAGGATACCACAGGGCATCCTCTGGATTAAAGTATTCGAGACAATGTGTACCTATATCTAGTTTATAATCTAAATGTGAATGACCTGGAATAAAATACCCAGGATAAAAATAGTGAAATCCATTTTCTTTACAGACTTCCAGTTGCATATAAATCAAGTATTTGCCTATGCTGAAATTTTTGTATGCTGGATCGAAATAAGACGAAATACCTTCAGCACTTTTTTTCCCGATGTCAAAATAGCTACACCCTATTAAATTAAACCGATCGTATAAATTGATTTCATAAGTAGTATAAATGGAAGTGGGTTCGTACACATATCCATTCAATAACTGATGCAACGAAGTTGCTGCTTCAAAGGGAATAGATGACTTATATTTTTCAAATAAATCTTCATGTGCAGGAGTTATTTCGAGTGGCTTTAATTCAATTCTAAAATCTCGGTTTCTCTTTTTTAAATTTCTAAGTGTTTTTGTCTCTTGATACTGTTTTATGACATGCCTCAACCAAATAGTTCGATACATGCTACTTTCAACTAGAATATAATTTGTTGTAAAAATTGATTGTCCCATTCTAAACCATCCCATAGATAAAAGCTCATCCAGTTTATCAGGATGCATAGTTTTGGGATATTGAGCGTATTCAAACATTTATAAAAAATAAAATCAGCGCAATTTAGAGCAAATTGATTAAAAAGATTACTTTCAAGGTTGAATATGAATCAATCAATACTCCAATTTGCTTTAGTCGTTAAGGATTACGACGAAGCTATAGATTTTTACGTTCGCAAATTACATTTTCAATTAATTGAAGACACCCAACTTGATGAACATAAACGATGGGTTGTGATAAAGCCCAAAGGTGAAGGCAGTTGCAGAATTTTAATAGCAAAAGCTTCCAATGACAAACAAAAAAATAGCATTGGCAACCAAACCGGCGGACGTGTTTTTTTATTTTTACACACCGATGACATCGAACGAGATTACAACAACTTATTGAATCAAAACATCCGAATAGTGCGCGAGCTCTGTCATGAACCTTTTGGCAAAGTAATTGTATTTGAAGATTTATATGGTAATTTATGGGATTTAATACAACCCAATATGGGTTGAATTAACTCACATACATAATATCAACCAGTATTTCATTGCGAATCATAAACGGCACAGTCCATGGTGGATTATAACGTGCATTTAGTGGTAAGCCCAAAACTTCTATATTTTGCTTTTTGAGCATTTCTAGAAGTTGTTCTTTTTTCTTGTTTACCCTAGCTTCGTTTGTATACCATGAGTAAGACAATACAGCAACATAACGCGCTGGAACCTCTTCAAATTTTATGTTATTATTATTGGGTATCGGTAATGAATTTAAGTTGTATTGCTGAGGCATCACAAAAGCTATAGTCCGCATTTCGGTTGAAGAAGAATTGGTTTCAAGCACAGGTGCTGTCATGGCTATTTTCTCGCTGGCATTTGATTCCACAACTGGGGCAGTCATTTTGATGGAAAGTTTTCGTTGGTTGCCTCCAAATATATAGCCTGCTAAAATTCGAAATCCTTCATTTGTAGCTTCCTTATAATTGCCTTTTACGTTTACTTTTGCTAATATATAACTGTCATATTTTCTAATTTCAAAACCATCTGTTTGCCTGATGCGTTTATAAGTCGGTTCGCTAACTCGAGAAGTAAAAAAACTAATGGCCATCCATATCAAGAGTACGGAAAAGAGTATTATTAAGATAACTTTCATACTGTATGATTTTTTTCTCATACAAAGCTAAGCCTTTTAAATCTTTAACGACAATAAGAAATTAATTGGCTTCGTAACAGCCTATGCTAGGAGGATTTGGGCGTAAAACGCCATCAATATCATATATAGTTATCGCATTTGGTTCATTTAATCCGGCCTGCTTAGCTGGAGAAGTGCTTGCAATATGAAAATCCCATTTTGCGACATCTAAAAATTGAGGATCTTGATTCACAATTGTATTGGTAGGTTGAACCAACCAAGTATTTGTTCTTTTAATCAAACAATTTTTAATATTTAAATTATAATCCCAAGTTCCTTTTTTATTCATAAATAGCTCATCCTCCAAAGGGCCATAAACGATGCAATTAAGAAAAGTTGCATTAAGATTTGCACCTACAAACTCCGTCAAGCTAATATCGCGGTAATTTAAAATGGCAACTGTAGGCTGTTGAGAATGATTGATACCCGTACCACCATAGGTAGCTAAAGTACAATGGTTAAATTCATATTCTCCACCTTCTATGATAGCCAGATTTTGTTGACCACAAGTATGAATCAAACAATTGTTTGCTCGCACATTGGTATTGAAACACAACATTCCAAAACCAGCAGAATTAAATATTGAACAATTGTTAAACTCAACTATTGGACCACCCAAAGGTACCCAAGGCGGTTGTACATAGACTGCTGCATCTGTCAATCCGCCATTTTTAATAATTGTATAGTTGATATTGGATTGCATACTGCTACTCAAAAAATGAATTCCACGCCATTCACCCGGATAATCTTTGTAGCCAAAATAATCTCTATCTAATCTGTCGCCTTGGAAAATGACGCTATCCGTTTTTGTACCAAATGTTTTCAAAGTACCAGCAACATACAATTTAGAATCTGCATGCATATAAATACGACAACCTTTCTGTATGGTCAATACATTTGCCGAATCGACCAAAGCACTGCGAATAATAACATAGGGTTTATCATTAATCCAAGTCTGAGACGACAACACACTATCTACAATATAATGTGCATCTTGTCCATAGGCTTCAAGCGGCACTTGAGATAAATTTCCATTTAGATTAACTTCGACTGCATCTTCCAACAAAAATGGATTTAAACCTGAAGTAGGATTGATAGTCAATGCAACAAAAATATACATACTATCATTGGGTGCTAATTCTATACCTTGAACTGCCTTTGTAGGTTCACCATCGATATTCATACGAAAAGGAGAATTGGCACCACCCTTTAATTTGATTTCATCAAATTTAATTCGCTTAGAATTGTTGTTATAAATTTTAAATTGTCGTGTAACACTTCCCAAACTTGTAAACACAGTGTCAAACTTCAACGTATCGGTCGAAAAAGAAATATCACCTCCAGTGGTCAAAAATTTATCTTTTTTACAAGAATGCAAAACCAACATGATAGCCATTATAAACAAGCCCAACCCTATTGGGCTACGAAACCGTTTTAGTACAAATTGTTTTTTCATAAAGTATACAAAATAACGGAAAAAATCTTAATCTATTGCATATGCTAAGGTCGCAATACTTAATTTGGTATTACCCTGCTTCAAAATAGCCTCCGCACAAGATTCCAATGTTGCTCCTGTGGTAATGACATCATCTATCAACAACACATGTTTTTGATTTAACATCGAAGGTTCTTTGACTTCAAAAGCAGCTTTCATATTATCAAGCCTTTCAGCCCTGGTCTTGCTTGTTTGAGTTTCGGTATGTTTGATCCTTTCTACAGCTGTCGTTATCACTTCCAGATTCAGAACTTCACCCATACCTTTTGCTATATATTCGCTTTGGTTATAGCCGCGTAATTGTGTTTTTTTCTTTGACAAAGGAATTGGAATCAAACAATCAATATCTCCAATCCAAGTACACATTTTTATTTCTTCAGCAAATTTCCGTCCTAACATTAATCCAATATCAGTATTTTTTCGATATTTCAATGCGTGCAAAATATCCTGAATACGTGCATCTTTGTTGAAGTAATACATTGATGTCGCATATTCGATTGGAATACGACCCCAAAATTTTTGTTCCATCGGATTGTTGATTTGCAAATGAAATTTAGTCTCAGGCAAGTCTTTCCAACAAGCTACGCAAATACTATTTTCGTTGCCCACCAATTCTTTGGCGCAAGCTTGACAAATATTCGGATAAAATAAATTGGCAATTTTTGTTGCCCAAGGTAGTAGTGAGGTCATTTGAGGGTTAAAATTAAAACAAAACTCGATACAATTCTTCAATTTTGCTAATCATCACAATTTCAATTCCTGCCTTCGGCATAATTCCTTTATTGTTAAATTTTGAAATGTATATTTTTTCAAACCCCATTTTTTCTGCTTCAGCTATTCGTTGTTCAATTCGATTAACAGCACGCACTTCGCCACTCAAGCCTACTTCACCTACAAAACAAATACGCTGCGGCAATGGATTATCCTCGTATGAAGACAATAATGCACAAAGCACAGCCAGATCAATAGCCGGATCTTCGACTTTAATTCCACCAGCAATGTTGAGAAAAACATCTTTAACCCCAAAATGAAAACCACCTCTTTTTTCTAAAACCGCCAAAAGCAATTGCAAACGACGCAAATCAAAACCTGTAACAGTACGTTGCGGAGTTCCATAAACTGCATGGGTTACCAAAGCTTGGGTTTCAATAAGCAAAGGTCTTGCACCTTCAAGTGTAGCCGCTATAGCTATACCACTCAATGGTTCATCTTTTTGAGTAATCAATATTTCAGATGGATTATTGACTTGCCTTAAACCGCCTTCGTTCATTTCATAAATGCCCAATTCACTTGCACTACCAAATCGATTTTTTGTTGTTCGTAAAATGCGATACGAATAATGTCGATCGCCTTCAAATTGCAACACGGTATCAACCATATGCTCAAGTACTTTAGGTCCAGCTATAGAACCATCTTTGGTGATATGCCCTATAATAAAAACTGGTGTACTTGTCGCTTTTGCAAAGCGAACTATTTCCGCTGTGCATTCTCTTACTTGACTTACACTACCTGGAGCGCTTTCAATAAAAGGCGACTCCAAAGTTTGAATAGAATCAATGACAACCAACTGAGGTTTTAACTTTTTTATTTCGTTAAAAATGGCTTGCGTGTCGGTAGCATTCAACAAATAAAATCGATCATTTTGAATATTGATTCTATCTGCACGCATTTTGATTTGTTGCAAACTTTCTTCACCACTGATATATAAAGTCGTTGTATCCTGCAGCTGCAAACAATCTTGCAAAAACAAAGTACTCTTACCAATACCAGGCTCACCGGCTATCAGCACTACAGAACCTTCAACTATACCACCACCAAGAACACGATTCAGTTCTAAATCTTTCGTGACAATACGCTTAGATTCTACTTCGCTGACTTCTGATAATCGCAATGACTTTGAGGTACTTTTATCGTTATCATCTTTCCAGATTTCTTTCTTTGCATCTTTATGAATGAGCTCTTCTACAAACGTGTTCCATGCATTGCAAGAAGGACATTTCCCTTGCCACTTGGCACTTTCTGTTCCACATGCCTGACAGATGAATGTTGTTTTAGTTTTTGACAATGTAATTTTAAATTTGTTCTATGCTAAGATGCACTTTATTTTTTGAATGGAAAAAATTAACTGCCCTTTATTATTTTTCTATAAAAGAAACATCAAATTAAATTGGATAAACTAGAGACAAAAATTAGCCTAAAAAAAGAAAGGACTACCAATAAATTGATAGCCCATTTCTTACTAACCCATAAAATTCAATGCTAAAGTACAGCCTGTGAAGTTGATTTCAAAAAAATATTGGTTCAAACTTCAAAAAAATTACATTAAGGTAAGATATGAAGCCTTGAAAGTGCGCTATAATGTCACAAATATGTTAAATTTATGCGTCATATTGGCTTATTTATCGTTAAAACATCGATTGGGCTTATATTTGCAACGTATTAAAAAAAAACACATAAACAATGATAGGTTATTACATTATTGCTGGCATTATGTTCCTTATCGGAACCTATATCAGCAACAAATTGAAGTTGAAATTTACAGAATATGCGCAGGAAGGTCTTCAAAATGGCATGTCGGGCAAGGAACTTGCCGAGCGAATGCTTCGCGACAATGGCATTTATGATGTACAAGTTATTAGCACCCCCGGATTTTTATCAGATCATTATAACCCAGATGATAAAACTGTAAATCTAAGTCCAGATGTATACGAAGGTCGGAGTATTAGTGCCGCTGCAGTAGCTACACACGAGTGTGGACATGCGGTACAACATGCTACTAAATATAGTATGCTTATGATGAGAAGTAGAATGGTACCTGCGGTGAAAATTGGAACTACATTATCACAATGGGTTATACTTGCTGGTTTAGGCTTAATGGGATTTGGCGGTGCAAGTCAAATGGTGTTTTTGATTGGTATTTTATTATTTTCAATAACCACCATATTCTCTTTAGTAACTTTACCTGTAGAATTTGATGCTAGCAACAGAGCTTTAGCATGGCTTGAAAGTACCAACTTAACAAATTCATACGAACATGAAAAAGCTCAAGATGCTTTAAAATGGGCTGCTCGCACCTACGTTGTAGCTGCTGTTAGTTCAGTGGCAACCTTGCTTTATTATATCTTTTTGTTTCTAAATCGCAGCAGAGATTAATTGTACTTTTTAAAATATTATAAAAGCGTTGAATTTTTGACGCTTTTTTTATTGCATTTTTATTCCCAGTCATTGTTCAATTTCAGTACCCTTTCAATGACATCACGTACACATCCTTGACCACCGGCAAAACTAGATATATGCTTCGCAATTGTCTTGACTTCGCTACATGCATCAGAAGGACAACATGGTAATCCAACGTTTTGCATCACTTCGATATCTGGCATGTCATCGCCCATATATAATGTCTTGCTTAGATCTATACTATGCTTTATTTCCACTTCATGGAGTTTTTGCAATTTGTTAGAAATCCCCAAATGCACATTCTCAATACCTAGACCATCAAAACGCTTCAGCAAACCTTCGCCTTTTGCACCTGAAATAATAGAAATGGTATATCCTTTTTTAATTGCAAGTTGCAATGCATAACCATCTTTGATATTCATCATGCGCAACAATGAACCGTCAGCGCTGACTATTAGCGAACCGTCGGTGAGTACGCCATCGATATCAAATATAAAATGTTTGACTGTTTTGAATTGTGAAAGTGCAGACATCTATCTAAATCTATTAAAATTAATACTTGATATTTTTTAAAAAATTGCCCTTGATATCGTAGGTTTTCCATTCACCATACTTTTTATCATTCATATATTCGCCTTCTTCTTTCAGTTGACCATATTCCGAAAAGATTTTCCAATGTCCAGTTTTTAGGCCTTTGGTATACATTCCCATTTCGGTTACAACGCCACTTTCATTGTATACAACTGCTTTTCCATGTTGTTCGCCATCTTTGTATTCGTATTCAACGGCTTTATTACCATTGACATAATACCAAATAGTCAAACCTTCACGTTTACCCATTTTCATGCGACCATCTTCTTGTATACCACCTTCGGCATAATATACTTTTCGAAAACCATCCTCAATGCCATCTGTATAATAAATTTCTTTATTGAGTCTAGCCCCTTTGAAGTATACGCGAAACGGTCCATTCAACATACTGTTTTTGTAAGTTGCCATTTGTTCGGTATATCCATCTGGCCCAAATAGTAATTGCGTACCAAATAAAACGCCACTTCGGTATGTTGTAACAGATGAAGGAAAACCAGATTCATGAAACGAAGTCCAAACGCCATCTTGTTTACCATTTTTTTGAAATCCTTCTAGCAAAACCATATCACCATTTTGTCGAATTTGTATCATATCGACATCTCCCATATGTGTTATGATCGTATCATAAACAGGTGCTTTGGGAATAGACTTTTGACCTTGAGCAAGTATATTGCTACAAGTCAAGATACATGCTGACAATACAACGAAAAAATGGATTTGTTGTAATCGCACGGTATTACAAATGTAATCGTGATTTCTTATCCAACAAAGCTTCAACGGTTTCGCGGTACATTTCATCCGGTACGCAACAATCTACTGGACAAACTGCAGCGCATTGTGGCTCTTCGTGGAACCCTTGACACTCAGTACATTTATCTGGTGAAATATAATAGGTATCTTCGGCAATCGGTGCATTTTTCGAGTTAGCATCCATCATAGTGCCGCTCATCAATTTAAAACTATCTTTGACACTTGTTCCGTCTGCAATAGCCCATTCAACGCCACCTTCATAGATTGCATTATTTGGACATTCAGGTTCGCAAGCACCACAATTGATACATTCGTCGGTAATTATTATAGCCATGACTTATTAATTTTTATTTTTATTCGTATAATGTAATCGAATTGTTCGAAATTCGTGGTTCAAAATTAATACAAAATAATTAGAAAAGTTACGATGATTGAAAATAGAATTGAACTCTTATTAAAACTTAAATCATACTTACTCAGCAAGGATGAAGTTTTGATACAAAACATAAAATTGGCCGAGCGACAAAATGGATGGTTTACCGGCGAGTTTATTCATCAATCCATACAAGCTATCATAGATCAATACCTCAACGAATACGAACTGATTGTGTTTGCATCGTTACTTCAAACTGCAGAACAAAATGAAAAACAACTTACAGTAGGCATCGTGATGGCAGGAAATATTCCACTTGTAGGCTTTCATGATTTCTTATGTGTATTCTTGAGTGGTCATAAAATGAAACTCAAATTATCTTCAAAGGATACCGTTCTGATGAAGCATATTGTATCCAAACTCATTGAATGGGATGCTACGCTTGTAGACCAAATAGAAATTGCCAACATGCTTAAAAACTGTGATGCTTATATCGCAACTGGAAGCAATACTTCAGCCAATTATTTTGAATATTACTTTGCCAAATACCCGAACATCATCCGTAAAAATAGAACTTCTGTTGGGATCATAACGGGTACAGAAACTACCGAAGAACTGACAGCACTTGCCGATGATGTTTACATGTATTGTGGACTCGGCTGTAGAAATGTAACCAAATTATATGTACCAAAAGGTTATGATTTCTTACCTATGCTGACTGCTTTTAGAAAATATGACCACCTTAAAGATGTCAACAAATACAGAAATAATCTTGATTATAATCTTGCGTTGTATATGATCAACAATCAATTTTATATGAACAATGACAGTCTGCTTATGGTAGAAAACTCGAGTATATTTTCACCTGTAGCAGTATTGCATTACGAGTATTATTCCGACCTCCAACTTGCACTCGAATCTCTTCCTGAAAATCAGTCTATACAAGCCATTGTGGGGCAAAATTATATTCCATTTGGAGCGGCACAAAAGCCTACACTCTCTGACTTTGCAGATGGTGTAAATACCATCGAATTTTTGAATTCACTATAGAATCATTAACACCGTTTTGGCTGTTAAAAAAAATTAAAATCGTTTGTCAAATTAAGAACAATTGTAATTTTGTTTTCTAAAAAAAAACCGTTCAAAATGAAAAAGATTTTAAGCGTTGTACTTATCGCAGTTGCAACATCTGTAGTAACTATGGCAGTTGCTAAAAAATATTTTTATCCAACTATAGTTTACCAACATCCTACTGAAGAATCGTCTGATTTGCATTTTGCAAATTATACAGAACCATCTGCTTCTGCCGATGGCGGGTATGTCAATCTAGAAGATGCTGCAGAACGATCGAGTAAAGCAGTTGTGCATATCAAAACCGAAACCAAGGCTAGAGCTGTTCAATATCGCAGTCCTTTTGGAGATGACTTTTTTGATCAATTTTTTGGTGGTGGTCAACGATACTACCAACAACCACAACAGTCGAGTGGATCTGGTGTCATCGTTACGGCCGATGGATACATAGTCACAAACAATCATGTGGTAGATGGCGCCGATCAAGTGACAGTGATTCTCAACAATAAAAAATCTTACCCAGCCAAAGTTATTGGTAAAGATCCATCAACCGATTTGGCGGTTTTAAAAATCAACGAAACTAATTTACCTTCTATACCATACGGCAATTCAGATGATGTCAAACTTGGCCAATGGGTATTGGCTGTAGGTTACCCATTAACCTTAGAAACTACAGTGACAGCAGGAATCGTGAGCGCAAAATATCGTAACATCGGTATCAACCAAACCAAAAGCGGCAACAATGCCATCGAAAGTTTTATCCAAACTGATGCCGCAGTAAATCCAGGTAATAGTGGCGGAGCATTGGTCAATTCTCGAGGTGAATTGATTGGTATTAATTCCGCTATTGCATCTCCTACTGGATCTTATGCTGGCTATTCATTTGCTATTCCTTCTAATATTGTTCGTAAAATTGTTGCCGACATGATTAAATATGGTAATGTACAACGAGCTTATTTGGGCGTTGCATACGTAGATAGCAAAAATGCTACACCCGAACAAATCAGTGCATTGAAATTAGACAAAATAGAAGGCGTCTATGTTAACCAAGTGTATGACGGAAGTGCTGCTGAAAGTGCTGGAATAAAAGAAGGTGATTTCATAACACGTATAGGTAATAAAACAATCAAAACCGGTCCTGAAATGACGGAGCAAATAGCTCAATTTAGACCTGGCGACAACACAACAATCACTTATTTACGCAATGGAAAAGAAACAACAACGACTATCAATTTCAAGAATCGATTTGGTACTACAGACATTGTCAAAGCAGATGTATTGGCATCGCTTGGCGTAACTATGCGAGAACTGACCAAACAAGAAAGTCAGGCATTAAAAGTAAAAGGTGGACTATACATTACAGACATCAACCCTACTGGTTTGATAGGCAAACAAACACGTATGAAAAAAACGTTTGTCATTACACAAGTCAATGAAAAAGACATTACGACTACCCTCGAACTTGAAAAATTACTTGCTTCTGGCGAAAAAGAATTTCAACTCGGCGGTATATATCCAAACTATCAAGGTTTGTATTATTATATGGTTAAACTAGATTAGCTAAATGCAAATACATGAGATAAAAAACCTTCAAGAAAAAAATTGCTTGAAGTTTTTTTTTGTTGCACTTATGAAATAAACTTTCATGATTTTAGTTTGTAAATTCATTTACAATAATTGAATCGCCTGATTTTGATTCTAACTTTAATTTTAACTCATTTTCTGTTAGTTTTAAAATATGAGTATACTGTAAACTAAATCCTGAATTTGGATATACATAAAAATAAGTTGGAGCAATAATTACAGTTGGATAAAATATTGATGCTTGAAATCTTCTCAAATATAAATCACTTTCGTTATTATAGTATAACCAAAAAATTGAATATGAACCCTCTGCAGTTGAAACAGAGGTTCCAAGTTTGCCATTATCAGTAATTGTATTGTTTTGATCAGTTAGATAAAATTTGTATTCACCAATTAAATTATACACACTATCTGTGTAGTCTATTCCATTTAAAGTAGCTTTATTAAGACGCCACCATTTTCCCACCAGTCTCTCAGTTGGACTTAGTTTTGTTTTTACTTCATCTTCAGGATATTGATGTTGCCATTTTTTGCAACTGCTTGTAAATAGTGTAATCAAACAAGCAAGTAATAATACGTTTTTCATCAGCGGATATTTTTATAATCTAAAGTACACTTTTATTTTTAGATTCAAAAAAATATTTATTCGTACAATTCCATTTATGGCTTTTCCTAGCCTTGAAAACAAACCAATTTATAACTCAAAAAAAAAGCGACAACCTTTTAAAATAAGTTGTCGCTTTAGTATTTTTATTTGAAAAATAATTAGTGTGTTTCTTTCATCAACTCACTGATGTCCATCATGATTTTTTTTGCGATATTATTCGCAGTTGTTTCTGAAGTACTTTCTGCATAGATACGAATAATTGGTTCGGTATTGGATGTGCGCAAATGCACCCATTCATTGTCAAATTCAATTTTTAATCCATCATCAGTGTTGATAGGTTGTTTTTTGTATTTCACTTTTATGCCTTCAAATATTTGTTTCACATCGATGCCATCTTGTAACTCTATTTTATTTTTAGACATAAAATAATCTGGATATTTACGGCGCAATTCAGTAATTGATTTACCATATTGAGCCAAATGGCTTAAGAACAAACCAATACCAATCAATGCATCGCGACCATAGTGCAATTCTGGTACGATAATACCACCATTGCCTTCGCCACCAATCACTGCATTGACTTCCTTCATTTTTTTCACCACATTGACTTCACCAACCGCACTGGCAAAATATTCGCCACCATGTTTGAGTGTAATGTCTTTCAATGCACGTGTGCTCGACATATTCGATACTGTATTACCTTTTTTGTGGCCCAATATATAATCTGCAATGGCTACTAAGCTATATTCTTCACCAAACATAGACCCATCTTCGCAAACAAAACATAAACGGTCTACATCAGGATCAACCACAATACCAAGATCAGCTTTTTGTTTTACGACAGTTGTCGAAATTTCATTTAAATTTTCAGGCAAAGGCTCAGGATTATGATTGAACTTTCCATTAACTTCTTCGTTGATAACAACGATATCGGTAACGCCCAATTTTTGCAACAAATATGGTACAAATGTAGCACCTGTACTATTGATACCATCTACGACAACTTTAAATTTTTTGGATGTAATAGCAGGCACGTCCACCAAAGGATGCGCTAAAATACTATCAACATGTTTGTCCATATAAGTATCGTCGAAGGTTATCTTGCCTAGTTTATTGACATCTGCAAAAACAAAATTTGCCTCGATACCATTTTTCAACACTTGCTCACCATCTTCGCCCGAAATAAATTCACCTTCGTGGTTTAATAACTTCAAGGCATTCCATTCTTTAGGATTGTGACTAGCTGTTAAGATAATTCCACCGCCTGCTTCTTCCATTTTCACGGCCATTTCTACTGTAGGCGTAGTACTTAAACCCAAGTCTACGACTTCCATGCCTAAAGCTTGTAAGGTACTAACCACAAGGTTACGAACCATTTCACCACTTATACGGCCATCGCGACCAATGACTATTTTTGTATTGCCTGTTTTCTCCAATACCATACTGCCGTAAGCTGCACTATATTTGACTATATCTATGGGTGTTAAAGCTTCGTCTGCTCGTCCGCCAATGGTTCCACGTATGCCTGAAATTGATTTAATTAATGCCAAGGTTAAAAAAGTTTGATTGTGGCGCAATATTATGAAAATTCCTTCAGATTTTTGTCATAACATTACAACTCTAATGAAATATTGTAGTTAATTAATCTAAAACTCATATTACCCATGAAAGAATGGTTTGAAGACTGGTTCGATTCGCCTTATTATCACTTACTATACCAACATCGAAACGATGAAGAGGCTTTTGCATTTGTAGAACGACTGATTCAATGGTTAAATCCTTTACCTGATGCAACATTGTTGGATTTGGCATGTGGCAAAGGCCGACATGCACGCGCTTTTTCGCTCCATCAACTTGATGTGACAGGACTCGACCTTTCGCCTCAAAGCATCGAGCATGCCAAGCAGTTTGAATCTGATAGACTTCATTTTTATGTGCACGATATGCGCAATGTTTTTCGTACAAACTATTACATGTATATCTGTAATTTGTTTACAAGTTTTGGATATTTCAAAACAGCACACGACAATGTACTCGCTGCTCGAAGTATGAGTCAAGGATTAAAACCTAGCGGAAAACTCGTTGTTGATTTTGTAAACCAATCGCATGCGCGAAAAAACATCGATGCAAGTCGTGAAGAAACTATACTACGCGACCAGGTTCGATTTGATATCGAGCGCAATTATACCGATACACAATTGCTCAAAAAAATAAGCATTCAAGACGGTGATACCAACCTCTGCTATACCGAGCGGGTCAATAGTTTTACGCTTCAAGCTATGCGTTCATTTTTTGAACAAACTGGATTACAATTGCTCGAAGTCTTTGGCAACTATACACTCGAAGCCTATGACGAACAACATTCACCACGCATGATTTTAGTATTTACAAAATAAAATGTTTTCTACGGTTCAACATATCGACGAAATCTTGTTGCGTAGTATCCATCTTGGATGTGCAAATCCTGTATTGGATACCTTAACTGTATTCTTTCGCAACCCCTACTTTTGGGCTCCTGTCTATTTATTTTTATTGATATGGATGTTTCAATCATTTGGACAAAAAGGCCTTTGGTGGTGTGGATTTTTTTTGTTGACGTTTTTATTTTGCGATGCTATCAGTGCCAGTCTTATCAAACCTATCATTCATCGCTTACGCCCATGCAACGATCCCGAACTACCCTTTACCTTACGCCAACTCGTCCATTGTGGTTCTGGATTTAGCTTCCCATCTTCGCATGCAACAAATCATGTTGGCTTTGCGGCATTTATTATTCTTACATTACGACATATCCATAAATGGGTTGTACCATTGGCTTTAAGCTGGGCTTTGGTGGTCTGTTTTTCGCAAGTTTATGTGGCTGTTCACTATCCTTCTGATATTCTTGGCGGCGCTATTTTGGGCAGTGGTATAGGTTGGTTCAATGCCCGCTACTTCAAGTACAGAATCGGAATACTCCAGCAAAGTTGAATATTTTAGTTACTTTTGTGCACAGATTATGATTTGGCTTTACCTTTTATGTTTATTTTTCTTGACTGTCGTTGGTGGTGTCATACCATTTTTGTTCAAGCAATTTAAATCGAGCTGGATTACACTATTGTTGGCCTTTTCAGGATCTTTCTTGATGGCTATAACCATCTTACATCTAATGCCCGAAACCTTTCACGAACTGGGCGAAAAAGCAGGCATTTATATTTTATTGGGGTTCTTTTTACAACTTATTTTACAGCGACTGTCGCATGGTGTGGAGCACGGACATGTACACGACCACAATGCACATATACATTCAATATCCCCGATATTTTTAGGTTTGTGTATTCATGCTTTTATGGAAGGTATCCCTTTAGGCTTCAACTATCAAGATAGCACCACATTGCCATCTATATTTTTGGGCGTAGCTGCACACAAAATACCCGAAGCGATTACCTTAAGTTCTCTCCTTCTATTCTCTACTACTCGATGGAACAAATGGGTACTTGTACTTTTGTTTGCTATCGTATCGCCTTTATCGGGCATTATGGCAATGTATTACGGACATAAGTTCTACTTTGTATCCAACCTACTGGTATACATCATACCCGTTGTCATTGGGGCATTTCTGCATATTTCTACCACCATCTTGTACGAGAGTGGTACCAAACACCACGAATTAAGCCGTCAAAAAGTCACAGTTGTACTCCTTGGCTTAGGATTTGCGTTATTGACGTTGTTGCTTCACAGCCACGACTAAAATACACATTCATGCAAAAACACCTTTTATTATTCTTGGGCTTTTTGGCTCAACTCCTGCAATTGAGTTCAGACACCTTTGCACAAACCAAATCCGTCAAACACGACAATAGTTTGCTCTGGAAAATTAGTGGTAAAGACCTGAGCAAACCATCCTACATGTTTGGAACTATGCACTCAATTTGCAACGAAGATTATTTTTTTACAACACAAATGAAACAAGCCTTTGAGGCAACTCAAAAATTATTTCTAGAAATAGATTTATCGGACCCAACTATGATAGCGCAATACCAACAACATGTTATGCTGACAGACGGTAAACAACTGCGCGATTATTTTTCGAGCGAAGCCGAGTACAATGATTTTGCCGAACAAATCAAAAACAAATTGGGGATTGATGCATCTATGTTTCAGCAGTTCAAACCATTTTTTCTTATCTCAATGATAGCGATGAAAAGCTTTACGTGTGAGAATCAATCTTCTTACGAAATGAATCTGATAGAGTTGGCCAAAAAAAATAAAATCGAAATAGCAGGACTTGAAAGTAGCCATGCGCAACTGCAAATTTTTGATCAAATGAACAATCAAGATATCAAAGACATGTTGCTCGAAAGTCTTCAACAAATTGATGAAGATCAAACCGAATTTAAAACCATGATAACTCATTACAAAAATCAAGACATCGATGCATTATATAATCTCATCAGCAGTTCGCCCGAATTTAAAGGCCATGAAAAAGAATTGATATCGGGTAGAAACATACAATGGATGAATACCCTTTTGTACGAAATGAAAAACACACCTTGTTTTGTAGCCGTCGGTGCAGGTCATTTGGCTGGCGAGCAAGGCGTACTCAATTTACTGACAGATAAAGGCTATACCGTAGAAGCAGTTAAATAAATTGAATTGTTCAATAAAATTAAATATTTTTTTTAGAGCTAGAGCAATAAATACACTTCAACTACTTCACGTTGTCCATTCCTAGTCCTAGCGAGTCACGTCATTAATGACGAGATGCTATCCATTACTATCGTAACTACCTTTCATCGACACACTCATTATTAAGCTGCTGAAATGTTTCAGTGAACCTCTTATATCTGACCTACAGGATGCTGCAGAGACGAACATCCTCTGAACAGACTTAACTAGTAAGACAAAATTTAATTTTTATATGATGTTTTGCTATATCTCAATTTTGCTAAGAGCTTGGTCAATGTCGTAAATAATGTCTTCATAATTTTCAACACCAACGGAAAGTCTTACCATTTTTTCGGTTATAGACAATTCCTTTCTTAGTTGGACATCAACATCAACGTGAGTCATGGTTGCGGGGTGTTCTGCCAAACTTTCAGTACTGCCAAGACTTACTGCAAGTTTAATGAGTTTCAATTCGTTTAAAAATTTAAAGGCTTCCTTTTCTGAGCCTTTTACATCAAAAGAAATCATTCCGCCATTTGTAAGGCATTGGCGGTTTTTAATTTCAAATTGTTCTCCATTGTTTTCAGTTAAATTTCCCAGAAAATATACTTTTTCAACTGCTGGGTGCTGATTTAAAAATTCAGCAACTTTGTTAGCATTAAATGCCTGTATATCCATTCTTGCCTTTAAGGTTTCTAAACTACGAAGCAAAAGCCACCCCGTATTGGGACTTGCCATATTGCCAAGAAAAGTTCTTAGTCCCTTTACACGTTTAATTAAGTCACGAGAACCTAAGCAAGCGCCCGCAATTACATCACTGTGTCCGCCAATATATTTTGTAGCAGAATACAGAACCAAATCTGCACCATGCTTTAATGGATGTTGCCACAATGGTCCCATATACGTGTTGTCAACCGCGAGATAGATTTCTTTTTCTGGTGTTGAAAATTGCCGTGCTATTTCTTTACTGTACTGAATATCTATCAAATCATTAGTCGGATTAGCTGGTGTTTCAATATAAATCAGGGCTAATTTATCAGCAAGTCCCGTTGTATGAATGAGTTTGACTATATCTTCTTTTGTTTGCCCAACACTAAATTCGGCTACATGGATATTAAATTTTGGTAGTATTTTTTTTATAAAGTGGTCGCTACCACCATACAAAGGGCTACTAATCAAAAGCAAGTCTCCTGGCTTTAAGAATTCTAACAAAACAGTTGTGATGGCCGACATTCCGCTTTCAAATACGGCACAGTCTTCTGCTTCATCCCAAAGCGTAAGTCTGTTTTCTAAAATTTCAAGGTCTGGGTTATTAATACGACTATAAATAAGTCCAAGCTCTTCGCCCTCATTTTTCTGCCGATGTCCGTAAGCTACTTCAAAAAATGCTTTCCCTTCTTCTGCACTTTTAAATACAAAGGTTGATGTTTGGAATATGGGACATTTTATTGCTCCTTCGGATAGCTCAGGCTTGTATCCGTATGACATCATTAAACTTTCTGGTTTCATTTTTTTATCCATTGTTGTTTTTTAATTGACTTTCGACTGTTTTAAAATATAGCATAAGGGTTGCAAATTTGTGCAATAGCGGAATCAAAGGTACTTCGCTTCATTTTAGAATCAAAAGATCATTAAAGAAATAATGTTCAACACTTGCATATCGCCGCTATAGGACAAATTTGGTGTTAGCGGAAGTTATTATCCTATCAGTTGGTGTTCACCACCCGAATTATGCCGATGAGCAACTAGATTATGAGTCTATTCTACAAACTGTGTCAAAGCCTTAAATTTGTTATACAATGGAAGAACAAGAAAAATTTGATTATTCAT
>Ga0247832_1002410_pt1 | contig 28807 bp, 21 predicted proteins | sample LaCruzMarch2015__10_FD_192407 | JGI IMG/M metagenome (GOLD analysis project Ga0247832, IMG submission 192407) | Freshwater microbial communities from meromictic Lake La Cruz, Castile-La Mancha, Spain - LaCruzMarch2015_4m | ecosystem: Environmental > Aquatic > Freshwater > Lake | place: Spain... | reverse complement strand
TAGAAATTTGTAGTAAAAGTAGCTGAAAAAATTGATTGATTACGTTTTTAGCAGGGTATCTTTTTTGCGAGTATCAGCCAACGGGCTGATAATCGCAAAAAAGGGTAGTGAGTGAGGTGTTTTTCCACTGGATTTCATCCAGCGTTAAAAACATTTAACCCCATTCGGGGTTAGAACGATACTTTTTTGGCAATAACAAAAAAAGGGGGGCATGTTATTTCTCTCACTGGATTTCATCAAGCGTTAAAAACATTTAACCTCATTCGGGGTTAGAACGATACTTTTTTGGCAATAACAAAAAAAGGGGGGCATGTTATTTCTCTCACTGGATTTCATCAAGCGTTAAAAACATTTAACCTCATTCGGGGTTAGCACGATACCTTTTTGGCAATAACAAAAAAAGGGGAGGCATGGTATTTTTCTCACTGGATTTCATCAAGCGTTAAAAACATTTAACCCCATTCGGGGTTAGCACGATAACTTTTTGGCAATAACATAAAAAGGGGGGCGTAGGATATTTTTCTCACTGGATTTCATCCAGCGTTAAAAATGTTTAACCCCATTCGGGGTTAGCACGATAACTTTTTGGCAATAACAAAAAAAAGGGGGACACGTTATTTTTCTCACTGGATTTCATCCAGCGTTAAAAATATTCAAGCCCATTCGGGGTTAGCACGATACCTTTTAGGTAATGACAAAAAAAAGGAGGCCGATATTTTTCTCACTGGATTTCATCCAGCGTTAAAAATGTTTAACCCCATTCGGGGTTAGCACGATAACTTTTTGGCAATAACATAAAAAGGGGGGCGTGTGATATTTTTCCACTGAATTTCATCCAGCGTTAAAAATGTTTAACCCCATTCGGGGTTAGCACGATAACTTTTTGGCAATAACAAAAAAAAGGGGGACACGTTATTTTTCTCACTGGATTTCATCCAGCGTTAAAAATGTTTAACCCCATTCGGGGTTAGCACGATACCTTTTTGGCAATAACAAAAAAAAAGGGGGACACGTTATTTTTCTCACTGGATTTCATCCAGCGTTAAAAATATTCAAGCCCATTCGGGCTTGGAAAATATTTCTCGTATATCTTTCGATTTATCGTGACTCTCGATCCACCTAGGCGGACTCGATTCACTCAAGGGGTATCGAAAAAAGCTAGTCGAATGTGTCTCTCGATCCACCTAGGCGGACTCGATTCACTCAAAGGGCATCGAGCGAAGTCGAGATGCGCTCGATAAGCTGAATGAAGCTAGCCGAGTGTTCATACGAAGGAGGAATTTACCGAGGCTAGCGCACATTAATTAAAAAAACGCATCCGGAAAATTCAACAAATAGACTTTTTCCTGTGACCTTGTAATACAAGTATATAACCAACGGTTATAATTTTCTGTTCGCATTTGTTCGGGTAAGAAACCAAAATCAATGATGACATTCTTCCACTGTCCACCTTGCGCTTTATGTGCAGTGATTGCATTAGAGTATTTTACTTGCAGCGCATTAAAATAAGGATTTTTAAGAATCAATTGATAGCGCTTTCTTTTATTTCGCTCGTAACTGTAATCCTTTTCCACTTCAAAGAAAAGTTCTTTCATTCGGTCACGAGATAAACTGGGTGCTTCAACAGTTAATGCTTCTAAATTCAAAAGCACCTCCATTTCTTGTTCATTCGGATAATCAATAAATTCAATCGTTGCTTTTACAAACTCAAATCCATACAGCGTTTGACGATTCAGTATTTTGGTTATTCTAATGGATTCACCATTCGCAATAAAACCAATCACCGATTCAGGACTAAGCCAAAAATAATTATTCTTCACCACCATTAAGACATCGTTTTTCTGCACGTTATCCTCATGCAATAAAATCCTTGCACGGATTTCATTGTTCCATTGATTCGCCCGTTTGTTCGACATCGTAAGTAAGACCGTTTCTTCCATTCCATAACGATCGTACGAAGCTTCAATGGCGTCACTCAATGCTGCGCCGTCAATTCGTTGCACATCGCGCCCATGAGAATTAAACATAGGCAATGAAAATTCCGTTTTATTACGAATAAAAGTAGCCACATCCGTAATTTCAGAATTCTCTGCTTGCCTAACTATTTCTTTTAAAATTGCTTCAGAAATCGTTAATTGCGGATACACTTGACTCAAATAATCTTTATCTAACGCTGGAGAATTCGTTTGACCAACAGGCGGCAACTGACCGGGATCGCCCACCACCATTAATTTGCACCCTTTGCCGCTGTAGGCAAAATTCAATAAATCCTCTAACAAACTATTCGCTTGCGTGGCATCATCAATTCCCACCATCGAAGCTTCATCGACAATAAATAAGGTATCCGTAAATAAATTTTTCGCTTTCACTAAATTGACCGAACCGTTGACTTGATTCCCCACAAAATACACTTGTTTATGAATCGTATAGGCTGCTTGTTTGGAATAATTGGCAATCACTTTGGCTGCTTTTCCAGTTGGCGCCAACAAGCGCACTTTTTTCTTTTGGGCCAATAATTCGTTCACCAAATACGCGATGAGCGTAGATTTCCCCGTTCCTGCGTAACCTTTCAAAATATAAAGCGGGCACCTTTCCTCGGAATTATAAAATAAATTAAACTGATTTAGAGCCGTATTTTGATCATCTGTAAAGATTAGTTTTTCCTTATTGTTCGTTAACTTAGCACTAAAAGAATTATCCATTATGTTATTTAAAGCCTTCAAATTTAAAGGTATTATCGTAAATTTGTCACTTATTAAAAATACGTAAAGAAATTCATCTTTCACGCTATTTTATTTATAACAAGAAAAGAAAATGCGTTTCCAACTAGAATTTTCTGATTTAGCACTTCAAATCTCCTCATTAGATGGAGAAAAACTAATAGAAACAACCCAACATCAACTTACCTCCTTCAACGATGATTTAAAAGCAGCTGAAGCAAAAGAATTCATTAAAGAATTCACCAAGAGTTCCTTTCTACATTCAGCAGATTACACCTGTTTTTTTCGTTGTTCACAATTGACCCTCGTTCCCAACTCAATTTACGATGAGCAACTAATGGTTAATTATTTTGAATTAAATTTTGGGCCTTGCGCTAATCCCACCTCGATTTATAGCCATACCAATATTCCCCTCGGAATTACAAGCATCTATCAAACACCATCTTGGGTGAATACATTTTGCCTTTCCAATTTCCCTGACAAAACGATCCACGCATCGCAACAATCCTATTTGAATCTAAACCAAGACAGCGCCAACCTTGAATTACAGGGTTGTATCTGTTTTGATGATACTTCCTTCTATTTACAACTTTTCCAAAAAGGAAAATTGTTATATAGCCAAGAAACAGCGATAATGCATTCTGATGATTTAATTTACTTTACAAGTGCCGCATTGAAGAAATTACCGATTGATATATTTCGTGGGAAAATCATCCTTTATCCAAGGCACAATATGGAAGTCGACACCAATATTCAGGAAAATTTTACACGAATTTCAGAATTTAAAGACATTAAATTTATCCTATCCAATTTTGAAGCCTACCAAAATGAGTTACTGTGCGAATAATTAGTGGTTCCTTAAAAAGCAGGCGTTTCTCCGTTCCACCGGGCTTTCCATCGAGACCAACAACGAATTATGCCAAAGAAGGACTTTTTAATGTGCTGCAGCACAGCATTGAGTTTAGCGACTTAAAGATCTTGGATTTGTGTGCTGGTACTGGCAATCTATCCTTTGAATTCATTTCACGAGGAGCACAATCCGTTGTTGCAGTAGATGAAAATTTTATATGTACCAAATTTTTAAAATCCAATGCAGAGAATTTAGGTATCGAATCACAATTTGATGTGAGGCGTTCAGAATGTATAAAGTTTCTCACGCATTGTGAATCAAAATTTGACCTGATCATAGCCGATCCACCCTATGAAGCAAAATTTCATGAAAACATTATACAGTTGGTGCAAGAAAAAAACATATTGTCACCTAATGGAATACTAATTATTGAACACGGAAAACAATCCGATTTCAGTAAGCTACCAAACTTCGAATTTTGCCGTATATTTGGTAACGTCTATTTTAGTTTCTTCAAAGCTTAATATGAAAAAAACAGCTCTTTTCCCCGGTTCTTTCGATCCATTTACAAAGGGTCACGAAGCAATTGTCCATAAAGCCCTTGGTGTTTTTGACCATGTAATTATATTACTAGCAGAAAACACCTCCAAGCAAACGATGTTTAGCTTAGAAAAAAGAATGGAACATATTGCTGGAATTTTCGAAGATAATCATTCCGTTAGCGTACAGAAATTTAGTGGCTTAACCGTTGATTTTTGCAAGCAGCAGAATATAAAGCAAATCATTAGAGGCTTACGTGACTCTAAAGACTTTCAATATGAACGATCAATTGCCCATATTAATTTTGAACTAGGTGGCGGCATCGAAACCGTTTTCTTTTTAACCGACCTGCATTTAAGCGCTATCAATTCGTCCATCGTTCGCGAAATATATAAAAACCAAGGTGACATTAATCAATTTGTAACACGTCCAGCTTTACTCGTTTAACGAAAATGGTAAAAAAGTTCCTACTTATTTTTCTAGTTTCATTTCAATTTGCAGCCTCGACGCAAGTTATTATAAGAGGAATGGCATATAGTTATTCCAACCAAAAAATTTCAGTATATAAAATTGATGACTACATTTCTAACCATGAAACGTTAGTAAAAGAAACAGAAATCGATTCAAATGGCTATTTTATTTTTTCCTTAGAAAGTCCACAAATTCAAAAATACATCCTTCGCGTAAAAAATGCTTATGCTGGATTGTATATGCAAAATAAAGCGAGGTATACGATTGAAATTCCTGAGGAGGAGAATGCCTTTTCCAACCTTTCCACTAATAATGAATTAGAACTTACCTTCATCGATTTAGACAGTACAGATATCAATTACAAGATTCTGGGATTTGAAGCGTGGATGGACAGCTATCTTTCAGAAATTTATTATACCAAAGAATCTGACCATGGAGACTTTATCCGAAAAATACGTACTTTTAAAGACGAAGTAGAAAACTACTATTCGAAAGACACCTGTTCATTTTTCAGAGACTTTTTAAGGTATTCGATAGGACAAAACGTTGAAAATTTACAATTTCTTGGTGCTCCATCTACGCAGGACAAATTTGATTTTTATTTTAAGGATCAAGCCATTCTCTATAAAAATGATTCGTATATGACCTATTTTGATGGTTTTTATAAAAAATACCTTTTTCAACTAACAGGAACAACAGCCAATGATCTTTATGTATCGATTGCCCGTGGAGATCTCTATTTAACAGACTCACTGCTTCGAAAAGACCGTTATTTAACAAATGACAGACTGCGACAATTGGTATTACTAAACATCCTAAAAGAAGAGTATTTCAGCAGTTATCTTCCTAAATCAGGAATACTTAGTTTATTAGTACAAATTTCTAGTAATTCAATAGTTAAGGAACATAACCAAATAGCAGCTAACTTACTTACCCAATTCAATACTGCTTCTGTGGGTTTTAGATTTCCTGAAATTATTCTGAAGGAGAATAATGATACCAGCTTGCTTAGTGCCATTAAAGGAAAATACATCTACGTTCACGCCTTTGATCCCAGAAATCCATCATGCATTAAAGAGATTGGTGCCTTGAAAAAATTATATGATAAATACGGAAAAGAAATTGAATTTGTAACCATCTATCCATTAGCAGAAAAGCCATATACCAAAATTGAACAACGAAATTTAGATGCGCTTAATTGGAAGAAAAGCAGTTATAAGCTATCAGATCCGATATGGAAAAAGCTTCAAATCATTTCCTTTCCTTACTATTTGTTGATAGATGATTCCTACTATCTACTTTCATCACCCGCCTTAAGTCCGATACCCAATGGGAATTATCAAACCATCGAAAAAATCCTATACGATATCATTCATCAAAACGATAAAGAATAAGATTAGCGTTTAAAATACCCCCAGAAAATTCCCGAAATTCCTCCAGCCAAATGTGCCATGTGCGACACATTGTCTTTACTAAATGACAAATACACTTCTTGACTAAAATAGATGAGTAGCACGAGAAGAAAAGTAAAGGGTAACTCATTCGACTTAGCGTGAATCAATGTAGATAATATGATTAACATAAAGACAATTCCACTCAAGCCCATCAATCCATTTTCCCAAAAAAGGATATGAATAATAGCGGTAAAAATGGCAGCAGTGACAATCATGAGTACATATTTTTTGCCGCCATAAGCCTTCTCTATAATGGGCGATAGGACCAAAAAGAAAGAAAGGTTTCCAAGTAAATGTTCCGGACCAGCATGTCCAAAAATATAGCCAATGGTACTCAAATAATCCGTAACACTTCCGGTATTAAATTTTCCGTTTAATACACAAACACTGCCTAATTGCGCAGGATAGTAATGAAATAACACAAAAACCATCAAACAAAGAGCTGTAATTATCAGGGTGATTTTTGATTCAAATGTAATTTTCATATCATTCTATTTTAGCACTTAAACCCTTATCCAAGAGCGCTGTGCATTTTGGTTCTAACTCACTATACACGCCATGACTTACCGCGCATCGCCCATTTGTATGGATAATCCAGGCACATTGTTCCGACTCCATTAACTCCAAACTACAGATAGCCATTAAGGAATTAATTACATGATCAAAACTATTAACGTCGTCATTATAGAGCACTAAAGAATATTCCTCCGTTACTTTAGTTTTAACACTGGTTTTTTCTTTTGGTTCCGCTATCATAACTGACTTAATTTATAGGTATAATCTAATTTATCTGCCATTGCTTTTATGGTTGTTAATTGATTGTCATTTGAAAGAATAAATTGAATCTCAAAAGTATCCATTTTTGGCAAAATACTGTATGGAATGGTACAATGTAGTAACCAATCATGCATGGCAGCACTTATTGATCCCTCATCAGCGGAAACAACACAGATAGATGCATCATTGGATTTAGCCACCATGGACATATCAGCATAATAAATACGTTCAAAGGCGGAAATATCGTTAAGATCAATAAAACCAGAAACGACACTTTTTTGATTTGGGTCAAAAACGAAGGTCCCGCCCCTATTCAATCCACCTAATAGCTCATTCGTTATGTCTGAATCCATTGTTTTAATAAATTGAACGTATTCAACATTCAGTATAGCTGGTGAAGCCAATTCATTAAAATCTATTTTGATAACTTGGTCGACAGTCACAACTTGTTCCGAAGCGACTAGTTGCTGTTGCTGTAACAAAGTCTTTGCTAAATTCATATCAATAGGCTGACCATTGCGATAAGCCACGATATACGCATCCGTTATTCCTTTTTGGACAATGTCTTTTTTGCGCAATTTAGCATCCTCCATATTCAAAAATTGACCACTTGTATAGCGATATTGTCCGTTTGGCGAAATATGACTTTCTAGTTCTTCAATATTTGCTAGTTGATTACCAACGATTGGCTTATTATAAACACCCACTTGCACACAATAAAAAATAGCCTCCTTCTTCAGCTCGGTGGAGACATTAGGAGCTACTTCAGTATTCTTAAACAATGCTGCGACCTCCAAAGAAATTTCATTTTGTGTTTTTGCGATACATCTACCCGATCGTTCTAACTCAGCCGCTTCAAAAAGTGAAATCCGTTTACCATCGCAATAAGCTACAATAAATGCATCCGCATATCCTAGGTTCCTTATTGATTTTCTGGCGGTAAGCGCATTAATTTTATTATTGAAATAGCCAGCGAGGTAACAGGTAAGACCATTTTGCAATACTTCACCAGAAACAGGCGTGAATTCCCTGAACTTATCGACTGCTATAGGTTTACGAAAAGCCCCAACTTGAATTCTATACAAGAGACCTGAAGGCGATGCAGACAAGACCGGTAAAGGAGGGGCGGCATTAGTTGTGATAGGATTCCCAACAATAAACTCGTAGGAAGGGGCATTCGTTTTAGCAATCAACTGAATAGGCTCAATTTTCTCAGCGAGCATGGCTTCCATTTTCAATTGATTAGGCAAAGACAAAATTACTTTTGCTTCCTCCGACAATTGTTGAGATAATTTCTCTGCAAGAAGAATGCTTTCAGTTATAGATTTTGCTTTTTCTCTTTCCGTATTGGAGATAGTAGCATTTCCATTTGATTGTTGCATCAAGTAATTTAATTTTTGTTTATCGGAAGCTATCACCTTGTTAATACTATCAAGTTGTAATACCGTTCGATTATAAGCGATTCGTTTTTGAAGGTATTCCGTGTATTCAGGCTTACTTTTTAATTCAACAATATCCTTTTCAGGTAATTCATTTTCTTTCAAGAAATTTTCAGTGGTATTTACTGGAATCACTTCCTTATTTCCATCCAATTGATCGATCTGATTTTTAATAATTTTCAGTTGCTTGTCAATAAGCGAAAGCCTTTCGCCGGTTTCCTTTTTCCGAAGTTCCTCCAATAATTTTTCTTGAATAATAAGCGTATTTCTGGCTTCATCATTGGAAGTAAACGTGCTGTTTTCTAATGCCGGGAATTCATTTTCCAGCTGTTGAATTTTATTGGATAAAACCAATTGATTCACCAATAAAGAATTTGTTGAATTAATGATAGTTGAAACCTTTTTGTTTTCCTCATCAAGCACTTTATTTTCAGCAGTCAAGGCTGATTTTTCTAACACTTTTGTTTCCTCCATTACTTTTATTAATTCTTTCGAATTGGGAGAGTCGATCTGTACAAGTTGTTCTTCCGATGTAAGTTTCTCTTCAGTTGTAAGCTTATCCTGATTCGCTAAAAGTTCCTCCTCTACCCGTTTCTTTTCTGCGATTACAACTTGTTCCTCAGAAGTCAATCTCTCTTGATTCGCTACAAGTTCCTCCTCGATTCGTTTCTTTTCTATGTTTGCAAGTTCCTCTTCAACACGTTTCTTTTCTGCGCTTACAACTTGTTCCTCAGAAGTCAATTTCTCTTGATTCGCTACAAGTTCCTCCTCGATTCGTTTCTTTTCTGCGATTACAACTTGTTCCTCAGAAGTCAATTTCTCTTGATTCGCTACAAGTTCCTCCTCGATTCGTTTCTTTTCTGCGCTTACAACTTGTTCCTCAGAAGTCAATTTCTCTTGATTCGCTAAAAGTTCCTCCTCAACTCTTTTCTTTTCTATGTTCGCGAGTTCCTCTTGAACACGTTTCTTTTCTGCGCTTACAATTTGTTCCTCAGAAGTCAATTTCTCTTGATTCGCTACAAGTTCCTCCTCAACTCTTTTCTTTTCTATGTTCGCGAGTTCCTCTTCTACTCGTTTCTTTTCTGCGTTTGCAGCAATTTGTTCTTCGGAAGTCAATTTCTCCTGCTTGGCAGCGAGTTCCTCTTCAACTCGTTTTTTTTCTGCGTTAGCGGCAATTTGTTCTTCGGAAGTCACTTTCTCCTGCTTGGCAGCGAGTTCCACCTCTATCCGTTTCTTTTCTAAGTTAGTGAGTTCTTCCTCAACACGTTTCTTTTCCGCGTTTGCTGCAATTTGTTCCTCTGAAGTTAATTTCTCTTGATTAGCTAAAAGTTCCTCTTCTACTCGTTTCTTTTCTGCGTTTGCGGCAAATTGTTCTTCAGAAGCTAATTTCTCCTGACTAGCAGCGAGTTCCTCCTCGATTCGTTTCTTTTCTATGTTCGCGAGTTCCTCTTCTACTCGTTTCTTTTCTGAGTTAGCTGCAATTTGTTCCTCTGAAGTTAATTTCTCTTGATTAGCTAAAAGTTCCTCTTCTACTCGTTTCTTTTCTGCGTTCGCAAGTTCCTGCTCAACACGTTTCTTTTCATCGTTCAGGCGATTAGCAGCAATTTCCTCTTCGGTCGGAAGTTTTTCGACATTTTCAGAAGCAACAAGATCTTTTAGGTTCACTGTATATTTCTCCTCCTCACTTTTTAGCAATTGAAGTTCTTCCATGTACTTATTGACCGTTAAAAAATCATTCGAAGCCTCTGCTTTTTTAATCGTTGATTGTAATTCCAATTCTTTTTTCAGAAGTAAATTCAAAATCGCCTGATATTTTTGCTGAGAATCTTCTTGTTTCTTTAACCCATCTATTTTACCAGCTAAGTCATTAAGTACTGCTTCACTAGCTGTAACCCCATTAAGTTGTGGCGACTCAATAAGTACTTTATTCTCTTTATTCAGCTGATTAATACTAAGTTCAATATCATTTTTCTCTTCAGTAAGGGCAGTAATATCAGCTATAGATATAGCTGGTAATTCAATTTTAGGATCAGTTAAAGGAGCATCAATAGTTGAAACATTATTGTTTTTCAATTCCTGTTGCATTTCGATTTTTGCTATTTCAATCTGTAATTCTTGTTCCTCAATTACTAACTCTTTAATGATTAAATTTTTAGCCTTGGAAGATTCACTGGCTTCCTTTTGTACCGCTACTATTTGCTTATCAATGACAATTTTTTCTTTCTTGCTAGCTAAAATTTTAGTTTTTTCTAATTCAGTCACCACATTGTTTAATGAATCACTTTCTTTCTGTATTTCAGCCTTCTTCTCTAATAAGGACTTGTTTTTATTCGCTAATTCTTGTTCTAAGGCTTCACTATCAACATCCGACACATCGGTCAAATTAGTTGCCAATAATGATTGAATTGTTTCTTTATTTTCTACCAAGAAAACCTTTACGCTATCATCACTATTCAATAAAGATAAGTCGATCAACTTTTCATTTAATTCAGCTGCCTTTTTTGTTAATTCCAATTTTTGATTCACTTCAAGGGCTGAATCTTTTTGTTCAATAAGTTGATTCAAGGCAATCATTTGTTGCTGTAATTCAATCTTATCTTCTTGAATTTCTTTTAATTTCTCCAACAATTCTTTTTTATTCTCCGAAGAAATATTGGGCTCATTGGCATCTGTTTTCACATCTTGAATTAAGTTGTCCAGTGTTCCTAAATAGGCCACATTTTCCTTTTGCAAAAGGGCTGCTTTGGTAAGATCAATGGATAACTCTTCTTCCTGTAATTCAACGGAAATTAAATCGTCATTCATTTTCGACAAAGCATCTTTTTGATTCAATTTATCATACCCCAGCTCTGCTAAAACAGCCTTAGCATCCATCGTTTCCGTTGGAGTAATTACCTTATTTTGAATGAGCGTAGGATTCATTTTTAATGATGCAATTGCATTCAAAACAAGAATGTTATCATCCTCGGAAGCTAATTCAGACAAATTAAAATAATTGGCAAAATCCATGTTTTCATCGGATTCAACCACCGAGTAAGTCAATGTTTGTTTAAAAATAGTGTTACTCTTAGCAACCGGAACTGAAGCCGTTCCAATAAAAGTTTCTCGAGATCCATCCACCGTTACGCTAAATTTATAGTCCCCACTTCCTGGAATTAGAAGCGAGTACTTTCCATTTTCATCCGTCGTAAAAGGCCCAAATTCTTCCGAAGTATTCACATTAATGACTTTAATTTGCGCCATTTTATTTTTTTCGTCCAACAAATCATGAAAGTCACCTTTTATTAATTGAATGGTAGAATTAATCGTGCTATATTCAACTGAATACACCTCAATCTTATTTCTTTCACAGTTTCTATTGGAAGAAAAATAAGCCTTTTTCTGATCAATTTCAGGTACAAAAAGAAAATCATCATCGGCAGAAGAATACGGGAAGTCGAAATTGTTTCTATTGTCAGCGCTGTTCCTACTTGGATCGAAAGTAGCCTTAAATAAGTCATACCCACCTATTGAATTATGTCCCCGAGAAGAAAAGTAAAGCGTTCCATTTTTCTGATCATAGAAAGGAAAATCCTCATCAAGCAAAGAGTTTACTTGGTCGTTTATTTTTACAGCTGGCGACCATGCATCAGCCCCTATTTTTCGAACAAAGTAAATATCTTTATTTGTAGAGGTTCCATAACTCGCAAAAAATTTCAAACTATCGCCACGTAAAAAATAATACATGGGTAAATGATTGAATTTCTTATCCATTTTTGATTGTAATCGTTCATCAGTAAAAAAACCGCCAGTGCGACTTTCCAATTGATAATTCATGTAAAATTTAGGGAGAGCCACCTCGACCGCATTAATTAAGCGCAAAGCTTTTGGAGATTTCAGGAGCGTTTTCCCATTAGCACATTGGTCTAGTTCCATTTTAACATCGTGATCTCTTAATTTTTCCGGTGTATTATCAAGGTATTTTTGATAATAGAGCATTGCGCTCGAAAATTTATATTCAAAATGTGCGAGTTTGGCGACGAAATAATAGGTTTCACTTGGGAAATCAGATTGTCTAAGCACAAAATCAAAATAACGTTTAGCATTCTTTCGATTATCAGAATAAAAGACACAAACCCCGTATTTAAAATTAAAATCCATGGAAGTCGGATTTTGTGCTAATAATTGCCGAAAGTCAATCAAAGCTGACGCGTAATCCTTTTTATTAAAGGATTCAACTGCTTTTTTTTCAAGTTGCGAAAGGGATTGAGCAAAAGAACTATTGACTGTTAATACTATTAACAACAGATAGAAATACTTACAATAAAGGTGGCTCTTTTTCACAAGATTAAAAAACAAAAATATATTACTCCTTCCTCCTTGAAAGGTTCATTCTACTTTCCTCACCATTCATAAGTCTTGTGATATTTTTTCTATGCGATACAATAATTAAAAAGCCGAGTAATACCGTAAAAATTATCATAATCCTCGCATCTTCTTTCACAATGAAATAGCTTACAAAAGGGTATGAAAGCGAGGTTACAATTGCACCTAAGGAAACATACTTAAATAGTAAAAACACTACTAAGAAAATCCCTAAAGAAATAGCGGCAGAAATAGGATTAAGTCCAATGATTATCCCCAACGAAGTGGCTACCCCTTTTCCACCTTTAAATTGAGCAAAAATTGGAAAGACATGTCCAATAATACACGCAAAAGAAGTGGTGAGTTGAAAAACAAGCAACTGATTATCCGAATAATTTTCTGCTATCAACAACGGTAAAATAGACGCTAAAATACCTTTAGTAATATCAACAATTAAAACAAACCAACCTGACTTTTTACCTAAAACGCGAAAAGTATTCGTTGCTCCAGCATTTTTACTTCCGTGTTCTCTCGGATCGAGACCATGCCATTTTTTCCCTGTCCAAACTGCCGTTGGTATAGACCCAATAAGGTAAGCAAAGCAAATAAACAGAATAGAAATCATCATTTTGAGCGCAAATAATCATTGAATTTAACCAAAATTAACTTAAGTTGCGTCTCATCGGCAATATCAAACATAAAATTTTTCGATTTTCGCTTATCAGCTTTAATATTTACAATAGAATTGGTGAACATTTCATCCTTAGAATAAAGCAACATGGTTCCATCTTTTTTATCCATAGAATAATTTAATACATACTCTTTATTATTGGATGTCATCCATCGGAAACCGAAACCTTGATTGGATTCACCGATATTGGTTTGATGGAAAACCATATTAAAATCTACCTCTTTCAAAACTACTTTATCCTCCAAGCCGATAATTGCCACTTTATTTTTAGCTTTCACTTCATCGCCTTCCTCATCTATTTGAGTACCCGTATTTCTTGTATTAAAGCCACGAGCAAATCCTGTTTCATTCACTTTCGTTTTCAATTTAAAATATTCTAAATGAATACCTGTGATTAACATAGTCCCTTCCAATTCACTCGGCATTTTCCGCAATTTATCTTCTTCATAATCTTTATAGAAGTCATTTTCTTTTTCAGAATTTAGCCAAAATTTACTGACTTGTTTGAAATTATATTGTTTTGATTTAAGATCAATATCTTTTTGTCCTTCCAACTCTTTCAACGAACTAGCAAAACCCTCCATAATATTTTTTTGAATAGGGAAAATAAATTTACTTGTCAAATTAAGTGCAATTTTCTGTTCAGATGGTTCATAAGATATATCACCATATGATTCGATACGAACTTCGCCCAGGTCTAAACCTAAATCAATTTTACCAAGCCCTGTAAGCGCGCACGTTTCTGTATAAAAAGTTAATAAATTCCCTCTATTATTCGCATTTTCAAGCATTTGCTTAGTGCCAATTTGATACGCGGCCGCTTTCGGATTATACTGGACATAGCCATCCGCTTGAAAAATAATCGCATCATTTTTCCCTTCAATTTTGGATAAAAATGCAGGGTAAACACTTACGCTATCCATTTTCTCAGAATCCTTCCATAAAAACCCAACAGCCAAACGATTTCCTTTATCATTCAATGGTTTTTCTGAGATTGGAATTTGTATATTTTTAGCTACGACAGTATCGTTGAACGCAAGCCAAGAACGGTCAAAATTTTTGCATAAATGATTAATCCTTGTCGATCCATCACAAATAATCCCTGAATTATTAGCAATAATTTTTATTTTTCCATAGTAATCAAATTCCTTAGAAAGTTTAAAATTATCTTTTTGATCCACGGAACCTTCAGCAATAGTTTTGGCACCGCTTTTATTGTACGCAATACTTTTCATTTTTAAATTAGTGAGCGTACTATCTCGATCATAATAGGGATAAATACCTACACCTTCAAATTTATTACGGCTGGTAATAGTAAGATCAACTTGATAAAATTTATGAAATTGTGTGATGTAATTGGCGACAACAATGGCATTTTTTAGCGGCTCAATTACGGCATTTTTCCGAATCACAATTCTCATACTATCAGGGAATATTTTTGCATCCCCAACCCTCACATAATCTACTTTATTACAATAAATTATTTGTGTTTTTAAATCATACTTCGCACTTAAAGATCTAAACCGCAGTGAATCTTGTTTATCATCCATGGAGAAGAAATTAGGATCCGTCAAATCTGCCCCTGCTTCGAAAACTGTTTCTTTTGATTGTTTTTTTTCAAAGTCTACCGATGCGCCATCCATATACCAAAAGAATTTATCCATCGTGCAATAATAAATATTGGCAGGAAATTTAATTCTTTTCGCTCCAAAGGAGTTGAATTCACCCTTTCTATCTTTAAATGAAATATGCGCTTTAACACCATCTGCTTCAATTGCTAATGGTGATTCACCTTCGGTAACAAATTTATTTTGAAGTGAAAAATTTGACGTGTCTGCATCGATATCCGTATAAGTAAAATCATACCTGCCAGAATACAATCCCGCATCATTAAATAGCATCTGACCATAACCATACATCCCTTTATTAGACAAAATAACCGAGCCATTCAATTGACATTGATTATCGAACATTTCCAAATTTGTACCATTAAAAGCAGCTGCTTTTAATAGTTGTTTTTTGGGAATAAAGGTGATAAAGGCAGATTCAGAAAATACTTGAGGTACCTCCTGCCCTTTTTCGACTCCCTTATTGGTGAATTTGGCTACACCAATTGTTGAATCGGGTAAAAAGGTTAATTTATTTGAAATCGCTGAAGCTGTTAAAAAATTAATGGTACCGGTACCTTGCAAACCATTATTCGATAGTACTATTTTGTTTTCGTATTTGGATTCATTTCCATAGAAAGGAAGGCCACCTTCAGGCGCTTTTGTAGAAAACCCAAATGAATAATCATTCATTAGCTTAAGATCCTCTTTAATTGGAGGGAAAATACCACCAGAAATCAACTGCCCTTTTAGGAAAAGAGATTTTTCATTAAAATCATCCAAACTATCCAATTCAAAAGGTTCCAATGAATAATAAAATCGTTTTGCATCGTATGCACCTTTGACAATTTCAGCCGCATTATAAAGAATTTTTGAAGCACTTGGCACCAATAATTTAGGGTAACTACTATTCTCAGATCCCCTTCCAGATCTTGAGGATGATTTGTCGATCAACAACTCGCCTTTTAATTCACTGAATGAACTTCCCATTTCAATTACATCGGAGCCATCTTCTTGTCTCAAAGGATTTACCCGTAGAACGGTATATTCTAAGTCCTTTAAAATAAATTTAAAATCTTGATACGAAAAGTAGGCGTCTTTTACAATGGAAGCAAACTTACCCGCAAGTAACAAACCTTTAAATTGTAAATCCCTATTCTTTTTCATTATAACAAAGCTAGAGTCGGGCTCAATAGAAGTAGATTGAGCACTTGAAATGGTAATGTTATCTACCCCAGAAATAAACATTTGTTGTTTATTTACATCCACAAAAGCAAAATACGATTGATTGCGAAATCTATTATTCATATCGTTATTAACGCGTTCCAAATTCTTTAAATAGGGATCTTGATTTATCTGTTCATCCGAATATCCTTTTAAATCTCTTGGGCGCAAATCCGAAACAATCGATAAATTATCAAAGTCCCTTGCGCCATTTTTAGCATCCGAAAAATTAAATAACTTATTGGTTAAATACACTTGTTTTTCATCGGTATCGTAAATCAAAAAGCCCAAACTCACGAGATTAAACATACTAGATTTATTATTATCGATGGTGTTACTCATGGCATTAGCCAATTCACCTTCCGACAATACATTCGTATTTTTTTTACGTGCAAATGAAACGATGGAAGAAATAGGATTTATTTTACTTAGGCCTTTTACTTTATCGTATAGTCCCTGGTCGAAATAATCAAATGATTCAATAGCGATCACTTTTTGTTCTTGAGCTGTTCCAATTTCATAGCTAAAATAGGGTTGAAACGAATTTACTTTCCAACAAAAAACGGGTGAATAGACATAGACATTAAAATAAAAATCTTCAAAGGGGATAACAGCGGAGCCAGACTTCTTTGCTGTTAAGCTCATTAATTTTTTTGATTCATCAAAATAAAACAAGCAACTAGCATGCGTCATTGAATCTCCATTCGCATAGAACATTTTAAACCGAGCTTCGCGAGAAATTATTTGAGTGGGATCCATCATAAAATCAACAGAAGAAATCTCAAAAAGCGGTTTTTCTTTATAGTTAAAAATAACCTTTGCGAGATTATCATCATTCCCCCGACCAATAAACTTCTCTCCTTCCAGCGAAAAACCTCCATCATAATCCAAATTCTCTCGAAGGGATTTAATTTTTAATCGTTTTTCAAAAGAGTTGAACTGAGGTGCTTCTTCATCTTGCGACAATTCTGTGTAGGTTTTATCCATTAATTTCCCAAGAATTGGTGTTGTAAAATACGGGGTTGTTAGTGCAACCGTATCTACCTTTAAAATTGATCGAGATAAATCAACTTTAAACATACGCAATTCAGCAAAGGTCTCCTCTTTTTTAAAACCGACTTTCTCCCAAGTTAACACTCCTGCATTACCGCTAAATTTTGCTGCATCGACATCCAACACCCCTGAAGTACCTGACACCAGAATACTATCATCTAATTTACCATTATCCCCAACTATATAACAAGCTAGGTTTCCATTATCGCAAATTAACTTTAGTGTTTTATCTTTTCGCCAAGTAAATTCACCTTTCAGAAATACCCATCTAAAACCATCGTTTGATTTTATACTATGGAATTCGAACAAATCTGCAGAAAACTGCAAAAAAGCTAGGAATTTTTCAGCGTCTTCTTTTTGATAATCCGCCAGATACTTTGCCCATTCGCTATTAAAATTCCCTGAAAACTTATTAGAAGATTGAAATAGGAAAGATTTAACAAGTGGATAGACAAATGAATAATCGGAAGTTGCGGTATAGATTGAATTTGATAAATCCACCATTTTAGCAAACTGCGCTTCGGTAAAACCAGGAGACTGTATCATTTTTGAAAGCTTTTCCCTAACAAATTGAACCTGATCAGGCTGCACAAAAGCACGTTGACATTCCTTCACAAACTTATCACGTTCCTTGGTGAAATTTTGACTAATAGAGATGCTGCTTAAGCCAATAAGAAGCAATAAAAAAAAATACCTCATTGTTTATATTTTTGAAGTTTGATAAGTGCCCATGATTCCTTTTCATGAACGCTCACCGAAAATAAATTAAATTGTTCTGCTACGGTTACTAATTCAGCAACATCGCTGTTAAAAAATCCACTTAATAGCAAGGTGCCACCTACAGTTAATACTTGCGAATAAATTGGCAATTGTTCCTTCAGTATGTTTTTATTGATATTAGCAAAGATGAAATCAAAATTCACCAATGGAATTAGTGAAGCGCCACCTTCAATGGCAACTATTTTAGTACAGTCATTCTGTTCTGCATTCCATTTCGTGTTTTCAACAGACCACGACTCAATATCAATCGCTATAATTTCTCTTGCTCCTAATTGCTCGGCTAATATTGCCAAAACACCTGTTCCTGTTCCCATATCTAGGACCAACTTATCAACTAATACAAGGTTTAATATTTGCTGACACATTAAGAAAGTAGTTTGGTGGTGGCCAGTACCAAAAGACATTTTAGGATCAATTTCAATCACACGATTTCTTCGAGCCTCTTCCCCATGAAAAGGAGCAACAATCGATAAGCGATCATCTACATAAACGGGCTCAAAATCTGCTTCCCATAATGCATTCCAATTTTGATGTTCTATGTTGGTACGAACATAAGTCAGTTCCAATTCTTTTTTATCACTGAATGAACTCAGTAAAGAATAAATAAGAGAAAGTTCCTCGATTTGCGCGGGAATATAAGCCAGTAACACATTTTCCTCCTCCATAAAACTTTCAAAACCTACATCAGAAAGCGAGGCAACTAATATCTCATTCCAAGGTTCAAAAGGAATTGGACACAATCGATATTCAGAATAATCCATTAAAGTGATTTTATTATTTTTTCAAAACTATCAAATTCCAATGAAGCACCCCCAATCAATCCACCGTCCACATCTTTTAAGGAAAAAATTTCACTTGCATTATGTTGGTTACAGCTGCCGCCATAGATTATACGAATAGATTGAGACAAAGAAGTACTAAAACGTTTAGCTATGCTTGAGCGGATAAATCCATGCATTTCTTCGATCTCAACATTTGACGCATTCAAACCTGTACCTATGGCCCAAATTGGTTCATAGGCAATAATACAATTTTTCAATTCGGTTTCATCCAAGTCCTTAAAACCATTAATTAATTGATCTTCAATATATTCCAAGTGATTTTTCGATTCCCTAACCGCTAATGGCTCCCCGCAACAGAAAACAACGCTTAAATCTGCACGAACAGCACTCAGTACTTTAAGATTGATAATTTCATCCGATTCACAGAAAGTGATTCTTCTTTCACTATGCCCAACTAGCACATAATCGCAAGAAATTGACTTTAATTGGCGAGCAGCGATCCCTCCTGTAAAAGCCCCATAATCAGCAAAATACAAATCTTGTGCTCCTAGGGGCAATCCATTTAATTGTGCAAATTCTGAAAGATAAATTGAACTTGGAAATATAACAATTTCAGCTTTTGAAGCAGTTAAAGATGGTTTTGATAGCGCTGCGAATAACTTTTTCGCGTCGTCATACAGCAAGTTCATTTTCCAATTAGCACCTATAAACTTTTTCCTCATAGTTAAAGTTAGTGCTAATTTTCCAATTACTTTTCCTTAGCTAATAGTTTTTTAAAACTATCAGCGTTAAATTGCTTTGCTTCAGTGCCATGATACAATTTTTGCAAATTACCGTTCCAAAGGTACATTACCCCTGGCACATCTCTACTAATAGTACCATCCTTTCCTAGGTTTTTCCAGAATTCTATGATATCCATCACGTAATATGGATATTCTGCGCCGGCAAACTTAAAAAAATCAGGAATTACTTCAGGTGCCTCATCCATGAAAATGATTTGAATTTTAGGAAAATCCTTATTTTCTTTTTTCAACTTGGTGAGTAATTTTCCTGTTGCGCGACAATGATCACAATCCGGCGCAAAAAAACAAAGTATTTTCTTTCCCTCATCAATCTTTGGAAAAATACTAGCAAAGCCAGACTTTTTCTTTTTTGGCCCTGGATTAACAAGTACCTTTAGAGTATCCTTGACAGTTAAATCCTTGACAGAATCAATAGATTCTTCAGCATTATTAACACTAGAATCAATCTCAATATTTGAAGCCATTGGTTTAGATTTACCACTACTTTTTTTCATCCCCAGCACAAACACAATTAATACAGAAGCTAAAACAACATTTAGCATGGGTAAAAATTGTTTTTTATCCGCTGTTTTTTGCATCCTAAAAAGCACCGCTAATAAACCTACCGAAAAAATATTTTTAATCACTGCCTGCAAAGGCGTCATAGGCATTAAACTTCCAAAGCAGCCACAATTACCTGTATTTCCAACCGTTAAAATTTCAATTGTTAAGTGGGCGATAAAAATCAATAACATCAACGCTGTTGTAGGAATAACAATTCGCTTAAGATAGAATGGCAACAACAACAAAACTCCTAGTGCCAACTCGATACCAATCAACGTTCGTGAGAAATAGGCAGCTAAATCTTCCGAAAAACCCATTGGATACAACTGTTTTACTTCAAAAGTAGACAAGGCAAAATAAGGTGAGGGGTATAATTTAGCTGCTGCTGATAACAAAAATAAGAATGAAACAATTATTCTTATTGTCCAAGGTAATGCGCGTTTTACAGAGCTCATAATTTATTTTTTTTTTATAAAATTAAGAATGAAGTATACTCCTCGCTTTATTCTAACAATTATTTAACATTTGACAAAATAAGTGCAAAGACAGCATAATTCAACATGTCATAATAATTAGCATCAATTCCTTCGCTAATATAGGTGATTCCGTCATTATCTTCAATTTGCTTAATCCTCAAAATTTTCATCAGAATTAAATCCGTTAGGGAGCTAATGCGCATGTCACGCCAAGCCTCTCCATAATCATGATTTTTTTTAGTCATTAATTCAATGGCTAAATTCATGTATTTATCATATAATGCAGTGGCTTGATTTAATTCTAACTCCAATTCAACGATCTCCGTTTCTTTAAGTTGAATAAGGGCAATCACACAATAATTAACAATTGCTTTAAACTCACCTTCAATCGACTCCCCTACTTGATTAACGCCTGTTTCTTGAATCGTTTTAATTCGATTGGCTTTAATAAATAATTGATCAGTAAGTGAAGTCGTTCGTAAAATTCGCCATGCCGTTCCATAATCTTTTGTTTTGGCGATATAAATTGATCGACAATTAGTGATTATATTTGTGAATTCAATCGTTGTTTTACTCATTAGAAAGTTATGGCATTTTTCGGGGCTGAAATTAAGCATTTTCGTTCAAACAGCTATATCTTGGTGCAGAATAAATTATTTGATCTTTCGATACCTCGAATAATGGGGGTTATAAATATCACTCCTGATTCCTTTTACGAAGAAAGTCGGGTCAGTAAAGAAGAAAATATCTTACAACGTGTTAAAAATATGATAGATGCTGGGATGGACATTCTAGACATTGGTGGGTGCTCTACACGACCTGGCGCAGAAGAAGTTAGTGAACAGGAAGAAATCGATCGAGTTATACCCATGATTAAAGAAATAAGAAAGGCGTTTCCAACTCTAATCATTTCCATAGACACTTTTCGAGCAGAAGTTGCAGAAGAAGCCTTAATAAATGGTGCAAACATCATCAACGATGTTCAAGGCGGTAATTTTGACAAAAGAATTTGGGAAGTCGCTGCCAAATACAAAGCACCTTATATACTAACCCACTCGCGCGGGAATTCTGAAACGATGCAAAATCTAACAGAATACGAATCAATTTCAATAGATGTTTTACAAGAATTATCCGAGAAAATTACCTTACTAAAAAAAGTAGGAGTCGTTGATATTATTATTGATCTTGGTTTTGGATTTGCAAAGACTACCGAACAAAATTTCGAGTTATTGAAACAACTTTCTATATTCTCTCTGCTCGAATACCCTATTCTTTGCGGTTTTTCAAGAAAATCAATGATTTATAAAAGTCTAAACATTTCGGTAGAAGAATCAATGAACGGCACAACCATTCTCAACACATTCGCCATTAATAAAGGGGCTAGTATCCTAAGAGTTCACGACGTTATAGAAGCTAAACAAATCTTCGATCTACTGAAAATTCATTAAAAATTAAAATAATTGAATCCTTTTTTTTAACTTCGTCAACTTAAACTGCATTCTAACCAATTATGAAACTTTTTAATCTATTATTTGTTATTTTCATCAGCGCTTCCGCTTTTGCACAACCAACAGCAAGTTTTACAGTTTCTGACAATATCATTTGTGCTGGAGATTGCATTGAAGTTGACAATACATCATCTAATGGTGTAGTAGCTTCTACTTGGTCATTTGGAGGTGCGATACCTTCCTTTTATAGCGGTGCAAATCCTGGACCGGTTTGTTATTCAGGTGCAGGTACTTTTACCATTACCTTAACGGTAACTGATGCAGGTGGTTTAACAAGTTCTTCTAGTCAATCAGTAACCGTAGGAAATGTACCTTCTATATCTGCAACTGTATTAGATAGTTTAGGAGGAACTGCCATTTCAGACACATTAATTACTATGTTTGGATCAGCAGTAATTGCAGCAAGTGGTTTTGTAGCAGGTGATTCTATCACTTGGACACCTTCCAACAATATTAACTGTATTAACCCAACTTGCGATACCATTGTAGCATCTCCATTTTATAATACTTATTATATTATTACTAATACATCGCCCGAAGGTTGTATCGCCACAGATACTATTTTCATTGAAGTATTATTTAGAGATTCTATCAAGGTTGCTGTTCCAAATGCTTTTTCACCAAATGGTGATGGAGACAATGATGTATTAAAAGTATTGACAAATGTTGATTCTGATAATAATTACATAAATGGATTTTCTGAAGGAGGAGCTATCGTTGAGTTGAATTTTGAAGTTTACAATCGTTTTGGTCAATTAGTATTCAGAACGACGGATATACATGAAGGTTGGGACGGTAATTTCAAAGGGAAGCCAATGAATCCAGCTGTTTTTGTTTATAAATTAGATTACCGATTAATTAACGGTCTTTCAGCTACGTTGAATGGAAATGTTACACTTTACAGATAGTATTATGAAAAAACTTATTATCGTCCTTATTTTATTCATTACTGCTTCACCGCTAATGGCACAGCAAGGATATAATTCAAGCTTATGGATGCAATCACCTGCTTTATTTAACCCAGGAGCAGTAGCATCTGGTAGTGAAGACTATTCATTCTTTACCAATTGTCGTTTACAATATTTAACAGTTGAAGGGTCAATGATGCGAACGAATACCTTATCAACAGGATTCAAAATATCAGATGGCGCATACAGCAAAAATAATTTTGGTATTGGATTAAATCTTGTTAACGACCAAGCCGGAGACAATAAATTAATGTCTACAGCTATTACCATTCCTATCAATTATTCTATTCAAATGGACGATCGGAATAAACTTTCAGTAGGAATTGCACCAGGAATTTATTTACAATCCTATGATCCTGCTTTACAAAACTGGCAATCAGATTGGACAGGAAATGGCTTTAATGGTATAAACGGTGATCCAATTTTCATTAACTCCACTTTATCAAGAAGTTCTTATGGTGCGTTGGATATAAACGCAGGTTTACATTACCAACATGTTCAACGGAATAAAACCCTGATCTATTCAGGTATTGCACTTAATCATTTATCAAAGCAAAAAATTAATTTCACTAATACTGCTGATAAACTATATGCACAACTTGTTGTAAATGTAGGAGCAGACATCACAACAAGAAGAAAAGATCTCAAAATACAACCTCAAATGATGTATTTTAGGAATGGACCAAGTAACAATATGATTTTTGGAATTGGTTGCGAGCATATTTTAGAATCAGGATCTGTCGTTACCAATATCAATAAATCAAAGGCATTTAGTTATGCTGCTTACTACCGTTGGAACGATGCTGTGGTAGCCACCGTTAATTACAAAGTCAAAAATTTCAAATTTGGTATAGCATTCGATGCAAATATATCTAGGTTAAATTCCGCTACAAGTGGTATTGGAGCAGTCGAGGTATACTTTAAGTCGATGCACATTTATCGTAAGAAGAAAACGAAAATATAATAATTAGTAATTTTGGATTCCTCCTGTATGGATAAACAAGATACGTTTATCCCTAATATTATCTTCTTTTATACTTTTTAAAAGTCCATACATCGCTTTTCCTGTATACACATTATCAAGAGTTATTCCCGTTTTCTGTTTAAAATCATCTATAAAAACATCTAATTCCTTCGGTATTTTTCCATATCCTCCGAAATGATAATCAGGCAACGGTTTTACTTGGTTTTTTTTCTCTTTCCAGGATTCGAAGAAAGGCGTACTTTCACAAAGTCTTTCCATTTCCAAGATCGATTGATATCCTTTTAAAACAGGAATTACCAACAAAGTTGATTTCTTTGGCGCACTTAACAAAACACCGAGACTAGTCGTTGAAGTCCCTTGAGCCAATGCAATAATATCATAATCGTTATCTGTTTCCGCTAATATTTCCATGCAGCCAAGTATACCATTTAGATTTGCCCCACCTTCTGGAATTGAAAGAAACGTTTCATGATGAAGCTCCACGATTTTATCCACCTTTTTCATTTCATCAAATTCAGGTCTTTTCATAAAAATCAATTCCATTCCTAATTCCTCGCATTTCCTAAGCACGTTATTTGACGAACTAGTGAGCTCATCCCCCCTAATATAACCGATTGATTTCAACTTATTTAATTGACAAGCAGCAGCACAAGCAATAACATGATTCGAATAAGCACCTCCATATGTGACAATTCCATGAAATGCCGACTCTTTACAAAGTGCTATATTATAGCTAAGTTTGCGCCATTTATTACCTGATACATAGGGATGAATTAAATCATCACGTTTTACGAACAATTTATTATTCTGTTCGTTTAGAAAATTTAAATGAATTTTTTGAACAACAGAATTTTGAATATTAATCTCTTCCATTTACTATAAATTATGACAAATGAATTCTCTTCTTTTTCGAATAAAGGAACCCCCTTGGAATCGGATGATTATTATACAAGTGAAGAAGGCTACATAGTATTCACAGAAAAATATCATTTAAAAAGAGCTTATTGTTGTAAGAGTAATTGCAAACATTGTCCTTATGGTTTTGATATAAAAACAGATCAAATTAAACCAAAAGATTAATCGATACCATTTTCAGGAAATCGACCCTTATATTGTTTTAAGATATTCTTTATATACAAGATGTCCGCATTTACATCCCCTGTCGGGTAATAAAGACTATGAAAGCCGCCAATTTTCTTTTCATAATCAACATAACAAATATAAATAGGAACATTTGCTCTTACTGCAATGTGATAAAATCCTTTTTTCCAATTAGGATTATAACTTCTTGTTCCCTCCGGTGAAAAAACCAAGTACATTGATTCATTCTCTTCAAAATAACGAAGCGCCGTTCTCGTTAAATTATTACTTTTTGATCTATCAACTGGAAGTCCACCCAACGCTTTTAACAATAATCCAAGCGGAAAGAAGAAAAGTTGTTTTTTTATAAGAAATTTCCCTTTCACGCCGTACGTCATAAAAGCCATTCTTCCTATAACAAAATCCCAATTAGAAGTATGCGGACCGACAACAATGACACATTTTTTTATTCCAATGGGAGCATTTTGATCAATGCGCCAACCAAAAACCCAAAAAATAAATCTAATAATTTTTTTCATATGCAAAGGTAACAATTGCAGATTAGTGTAATTTTACATTTCAATGAAAAAATTTAAAAATATTTTTAAATATTTACTCATCACAATAGTATGGACAACTATGCTATTTACAATCTATTGGATAAAAATACCAACTGCTAAATCAGACATTACATTACCGGAAAGTACAACTGCATTCATTCAAATCACACCTAAAGAAATAATAAAAGGATTATTATTTGATATTTATTTTAAAAATAAAGATATTGAAATAATAAATGCGCTCCATTCTTTCATATTCAGTAAAGAAGAAACTAATTCTGAGATTTTTTTAGCTTACGACCTGACTAAACCAATCTACCTCATCCAATGCTCTGTAGAAAATAATCCAACATGGTTGTTAAAAGGAACTCCTAAGGAGATACCTTTTACATCTAAATCCTCTAAATTCATTTATTCGAACAAAACTCATGAATTATATTCATTTTTAGGACAAGCGTTTTCCATAAATAATAGGGCTGAATTACAAAATATACTGTTTAAGGATAATATCCAATTAGAAAATTTGAATGCCACATTAGCAGTATATTCTATAGAAAACAGAAAAATTAAAGAAAGTTATACCATTGAATCGTTAAACAATATAGTAAAGCTTACTACGAACGGCACAATAATAAAAGAAAGAAAGGTTTTAATTCCTAAGCCAAAAAGCATGCATTTTACAAGTCAATTAAATACCGGTAGAATGACACCAAGTTACATTAAAGAGTATTCAATAATTACCAATAAGCTAAATGGATTTTCACTAAATTATTATGGCGCAGAGTCCAATAAAAAAACAGATTTTTTATCTCTAATTCCTAGGTTTGAATTACTATTAAATTTCAAAAATACAGTAACCATCGACTCATTAGTAAAATTAATTACCCCTCATATTCCAAAAGAAACAATTATCTCACCCGGGATAGTGCAATTATTTTACAAAAACTATTATTTAGAACAAGTGGATAGTTCTACTATCTACCTAAGTTCTAATATTTACAAAAAGAGTAAAATTAAAAAATCCAATCATTCATTTTTGCTTGAAGGAAGTCCACAATACATTACAAAAATTAGAGATTTAGGTATATGGGAAACTGTTTTAAGTTTTATTCCCACCTATAAATCGACCGACTTTTTTTTCAACTCCATTGAAAAAATCGTAAGTAATACGGAATCAAATCGTCCAGAAACGAATGTAATATTCAAAGAAAATAAAATTCCATCCATCGAATTACTTCGATTATTTTTAGCTTTAAATAATCCGGTCGAAAATTGAAAAATATTTCGGCAACTACGCTACACTTCTAACGTTTTATGCTTAATTTAGTAAAAGAATTTTTTTAATAAAAGTGAGAATATTCAAACGTTTACATTTTTTTATTTCCCTCCTTTTAGCTTTTGCTTATAGTACCAACTACTATTCTCAATCGGCAACTTTTAATACCATCCCATCTGCTATTAATGGATCCATCAATATTTGCGCTGGTTCAACGGTGCTTTTTAATTCAACGGTAGCTCCAAATTCACTAAATGCTACTGTAGTATACGCATGGAATTTCGGAAACGGCCAAAACTCCTCAATTCCCGGCCCAATTGGAATTACCTATGCAACTCCGGGAACGTATACGGTTACCTATAATATTTCAAGTGCTGGAACACCCTTAACCCAAACCTCTGTTACAGTGAATGTTGCAGCAGCACCAGCGGTAGTTCCAACGATTGGACCTGGAAATAATTGTGAACAATTAACGACAGTTAATGGGATTCCTGTGATTCAGACAGTTGGGACTAATTGCAATTGTGCGCAATATAATGGACCTGTTATCAACTTAAACAATGCAAATTCGTTGCCAGCGGGAAGTACTGCAACAATATATTGGGGAGCAAATGGTTTGGGGGGCACTATGACTACCTTTCCAATAGGTGGTTCCAATTTGAATTTAAATTTCCCAGGTCAACAGGCAGGAAATGGTTCAGCACAGACACACTATACTTCCCCATCTCCAGGTCCAGGTTCATATAATTTAATGTATTTAGTTACCTACCCCAACGGATGTACCTATTCAACTTATGTAATTATGAGTTTCGGTTCCGGCATCATTTATCCGGTTGTACCTTCAGGTGTCCAATGTGGAACAAATTTTAATTATTTCTTTACTAATCAAACCCCAGGAAATACCTATACTATCGATTGGGGAGATGGTTCGCCGACTACTACCTTCGTATACCCTAATCTACCTCTACTTCCAAATGGAATTCCTCATGTCTATGCTACAAGTCAATGCGTTAACAGCGTACCTGTTCCGTATACTATTCAATTAACTGCTACGAATGCTGGTTCTAGCTCTGTTAATTGTCAAACCACAACAGCAAGTGGTGGTAGCATTTACGTTGCTTCGCCTCCAAATGCTTCATTTAGCTCTGCACCTTCAAACACGATTTGCCAAAACCAATCTATTACTTTTACAAATACTTCGAATGGTGGGGTTTCAATTTTAAATAATCCTATCTCTTGTAATACCGCATATAATTATGGTTGGAACATTAATTTTTCACCAGCGGCAAGTGGTGCTGGCTATACCGTAACAAGCGGTTCAATGGGAGATCCATTTAACAATACGCCGGTGAACGGAAGTAACCAGCTAAGCGTACAATTTACACAGCCGGGCACCTATTTCCTTTCGCTTGACGCTGCCAATGCAGCTTGTACCGGAGATAATGAAACCCAAACAATTATTGTAAATCCAATACCCGTTGTACCGAACCAAACAGCAACTATTTGCAGCGGTAGTAGTTTCAGTATTGTACCGATAAATAATCCACCGAATACCATTGTTCCAGCGGGGACAATATACACTTGGTCGGTAGCAGCAAACGCCAATGTAACGGGAGAGGTTAGCGGTAGCAATGATACCATAATGGGCACGCTTATTAACATCACCAATGTAAATCAAACAGTGGTTTACACGGTAATTCCAACAGTTAACGGTTGTTCTGGCGCACCATTTACAGTAACCGTAACCGTTATCCCTGCTATTGTAATACCAAATTTTACACAAACCATTTGTAACGGAACGAGTTTTACCATTATCCCCACTAATGCGCCACCAACAACGATTATTCCAAATGGCACCACCTACACATGGACTGTT
>Ga0247832_1002402_pt1 | contig 28909 bp, 44 predicted proteins | sample LaCruzMarch2015__10_FD_192407 | JGI IMG/M metagenome (GOLD analysis project Ga0247832, IMG submission 192407) | Freshwater microbial communities from meromictic Lake La Cruz, Castile-La Mancha, Spain - LaCruzMarch2015_4m | ecosystem: Environmental > Aquatic > Freshwater > Lake | place: Spain... | reverse complement strand
TGAGGCCCAGCCAACCGCCGCACTCAGTCACAGTGGCCTGGTCGCATCGGCGACGCAGTGGCTGGCCTTGATAGGGACTGGGCTATAATCGGCTGTTGGAATCTGCCGCGTAGCGGCTTAGTTCAACGGAAGTTGGGCAGGCCGTTCTCCAGCCGGTAGAGGTAGCGGAACAGGGCCAGGTGGGTGGGCAGGTCCGTGGGCCGGCCCGGGTCCTGGACGAACTGCTCGGCGGCGTAGGCCAGGTGCTGCGGGGTCAGCTCTTCCCCCACCTGCTGGGGGATGGTTGACCAGAGGAGGGCCATGGCGTTGGCGCTCGGCCGCCTGACGAAGGGCACCAGCTCGGCGAGGGCGTCGAGGAGCTCGCCGTAGTGGATGGATGTGATCGTCACGGGAACCTCCCTGATCCACAAAAGTCTACTTGCTAAGCCAAGTCTAGATCTTGTAGCGAACGCTCCCGTTCAAGTCGAGCTTTGACGTTGTTGAAGGCCGTCAGCACATCGGCGGAGCTGGAGTTCTGGCCGTAGGTGGCCCGGTAGCGGCGCTCAAAGGACTTCAGGCCCGGGAACAGGGCGCCGTCGTTGAGGTCCGACTCCTGCAGCAGCAGCGGCGGCGGATGCTTCTGCCGCCAGTCGTGCCAGGTCTGGTAGCGAATGAGGTCCCAGTCCTTCATCGCCGCCGTAGCGATCTGGCCGCGCACCTCCTCGATGCCGCCGATGGGGCTGTCCAGGATCTGCAGCAGCTGGGCCTGCTGCGCCGCGAAGGCCAGGGCTGTTCGCGATCCGCTCTTGCCCGCCCAGTAGGCCCGCAGCTCCTCGGCCACGGGCTGCAGACGGGGGTCGGGTTGCCGGGGTTGGCACTGGTGGGGCTCAGCAGCCCAGGGATGGAGCAGCGCTGCAGCTGGGGGGCTGCTGGCTGTTTCGCCTTGGGGAACAGCCGTACCACCCGATCGATCCTCCTCCTCGTTTGGGTTGGCGGCTGGAGGCCCTGCCGGCGTGACGGAGGAGGTAGGAGGAGGAGGATTTATTTCTTGTTCTTGTTCTTTTTCTTGAATAGAAATAGTGTCGTGCTCACGTTGTGAGCGCTTCTGCTCATTTCGTGAGCACTTCTGCTCATTTCGTGAGCGCTTTTGCTCACGTTGTGAGCAGCCCATGCTCACGTCGTGAGCACTCTGCTCATGTTGTGAGCACCGCATGCTCACCGCGTGAGCACCCTGCTCAGGTTTTGAGCACCCGCTCTGAAGCTCCCCAGCCGTTGCCTCAATGGGCTCCTGCGGATCGTCCCCGGCAAAGACCAGAACCTGGCGTAGCTCCATGAACACCTTGTGGGCCGCGCCAACGGATAGCCCCGTGATCTGCGCCAGACGTCGCTCGCTGATCTCGGGAATCGGCCGGTCGTTACGGAAGTAGGTGACGAGCCGTAACCAGGCCCTGAGCCCTGCAGCACTGAGGTTCTCGGTGGCCCAGCAGGCCACCCGGTAATCCATCTTGATGAACGGTGCCCCGGCCAGAGGCGAGGGGCAACGGGGACACACAAACATCGCGGTGGCCTCAGGAGGTGGCCTGGGTCGAACCCTTGGCCTCACACGTCAGGCGCTGCCGGGCCGCCGCAATCTCCTGGCGCTCCTGCTCCATCAGCTGGCTCAGCAGCTCGCGCATGTAGGCCGAAACGCCGCGGCGGCCGGCGTGATGACGCAGCCAGGCCGCCTGCTCGGGTCGCAGCAGCACCATCACGTTGGTGCGTGATTCAGAGGCAAACGGGAGGCGGGAATCGATCATGACAAAACTGTTGGCTTGCACCACGCTAGTGGGAGCTAGAGTAGTGGCAACGACTGGGGATGCAGGCCGTGGTACGTGCCGCTACTAGCGGGTCGCAAGACCGGGTCGAGTGGCTCCAGCCGCTGCCGATCAGCCGCGACGACAGCACCTGGACCTACAGCCTCACCGATCGCTACCACTGGTTTCCGGTGTCCATCACAGGCGTGATCGCCAAGGTCTGCAAGAACGAGGACGCCCTCGCCTGGATCGAGGCCTGGCGGGATGTGTGGGAGCCCCGCGGCAACACCTGCCACGCCGCGTTGCAGCACTTCGCCCTCCACAACTGGCAGGCACCGCCGCAGCTGTGGCCGGCGGGGCTCGATGCCCGTGTTCCGGTGGATCCCTGGGGCGAGCCCTACGGTGCCTACGGCGACTGGATTGCCCCTGTGCTGGCTGAGCCCCTCTGGGGCCATGTGCAGGTGGTGGCCTCGGAGTTGATGCTCTACGACGCGGCGCGCAATGTCGCTGGCACGCTCGATCTGGTGCTGCGCTTCCCCGATGGCAGCTACGGGATCGCTGATCTCAAGAGCCTTTCCGAGAAGGGCAAGAAGTACGACACCCGGGCCCAGCTGGGGGCCGGCATCACGATGAGCGAGCAGCACTACCGGGTGCCCATCAGCCGCGGGCTGACCATCTGGGCCATGCCAGGTCAGTGCGAGGTCAAGACGCATACGGCCGCCGAGTGCCGTCGGCGCTGGGGGGAGGTGTTCAACAGCTATGTGCGCGACTGGCGGCCCTTCTAGGGCTGCTGTTACGGGTCACTAGTGATAAAATGACTAGCGAAAGCAAATAAGGCAGATCGCTCTTGAACGGTCCACTACTGCCAGCCTTCTCTCGCTCACGCCAGATCCGCAAGCAACCCCATGCCGTCCCCTTCCGCCATCGACGAGCTGCACGCGCTGCTCGACACCAGCGACAGCTCAGCCTCCTGTTCGCCTGCTCCGCTGGCTTCCTGCTTGGAGCCGGCGCCGCCACAGTCCTTCTCGCTGTCGCAAGAGGTCGCTGAGGCGCTGTATGTCGCCGCCGAAGCCAAGGCCGTCCTCGAGGCCGCCAAGCAGCGACTGGAGCAGGCCACCACGGCCCTCGACTCCCTGGTGGAGGCCGGCGTCCTGCCCGAGAAGGGCCTGCCGATCGTGAGCGGCTACACCCTCTACCGCCAGGAGGGCCGCCCCTTCTGGACCTATCCAGCGGCTATCAAGCTGCTGGAGGAGCAACTCAAGAAGCGCAAGCAGCTGGCCGAGCAGCTGGGTGAGGCCAGCCAGAAGCGCGGCAGTCCCTTCTGGACGATCAAGGAGGCGACCCCGCTCAAGCCAGGCTCGCCGTTGCTGCCGAAGCAGGAGCAGCCATGAGCCGCGATCCCGTCACCGAAACCGTCGCCGAGGCCGCCACCAAGGTTGTGGCCAGGCACCTGCGCGAACTGCCCAGCATCGCCCTGGAAGCCGTCGCCGATCTGGTCACGGCCGCTGGGCCCGAGGCCCTGATCAATGTCGTGTCCGACGAACTGGTCGCGCGCCACCCCAAGCACCTCCGCTCTTGATCCGATGGACCCCTGCCCATGGTTGACGGCGCCCCAGGCCGCCGCCGCCCTCGGTGTCTCGATCTCCACCCTCTACCGCTGGCGCACCCAGCAGTTACTGGTGCCCGGTGAGGACTGGTATCGCAAGTTCCCCAGCGCCAGAAGCCCGTTGCTCTACAACGTGGAGAAGGTGCAGCGCCGGATCGCGGCGCTTTCCGCTCGCAGCGCTCAGGAGCTGGAGTCCGTGTTGGGTTGAAGGGCGACGCGGCGGTGGTTTGCACGATCGACACCGGCGCCATTCGCCAGGCCGGCTCCACACGCAACGCATGTGTACGAATGGCCTACGCTTTACACATCAGCGGTGATGGCAGAGCCATGCGCACCAACATCGTCATCGACGACAACCTGATGCAGCAGGCCATGCAGGTCAGTGGGGCCCGCAGCAAGCGGGAGGCCGTGGAACTGGGCCTGCGCACCCTGGTGCGGCTGCAGCAGCAGGGTGAGATCCGGGCGTTTCGCGGGCAGCTCCACTGGGACGGTGACCTGGAGGCCCAACGGCTTGATGGGCCCGATATTCCGGCGTGATCGTCGTTGATTCCTCGGTCTGGATCGACTTTTTCAACGGGGTCAGCACGCCCGAGGTGGAGTGCCTCGATGGGTTGCTCGGGGAAACGCCGCTGGCGATCGGCGATCTGATCCTGGTGGAGGTGCTGCAGGGTTTCCGGCATGGGCGTGATGTGGCCAAGGCCCGGCAGCTGTTCCAGTCGCTGACCCTGCTGCCCATGCTGGAGGGAAACAACGCCTGGGTGGCGGCGCAGAACTACCGGCAGTTGCGCAGCAAGGGGATCACGGTGCGCAAGACGATCGACGGGATCATCGCCACCGCCTGCATTGAGGCCAACCTGCCGTTGCTGTTCAGTGACCGCGACTTCCTTCCCTACGTGGAGCATCTGGGACTGCAACCGGTGCTGGGCTGAGCGCATGCTCAGAGCAGAGTCGTTCCAGGAGGGAATGTTCGCTCCGGACCGCTGCCGTGGCCCATGTCACAGCCTCTCGTAGCAAAATCTGACCCGCTCCACCTAAAGATCAGGGATGGGGTCGGCAGCGCGTGCAGGGCATACCCTGCAAGGCAGCAGCGCTCACTCCTCCTCGTCGCTGCCGCCGGCCGGCACCAGGCGGATCTGCTTGCGCCCGAGCTTGATCTCGAACTCATCGCCGGGCCTGAGATCCAGCATGGCGGTGTAGGCCTTGCCCACCAGCAGGTTGCCGTTGCCCTGCACCGTGGCGACGTAGCTCAGGCTGCGGCCAGCCCTGCCTTTGCCATTGCCACCTCCCTCGCCGAGGCTCACGCCCTTGGCCTCCAGCAGGGCCTCGTAGAAGGCGGTGAAGTTCAGCCGTTCGCTGCCATCTTTCTTGGTGCTGACGTAGCCAGCGGCCCGCACCAGATCGGACTTAGAGGCATCGCCTTGCTCCTTGACTTTGGCGAGCAGTTCAGATCCAGTGAGGGCCATGTTGGTGCAGCATCGATTAGCTGGACCATAACGACCCTGCAGATGGTGGCCAGTGCAACAAGGTGCGGGTGTCCGTCCCTTCATCCGAGGCTTTCGCAGATTTTCCTCTCACCGTTGCGGTCCAGATCTCTACGCCCAGCACCATCTGTGGCAGCACATCACTGCACTGGGAGCCCCCAAGCCAGAGCCAGGGCGAACTCCGGCTCCGGAGGTAGGCCCACCGACACCGGCTCAGCCAGACTGGCTGAACCATCCGACTGAACGGGCTCCTGGCTTGCCGAGCGCTGAAAAGGTGGAGCAACAACAGTTCGGGCCGTTTCTCGTCCATGCGGCTCGCAGACGTGTTCCGCGGGCTTGGCTCATTTCAGCTGCTCCTGATCACCTGCTGTCTTTGCGGCCAGGGCGACGGGAGTCATCGACATGAGCGGTGGCCGACTGCCGCTGGGCACCAGACGGCTAAGGCGGCTTGTGGTGCTCCAACGCCGTCAACGTCGCCGGGGGCGCCGCATGCAGCCTCGCTTCCATCTGAGCCAGATCGGCGTGACCTCCCTCGGTGGCCTCACGGCCGTATGTCTGATGGCCATGCTCACGGTCTGGAGCGGCCAGGTGCTGATCGTGGCACCACTGGGAGCCTCCTGTGTGCTGCTCTTCGGCTACCCGCGCAGCCCACTGGCGCAGCCGCGCGACATGGTGCTTGGAAATGCCATGGGAGGGGGCATCGGAGTCGCTCTGGTGAGCTTGCTCGGCCAGGGCCCCTTGGTGCTGGCGCTGGCCGTGGCGCTCACGGTCCTGCTGGGCCCGCAGCTGCGCTGTCTGCACCCCCCCGCCGGAGGCATGGCGTTTCTGGCGGCTTTTCTCGGAATGTCCTGGCATTTTCTGCTGTTCCCGGTGCTCAGCGGTTCGCTGCTCCCGGTGCTCCTGGCCTGGGCCTTTAGCCGCTGGGTGCCTGGTGCGATGCACTACCCCCTGCACTGGCTGTAAGGACTTGACCTGGATCCGCGTGGGTTGCGGCTGTCGCCCAAACCCATGGCAGCCCATGGATGGGGAGTGCCTTGGCATGGACCGCGCGGGCATCAAGGTTCCCCATCACATCTGCGGGACAGCGCTGGATTCGGCTCAGGACGAACCTGCTCCCTGCCGACTCTCCACGGGTGGGGGGAAGGCCGCGGGGCACTACTGGGGATGGCGGACCAGCCAGCCCAGCATCAGCAGGGCGGCGGCGGTGATCCAGCTGCCGCCCACCCGCAGGCCGAGGGCCCGCCAGCGGGGGTGGGGCGGCGCTAACGACTGGCACAGAAGGGTGCTCACCACTGCCATGGCCACGGTCTCCCCCAGCAGAGCCGCCAGCGCTCCTGGATGGCCGGCCAGTGCCGAGCCTGCCACCAAAGCGAACAGCAAGGCAAGAGCGGCAGCCAGAGGCAACAGCAACACAGGCCGCAGCCGCACATCCAGGGCCACAAGCAACCCCACCATGCCCAGCAAGGCGGTGCAGGGAAGGGCCAGCAGCAGTTCCGACGGCAGGGTCAGACCGATCAGGGCCCCCAGCGACCAGGCCACGGGCAGCAGAACGGGCAGGCGATCACAGCAGGTTTTCCCGGCCTGCAGCGCCAGCAGCACGAGGCCGATCACCAGCAGCAGCTCGGTGGGCTCGAGGAACAGGCGGGCCATGCCATCGGCCCACGGCCCGAACCCGGTGGCGTAGAGGTGGGCGAAGGGTGCGATCACCGCAGGGCCTGCTCGAGGAACAAGAGCCCGATCAGCGCCACGACCCCAACGGCTCCCTGTACAAAGCGCCGGCCACCGGGCCAGCGGCGCGTCTCGCCCAGCAGGATCCCCAGCAGGTGCAGCAGGCCGGTGGCGATCACAAAAGCCAGGCTGTAGAGGAGGGCATTGCTGCCGGCGGGCAGTTCAGCGCCATGGGCATGGCCGTGAAATACCGCAAAGGCGGCAACGATCAGCGCCGCCAACCAGAGCGGCGGCTTCAGCTCGAACAGCACCATCAGGCCCATCACCAGGCCCGAGGCGGCGATGCCGATCTCCACCCCCGGAATCGGAATGCCCAGAAGGCCGAGCAGCCCTCCGAAAGCCATCACCATCGGAAACGCCACCGGCAGCACCCACAGGGCTGGTGGGTCGAGCACCGCCCCCCAGAGGCCCACGGCCACCATCGCCACCACGTGATCGAGGCCCGAGATGGGGTGAAGCAAGCCGGCCACGAACCCACCACCGGGGTGCGGATCGGCATGGGCCCAGGCAGCCATCGGCGCCAGGGCCAGGGCGACACAGGCCAGCAAGGTCCATGGCCAGTTGGTTCGAGCCATCAATCTCAGGCAGCTGCATTCCATCCAGGATCTGTCACCCGGGCCCCAGGCGTGCCCCTAATGGGGGTGTTCGGAGCAGGGCATCCACTGGCGCCCAGAGGAGCTGCCAGGAACAAGGCCGATGGCGAGCAACTTCGCGAGGGACGAAACCGAGGCCGGGAGCGACGGCCTGGCTGTGGTGCCCAAACCATGACCGTTGTCTCCAGTGCTCGCGAGTTGGTGGAGACATGGGTGATTATTTCGAGCAAGCCGCCGGCCCGGCGGTGCTCAGGAGACTCTGTTCCATGCTTCCTCTGCGTTCCACGCTCATCGTTCTCGGTCTGGCGGCTCCGCAGGCATCCCACGCCGCGAACCTCGACATGGCGGGGGTGAACCGATACGCCAGCCAGGAGCAGGTCACCAGCATCACCCAGTTCTCGGACGTCAGGCCGGGCGACTGGGCTTTTCAGGCTTTGGCCAACCTGATCGAGCGCTACGGCTGCGTCGCCGGCTATCCCAACGGCACCTTCAAGGGTGGCCAGGCGATGACCCGCTACGAGGCCGCCGCCCTGCTGAACGCCTGCCTCGACCGGATCACCGAGGTGACCGACGAGCTGAAGCGCCTGATGGCCGAGTTCGAGAAGGAACTCGCCGTGGTGCGCGGCCGCGTCGATGGCCTCGAAGCCAAGGTGGGTGAGCTGGAGGCCACCCGGTTCTCCACCACCACCAAGCTGAGCGGCCAGGCCACGTTTGTGGTGGGCGCCAATACCTTCTCAGGATCGGCGATCAACACGGGGGCCAACACGGTCAATCGGGCACCGAATGAATTCACGGGCCGTCCACGGACGCCAGTACCCCTGCCCAATGCCACCACGTTCAACTACGACGTGCAGCTGACCTTCGACACCAGCTTCAACGGCAAGGATCTGCTGCGCGCCAATCTGCGGGCCGGCAACTTCGGCCAAAGCGTTTTTGGTGGTGAACCGCATGCCCTCGGCCTGGCTGAGCTTGAAGTGGCGTTCGAAGAGGATTGCGGGACCGGAACCGACTGCGGCGACGTCGTCTCCATCGACAAGCTCTTCTACCAATGGCCCCTCGGTGGTGGGTTCACGGCCACCCTGGGTGCCCGCGTGGGGCAGGAAGACATGCTGGCGCTGTGGCCCAGCGTGTATCCGTCGGACACCATCCTCAATGTGATGACGGTGAATGGTGCGCCGGCGGCCTACAGCAAGAATCTCGGCGCTGGTGCAGGGTTGTGGTGGCAGAGCAACGGCTTCAGCCTCAGTGCCAACTACGTGGCCGCCAATGGCGACAGCGGCAATCCCAGTGTTTCGGTGGAGGACGGTGGCGGTGGTCTTGGCAACAGGAATTCCGGCGCCACCGGCAGTGTCCAGCTGGGCTATCAGCAGGAGCAGTGGGGTCTGGCTGCGATCTGGACCTACGTGCAACCAGAGACCCAGTTCGTGCCTGGTACCACCCCGTTCACGCACAGCGCGATCGATCACAACATCAATGCCTCAACCAGTGCATGGGGCCTGAGCGCCTTCTGGCAACCGCTCCGCAGCGGATGGCTGCCTTCCCTGAGCCTCGGATGGGGAATCAACAGCACCACCTACAGCACGCCCCAACCCCGCGGCAGCCTCAGCACCAGCCAGTCCTGGATGGTGGGTCTGCAGTGGACCGATGTGTTCGCCAAGGGCAATGACTTCGGCTTTGCTGTGGCCCAACCCGTCTTTGCTACAGCGCTCAGCGGCGGCGTAACCCCGAACGACGGCAACTATGTGTGGGAGTGGTGGTACAAGTTCCAGGTGACTGACAACATCTCGATCACACCGGCTCTGATCTATCTCAGCCGCCCCCTTGGCCAGGCAACACCTTCGGGCGAGAGCTTCAGCCAGTTCGGCGGACTGGTGAAGACGAGCTTCCGCTTCTGATCGGAAGCTCGTTTGTTCAGAGTGTCATCCACAGCTCCCGAAACGCTCCTACTGGGGAGCGCGCTGAGGAGCTGTGGATCCATTCTCAGAAGATGGCGCCGCCGGACTGTGTTGATGCTGGTGCTGGCCAGGCCGGGCTGGTTTGCGATAGCTGCCTGACCCGCCGCCGCCACAGGCCAGGGCGTCGGGCGTGGATGCTAGGAGGGCAAAGATCAGGGCCAGGCTGAGGTTGCGAATCGATTTCATTGTTCAGTGTTGATGTGTGGAATGTTGCGTTGGATGCTCAGAGCACGGCATCCAGAGGTCACCCATGGCGTGCACGCCCTCGCAGCCCAGCTCACGCGCTTTCTGAAGGGCCACCTGCCGGCTCGGGTAGGCCAGCAGCTGTTGCTGCGCCGCCCCGCTGCTGTGGTGTTGATGGCCACTGCCTGGGGTCAGCGACCAGATCCCCATGGCACTGACACCGGCCACCACCACCCCCATCCCCACCACGCAGGTATTGAGCACACCCATGCCCACCACCCCGATGCTGATCACCCCCATCGGCACGACGCCGATGCTCACCACCCCCATCGGCACGATGCCGATCGAGATGATGCCCAGGGGCGCCACCCCGAATGCGATCCGCTTGGGCTTGTCGCCGCACTGGGCCATGGGAGTGCCTGGCCTCAGTGGGAGTGCGAGGAGCCCTGGGCGCCACCATGCTTGGCGCAGGGCATCCACTGATCTCCCATCTTGTGGGCGCCGGTGCAGTTGAAATGCAGCTTGGCGGCCTTCTCCGCTTCTGCCTGAGTGGCGTACATCGCCGGGACGCCGCCAGAACCGGCGGCTGGAGCGCCCAGACCGGCGGCGGAGAACAGGAGGTTGGCTCCGATCGCGGCTGCCGCCCGAGCTGGCCACGGACTTGAAAGGATCGACACGGGACGGGTGCGAGCGCAGGCTGGCCTGCTGAGCTCCCACCCTAGCGAATGTCTCTAGTAACGCACGACTGCTGGAGACTCTTCATCAGCTTTCCTCGCTTTCTGGCGCCTCCTAGGCTGGTGAAGCTTCTACCCAGTGGAGGGTTCTTGCCTTGGCCCGCCAGGGATCCCTATCAGCAAACCCTGCTCCCAGCCTGCGCATCGGCGAGGTAGCCAGGCGCACCGGCCTGCCGGTGAAGACGATCCGTTATTACTGCGATGAGGGCCTGCTCCAGTCCAAGGATCGCTCCGCAGGTGGATACCGATTGTTTGATGAGGAGAATCTCGCTGAGCTGGCGATCATTCGAGCCCTGCGGGCGATGGACGTCTCGATTCCCGAGTTGGCGAGGATCCTGGAAGTGCGGCGAGCTGGTGTCTGCAACTGCGCTGTTCTGAAAGACAGCATTGCGGCCAAGATGGAATCGATCAACCTGCGGATCGGTGAGCTCGCCGCCATGAAAGACGAGCTGGCACGTCTGCTCAGCAGCTGGCAGGACTGCGGAGGGTCCAAGCTGCAACGTTGAGCCGTGGGCTTGCGTTGTCGCGATTTCGCTGAATCGTGAGGACCCCATGGCCAACAGGAAGGCGCCCCGTGGGGGGCGCACTACTGCTGCGCAGAAGCCGCAGCAACTCCTGGGCGCGTGCAAAGGAGCCGATCCCACGGCAGCGAAACCTCCGGCACCAGGATTCGATTCGGCAGTGCTGGCTGATCGCCCTGCTGTTCTGCCACCTCGAAAGTCCCAGGGGCGGGTGATCCCACCCGGCACCCTCCACACCCCGTAGCGGCTGCGGGAAGCCCGGAATTCGGCCTCCACATACTCCCTGGCGTCGCACTGGCCCAGGTACTTCCGATAAGCAAACGCCATGCCGTCCTCCACCAGCGCCAGGTTCAGATTCACCTCCCCAATCACCTCCGCCACCGTGCGCCCGAAGCGATCCACCGTCTGGGGCCTGAGGGTCACGCTGGAGCCCAGCCGCAAGCGGGTCTGCAGATAGCGGCGGGCGTTGGCACCATCAGGAGCCTGCGCCATCTCCGGTGCATCGATGCAGGCCAGCCGGATCGTGAGCCGCTGCTGTCCCTGCAGCACACGGATGGTGTCGCCATCACCGATCGAGAGCACCGTGGCGCGAGCCTGCTGTTCAGCTTTCGCCAGGCCAACGGAGAAGCCGCTGCACCACCCGGCGATGAGGGCAGCGGCACCGATCAGTGGCCACCTGATCACTCGCTGAGCACAGGCTCAATCTGTGCCAGAAGCGCAGGCAGTTGCTCGCTCAGGGTGATCCACACCTCCTCGAGGTCCACGCGGTCATAGGCATGGATCAGCACATCCCGCATCCCTGCCATCTCCCGCCAGGGAATCAGCGGATGTTGCTGGCGGCAACTGTCGCTCAGCCGCTTGGTGGCTTCTCCAATGATCTCGAGATTGCGCACCACGGCGTCCTGGAGAACGTCGCTGGCCAGGAACGTTTCGCGATCGGGGATGGGAAAGCCTTGAACCCGACGGATCGCGGTCAGGATGTCAGCCAGGGCATCACGGTCCCTTGGTGACATCACAGGGGAATCGCATCCCGCTCAGCAGAGGCCAGAGCGGTTGGTTTGAGATTGCGGCGGCGAATCAGATCCACGCGGCAATGCAACGTGTCCTCCAAGGCCAGCTTCAGGGCGATGCGCTCCAGCAGGCCGGTGCGGGGGGGAAGGTCCACCAGGAGGTCGAGATCACTGTCGGGTCCGGCCTGATCACGGGCCACAGAGCCGAACGCCGCCAGATTGGTGGCGCCGTGCGCGGTGGCGATCTCCCGGATCCTTGGAGCCTGAGCCAGCAGGTCGTCGAGGCGCATGGATGCCCAGAAGCCAGGGTCATTCTAAGAGAAGTGGCTCAGCTGGCCTTGCCGCCTCGGTTTATGGTCACCGCTGGCCTCATCCCCAATGAGAAGGGCGCCCCGTATCGAGCGCCCTTGGGCCGGTTGCAGGGTCTGGGCTCGCGCTGCCCTGGTCGTGGCCTCTGATTCATTAATAGATCCAGCAGTCCGGCTTGTCAGTACGGCAAGCCGTTCCTCCCCGGCGCCGGCGGCACCAGACTGGGTTCATCGGTACGGAGCAAGGAGAGGCCATGAACGCGACCCTGGAGAAACCCGCCACGATGCAGTGCGCCTGCCCGGGCTGCCACTGCACGGTGCAAGCGGACAGCCCGTTCCGCAACGGCGCCCTGCTGTTCTGCAGCGAGGTCTGTGCCAAGGGGCACCCCAACGGTGAGCCCTGCCACGCCGGCTGTGGCTGTGAATGCCATGGCTGAGACTTGAGGGCAGGTTGTGCCTGGCTGGCTGGACCCAGAGCGGCGGCAGAGTCTGCGGCCCTGAAGGTGTTCCCGGATTCATGCCTTGATGGCAGCCCGGGAGATCCGTTGCGCCGCCTCCCTGCCCCCAAACAGGTTGCGGGCAGCCGGACCCAGCTGCAGCGCGCTCAGGCTTCCCATCAAGTGAATGTTGGTTCCAGGCAATCGCAGGTCGCTGGTCAGCACAGGAAGGTCGTCAATCAGCTCGATCGGCTGTTGATCCAGCAGCTGGCGCAATAGCGGGTGGTGGCTGATGCCTTGGTGTTGACCTGTGGCCAGCCAGATGCGATGGGCTGGTTGCCGGCTGCCGTCAAGGCAGAGAATCTGCCACTGGCCTGCATGCCAGGACGCCGCTTGCACCTGGCAGTGCTCGTGGAGCTGAAGGTGGCCTTGACGGCGAGCCTGTTGAAGCTGGACAGCCAACTGGGGCGTGATGGAGCCGCCATCACGCGCTGCCAGCACCTGCTGGCGTCGCTGATGCCAGCAGGGCTCAGCCTGAAAGCTCTTGAGATGTTTCGGGCCCATCCAGCCAGGGTCTGCGTCAAAAGGTTTGCTGCTCAGAGCCCGCCTGCACAACAAGCTGACCTGAGCGCCTCGCTTGAGAGCCCCCATGGCCAGATGGGCGCTGGTGAGACCACCACCCACGATCAGGATGTGCTGCCCTCGCAGCCCCACGCAGGTGTCGAGATCGATCGTCTGGCTGTGTTGCAGGGCCTCGGCCGGATAACCAGCCGTGATGGCGTGCACCCAGCCCGGCAGCACAGGTACGCCCACGCCCGTGGCAATCACCAGTCGGCGGGGCCTCACGACAGAACCGTCGCTCAGTCTCACTTCCATGGATGCAGGCTTTGCTTGATCCAGGTAGATCTGCTGCACCGAAGCCGCCTGCACCTGTTTGACCAGCTGGAATTCCTCCACCACGCTCTGGCAGAACGCGCTGAACAGGCTTGTGTGCGGCAGACCGTGGGGGCCCTCCAGTTCGCGGCTGCGTCGCCGCTCCTGGGCAAAGCGCCGCAGCGCATGGGGGTTGGGGTGCGGATGGTGGGGCGAAGGGGAGCGCAGCCAGGGAATCTCGCAGCGCTGCATCTGCTGCTCCCAACGTGAGAGCCAGGTGCCACTGGGGTCCACAACCCGTAGCCGCCGGCGCCAGTGAGGCCGTTTCTGCAGCAGCTGGCAACAGAGGCTGAGAGCCTGAGGACCAGCCCCTGCGATCACCAGCTCATCCAAAACTGGCGGCCTCTGAGTGTTGGCAGCGGGCACAGATCCCGTGGATTTCGAAGGTGTGAAATAACGGCCTGAACCCCTGCAGCAGAACCGTCGTCAGCCCCAAGCCACGGGCTCCAAGTGGGCAGATCGACAGCCGTTCACTGCAGCCGCAAAGAACGCAGGTGAGGTGGTGATCATCACGCTCCAGCGGGGCATAGACACCCTCTCCGTTGGCCAGCTTGCGGCAGCGCACCAAGCCATGGCGTTGCAACTGTTTGAGGCCGCGGTACACGGTCGCTAGGCCGTAGGGGGGGCCTGCCTGGAGCAGTAGTGCATGCAGGTCCTGGCCACTCAGCTCCCGATCCGCTTGGCGCAGCAGATGCAACAGCCTCTGCTGCCGAGGGCTCAAGGGCGGCGCGGCGGTCTCCAGCCGGATTGGGATCGTGCTCGAGGCGCAAGCTGCCATGGGGGGCCGGCGGGTGGAAAGCTACCGCTGCTAGAACGACAACCATTCTCACCCCACTTGGGGCCTTCTGGCCTCTCCCCCTTGCCATGGCGTTCACCAGTGCCATTCCAGCCGCTGATCGCCTGCCGGTGACGGTGCTCACCGGCTATCTGGGTGCCGGCAAAACCACCCTGCTCAACAGGATCCTCACCCACGAACATGGCTTGAAGGTGGCCGTGATCGTCAATGAGTTTGGCGAAGTGGGCATCGACAACCAGCTGGTGGTGGATGCCGACGAGGAGATCTTCGAGATGAACAACGGCTGCATCTGCTGCACGGTTCGTGGTGATCTGATCCGCATCATCGGGAACCTGATGAAGCGCCGGGATCGCTTTGATCATCTCGTGATCGAAACCACCGGTCTCGCTGACCCAGCACCCGTGATTCAGACGTTCTTTGTCGATGATGACCTGCGCGATGAGCTGAAGCTCGATGCGGTGGTCACCCTGGTGGATCTCAAGCATGTGCTCCTGCACTGGGAGGCCGAGGAAGTACAGGAGCAGCTGGCCTTCGCCGATGTGCTGCTGCTCAACAAGGCCGACCTGGTGGACGAGAGCGAGCGGCTGGCCATCGAGCGGCGAATCCGGGCCATCAACCCCATGGCGCGGCTGCTCACCACCCACAATGCCGATGCTCCGATGGATCAGATCCTCGGAGTGGATGCGTTCGAGCTGGAGCGTGCCCTCAGCCTCGATCCGGGTTTCCTGCTTGAGGAGCACGCCCACGAGCACGACGATGCCGTGGGCTCCCTGGCGTTGGTGGAGGAGCGGCCCATGGATCTCGACAGGCTGGGGCGCTGGCTCTCGGATCTGGTGGCCAAGCGGGGGCCTGATCTGTTTCGGATGAAGGGAATCATCCAGCTCAAAGGAGAGGACAATCGCTACGTGTTCCAGTCGGTGCACATGCTGCTGGACGGTGATTTCGATCGCCCCTGGAAACCCGCAGAGCGGCGCTGCACCCAGTTTGTGATCATCGGCCGGGATCTCGATCCAGAAGGACTACGGGACGGCTTCAGCGCCTGTGTGGCCTGATGGGTCCCGCACGATGACAGCGACGGCTCCTCTGGTGAGCGAACGGCTTTGCGGGCAACTGCAGCAGGGGATCACGACCCTGAGCTGGTCGGCGGATGGCGAGTTTCTGGCGATCGCCAGTGCTGGCGGTGAACTTCTGCTGCTTGATTTCCGGGCCGGTTGTGAGGAGCTGCTGCGCAGTGATCGCGACAGCAGCCTCAATGCCATTGGCTTCAGCGCTGATGGACAGTTTCTGATGGCGGTGGGCCAGGCCAGTGAGCTGCTGCTCTGGGAGCTGGGCGAAACCGGTGTCCGGCCCATGGCCCTTGATCCGATTCCATTGGATGCCGGTTGGCTTGATGCGGCGGCCTGGCAGCCCCGGGGCTTGCTGTTGGCGGTGGCAGCGGGCCGCCAGGTGCGTCTCTGGGATGGGGCTGTCCGCGCGTGGCGCCCTGAGTGCCTGGACATGCCGGGCACGGTTCATGCCCTCGCTTGGAGTTGCGACGGCAGGCGGCTGGCGGCCAGCTGCCATGGTGAACTGGCCCTCTGGCAGCCCGAGGCTGCCCCTGCAGCGATGCCCCTGAGGGCTCCCACCGGCTCAGCTGGTCTGGTGCTGAGCTTCTCGCCGATTGGTGACCTGCTGGCCTGTGGCCAGATGGATCGATCCCTGCTGCTCTGGCCCGAGGCGGGTCAGGGGCGGCCGTGGCAGTTCAGTGGCTTTCCTGCCAAGGTGCGAGCCCTGGCCTGGAGCGATCAGCCTGGTCGACTGGCACCCGGCTTGGCGGTGGCCTCAGGCGACACCGTGGTGCTGTGGCAACAGCGCAATCAGAGCCAGCAGGGCTGGCAGCCCGAGCCCCTCCTCTGGCATCAGCAGCGCGTTCATGCTCTTGCCTTTGCGCCCGATAGCAACCTGCTGGCCAGCGCCTCCGCCGACGGCACCGTGGGCCTCTGGGATAGCCGTGGCCGGCTGCGGCAACCGCTGGAAGGGGAGGGGCAAGGTTTCCAGGCGCTGGCCTGGCGGCCTGATGGTCGTCATCTGGCGGCCGGTGGCGATCAAGGCCGCTGGTGGCTGTGGCCGGTGGAGGTGCCAAGCCGGGAACGTCAGCGGCGTTCCGGTGGGGCCGGGTTTGGTTGAACAGCCGCTTCAACGCCCATGAACGCCTTGAACTGCACCAAGCGCCGTTGCGGATCAGAGGCGGTCATGGCTGGCTTGTCTCTTTCTGCATAGGGGGTGGAACGGGGTCGTAGCCACCCGGGTGAAGTGGATGACAGCGACCTAGCCGGCAGAGCGACAGCCAGCTGCCTCGGATCAATCCGTGGATCTGAATCGCCTCCATGGCGTATTGGGAGCAGCTGGGAGTGAAGCGACAGTTGGGCCCCAGCAATGGGCTGATCAGGATCTGGTAGCCGCGGATCAGCAGCAGCAGGAGACGCGTCACGGTTTCAGCCACGGTGATGGGAGGGTCGAGCAGGGCTTGGCGGAGCGATGGGACGGCAGGCCCTGACGTCTGCGACCGTCACCCCCGCCTCGATCAGCTGATGCCGCAACCGGTCGGCCAACTGAAAGTCGCCGTCCTGACGCGCCTGGAGGCGGCGCTTCTGGAGCTCGGCGATGGACGCCTCGTTCAGCTGCGGCTGCGACCGTTCGGCCGGCCGGGACGGGGCCTGCAACGCGGCCAGGGCCTGAAGGGGGTCCTGTTGGAGCAAGCCGAGCAAACGGCCTGAGGCGAGCAGGCTGGCCCTGATCGAGTCCCTCGCAGCAGCGGAGCTGGCGGAACGGGCCTCGCCGCCTGCGGCTTCTCCTGGCGTGACGGGCTCAAAAAGACGAAACAGCCTCCGCTACAATGAGAACGATTCTCATTGTAGTAGCTTCTGCCGTGAGGGTCGCCGCCCTGCTTTCCCTGATGGGCCATCCACTCGTGTTGCCTGAATCCTGATGAGCTTTTTGTTCGCCTGCCTGCAACGCACGGGTCTATTGGCACTGGCTCTCGTCCTGGTGGGCTGCGGAGCCCCGCGGCAGACCAACGACTCCAGCTCCGGTGGCAAGGGCTTCAAGGTGATGACCACCTTCCTGCCAATCACCCTGTTCACCAGGGCGGTGGCCGGGGACTGCGCAGACGTCACAGCCTTGATTCCGCCCAACACCGGCCCCCACGACTTCCAGTCCAAGCCGGGCGATCTGGCCGGCCTGAGGGAAGCCCGGGTGCTGGTGAAGAACGGGCTGGGGATGGAGGCCTTCCTCGACAAGCTTGTGAGCTCGTCCGGCAACAGCCAGCTGGTGGTGATCGACTCCAGCCGCGGTATCGCCACGATCGACTCCCCAGAGGAGCCAGGTCACGCTGAGCCTGAGCACGGCCAGGAGCAGGGCCACGGCCACGCCCACGGCGAGGTGAATCCCCACATCTGGCTGGATCCGCTACGTGCGGTGCAGCAGGTGGAGAACATCCGCGACGGTCTGGTGAAGGCCGATCCCAGCTGCGCCGAGGGCTATCGCCGCAATGCGGAGGCCTACACCACCCAGCTCAGGGCGCTCAACACCGAGATCGCCGACCAGCTCAGGCCCTTCCGGGGCAAGACCTTCGTGGCCTTCCACGACTTCGCTCCCTACTTCGCTGAGCGCTTCGGCCTCAAGGCGGAGTTCTTGGTGGACGTGCCCGAGATCAATCCCTCCCCCGCCGACCTGCAGCGGGTGAGCGAGATCGTGGAGCGCACCCAGCTGCGGGCGCTGCTCACTGAACCCCAGGAGGGGAACCGCTCCTTCAATGCCTTGGCCAAGGATCTGGGCGTGACGATCAGCGTGTTCGACCCGATGGAGACCGCCAGCGAGCAGGCCTCCCGCGATCCGGGCACCTACCTCAGCGTGATGCGCCGCAATGTGGCGGACCTTCGCCAGGCCTTCGGCGAATGAGCAGCTCCACGGCCACTCCGGTGCTGGCGGTGCAGGGATTGACCGTGCAGCGCGATGGGCTGCTGGCCGTGGATGCGGTGAGCTTTCAGCTGGCAAGGGAAACAGACACGGCCCTGGTGGGGCCCAATGGAGCGGGGAAGAGCACCCTGGTGGCAGCACTTCTCGGTTTGCTGCCGCGGCAAGCGGGCACGGTGCTCCTCATGGGCCACGCCCTCGGTCCTGCAGGTCAGCTGCCCCGTTCGGTTCGCACCCAGATCGCCTACCTGCCCCAGACCCTGTCCCTGCAGGGCCGTTTCCCCCTCAGCGTGGCGGAATTCGTTGGCTTCGGGTTCGATCCACCAGGCCTGCGCCTGCCCTGGGCCGGCGGCCAACGCCGCCATGGGGCGGTGCAGCGCGCCCTGGAGCGCACCGGTTGCCGAGATCTGGGCGAACGGCTGCTGAGCGAGCTCTCCGGCGGACAGCTCAAGCGGGTGCTGCTGGCGTTCTGCGTGGTGCGGCCCCGGCAGTTGCTGGTGCTCGATGAGGCCCAGGCGGGCCTCGATGCCCCATCCAGCGAGCAGTTTCACCAGCTGTTGCTGGAGCTCCGCCGCCAGGAGGGCTGGACCGTGCTGCAGGTGTCGCACGATCTGGAGATGGTGCGGCGCACGTGTGATCAGGTGCTCTGCCTGAATCGCCGCCTGCGCTGCAGTGGGGCACCCGATCACGCCCTCAGCCCGGCGCGTCTGGCGGAGCTGTATGGGCCCAATGTGGTGCCCTACCGGCACGAGCACAACAGTGGTGTGCGTCGTGGTTGACGGCGCTGCTCTGGCCAGGCTTCTGGCCCAACCGTTCATGCAGCGTGCCTTGATCGGCGGGCTGCTGACCGGCAGTCTTGGGGGGCTGTTGGGCAGCTTTGCGGTGCTGCGTCAGCTCTCCTTTTTCAGTGATGCCCTTGGGCACTCCGCCCTGTTGGGCATCACCCTGGGCCTGCTGCTGGGGATCAACCCCACCCTGGTGCTGATCCCGTTTGCGGTGATCTTTGCGTTGCTGATCAACCAGCTGGTGCAACGCAGCCGCCTACCGGCCGATGCCCTGCTCAACATCGTGTATTCCACCTCCCTGGCGTTTGCTGTGGTGGCTCTCAGCTTGGTGGAGACCTACCGGGGTGGCATCCAGCAGCTGCTGTTCGGCGACATCCTCGGCATTGCTTGGCCGGACCTGGTGGTGATCGCGGTGCTGCTCCTGGGTGCGCTGGTTTATCTGGCCCTGAGCCTGCGGGCCCAAGTGCTGCTCACGCTCAACGACGACCTGGCCGGGGCCTTTGGCGTCCGTGCCAACTGGCATCGCCTGGCCTTCATCATCTTGCTGGCGGTGGTGGTGGCCGTCTCGATCAAGGCGGTGGGGGTGCTCCTGATCAGCGCCTTTGTGGTGATTCCGGCCTGTGCCGGCCGGCTGCTGAGCCGCCGCTTCCCTGTTTACATGCTGATTTCAGGCACCCTGGGCGGGGGATGTGCCCTGCTGGGACTGCTGGTCTCGGGGCTCACCAACCTGCCCTCGGGGCCCTGCGTGGTGATCGTGCAGTTCGCCGGCTTCGTGCTGGCCCTGCTGGTCAGCCAGGTGCGTTACTGGTCTGCAGCATCTGCTGTGCCAGCAGGGACCCGAACTCCTGGTGCAGCCCAAGCCGCCCGGGAATGATCGTGACGTGATCGGCGCTCTGTGCCAGCCGCCCCATCTCCTCACTGGAGCGTGGCGGCGCTTCGCCTGCCAGCACCACATGCAACGGGCACTGCAGCCGTTGCGCTTGCTCCAGCCACCAGCCCCCGTCTTCGGCGGGATCGAGCCCCCCGCTCACGAAGGCCGCACTGGCGAAGCGGGCGCCGCGGCGGCGGGCCAGCTGCTGTTGCTCCAGAAGGCGCTCCGGCGTCAACAGCGACCGCTCGACCCACACGTGGCGCCGCAGCATCAGCCCCAGCACCGCCCGGCTGGTGTTGAGCCGGTAGAGCGCCGGGCCGACCAGCGGCGCGCCCACCAGCTGTCGCAACCAGCCGAAGCGCTGCGGTGACCAGCCCGTCATGGTGGGCAATGGGCCCCGCCAGGTGGGTGCCACGGCTACCAGACGCCGCCACTGCCCTGACCATTCGGTGGCAAGGGCCAAGGCGATGGAGGCACTGTGCCCAGCGGCCACCACGGTGAAGCGTGTGCGGTTCTGGGCGTACAGGTAGCTGAGGATGGAGCGCAGAGCCGAGCGCAACAGGTCCGCGTCGTAGTCAAGGCACGGGCGGTCACTGTCACCGAAGCCCGGCCAGTCGAAGCTCACCAGCTGGCAGCGATCCGCCACCGCCGTCGCCAGCGGTTGCCACTCGCTGCGGCTCGACACGGTGCTCAGCGCTGGCAACAGCAGCCAGGTGGGCGCCCCCGTCGCCGGGCCCCGGCGCTCCAGCACCACCTGAAGCCGGCGACCACCTAAATCCAGAGACAGCGTTTCCGCCACACCTCCGAAGCCCGTGTTCATGCGAACCCCCTGCCAGTGGCGTGGATCGGACAGCCGGCCCGTCGGAACGCGATATGGTCGCTGCCCGGGTCGTAGAGGGTGTAGTGCAGCCCGCTGCCCACCCCGATCACCTTGCGGCTGGGCACGCTCTGGTGCTGCTGCCGTTCTCCTTCGAGATCACGCAGGCGTGATTCGATGCCGCCGCCGCACAACTCCACGCAGAACTGCTCGCCGCTGCGGGCCGTGAACAGGCGATTCGCCTCCATGCGGGTGAGACGATCCAGCAGCTGCAGTGGGGCTGTGTCGGCGGTGAGGCTGTCGCCCACATCGGCCGAACTGCCATGCAGCAGGGCGCAATCGAGCTCCACGAAACCGAACTGCAACGACGCCAGCCAGGCCATGTGGCCGGGATCCACCGCCTGCAGCAGGGCTGCCACGGCCGCTTCCCCGCCTCTCTGGCGCAGGGCATCGGCCCGGCGCTCACCGCGAAAGCCCCGCTCGGCCAGCAGCTGCTCTTCCCACCAGCCGTAGAGGCAGTGCGGTTGGAGGTCTCCCCGGCGCGGCTGCTGCAGACGCTCCAGCAGGGCGTTCGCCTCGCGCTCAGGGCCGATCAGATCGCCGAGCACAAACAACGTGTCGACCCGCTGGCGGCGCAGCTCGGCCTGCACCGCCGCATAGACCGTCAGATCACCGCGCAAGCCGCTCAGCAGTGCCCACATCGCCATCAGCGCTCACACACGTGGCTGGCGTCGTCGGCCCGCTCCGCGTACTCGAATCCGTGGCGGAGCCGCCAGGCGAACAGCGGCGGCAGCCCTGCGGCCACGATCGCCTGGCAGGTGCGTTCCACGTCGTAGGGAACCTCGCGGATCTCCACGCTGTCGTCCTGCTCGTGGTGGATCACGTAGGTGGCGCTGGTGCCGCCGTGCCGCGGTTCCCCCACCGAGCCGGCGTTGACGATGCGACGAACGGGAAGATCCACCTCGCGTTCGATGTCGGGCCCAGGGTTCGCAACGGCTCGGCGCAATCGCATCTTGATCACCCCCTCGCGCAGTTCACGCACATAGGGCCGATGGGTGTGACCGCAGAAGAGCGTGTCGGCCTGCGCCGCCTCCACCCGCTCAAGGGCAGCGAAGGCATTCATGTCGGGCAGGAGGTATTCGTGCTGGCTGTTGGGGCTGCCGTGCACGAACAGCAGGCGATCGCGCCGCAACGACAACGGCAGGCTGGCGAGGAAGGCCTTGTTCTCCTCGCTGAGCTGGGCCGCTGTCCAGTGATGGGCCTGTTGCCCGCGCCGCTCAGCCAGCTGCGAGGGGTAGCTGCATTCGCAGGAATTGAGGCCTTCGATGATGTCTTCATCCCAACAGCCCTGGCAGCTGGGGATCTGGCGCGCGCGGATCAACTCCACCACCTCATTGGGCTGGGGGCCGTAGCCCACCAGATCGCCGAGACAGGTGATCGTGTCGATGCCGAGCTGATCGATGTCGCTGAGCACCGCTTCGGTGGCGGCGAGGTTGGCGTGCAGGCAGGAGATAACGGCGTGGGCCATGGGGCGGTGGTTGGAGATGGCGACAGTCAGCGGGTGGCGGGGAGCGGAGCGCCGGAGGGGCGTTGTGGGGCCTGCTGCAGCTCCAGCACCGCATCGCTGAGCAGGCAGTCGGCGATCGTGGCCTCGATGCCAGCCGCATCCAGGTGTTTGCCCTGCACCACCAGCCGCGACAGGCGTTGCGGGCGGCCCTCGGGCGGAGCGACACGCTCCAGCGGCTGGAACTGGGTCCCCTCCTGGCTGACGATCCAGTTGAAGAAGAAGCTGCGGCCATCGGGCAGGTTCATCAGCGCCTTGGCGCGATACACCTCGCCGTAGGCCCCATTCACCAGCTCAAACCAGAAGCTGTTGAGGCTGGGGGGATCCCAGACGCTTCGGGTCAGGTCCAGGCTCCAGGCTTCGAGGGCGTTGAACTGCAAGGTGTCTTGCGGGGGAAGTTCCGCGTCACGGCCGAAGTGCAGATGGCGCTGCGGCAGGAGTTGCAGGGCTTCCAGCTGGGGACGCAGCCTTGCATCGATCCCGCAGCTGTCGGCATCGGCAGGCGGCTGGAACTGGGGCAGTTCAATCAGGGCCAGCAGATCGCCGGTAGGGGGCGCCAGGGCCTGGGCCGGATCGGCGAGATCGCGCAGACCCGGGCAGTGATCCGCCAGCACGGCCAGATCGATGCCGCCATCGAGGGCCTGCGGGCAGCCCTCAGCCGGGAAACCCGCCAGACGCAGGTAACCGCAGGGGCCCTTATGGACTTGCAGCTGGCTCAGGATCCAGCTGGTCTTGCCACAACCCGGCGGGCCGGAAATGAGCAGGATCTGGCTCATGGCGCCACCACGCAGGCCTTGAGCTGCTGCTTGAGGGTGGGCTGATCGAGTCCTTTGCCGATCGCCACCACCCTGGTGTGGCGCGGCGTGCCGGCTGGCCAATCGGAATCATCGATGGTGAAGCGCTTGCCGCAGAGGTGAAACAGGTGCCGGCGCTCGCTCTCGCGGAACCAGAGCACCCCTTTGGCCCGGAACACCGTGTCGGGGAGCTGGTTGTCGAGGAAGTTCTGGAAGCGGCGCAGATCAAACGGCGCGTCCACCGCCAGGGATACGGAGCTGAAACCCTCCAACTCCGGCGTATGGGCGTGGTGATGCTGATGGGCGTGATCGTGATCGTGGTGGGAACCGTGAGGCTCGTGATGGGGATGGTCAGGAGCGTGGTGATGCTCGTGGTCGTCCTCGCGGGCGCCCTCGGCGGCCTGCAGCGCCGCCAGGCGATCGGTTTCGAACAGCCCCACGCTCAGCAGCATGGCGAGGGGGACCTCACCATGGCTGGCGCGCAGGATGCGGGCGTCGGTCTTGATCTCCCGCAGGCTGGTCTCCACCGCGGCCAGCCGCTCCTCGGCCACCAGATCGCACTTGTTGAGCAGCAGGATGTCGCCGTACACAACCTGGGCCCGGGCGATCGGGCTGTCCAGAGCGGTGGCGTTGAAGTGTTCGGCATCGATCAAGGTGATGATCGAATCCAGGCGCAGCAGGTCACGGAAGTCGCCGGCCATGAAGGTCATGGCCACGGGCAGGGGATCGGCCAGGCCAGTGGTTTCCACCACGATGAAGTCGATCGGATCGGGGCGCTCCAGCACCCGATGCACCGCCTCCTGCAGCTCCCCATTGATCGAGCAGCAGATGCAGCCGTTGCTCAGTTCCACCATGGCGTCGCTGGTGGCCACCACCAGTTCGTTGTCGATGCCGATCTCGCCGAACTCGTTCACCAGCACGGCGGTGCGCAGTCCCTGTTGGTTACTGAGGATGTGGTTCAGCAGGGTGGTCTTGCCGGCGCCGAGGAAGCCGGTGAGCACGGTGACAGGGATCTGGGGCATGAGGTGTGGGTGAACAGCCGCCCAGCCTAAAAACATGGCCGAGAACGGTTCTCATTCTGACCCACCAAGGGCAAGGCCCCGTGGAGGGCTCCAGTGCCATGCTTGTGTACAAGTGCACAACCATGGCGATGACCCCCGCCCAGCAGCGATGCACGTCCAGCCGTGTGGGCAAGGTGATGCTCTCGTGCTGGATTTCAGAAGAACTGCGCCTGAAGCTCGATCGCGTGTGGGCCGAGCAAGGGCTGAGGCCCCATGGCCGCACCCAACAGGGGATGGAAGGGATGATCCAGGCCTTTCTGGAGCGTCACCCCAGTGCTGAAGCTTCAGAGGCTCAGGATCCCGGGACTGTTCCCCGGGGCGATTGCAGCAACGAGATCTCCTGATCGGGGAGCCACTCGCCGGTGGTGATCTCCAGCCGCTGCACCAAGCGCTCCCAGCGGGTCGGGCGAAAGCGCAGCACCTGATGGCCGTCGCTCCACCAACCTTCTTTCGCTGTCAGAGGGACACGGGGTGATGGCTTGCTCATGCCTCGATGAGACGAGCCTCGATCAATCGGCAGCACGCCTCCGCATCACTGGCGCTCTCCACCCCCATGCCGAGCGAACAGAAGAAGTCCCGCCACAGCGGCGGCACCGCCAGCAGGATCAGCGGCCTGCCCCCGTTGAGCGCATGGGCGGCTTCTGATGCTGTGCCTGGGCCGCCGCCCCCGCAGATCACCACCACATCGGCGCTGAGCACGTTGATCACGTTGCGGGCCTTGCCCATGCCGGTGAACAGGGCCAGATCCAGCTCCGCCGTGCTTTGCCTCTCCTCTCCGCTCCCTTCATCAGGCAACACCCCCACCACCAGGTGTCCCTCCACCCGCGCCGCGCCGCGGCTGGCTGCCGCCATCACCCCCGCCGGGCGGCCACCGGTGAGCAGCACCCATCCCTTGGCGCTGATGCACTCCCCCAGTTGCTCGGCCAGGGCCACCGCCTCAGCGGAAGCGCCCTCTCCAGCACCCATCACACCCACCACCGCACGCCTGCTGCTCATGCCACCTCCGGGCACCAGCCTCGCTGGCGCGTCATGTCTTCGGTCCCACCCTGGCAGCGGCGAGTGAGGTGCTCCCCATGGGCCAGCAGGCCCTGGTGCAGCTGGCAGGTGAGCACAGGGATGCAGTTCGCCCCGGCGTGGTGGCGGAAGAAGGGGCAGCTCATGCAGACCTTGTGGCTGCGGCTGGCCACCAACACCTCTTCATCGAGGTAGGGCCACTGCTCGTAGCCACCATCGTCCGCCGCTGGGCTGGACACCGGCCGGGTGCCTCGGGAGCGGGGTGGGGAAGCAGCCACGGCAATACCAGCACGGAGAACGCCTGTACTAGCAGAAGTCCTCTGGTTCTGGCCAGCTCAGGCGCGACCTCATCTCGAGCCAAGGGCGACAGCGACGCGTCGGTGGAGGGCCGCTTCATCGGCTCCCACTGGGGTGTGGAGTGGCTCGATGAAGAAGGCGATACCGATCCGCAGCAGGAGAAGCCGCTGCGCTGGGCCATGTGATGCCGCGGGCCACGGGGCTGCAGGGGGCCATCGTCCATCACCAGCGTCAGCGCCAGCAGAGGTCACGTCGCGGCCTCATTCGGCCCTGTAGAAGTGAGGCATGAATCAAACGAGAAAGACTGACAATGCACCACATAGAATCCTCATGGCCATGTTGAACTAGCTGGGCGTGGAGAAGAAGCAACAGTCCGTTGAGAGTGCCTACGCCGAGGCAAAAAAGGGAAACTGGGCGCATGTTCTGACCCTCTGGCAGTCAGAAACACGGTTCGCGAGTGGTTGCAGCAGGCACCTGAATCCCCTCTCAGGATGGACCTTTTTGCATCAAGCCGCACGCTTCGGTCATGAGGCAGCCTGTCGCGAGCTGATTCGCCTTGGCTCGGCAATCGGGACACTCACTTATGAGAATGAGAGTGCAGCTGATATTGCAAGAAGGCATCAACACCATGCTTTGGCAAGCGTCCTGCAGCGGGCTTGCCTCGATCAGGATGAGTGCTGGTGTCCGCCAAGAGATCCCAAACTACTCCCTAGTAGCAACTTATGGGATGAAGCCCAAGAGCGAAAGGCAATAAACACAATGCTGGTTGCCTATGGCGGCGGTGTCGCCAAGATTCCTGCTGGCTCCCGCTACTTTGTGGATTCGTTTGAACGCACGCTGATTGGTTGGCACGGCACCTATGACCCGCCTGGTGACATGGGATGCGGATCAATGGTCTGAGTAAAGTCGGATAGCATATTCATCATGAGTTGTTGCGAACAAGAAGTAAACAGTCAACTCCAATTCAGCTGGATTCGCTGAGACTACGAAAAATGTCGTAAAACATGGCTAGTTGGCGATGGCTCGCTGAACACTGCTGGCGGCATCTTTGGAGGCAGATACTGTTTCAACGACTAGACTGCAATGCTACGACTATCTATTCTCGAGAATGACCACATTCAGCCTCATGTCCCCATGCGGCCATCCAGCGCCCTACAGGCTTGAAGGCGCCATTGGAGGCACTCCTGACGTTGCACTACTCGGCCAAGGTGAACGATGTCGCCGTTCGACGCTTCCGCCCTTCTTGGATGGTCTTGTCTTTCACTTTGGGCAGCCTCCTCATAGCAGTGTCTGCATGCAGAACTTCTATCACTTAGGCGACTTCTTTGTCGTATCAAACTCCTTCAAGACGTTTTTCGATCTTCACGCTGGCTGCAGCTTTGAGGCAAGGGCGATTCGGACCAAGCATCCTCAAGATGTCGAGCATGAGCCGTATTGGGCCATGAAGGTGGCAACCAGGGTTGACTGCCTCTTGCCCGATAAGTCGGTCCGTACGCAACCATCATGGATCACTGATCCCCCACCCTGCTTCAGTGAACGGGCGATTGATACTGCGTTGGCGGACGATGTTGCCCCTTACTTTGCCAATAAGGGATCCTCGACCTACTTTTCCTACCCTGGACATGGGGTGGGCCGTGTGTGCATGGATTTCTCCTCAGTACCGGCAGGTGTCAAGCTCTTTGAGCCACTCTATTGGCCACATTTCCTGGTGGTCGATGTGCTCTTCGCTAGAGAGCTGGAAAGGCAATGCAAAGGAGGAGCATTTGGCTATTACTTCTGGACACTGGGCTTTGACGACGTCACTGCCGAATACAACAGTTTATTGCACAGTCTTCGATGACAGTCCAGTCACGGCGCTGCTCACAGGTGGCGTTCAAATTGCCGCGCGGTTCCTCTGAGTGCTGGTGGGTCGACAGGGGCGGAACTGCGGCAGGTGTGGACCTCTCGCCCCCTGCTTCAAGCAGATAGTTGATCTCTGCTCGGGGTCGCCGGGGGATTGGCGATTCCGACAGCACTCTCTTCCGATGCAGTGCTGCCCCGCCCCTGGAGAACACTCCGGCCACCCGTACCCGCACCCTCACCTGCTGTCGTGATGGCAGCGCGACAGCTCGACAGCATCCCAAATCCACGTCATCCTGCTGTCGAGCCAGCACCGCGACACCATGACAGCACTCTCTGACGTGGCGCCCGCCGATCTCTCCATCCGGGATCTGGAGAAACGATGGGGGATCAGCCGCAACGGCCTCAAGGCCCGCGCCCGCGCTCTCGGGGTCGAGCTGATCCGCGTCTCCTCCACCCTCACCACCTGGCCGGGCGCCTTCATCGAACTCGGGGAGAGGCTCCACGAACACCTCCAATCAGGGCAGCCCATGGGCACCTTCCCAGGCCTGAAGCCGCCCGCGGATGATGGCAGTGCGACGGCAGTGACAGCAGCAGACGCCATGGCGATCGTGAGGTCTCAAGGCAACAACCTTGCGCTGCTGGTGGCGGCCATGCGGGAGGCGGCGGCGGCCCCAGCGGCGGATCCCCTGTTGCGGGCTCGTGGGCTTGCCGAGGCTGCCGATAACGCCCTGGTCCTCACCACCACCGATCTGGCGGCCCTGTTAGGTCAGGGGGTGATGTCCTGGCGGAGCGGACATGAGGCCTACGGCTATCGCTTTGAACGGCACCACCAGGGCCGGCAAGTGCTGTGGACCGTCGCGCGCGCCATCACCCCCAGCTCCCCAGCGGGAGTGCGTGCCCTCCCTGGAGTCAATCCAACGTCCAGCAGTGAGCGGCGCGTTGGATTTGCGGCAGAAGCGTTCATTGACGTCCCCTGGCGGATGGCCGACACGACGGGCAGCCGTTTGTTCCTGCAGAACCGCATCGGTTGATCAGGTAGGGGGGATCAAGTGTCAGCTCAAGAGATGCCCTTGCTGCTGCCGGATGTGTATCGGTCCTGTCGGTACCTCGCTAATTCGCTAAGGCCTTGGCAAACGCTGCCGCTGCCCCCTGGCCCGAGGCCCATTGGAGCTGCGCAGGTGCACCTCGAGCCAATGACCCATGCTCAGCGCCACACTTCCAGGGTCAATCCCCAGTTGGTAGGCCCGCAGGCTGTAGCCATGCCGAATGAATCGGATTCGTCGGCCATCGCGCTGCCGTGCTGTGTGTGAAGGCTCAACCAAAAACATGCAGCCAGCAGCTGCCTCAGTCTGGGCCGTCTATGTCCATCACTACTGAGAGCTCCAGGGCCTCCAGCCTGCCTTGGCCAAGCAAGCACCACATCTCTGAAGCCGGCCGCAGGGCACGATCGTCGCCACCTCGGATGATGACCATGGCCTTTGGTTCAATCAAGCGACATCCGGAATGAGTGCTGGACCAGTTTTCACTTTCGCCTGACATCCTGAATGAAGACTCCGGACACGTTGCCCTGGCACTTGAGGTCATGGAATCAGAGGAGTGGGTGATGATGCGATCAATCCAGCGAACGTTAAGAGACATCCATGCCACAGCTATGTTTATATGATAACTTGATGGCTATGAGTCAAACCAAGGGAGTGTCAGGCCAAAGGCATCGATTTGATCCATCACGATTTTGTTGAGAACACGGCCTAGAACGACCTGTGGTTCATCAGCACGAATTGGGACGACCGAATGTTGGATGGTCTTCGATTGATTCGACCCTTTGACGATTTTGCGCCTGATCAGGGAGTTTC
>Ga0247832_1002395_pt1 | contig 28968 bp, 16 predicted proteins | sample LaCruzMarch2015__10_FD_192407 | JGI IMG/M metagenome (GOLD analysis project Ga0247832, IMG submission 192407) | Freshwater microbial communities from meromictic Lake La Cruz, Castile-La Mancha, Spain - LaCruzMarch2015_4m | ecosystem: Environmental > Aquatic > Freshwater > Lake | place: Spain... | reverse complement strand
CGCCCGCGACCTCACCGTGAAGGGCAGCCTGAAGGCGGCCGACACGGTCGTGCTCAAGGCCGCGGGTGTGCTCGACGTGAGCGGCATTCTGCTTGCCGGCAACGCCATCTCCCTATCGGCCGGCACCGATGCCGCCCCGGGCCAGACCGACCTCGTCATCCGCAACACCGCGGTCCTCTCGACAACGAATGCCGATGCCCGGGTGACCCTCGTCGCGCGGAACGACATCTTGATCGACGGCACGGTCGGCAGCCACGCCGCGCAGGGCAAGAGCGACCCCGCAGGCATCTCGTATGGCGATGCGACCGCGGCCTCGACGACGCGCGTCGAGTCGACGAGCGGCGACGTCACCGTGGCCCGGGGTGCAGGCCGGCTGGAAAGCGGCGCGACGCTCTCCGTGAAGGCCGACGTGATCGACATCGCCGGGGTCATTCGCACCGCCGGATCGACGGCGGCCGAGGGCAGCTACGACGTCACCTTCGACATGGGCACGCTCCTAAAGCTCTCGGGCGACATCGACGTGAACGGCTCGATGCTCGTAAAGACGCCGGCGGCCCTGACGGTGACCGGGGGATTGAGGGTCAGCGGGCCCCACCTGCTTTCGATCGAGACACCAACGCTCACCGTCGGCGCGGCGGAAATGGTCTCTGGCACGATGACCGAGCAGGCCGGCGTGATCGCCTCGGGTGGCCGGCTCGTGATCGCGTCGCCGCAGGTCACGGTGCGGTCGGGCAGCCAGGTGCTGGCGACGGCCGAGGGGGCGAGTATCCGCATCGACACCGACTACCTCGATGTCGCCGGCGGCATCCGCGGCGGGGCCGACCTCCGCGATGGCCGCGTCGAATGGACCGGCACCGCGGCGGACGTCTCCCTGAACGTCAAGCAGATGCTTTCGCTTGGTGGCCAGGGCTACGACGCGGGCGGCGTGTTGGCCGACGTGGGCGGAACGCTGCAGGCCACGGGCAAGCTCGACATCCACGTCACCGGCGGGACGGCGGCGGTCGGATTCTATGTCGCGAACGATCTCGGCCTCATCCAGACCGACGCCACCGGCGTGGGCGCCTTCACGGCGACGACGGCCAGTTCGATCTCGATCACCACCGACCTCGACCTGCACCTGAATGGCCTTGTGACCGCCGTAGACGACGGCGCCGTCGTCACGCTCACGGCAGGAAAACTCTTGAAGATCGACGGCCTCGTGCAGGCGGACGACGAACTGACGCTCTCTGCCGGTGCAGACAACTCGAACCTCAGCATCTTCCTGACCTCCACCGGCGTGCTGAACACCGGCGACGGCGGCAGCATCCGTCTGAGCGGGCCGAAGCAGCTGCTGATCGAGGGCAGCGTCGGCCAGCCGCGGGTCGAGGGAGACGCGACGATCATCGACACCGGCTCCGTGCGGATCTCGACCCCGGAGCCGTTCGATCTCAAGGGCGACGTCTTCGCCCAGAGCCTCGTGCGGATCGAGGCTCCGCAGATCAGCGTCTTGAGCGGTGGCAGCGTTCGCGTCTCGGGGACCGACGGGCTGATCGACGCCCGCACGCCCGGCAACCTGCTCGTCGCCACTGGCGGCCAGATGCTGTCGTCCGGCTCGATCCAGCTGGTCGCCCAGAACATCCGGGTCGACGGCTTCGTGGACAACGACAACGGCACCGCCTCCCCGCGGGTGCTGGCCAATGCCGTCGAGTCGATCGTCGTCACGGGCGGGATGACCTCGAAGGGCGACCTGCATCTGAATGCCGGCGTGGGAGTCGACTGGGATGACGCCCGGCTGACCGGCACGATTCTGTCGGCCGACCTCACCGGTGGCTTGGTTCGCATCCAGGGGGCGGGCAAGGCGACCGCGGCTGGCTCGTTGAAACTTGCCGCGGGCGGCGACGTGGAGCTGCAGGCCGATCCCGACGCGCAGTCGGCGCAGCGGTCGGTGCAGACCCCGACGCTCACCTACCGTCCGCAGACGATCGACGTCGTCGTGGGCTCTCGCCAGGTGGCTGGCGGCGTGATCTACACGCCGGTGGTGACCTGGGTCGACACGAAGGCGGAGGTGCAGACGGGCGTCGAGCTCGTGAAGACAGGCACTTTCTTCCACACGATGGACGTCACGCTCACGCAGGACGGCTACTACAGCGGCACGACGAAGCGGGAATACTTCATCCAGGGCCTCGACTACGCCAACACCGTGGCCCAGCGGCAGAATCCGTCGGCACCGGTGATCGACTGGGAAGACGATGCCCCGGCGTCAGATGCGACCTTCAGCCAGCTGAGCGACACGCAGCAGGATCGGGTGCTGGCCGTTCTGGGATACAAGCGGCTCTACGACTTCAGCTTCACCAATGCCCAGGAGCATCGCACGCAGAGCGGCTCGACGACGGTCGTGCCCTGGACGCCCTACTGGAGCACGGCCGCGAAGCACATCGTGCAGATCGCCCTGCCGGGCCTCGAGGGCAAGTACATCCGCCTGCCGATCGACGCCGAACTGGACCTGGCCCGCACGGTGACGCAGGGTGCGCCGAGCACCTTCCAGGAGAACGTCGGCACGTTCATCGACACCGGGGATGCCCGCTATACCCAGGACCGCTCCCGGTATACCGGCGTCGACGACCTCGACAAGAGCGGCATCCGGTATGCCGTGTCGTACGTCGGCGACGGCCGCCGCAACTACACGCTGACTGACAGCTTCGTCGGGACGCTGGTCGCGACACCGGCCTGGGGAACGAGCGTCGATTTCGAGGTCGGTCGCGACGTGGCCTCGAGACTCGTGCTTGCCCCGCTCGGCTTCCTGCCCGATACGGCCTCACTGACGAACCAGCAGCTCGTCGGCACGCGGCCCGACGTGCTGAAGCTCGACCCGGCATATCACCGCATGCTGAACGACACGCCACAGCCGAAGACGATCCTCGAATTCGTCCCGATGACGTCTTCGGATTGGATCAATCTTGGCGCTACCGCGGACATCAACCCGGTCCTTCGCGACGCAGAGAGGCGAGGCGGATATCTGGCCGGGATCAGTTCGGCTCGCGAGGAGTACTGGGCCGAAACCCTTCTCAACGAGGCAAAAACTTATCCCTCCCTGCCATTGGCTCTCCTGGGGGCCGCTCGCTTCGGTAACGCTTTCATGTGGTACTACGAGGGTGGGCTGACGTACTCACAATTCGCTGGGATCGGGCCCGGAGAGCCTTATCTTCTTCTCGGCGTCAACTTAAAAACTTACTTCGGCGGTGCCGTTTCCGCGGACGCCGGTTGGGTTACCACGGGCAGTCCGATTGTAGCGTCGGGCTACTTTCTCGAACGCTCCTCGGTCGAAACCTTCACCGACTACCAGTTCGACTGGACGTCGAAGCCGCACGCCGTCGAGGACACGCGACTCTCGCTCAGCTTCCAGTGGACGAGTAACAGCCACGACCTGTTCACCGAGATGCCGGTCTTCTCGCTCGCCGACACGAAGGTGGCGGTGCAGCAGCAGGTGGCGACGACCGGCTGGGTGTCGGAGCCGATCACCGAGCAGCGGACGGTCATCAAGCCGGTTCGCGTGCTTCTCGATCAGCCATCGGTCGCGGTCGCGGCCTTCAGCGGCGACTCGCTCCACTCAGGCGCCGCCCTCGTCATCGACGCCGGCCGCGACGTGACGCTCTCCGGCCTGGTGACGGCCCGCAATGCCGCATCGACCACCGGCTCGATCGACATCACCGCCGGCCGTGACTTCTTCATGACCGGTGCGAAGCCGGTCGATGCCGCCGAAGATACGCTCGCCGCCACGGCCGGCATGACCGCCGTGTCGCGGGTCGCCATCACCACCGGTGGCCGCTTCACCCTCGCCTCGTCGATCGACATCAAGGCCGACGACACAGCCGTCGCCGACTCGATCGAGAACAAGATCGTCATCACCACCGCGGGTGATGCCATCATCCGCGGCACGCTCACCACGACCAACCGGAAGGTCGGTGAGGTCTCCGTCAAGGCGGGCGATGACATCGAACTCAAGGGCGAGGTCGTCGCTGGCCACGTGGCCAACGTGCTCGCCGGCACCGACGGCACCGGCGGCATCACGAGCGACATCAGCGGCCTCGTCAAGACGCTCGGCAGCGAGGTGAACTTCTCCGCCGGCAAGGACGGCGGCAATATCTCGCTGACCGACCTGTTCATCGAGACGGCCGGCCCGCTCACGCTGGCCGCCCCGTCGGGCTCGATCGCGAACGCCGGCGGCCTGTTCTCGGCCGGCACGCTGTCGGGCACCGCCGCCAGCGGTATCGATCTGGGCACCGTCGCGGCCGGCAAGCTCTCGGCCAACGTCACCGGCACCGGCGGCATCAAGGTGTTTGTCTACGGCTCGACGATCATCGAGAGCCTCACGACGGCCGACGGCGGCATCGGCCTGCAGGGCACGGGCAACATCGACCTGGGCAGCATCACCGCCGGCGGGGAGGGCAACGGGCTCAGCATCAATCCGGTGGAGGTGCTGGATGCTGATGGCAACCCAGTGCTCTTCTCCCCGAGTGTGAGCGGCAACGTGCCGTTTGCCGACCCGCTCTACCTCGTGGCGGAGGGTGGCAAGACGATCAACACCGCCACGAGCGAGCTGCATCTGAACGTCGTCACGGCCGGCGACGTGACGGTGAACCACATCGGCTCAGACCCGCTGACGGTGTATGTGTCGACCATCGACGGCTCGCTGACGATCAACACCGATGGCGACCTGATCGTGGTCGACCTGCGGCTCTTGACGAACAAGGCCGGGCACACGGTGACGCTGAACGCCGGTGGCGACGTCTTGATCGGAAAGATCTCCGCGGGCGAATTCGCGGCCACCGCCGACGAGGCCGACGCCATCCGTGTGGACAGCGGCCTGGCCGCAGGTGCCCTCTTCACCACACTGCCCGGCGTGGCCATCAAGGCCGGCGGGGCGATCCGCGAGATCGGCGAAGGCGACGCCGAGATCGATATCATTGCTGGCACACTGACCCTCGAGGCCGTCACCGGCATCGGCAGGCTCGAGGTGGCCGTGAGCGAGCTGACGAAGGCGACCACCACCACCGGCTCGATCACGCTCATCGACACCGACGGCGCGGGCGAGCTGAAGCAGGGGCTGAACCTGATCGAAGCCTCGGCGGCCGCGGGCGGGGTGACGGTCACGACCACCGGCCCGATGCGGGTCGGCTCGGTCATGGCCGGCGGCATCGGGCAGAATCTCGTGCTCACGGCCTCCGGGGGCGCGATCGAGATGCAGGAGCACGAAGAGATCATCTCTGGGCTGTCGTCCGCTGGTGACATCGATCTCACCGCCGCGGGCGACATCAGCCTGCTGGGCGGCGTGACGGCGGCCGGCAGCGTGACCGTGACCGCCGCTGGCGGCGTGCGGGCCTCCGCGTCTGACTTCCGCTGGTCGGCCGGCGGTCCCCTCTCGATCGACGCTGCCGACAGGGTGGTGCTCGGTGGGGCGATCGCGGCCGTCGAGTCGGTGTCGATCGTGTCGGAAGCCGGCGACATCATGGCCCCGGTGGCCTTTAGCGCCGCGTCGGGCACCTTCACCAGCTTTGTGCTGGCCGCGGGCGGCAACCTCGACGTGTCTGCCGCCTCCATCCCGACGGCAATGAAGACCCTGTCGTTGACCGCCGGGCGGCAGATGTTCCTGGGGCTGGATCAACCGGCGCTTGTGGTGACGGCGACGGACGGACAGCTCACCATCTCTGCCGGCGGCGACCTGGTGTTGCTGGCCGACACCGTGCTCAAGGCAGACGCACGAATCACGCTGGCCTCGACCGGCTACGTGGACGACCTCGGCATGAAGCACGGCGGCACCCTGTCGCTGATCGCGACGCCCAAGGGATTCTCGACCGCCCTCACGAAGGAGCTCGTCCTCACGGGCAACACCGTGGTGCACCTGACTCCCGCGGCCACCGCGAGCGAGCAGGTGACGCTCGGCGGCCGCGTGATGTTTAGCCAATACGGCATCCTGCGGCTCCAGACAGATCAGATTCTGAGCGGGGGCGGATCGAGTGAGGGCGTCGTGAGCGCACTGACGGGCTCGGTGGCGGCCTATGCCGCCCCGAAGATGTCGCTGGCGGACGGCACCGTGCTCGTGCTCGACGAGGGGAGCGATACGACCGACCAGTTCGCCGGCATCCAGGAGATCGCCCTGAACCAGGGCACGGTGACCATCGAGGTGCCGGAGGGCTCGACGGTGCCGGTGCCAGTCGTGTTCACCGGGACGGGTGGGCTGCGGAAGACGGGTGACGGTGTGCTCGTGCTGAGCGGCACCCAGGCCTCCACCGGGTCGATCCGTATCGAGGCCGGCACGCTCCTCATCAACGGCAGCACGGGAGCCGGCATCGCCGTGACAGTGGCCGGCGGCACACTCGGCGGCACCGGTACCGTGGCCGGCCCGGTCACTGTCGGTGACGGCGGCACGCTCGCGGTCGGTCCGCAGGCCCCGGCCTCCGTCGCGCAGCCCGCCGCAGCGGCCTTCATGATCGCGACCGCGCTGTCAGCGGACCGTCCCGTCACCGGCTCGCTGCAGGTCGGTTCGGTGGTGTTCGAGGCCGGCTCGACCCTGCTGCTCCGGGCCTCCCCGACGGAGGCCGACACGCTCTACGTCACCGGTTCGATCACGATCGATCCGGCCGCCGCGGTGCACGTGACGGCACTCGACGGCTTCGTGCCGGGCACGACGCCGCTCGTGGTGATCTACAACGACACCACCACCGATCCGGTGGTCGGCCGGTTTGGCACCGTGACGGTGGTCGATGGCGAGGGCAACACGCTGATCTCCGGGTTTATGTACACCGCCGGTGACGGCAACGACATCGCCCTGATTTCGGACGTCGACGCCCCGACCGGCGGCGCTGTCGTCGATGGCCCGGCCGCCGACATCGACTTCCAGCTGTCGTTGACCACGATCAACGCCACATGGTCGGGCTTCACCGACGGCGACGGCACCGGCATCGACCGCTACGAATGGGCCATCGGCACGACGTCCGGCGGTCAGGATGTGCTGGCCTACACGAGCGTGGGCATCAACGGCACCGGAGCGACGCGGTCAGGCCTGAACCTGACCAGCGGCACCACCTACTACGTGAGTGTCCGGGCGATCGACAGGGTGGGGAACGTCAGCAACGCAGTCGCGTCCGACGGCGTGATGGCCGACGCGGTGGCACCGACCACCGGGTCCATCGTCGACGGCCCGGCCATCGACGTCGATTACCAGCAGTCACTCACCACGATCACAGCCAACTGGTCGGGATTCGCCGACGGGAACGGCAGCGGCATCGACCACTACGAGTGGGCCATTGGCACGACGTCTGGCGGCCAGGATGTGCTGGCCTACACGAGCGTGGGCATCACCGGCGCTGCGGCGACGCGGTCAGGCCTGAGCCTGATCAGCGGCACCACCTACTTCGTCAGCGTCCGCGCGATCGACAGGATAGGGAATGTGAGCAACGCGGTCGCGTCCGACGGCGTGATGGCCGACTCGGTGGCACCGACCACCGGGGCTGTTGTTGACGGCCCGGCGATCGACATCGCGTTCCAGCAGTCGTTGACCACGATCACAGCCAACTGGTCGGGCTTCGCCGACGTGAACGGCAGCGGCATCGACCACTACGAGTGGGCCATCGGCACGACGTCTGGCGGTCAGGATGTGCTGGCCTACACGAGCGTGGGCATCACCGGCACCGGTGCGACGCGATCGGGCCTGAGCCTCACCAGCGGCACCACCTACTTCGTCAGCGTCCGCGCGATCGACAGGATCGGCAACGTGAGCAACGCCGTCGCATCCGATGGCGTGATGGCCGACGCGGTGGCACCGACCACCGGGGCTGTTGTCGATGGCCCAGCCATCGATGTCGATTACCAGCAGTCGTTGACCACGATCTCGGCCAACTGGTCGGGCTTCACCGACGGCGACGGCACCGGCATCGACCGCTACGAATGGGCCATTGGCACCACGTCCGGCGGCCAGGATGTGCTGGCCTACACGAGCGTGGGCATCACCGGCACCGCGGCGTCGCGGTCGGGCCTGAGCCTCACCAGTGGCACCACCTACTACGTGAGTGTCCGCGCGATCGACAGGGTGGGCAACGTGAGCAACGCAGTCGCGTCCGACGGCGTGATGGCAGACGCGGTGGCACCGACCACCGGGGCTGTTGTCGACGGCCCAGCCATCGACATCGCGTTCCAGCAGTCGTTGACCACGATCTCGGCCAACTGGTCGGGATTCGCCGACGGGAACGGCAGCGGCATCGACCACTACGAGTGGGCCATTGGCACGACGTCTGGCGGCCAGGATGTGCTGGCCTACACGAGCGTGGGCATCACCGGTACCGGGGCGACGCGGTCGGGCCTGTCCCTGATCAGCGGCACCACCTACTACGTGAGTGTCCGGGCGATCGACAAGGTGCAGAACGTGAGCACCGCGGTCACGTCCGACGGCGTCATGGCGGACTCGGTGGCACCGGTCGCCGGAACGGTCAAAGACGGCCCGGTCGCGGGCATCGACATCACCTACCAGAAGTCGGCAACCTCCTTCAGCGCCAGCTGGGCGGGATGCGCCGACGTGAACGGCAGCGGCATCGACCGCTACGAGTGGGCCATCGGCACCACGCCCGGCGGCCAGGAGGTAACAGCCTTCACGAGCGTGGGCATGGCGACCGAGGCCACCGCGAACGAACTGTCGCTCGGCGACAACGTGAAGTATTACGTGACCGTCAAGGCGATCGACCGGGCAGCCAACGCCACGGCCGTCACGACCGACGGCGTGACCGTGTACAGCCTTCCGCCGGTCGTGACCGCTCCCAACATCAAGCTGAGCGGTGGAACCGCCGGGGGCGGGGTGTTCAAGCCGCGGGACACGGTCACGGCGCGGTGGAACGACACGCCGGCCGGCGACAACAACAGCCACGTGCTCGCCTCGGTGACCATGGACTTCAGCCGCTTCGGCGGCCCGCAGTCGCTGCCGGCGACGCTGCAGGACGGCGTCTGGACGGCCAGTTACCGCATTGCCGCCGAGTTCACGGGCACGAATCGCAACGTCGCGGTCACGGTTGTCGACGCGATCGGCAACATCACCACCACGTCTGGCACTGACAACGCCATGATCGCCATCCCCGGCGGCCTGGCGGACTTTACCGACTCCGACGGCGACCGGTATCGGGTGCAGCTGACCGGCCCGGGCCTGCTCGCGATTGACCATGCCGCCGGTGTCAACGGCCGTGGCCCGATCCAGCGGATCCAGGTGGCCGCCACCAACCCGCTCCGTACCGCCCTGAGGGTGGTGCCGCGCGGCTACGCCCGCAGCGGCAACCGCCGGGTGAGCATCGGCTCGATCGCCGGCACCGGTCTGGTGAGCATTTTGGCGGCGTCGTCTGACATCGTCGGCGAGGGCATCACGTTGACCGGGCGGCTGGGCTACCTGATCGTCCGCGACGTTGCCAACGGCGCCAGCATCCGGGCTGGTGGCTTGGCAGCCACTCAAACGACGATCCGGGCCCGCTCGATCGGCAGCGGGGGCGAAATCCGCCTCGGCAGCACACTCGCCAGCCTGGTGGCGCAGGAGGTCGGTGCCGTCCACATCACGGCCGCCGCCGTGGGCATGCTCTATGCCACAGGCAACGGCCAGACCATTCGGCCGGTCCTGGCAGGTAATTTCGCTGCTGACCTCGATATCAAGGGCAGCGTCACCCTCGTCTCGATCGCTGGGGCGGTCCGCGGTGGAAACTGGAAGGTCGGCGGCAATTTCGGGATGCTCTCCGTCCGGGGAGCCACCACCGGTCTCACGATGACCGTGGGCGGTACGCTGACCTCGGCATCGCTGGGCATCGTCCGCGGGGCCGCGATCGACGTGGGGAGAAGGGTTACTTCATTCACCTCCTCGACCTTCACCGGCAGCCACCTGTATGTCGGCTACACGCCGATCAACGTCGCAGACCCGATGTCCGGCGCAACCAGTGTAAGGTTCAACCGGGCACTGGTGACGCGGATCGATTCGTTCGTCGTCACAGCCAGGACGGCGACTGCGTTCGCCGGCAGCATGATCGCTGCTCGTCAGATCGGATCCGTCTCGCTGGGATGCGTGGCGACCGACAGCCTGTCCCAGTTCGGAGTGCTGGCCGACGATTCGATCCGCAGCGTGGTCGTAGGAAAGCCGCTCGTTCGCGTGGCGAATCGGACCGCCCCGGGTGACTATGGCAAGCACCAGTTCCGCGTGCGGATTGTCTGAGCGACTGCTTCACGCCCGTCATGGCCGACGAGAAGCCACACTCAGCGGGCCCAAAAAACCCAAACGGATGGGGTGGGATTTGAACCCACGAGCCGCTTTCGCGACTGCCGGTTTTCAAGACCGGTGCATTCAACCGCTCTGCCACCCATCCTCCGAACGAATCCCGACGCACATTCCTGCATCCATTCCCTGCCTGTCGCAGTCTATCCCGTCGACCAGACCGCTCCAACGCCCGTTTTACGCGCAGGCTTTGACGAAAACGTGCAGATTTCCTACATTTCTGGGTCTCCCGCACACCCACACCCTTTTCCCACAACCCCTCAAGACAGGACTATCAACGCATGGGCGGCATCAGCAACCGGATGAAGGAAATCAAACGGCGTCGGCACCGACGCCAAAAGCTGGCCAAGTTCGAGGTCAAGCTCAAGAAGGCGACCACCTCCGAGAAGCTCGTGATGGCCGGGAAACTCCGCAAGATGACCACCGGCTGCGATGGACTCATCGCCCGCATGGGCCTTGAAGAACGTAAACGCGGCTAGACTTCTGCGGTTCGTGGCGGTCGCTCCCGCTTCCTTGGCAAAGCAGCGAAACGATTCGGATTCGAGTGGTCCGTGGCTATGTTCAGACGCCGCCGTTAAGACGCCGCCCGCTCGAACGTGAATCCGTCCTGCACGAAGTCGACCCGGACGTGGCTCCCCTCGGGAAACTGCCCGCCCAGCAATTCCCTGGCCAGCTCGTTTTGCAGCTGCTGCTGGATCACCCGCTTGAGCGGCCGCGCCCCATACACGGGGTCGTAGCCCAGCCGGGCAATCTCGTCGATCGCACCATCGGTGCAGTCGAGTGTGATGCCAGCCTTCGCCGCCTGCTCCACGAGCCGATCCATCTGGATTTTCACAATCTTGTGAATGTGACGCTTGTCGAGCGGATGGAACACGATCGTCTCGTCAATACGGTTGAGGAATTCCGGCAGGAACCTCGCCTGCAGTGACTCCTTCACGGCATCGCGGATCTCCTGCTCGCCGCCCCCCTCCTTCGTGATCTCCTGGATTGCCTGGCTGCCGATGTTGCTCGTCATCACCACGATCGTGTTGGTGAAGTCGACCGTGTGCCCCAGGCTGTCGGAGAGCCGACCGTCGTCGAGCACCTGCAGAAGCACATTGAAGACATCGCGATGTGCCTTCTCGATCTCGTCGAGCAACACAACCGAATAGGGACGCCGCCGCACCGCCTCCGTGAGCCGCCCCCCCTCCTCGTAGCCGACATAGCCCGGCGGAGCGCCGATCAGCCTCGCGACCGTGTGCTTCTCCATGAACTCACTCATGTCGATGCGGATCATCGCGTTTTGATCGTCAAACAGCACCTCGGCCAGCGCCTTGCAGAGCTCGGTTTTGCCGACGCCCGTGGGCCCCAGAAAAATGAACGAGCCGATCGGCCGGTTTGGATCCTGCAGCCCGGACCGACTGCGACGCACGGCATTGCTGACAGCCTCCACGGCCTCCTCCTGGCCGATCACCCGCTGATGGAGCCGCTCTTCGAGCACAAGCAGTTTTGCCCGCTCGGCCTCAACCAGCCGCGTGACGGGAATCCCCGTCCACGCGCTGACAACCTCGGCGATCTCCTCGGGGCCGACCTCCCGCCGTAGGAGCCGCTTGGCCGGCGCGGCCGCCTTCGCCCCACTGTCCTTCGACTCCCGTTCGACGCCCTCCTGCTCCAGCCGCTGCTGCAGCGACTTGCGTTTCACATCGAGTTCATAGAGCTGTTGGTAGAGTTCCTCGCCCACCGGCTGCCCGGCGGCCTGGCGGTCCTTGATCTGCACGCTGGTCCGATCGAACGCCAGCTGCACGTCGTCGAGTTGCTTGCGAAGCTCCTGGGTGTTCCCCACCCCAGACTTCTCGGCCTCCCACTGCTCACGCAGGCTTGCCAGCTTCTTCCGGAGTCCGGCCGACTCCTCCTCGATCTCGACGAGCCGCTCCTTGGCATGCTCCTCCGTCTCCTCCGCCAGTTGCCGCGCGGCCAACTCCAGCTGCAACAGCCGCCGCTGCACCTCATCGATCTCGCTCGGCACACTCTGCAGTTCCATCGCGATCCGACTCGTGGCCTCGTCCATGAGGTCAATCGCCTTGTCGGGCAGAAACCGGTCGGCAATGTAACGGTGTGACAGCTCAGCGGCGGCCACGAGCGCCGAATCCTTGATCTTCACCCCCTTGTGGTGGGCTTCGTAGCGGGGTTTGAGTCCTCGCAGGATCGCGATCGTGTCCTCGACGCTCGGTTCACCGACGAAGACCGGCTGAAACCGGCGTTCCAAAGCCGCATCTTTTTCGATGTGCTTACGAAATTCGTCGAGTGTCGTCGCACCGATGCAGCGGAGTTCACCGCGGGCCAGGGCTGGTTTGAGCAGATTGGCGGCGTCGGAGCCCCCCTCGGCGGCACCGGCGCCGATCACCGTATGCAACTCGTCGATGAAGAGAATCACGTTGCCGGCCGCCGCCTCCACCTCGCGGAGGATCGCCTTCAGCCGGTCCTCGAACTCGCCGCGGTACTTCGTGCCGGCAATCAATGCACCCAGATCGAGCGCGATGACCCGCTTGCCGCGGAGGGTCTCCGGCACGTCCGACTGCACGATCCGCACGGCCAGTCCCTCGGCGATCGCCGTCTTGCCCACGCCCGGTTCGCCGATCAGGACCGGGTTGTTCTTGGTCCGCCGGGAGAGCACCTGGATGACCCGCCGAATTTCGGCGTCGCGGCCGATCACCGGATCGAGCTTGCCCTGGCTGGCCCGCTTCACCAGATCGATGCCGTATTTTTCCAGTGCCTGAAACTTCTCCTCCGGATTCTGGTCGGTCACCCGCGACTGTCCGCGAACGGCCTGCAATCCGGCCATCAGTTCCTTCTCGCCCACCGCCGCCAACTGCAGGACGTTCTTGGCCTTCGACGGCGTTTTGACGAGACCAAGCAGCAGATGATCGGTCGAGACAAACTCATCCTTCATCGCGGCCGACTCGGCCGTGGCCGCCTCGAAGACCTTGATCAACTCCTGATCGGGCTGCGGCTGCGCACCCCCCGACACCTTCGGCAGGTGCGAGAGTTCTGCCTCGATGATCCGCTCGAGGTGACCGCGATCGACGCCGATCTTTTCGAGCAGCGGCCGCACGATCCCCTCCCGTTCAGCAACGAGGCTGTGCAGAAGATGGACCGGCGTCACCTGCGGGTTGCCGCGGCTCCCAGCGAGTTCGACGGCGCTCTGCACCGCCTCCTGGGCCTTGATCGTGAACGTATCGAAGCGAAACGGCATGGTTTCCCCCTCGGCCGCCCTCGCCCGGAAGGAGAGGGAGAGCCGCTTCAGATGTCCTTCTTAACCTCGAATTCAGCGTCGATCGCATCGTCCGGACCACGGTTGCCCCCCGAGGCACCGGCCGTCGCGTCTGGCTCGGCTCCGGCGCCCGCCTGGCCGCTCGTCGAGGCGTAGAGAATCTTCGAGAGCGCGTGGGCCGCCTGCTCGAGCGCGTCGTGGGCCGACGTGATGGCGTCGACATCCTCCGCCTTCGCCGCCTCGCGGGCCTTGGTGATCGCCGCCTCGAGCGGGGCCTTGTCAGACGCGGAAAGCTTGTCGGAATTCTCCTTGACGAGCTTCTCCGTCTGGAAACAGAGTGCCTCCGAACGGTTTCGCACCTCTGCCAGCCGCAGCTTCCGCTTGTCTTCCTCGGCGTGCAGGTCGGCGTCCTTCCGCATCCGTTCGATCTCGGCCTCATTGAGGCCGCTCGACTGCTCGATCTTGACCGTCTGCTCCTTGTTGGAGCCGAGATCTTTCGCACTCACCGACAGAATGCCGTTGGCATCGATGTCAAACTTGACTTCGATCTGCGGCGTGCCCCGCGGCGCCGGCGGAATCCCCTCGAGGTTGAACTGTCCGAGAAGGCGATTGTCTTTCGCCATCGGCCGCTCCCCCTGATACACGCTCACGGTCACTGCCGTCTGGCTGTCGGCCGCGGTGCTGAAGACCTGCTTCCGCTCGGTCGGAACGGTCGTGTTGCGTTCGACCAATTTCGTGAACAGACCGCCCTCCGTTTCGATGCCGAGCGAGAGCGGCGTGACATCGAGCAGCAGCACGTCCTGCACCTCGCCGCCGAGCACGCCCCCCTGGATCGCGGCGCCGAGCGCCACGACCTCGTCGGGATTGACGCCCTTGTGCGGCTCCTTGTTGAAGAGCTTCTTGACCAGTTCCTGCACCTTGGGAATCCGGGTCGAGCCACCGACAAGGACCACCTCGTCGATCTCCTTGGGATCGAGTTTTGCGTCCTTGAGGGCCTGGATCACCGGGCCACGGCACCGCTCGACTAGTCCGTCGCACATCTGCTCGAACTGCGACCGGGTGATCGTGACCTGGAGATGCTTGGGCCCCGTGGCGTCGGCCGTGATGAACGGCAGATTGATGTCGGTGCTCTGGGCCGAACTCAGCTCTTTCTTGGCCTTTTCACAGGCTTCCTGGAGCCGCTGCAGGGCCATCGTGTCTTTCCGCAGGTCGATCCCCTGCTCCTTCTTGAACTGGTCAGCCACGTGGTTGATAAGCGTCTGATCGAAGTCGTCGCCGCCGAGATGCGTGTCGCCGTTGGTGCTGATCACGCGAAACACGCCATCGGCCACCTCCAGCACAGACACGTCGAACGTGCCGCCGCCCAAGTCAAACACCACAATCTTCTCGTGCGCCTTCTTCTCGAGTCCATAGGCGAGGGCCGCGGCGGTCGGCTCGTTGATGATCCGCATCACCTCGAGGCCCGCGATCTGGCCGGCATCCTTCGTGGCCTGACGCTGCGCGTCGTTGAAGTAGGCGGGAACCGTGATCACCGCCTTGTTGACCTTGTGGCCCAGATAACTTTCAGCACTCTCCTTGAGGTTGCGGAGCACCTTTGCGGAGATCTCCGGAGGGGTGCATGTCTGATCTCCGGCCTTCACCGTGACATAGTCCTCGGGACCGCCCACGACCTCGTAGGGAACCATCTTTTCTTCGCCCGCCACCTCGTTGTGGCGGCGGCCCATGAACCGTTTGATCGAGTAGATCGTCCGCTTGGGATTGGTGACCGCCTGCCGGCGGGCCGTGTCGCCCACGAGCGTCTCCCCCTTGTCGTTGAAGGCGACCACGCTCGGCGTGAGGCGATTGCCTTCTTTGTTGGCGATCACCTTGGGCTCCTTACCCTCCATCACCGCAACCACCGAGTTCGTGGTGCCGAGGTCGATGCCGATGATCTTTTCGCCCTGCTTGGTTGCCATGGATTCAGGATTCCTGTGCGGTGGGGAATGCGTTGGGAAAGACTGTGCGTCCGATGCGTCAGAATTGTCCCGTGGTTTCTTGGAAGGCTATTTATGCAAAGGCCGTGCCAGCTCCGACCATCATCACGTGTCTCCGGGGGTCGGTGGCTAAAAACCAGCGAAAAAAGCGTTTTTGCACCATATTTACGCGGGCCGCGTTCAAGGTACAGTTGGGTGCCTGCCTCGGTGCCCGACTGGTCCCGGGGCCAGAGCCTGCCATTTTGGCCGTTCGCGTCCGCGTGGGACGCTCCACTACGCCCCAACCCATCCCCGAACCGCACGCCCTCGGAGGGCTTTTTGCATGGCTCAATCTGGCTCACCGCGGAAGTCACCACCGGATGGCTCTCGGCCCACCGGCCTGGCGGGGCTCCGTTCGCAGATCGATCGAATCGACCGCGAACTCGTCGGCCTCGTCAACGAGCGGGCGGAAATGGCCCGGCAGATCGGCCATCTCAAGCAGTCAAGCGGCCAGGTCACCTACGATCCATCCCGCGAGGAGTTGGTGCTCGAACGCGTCGTCGCCTCGAGCAAGGGACCGCTGTCGAGCGACAGCCTCAAGGCCATCTGGCGGGAGCTCATCTCAGGCTCCCGCGCTATCGAACAACACATCCGCGTCGCCCACCTGGGCCCCGCGTGGACGTACAGCCATCTGGCAGCCGTGCACCGCTTTGGCAGCTCTGTCGAGTTTGTGCCGGTGGCCAGCATTTCTGCAGCCTTTGAGGAGGTCAACGCCGGCCACTCCCACTACGGGGTCGTGCCGCTGGAAAACTCCACCGACGGCCGGATCGCCGACACGCTCGACAATTTCTCGCGGCTGCCGGTGAAGATCTGTGCCGAGGTACCCCTGCGAATCCACCACACGCTCCTGGCCGCCTGTGATCGGGCCGGCATCAGGGAGGTTTACAGCCGTCCGCAGGCCCTCTCCCAGTGTCGCAATTGGCTGGCTCGACACCTGCCGAACGCCCGTCTGGTCGAGGTGACCAGCACCAGCACCGCCGCTGAAACAGCCGCCAAGACGCCACACGCCGCGGCCATCGCCAGCCGCCAGGCAGGGGTGCATTACGGTCTCAATGTGCTTGCGGAAAATATCGAGGACGTGGCCGGCAATACGACACGTTTCGCCGTCATCGGCCATGCCGACGCCAGCCGCACCGGCCGCGACAAGACGTCGCTCATGTTCGAAATCGAGCACCGGCCCGGTGGGCTGGCCGACGCCCTGTCTATCCCTAAGAAACAGAAGCTCAACCTCACCTGGATCGAGTCGTTTCCCATGCCGGGCGAAGAACGCGGCTACATTTTTTTTGTAGAGCTGGAGGGCCACCGCGATGACCTCCGCGTCCGCCGTGCCATTGCCGCCCTTGAAAAACGCTGCACTCGGGTCGTGATCCTCGGTTCCTACGCCGCAGCCGCCTCGGTCGGCTGAAAAGGCGACTGTTACCTTTTCCCGTTCCGCCTTATCATTCGCCGAAAAGGAGCCCACCATGTCCCGCAGAAGCATCGTCGCCGGCAACTGGAAGATGAATCTCGACAATGCAAAATCGCAGGAACTAGCCCGCACCGTCGCGGCCCGGCATGCCGAAGCGGGCAGCACGGAACTGGTGCTCTGCCCTCCGTCGCCCTACCTCGGAACGGTCGGCACAGCCCTCGGACTCACTGCCGGCTCGAGCCCATCGGGTGTGGCTTTGGGAGCCCAAAACATGCACGACAAGGGGAGCGGTGCCTTTACCGGCGAGGTCGCGCCGCCGATGCTCGTCGACCTCGGCTGCCGGTATGTCATCCTCGGCCACTCAGAGCGGCGGACCCTGTTTGGCGAGACCGACGCCATCGTCAATGCAAAGACCAGGTCCGCCCTGACCGCCGGCCTGACGCCGATCGTCTGCGTTGGTGAGACCCTCGAAGAACGCGACGATGGTCGTACGCAGGGGGTCGTCACTGCCCAGGTCAAAGGCTCGCTCGCCGGCCTCTCGCCGGCCGACGTAGAACAGATCGTGATCGCCTACGAGCCGGTCTGGGCCATCGGCACCGGCAAGGTGGCCACGCCCGAGCAGGCGCAGGAGGTGCATGCCCTCATCCGCGGACTGCTAACAACCCTCGCCTCGCCCGCGGTTGCAGCCCGGGTGCGGATTCAATACGGCGGGAGCGTGAAGCCCGACAATGCGGCCGATCTGGCCGCCAAGCCCGACATCGACGGCGCCCTGGTTGGGGGCGCCAGCCTCAAGGCCGACGATTTTCTCGGGATCGCCAAAGCGTTCGGCTGACATCCGTGCGGTTGATAATGAGCCGCAACGCCGATTTCCGAAGCTGGGGTAGGCCGACGGCCAGCCCCACGATACCTTGTCGATTCTGCCTGATTCGGCCGTTCGTCACCCCCCTTCATTCCTGTCCCGCGTCGTTTCGGAGTGTTCAGTCGCCATGGCCACGCTTGTTCGTCTTGTCCTCGGGTCGATGCTTGTTCTGACGTCGCTGTTCATGATCCTTCTTGTGCTTGTGCAGAGAGGTCGCGGAGGCGGTCTGGCCGGAGCGCTCGGCGGCATGGGCGGTCAGAGTGCTTTTGGCACGAAGGCGGGCGATCTGTTCACGCGAATCACGGTGGGCGTCGCCGCCTTCTGGATCGTGCTCTGCATCGTCGCGACCAACATGCTCGGGCGTCAGCAGTCGCTGCTTTCGAGCGACCTCGGTGGCTCCGCACCTCAGGCGGTGGCCCCTATGACACCGACCCAGCCGATGACCCAGCCGCCAGCCGACGCCCAACCGCCGGCAGCGGCCGACGGCGGGCTTGTGATGCCTGCGGCTCCGGCCGAGCAGTCGTCGAGCCCAGCATCGAGCCAGCCCGCCGCCGAGGCAAAATCGGAGGGCACGGCTGCACCGGCTGCTCCGGCTGCTCCGGTGGCTCCGGCCGAACCCGCTCCCGCGAAGTAGCGAGTGGAGGTTCGCGACCATGGCCATGAGCATGACCGGCTGCGGAGAGGGCATCGCCTCCGAGGGCCCCAGTACCTGCCGTGTTGAATTACGGGTGGTCAACAACCGCTTTTTCAAGCTCGCGCTTCGGTCGCGGGATGCTTTTTCAAGCCTGGAAACACGGATCGATTCCGCCATCCGCAGTCGCGTTCGCCGTGGTGCGGTCCAGATGACACTCGACGTGGCCGGCCCGGCGGTTCCCGCGGCCCGACGGTTCGACCGCGGCCAACTCTCGGCCTATCTCGATGATCTCGAGGACTTCTGTGGATCGCATCGGATCCCCATGCCGCAGTCTCTCGATGGCATTCTCGGCCTGCCGGGCATTCTCGTGGAAACCCCGCCGTCGAGCGACGCCGTTGAGCAGATCTGGCCCTTGGTGGCCCGAGGCCTCGACGCCGCCCTCGACGGCCTGGAACGGATGCGCCGGGCCGAGGGAGACGCTTTAGCCCGCGACATGCGGGCCGGCTGTGGTGAGATCACACAGTCGATCGCAGCCATTCGGCAACGCGTGCCCGCGGTACTCGCCGAACACCGCTCCCGGCTGAGCGATCGGGTGACGAAGCTTCTCGAGGGTTCGGGGGCCCTGCTCTCCCCGGCCGACCTGACGCGGGAGGTGGCCCTGATCGCCGACCGCTCTGATATTGCCGAGGAACTGGTGCGGCTGGAGAGCCACGTCGCACAGTTCGACCACCTGTTGGGCGAAGATTCCCCGGGCCGCTCGCTCGACTTTCTCTCCCAGGAACTGGCCCGGGAGGCCAATACCATCGCCTCCAAATCGGTCGATGTCGCGATTGCCCACATGGTGGTCGAACTCAAGACGCGGATCGAGCGGCTCCGCGAGCAGGTACAAAACATCGAATGAGCGGCACCTTTTCAAGCCCCCGGTCGCCGCGTTAGAACATCGTAATGGTTCACCGCCCGGGCAAACTCGTCGTCATCTCCGGCCCCTCAGGCGTCGGTAAAACCACGATCCTGCGGCGGCTTCTAGCCGATCTGCCGCACCTGATTCCGAGCGTCTCGGCAACAACCCGGCCGCCCCGGGTCGGCGAGAAAAACGGCGTCGACTACCACTTCATCGCCACCGAGGATTTCGAACGGCGGCGGGCGGCAGGTGAGTTTCTGGAATGTTGTCAGGTGTACGGCCGGCATTCCTGGTACGGCACGCTGGTCAACGAGGTGACCCCCCGTCTGGCGGCGGGTGACTGGGTTGTGCTGGAAATCGACGTGGAGGGTACACTTTCAATTCTGGCGAGGTATCCTGAGGCGATCACGATCTTCGTCGAACCGTCCCATCCCGATCAGTTGCTCGAGCGACTGCGGGGTCGGGGGACGGAGTCGCCCGAAGCGATGGCACGTCGGCTGGAGGTAGCCCGACGGGAACTGTTGCAGTCTCACTACTACAGGCACCGTGTCGTAAACGACGACGACGTTGCGGAGGCTGTCGCGGCGATCAAGCGGATTTTGTCTGATGCGGGCCTGCCCCCCGACTGAGTGCCAGACCAGACCTCACAGCAAGCCATCGCAGTAAGCCCAGACGAAGCCCAAATCAACCCCAGACCGCCGCGGCCCGCACACCCCTCGAGGATTTCAGACATGATCGACGACCTGCGTGAAGAAGAGATCGTGAACAAGGTTGGTGGTCGTTTTAAGCTGTCAACGCTGATTCAAAAGCGAATGGTAGCGCTCAACGCGGGCGGCCGTCCGCTCGTCGACGTCGACACCGACGACAAGATGCAGATCGTCATCGAGGAGATCAAGCAGGACAAAATCTACCTTGATACGTCGATGAATCTCCGTATCACTGGTGCGTCGCCCGAGGCGGGCGGTCCACTCGACTTCGATCCGACGATCTTGTAATCGATTCTGGAACCGAGTCTGGAAGCGATCCTGGAATACCGTCTGGCTCGTGTCTGGACGCACGGTTTGGCCACACGATCTTTCCACACGATTTGGGCAATTATTCGGGCAACTGCCGTTCGCTATGCCATGCTTGTGGGTCGAGAAATCATCGTTGGCGTATCGGGCGGCATCGCGGCCTATAAGGCGGCTGCGCTCACGAGCCTGCTTGTGCAGCAAGGGGCCGGCGTCACGGCCGTGCTCACCCGCAATGCCCGGCGTTTCGTCGGGCCGGCTACGTTCGCGGCCCTCACTGGCCGCCCCGTCGCAACACGGAGTTTCGATCCCGGCGTGCACCCGCTCGGGGCCCACATCGAACTCGCCGGCCGGGCTGACCTGATCGTGGTGGCACCAGCGTCGGCCGACCTGCTGGCAAAGGTCGCAGGCGGTGCGGCCGACGATCTCCTGACCACGCTTCTTCTCTGCGCTCAGTGTCCCGTGGTGCTGGCACCGGCGATGAATTCGGCCATGTGGGCGAAACCCTCCGTGCAACGCAACGTCCGGCAGGTTGCAGACGACGGCGCACTGATCATCGAGCCAGGCACGGGCTGGCTCTCCTGCCGCCAGCAGGGCACAGGACGCATGGCTGAGCCGGAGGAGATCGCGAACGCAATCCGCGAATTGCTCGCCCACTCTCCCGGCACAAACCCCGCCTGATCGAATCCGGGATAGAGCGAGATGGCACGAATCCTGCTGACTGCCGGCCCCACGCGGGCCTACATCGACGAGGTTCGCTACCTGACCAACGCATCGAGCGGCCGGATGGCGCGGGCAATCGCCCAGGCGGCCCTCGCCCGGGGACATGAGGTGACGATCGTCAGTGGGCCGGTGTCGGTCGCGTATCCAACTCGCGCAAGGGTGATCTCAGTGGTAACCACCGCCGAGATGCTGGCCGCAGCACTCGAGGAACTCCCGCGGGCCGACGGCGTTATCGCGGCGGCGGCCCCCTGCGATTTCGAGCCCGAACGGCCCGTGGCGGGTAAGATTCCTCGCGCATCCGCAGGCCTTTCGCTCACGCTGCGAGCCACCACCGACGTGATCGCCACGCTGGCGGCCCGTGCCAAGCGGCAGCCCTCCGGCCGGCGGCAGCCCTCCGGTAGGCGGCGGACCACCTGGTGCGTTGCCTTCGCCCTGGAGCCCGGCGCCGATAAGACGAGGGCCTGCGCAAAGGTCACGGCGAAGCAGTGCGACCTGATCGTGGTCAACGACCTGGCGGCCCTCGAATCGACGAAAAACGCCGTCGCCGTCTACGACTCCGATCACGAACTCGTGGGCGAAAGGCGGGGGACCAAGCCGGCCGTGGCCACCTGGCTGATCCGCCTGATCGAAACGCGGCTGATGGGGACCTGACGGCGATGTGGAGGAATTCGCCTCCGCCCGTTATAAAATTGCCCCCCGCGCACCCTACAGGTTCTTCCCATGATCAAAGTCGCTGTCCTCGGCGCCACCGGCTACACGGCCCTCGAAGCCATCAAGATCCTGCTGCGGCATCCGCAGGCCGAGATCGTCGCGGTCACCAGCCGGCAAGAGGGCAACACGCCGGTGTCGAGCGTCCACCCAAGCCTCGTGGGGCGGCTCGACTTGCCTCTGGAGGACCTCTCGCCTGAGCAGGTCGGCAGCCGCGCCGAGTGCGTGTTGAGCTGCCTGCCCCACTGCGCCAGCGCTGAAATCATCCCCCGAGTGCTCGCCGCAGGGGCGACGGTGGTCGATTTCAGCGCGGACTACCGGCTCGACGATGCCGCGACCTACCTCGAGTGGTATGGCCACGAGCACCCCGACACCGGACGGCTCGGCACCACGCCCTACGGCCTGCCGGAGCTTTTCCGGCAGCAACTCGCCGGTGTGAGGCTGGTGGCCAACCCTGGCTGCTACGCGACGTCGGCGATCCTGCCGCTGGCACCCTTGATCAAGAGCGGACTCTTCGAAACCGACGACATCATCATCGATTCCAAAAGTGGCGTCAGTGGTGCCGGCCGGTCGCCGAAGCTGATGACCCATTTTCCGGAGTGCAACGAGAGCATGTCGGCCTACAACGTGGGCCGACACCGCCACACACCCGAAATCGAGCAGATCATCAACCGGTTTGCCGCAGCGACACCGAACGTGATCTTCACGCCGCAACTGGCCCCCATGGATCGGGGCATCCTCTCGACGATCTACATCAAGCCGAGACGGCCGATCGCCGAGTCGGCGGTGATGCACCTCCTCCGGGAGGCCTATGCGGGGGAGCGGTTCGTGCGGGTGGTGGACCACCTCCCCGGCACGAAAGATACGGTCGGCACAAACTTCTGCGACATCACGGCGCGAGTCGTCCGTGGCCGCGTCCTGCTGATCAGTTGCCTCGACAACCTCGTCAAGGGGGCGGCCGGGGCAGCCGTGCAGAATTTCAACTGCCTATTTGGTCTCCCGGAAACCACCGGACTGCTGTAGACACGCCGAAAACACATGCCGTGAAAACGGTTCGGGCCGCGGTCGGCCGGACTCTCCGGCGGGAAGAAAAGAACCATGATGGCCATCGCCGAAACACCCGTTCGCCTGCCGATTCCGCCGCTCCCGAAGGGATTCCGCGCCGCCGGCGCCCATGCCGGCCTCAAACGGAATCCGACCCGAGAGGACATCTCGCTGATCGTGTCGGATACCGACGCCACGGCGGCGGGCGTCTACACGACAAACCTCGTTTTCGCCGCGCCGGTCGCCTTCGATCGCGGCCGAACGCCCGGGGAAGGCTTCCGCGTCATCGCCATCAACTCGGGCAATGCCAATGCCTGCACGGGGCGGCGGGGTCTGGACGATGCTGAAGCGATGGCCGCCGCGGCAGCCCGGGCGGTGGGCGTCGACGTCGCGGGGGCGCTCGTGCTCTCGACCGGCATCATCGGCGAATTTCTGCCGCTCGAAAAAATCCGCGCAGGCATCGAGATCGTCGCAGCAAAGCTTGGCAGCGACGCCGATTCAGCCGTCAGCGCGGCCCGCGGCATGATGACGACCGACACCCGCCCGAAGCTCTCCGGGTCGGCCTTCACCATCGACGGCCGCCGCTACACGCTCTTCGGCATGGCCAAGGGGGCGGCGATGATCGGCCCCCGCATGGCGACGATGCTCGGCGTGATTCTCACCGATGCGCCGGTGTCGGCAGCGGATGCCCAGCGTCTCCTCCGCGAGGCTGCCGAGCAGACGTTCAACTGCGTAAGCGTCGACGGCCACACGAGCACCAACGACACGGTGCTCTTACTGGCCAACGGGGCCGCCGGGGGCCCGCCGCTCTCAGGGGCCGGACTCGAGTCGTTTGCCAGGGCACTCCTGGATGCCTGCGAGACGCTGGCCCGGGAAATCGCCGACGACGGCGAGGGGGCGACGCACGTGCTGCGGATCGAGGTCAGCGGCTGCCGCTCCCGCGATGAGGCCCGCCAGATTGCACGCAGCATCGCCGACAGCCCGCTGGTTAAAACGGCGATCTGCGGCGCCGACCCCAACTGGGGTCGGATCGTTTCGGCTGCGGGCTATGCCGGAGTCGCGTTCGACCCGGAAAAACTCCTCCTGCGGCTCAACGGCACCCTGCTGTTTCGCGACGGGGCTCCCGTGGCGTTCGACGGCGGGGCCGTTTCTGAGTCGATCCAGTCGGCCCGAGAAACGCTGATCCAACTCGATTGTGGCGATGGCCCAGGCTCGATCCGCTTTTATTCGAGCGATTTGACGGCCGAATACGTCCGCCTCAACGCCGATTACCACACGTAATGCCCCTCCGCCCCTGCGGCCATGCAAGCCCCCCGGGACATACAAGCATGTGTATATAGTTGACCCATCCCGGCCCGTGGCTTGACGCGGGCGTGCCAAACCTGTTTTCTCTGGCTATCCGGCCACCCCATTCTCTGTCCCCCAGCCGTCAAGATTGCTCGCCCATGCTGCTCACGCCGTTCACGCCGTTCACGCCGCTGCCGTTTGACATTGTTCCCTCTGCCTGGCCCCTCGCTCCCGGAGCGGGCCGGATGTCACGCGAAAGCCCTATTCCGGTAATCCCGCGCAACTCAGGCCATATCGAGTGTGCTGATGGACCTGAGGAGGAAGAAGAAGATCTCGGAGACGAGGAGGACCTTGCGGTCGCGCAGCCCGCCGCCGACGAGGAGTCAAGCTTTGACGACTTCGACGACGAATTCGATGACGACTTCGAAGAGGAAGAGAATGATCCCGACTGGGATCACCCAGACGATGCGGCGCCGGAGGCCCCTCCTCCCGGCAAGGGCGGTGGCCGGAAGAAGTGAGCTGTGGGGTTTGTTTCCTGCGAGATAGATCACGAGCGTTCAGATGTCTGCCCGCGATACCTCTGCCGATGATCCGAGCAACGACCGCGGTGAATCCGTGGGCCGTGACCGGCGTCGGCCCAACCCGCAGCCGTCGTCTCACGACGATTGGTTTGGCGGCCTCAATCAACTCGACTTCGACATCGACTTCTTCGAGGGGCTGCTGGCCCGCAACGGGGATTCCGTGGAGGTGCTTCGCGTCCTCGCCGAACTCGTCTCGCAAAAGGGGCTCGTACAGCGGGCCGTTGAACTCGATCGGCGGCTCGTGGACGTGCTGCCCAACGATTTCCTTGCCCGCTACAATCTCGGCTGTTCGTTGGCGCGGGCCGGAAAATCCGACGAGGCAATCGATGCGATCTCCCGGGCGATCCTGCTCGGCTATGACGACCTCGCCCATCTGGAGGTTGACCCGGATCTCGATTCGCTCCGTGAACACCCTGAGTTCCGCGAACTGCTCGGTCATGTCTGCTAGTACATGCCTTGATGGCATGAGTCATGCCCGTCATGCCCGTCATGCCCGTCATGTTGGCTCTGCGGGCAACAAGCCAACAGGCAACGAGTACGTCGATCCCAAGGAAGGCCCCCACGCATGCTTGACCAATTCGACAAGATCACGGAATCGTGCGGGACGATCTCCTCCCGCTGGCCACACCGCCCCGCCGTCGGCCTCATTCTCGGGAGCGGCCTCGGCGCCGCAGCGGCCGCCCTCAGCGACGCTGTGACGATTCCCTACGAAACTATCCCACACTTTGCGAAGTCGACCGCTCACGGCCATACGGGGCAACTCGTCTGCGGCCTCCTCGCCGGCGTGCCGGTCGTGGTGATGGAAGGGCGGATGCACGCCTACGAAGGGTATTCTCCAGCGCAGCTCACATTTCCCGTGCGGGTGCTCAAGCGGCTCGGGGCCGAACTGCTGGTGGTGACCAATGCCTGCGGCGGGCTCAATCCCCAGTTCCGTACCGGCGACATCATGGTGATCGACGACCACATCAACCTGATGAATGACAACCCGCTGATTGGCATCAACGATGACCGTCTGGGGCCGCGGTTTCCCGACATGTCGGCCCCGTACGCTCCGGAGCTGATCGATCAGGCGCTGGAAGTGGCACGCCGGGAGAATTTCGTCGCCCACCGTGGCGTCTACGTGGCGGTCACGGGACCAAACCTGGAGACACGGGCCGAATACCGCTTCCTGCGAACCATCGGGGCCGATGTGGTCGGCATGTCGACGGTGCCGGAAGTGATCGTGGCGGTGCATGCCGGCCTGCGGGTGCTCGGCCTGTCTGTGATCACAGACATGTGCCTGCCGGACCATCTGGAGGTGGCCACCGTTGAAAAAATTCTGGCCGTGGCCAGGTCGGCGGAGCCGAAACTCAGTGCCATCATCACGGCGGCCGTCCGCCATGCCGGCGGGTAGCGACGGCCGGTCGGGAAGGTGATGCTCAGATGGCCAGCCATCGCATCAAACGGCTCACTTATTTCTCCATGGCCGGCGGGACGCCTGCCGGGCCGACAAGAACCCAACCAGCGGGAACGCCGTCGCTGGCAGCCCGCCCTGTGGCGCATGCGTTGGCCACGGTACGATCTGGGGCCTGGCACCCGACCCGCGGGGCCGACTTCCCCTGCAATCCGTAACCCATGTTCGATCCCGTTCGCGGCAAACCCGACTTTCCCGCCATCGAAGCGGCGATCTCCCGACTCTGGCGGGAAGGCGACATCTACCGAAAGTCGCTCGACCAGCGGCGTGGTGCCAAGCGGTTTGTCTTCTTCGAAGGCCCGCCGACCGCCAACGGCATGCCGCATCCGGGCCACTGCCTCACCCGGACCATCAAGGATCTCTACCCCCGGTATCGCACGATGCGGGGCGATTTCTGCGAGCGGAAGGCGGGCTGGGACACCCATGGTCTGCCGGTCGAGGTCGAGGTCTGCAAAGAACTGGGGATCCACTCGAAGGCCGAGATCGAGGCCTATGGTGTCGAGCCGTTCATTCATCGATGCCAGGAGTCGGTCTGGCGATACATGAAAGAGTGGGAGGCGTTGACCGAGCGGATCGGCTTTTGGATCGATCTGTCCGACGCATACGTCACCTACCATCAGAGCTACGTCGAAAGTGTCTGGTGGGCGCTCGCCGAACTTTTCGACCGGGGCCTCCTCTACCAGGGCCACAAGATCGTCTGGTGGTGGGCCCAGGGGGGCACCGCGCTCTCCAGCGGCGAGGTGGGGCAAGGCTACCGCGAAGTGGCAGATCCAAGCGTCTACGTTGCCTTCCCGTTGCTCGATGCCGAGGGCAACGCGACCAACCGCAGCCTCGTGGCCTGGACGACGACGCCCTGGACGCTGCCATCCAATCAGTTTGCGGCCGTGAAGGCCGACCTCGACTACGTTGTCTTGAAGGAGGCCCACACGGGCACCGCAGCCGAGCCCCTGGCAGACACGCCGGAATACATCGTCGCCGAACCGTTGGCGGCGGCCCTCGGCGAAAAGACCAAAAAGCAGTTCGATGTCGTCGAACGGCTGTCGGGCAGGATGCTTGTCGGGAGGTCCTACCTGCCCCCCTTCGATACGTTTCGTCCCGCAGGCCCGCCCCACACGGCGGCGTTGGGCGACGATCCTGCCACCAGCGGGCCCGTCGCCTGGCGGGTTGTGGCCGCCGACTTCGTGACCACCGACTCGGGCACCGGCGTCGTGCACATCGCGCCCGCATTCGGCGAGGTCGACTACACGGTGCTCATCGCCGAGCAGGCCCGTTTTGCCGACGGCCGGGGGCCGACACTCCTCAACTGCGTAGCCCCCGACGGAACCTTCACCGATACCTTCCCCATGGGCAGTGGGCGGTTCGTCAAGGACTGCGACCGCGACATCACGCGGGACCTGAGATCGCGGAACCTGCTGGTCCACCAGGAACAGTATGTCCACGACTACCCGTTCTGCTGGCGGGCTGAAGGCGACCCGCTCATCCAGTATCCGCGGCAGAGCTGGTTCATCCGCACGAGCCAGTTCCGTGAACAGATGCTGGCCAATAACGCCCGGATCAACTGGCTGCCCGAGCACATCCAGGACGGCCGATTCGGCAATTTCCTCGAAACCAATGTCGACTGGGCACTGTCACGTGAACGCTACTGGGGCACGCCACTGCCGATTTGGAAGTGCGAGGCGACGGGCAAGGCCGAGGCGGTGCCCTCCTATGCCGCGCTTGTCGCCAAGCCGGGCATGCAGGGTGCCGACGTCTTCGACCGGGCGAAGGCCGCCATCCCGACGCTCTCCGACGACCTCCGGGTGCACAAGCCGTATATCGATGCCATCACCTACGACTCCCCCTTCTCGCCCGGCGCGAGGATGCAGCGGGTGCCGGAGGTGATCGACTGCTGGTTCGATTCGGGGGCGATGCCGTTTGCCCAGTGGGGCTGGCCGCACCGCGGGCAGGAGGATTTCAGCACGCAGTTTCCAGCCGATTTCATTTCCGAGGCGATCGACCAGACCCGTGGCTGGTTCTACAGCCAACTGGCAATCAGCACGCTCCTGTTCGGCGACGCACAGACGCCCTATCCCCACCCCTTCCGTACCTGCATTGTCCTGGGCCACATGCTCGGTGAAGACGGGCAGAAGATGAGCAAGAGCAAGCGGAACTACCGCGAGCCGGCCGAAATCTTCAATACCTCCGGCGCCGATGCGCTGCGGTGGTTTTTCCTCGCCGGCCAGCCGCCGTGGACGAGCATCCGCTACAGCGAGCGGGCGATCCGCGAGAGCGTGCCGGAATTCCTCCTGCGTCTCTGGAACGTCTACAGCTTCTTTGTCATCTACGCCCGAATCGACTGTTTCGATCCGGCTACGCTTCTCGACACCGCCGGCACGCTCGACCACGCAGACCTCGCGAAGGCCCGCGGCTGGCGTCCCGTCGCCGATCGCGGCGAACTCGATCGCTGGATGCTTTCGGAGCTGAATGCCACCGCCGCCACGATGGTCGATCGCATGGACCGCTACGACCATTTCGGCGCTGCCGGCGAACTGTCGGCCCTCGTCGACGCCGTCAGTAACTGGTTCGTCCGCCGCAGCCGCGACCGGTTCTGGTCGGCGGGCAAGGCTGACATCGGGCCGGAGGGCAACACCGCGAAGCTCGATGCCTACTGGACGCTCTACGAAACACTGCTCACGATCGCCCGGCTGGCCGCCCCGTTCGTGCCGTTCGTGAGCGAGGCGATCTGGCAGAATCTCGCCGTGGCCGTCTTCGGGGCCGCGGTGCCGGAAAGTGTGCATCTCACTTGCTATCCGACCGGCAGCGAGCCCCTGATCGACCGTGATCTGGTC
>Ga0247832_1002392_pt1 | contig 28994 bp, 25 predicted proteins | sample LaCruzMarch2015__10_FD_192407 | JGI IMG/M metagenome (GOLD analysis project Ga0247832, IMG submission 192407) | Freshwater microbial communities from meromictic Lake La Cruz, Castile-La Mancha, Spain - LaCruzMarch2015_4m | ecosystem: Environmental > Aquatic > Freshwater > Lake | place: Spain... | reverse complement strand
AGTTTGATTATTTCAGACAATATAGTAGAAGATAATAAATGGAACGCCTCACAAATTATTCGTGAAGTAGCAACACATATACAAGGTGGCGGTGGCGGACAAGCATTTTTCGCAACAGCAGGAGGTAAAAAATCAGACGGACTTAAAACAGCAATTGAAGCGGTAAAAAGTAGATTGAACTAATTTGAAAAAAGTACTCATCATAAGTTATTACTGGCCTCCAAGTGGCGGAAGCGGTGTCCAAAGATGGCTGAAATTTGTGAAGTACTTTCGAGAATTTGGAATTGAACCCATCGTTTTAACTATTGACCCTGCATTTGCAACTTTTCCGAATCACGATTATTCGCTTTTGGAGGAAATCCCAAAAGGAATTGAGATTCATACCACGCAAGCAAGCAGCCCGTTTGAATTGTATAAAAAAGTACGAAAAAAAGACGCGCCACAAGCTGGATTTTCAGGAGAAAAAAAGACAGGTTTGGTCGATAAAGCAATGCGTTTCATTCGAGGCAATTTCTTTATTCCCGATGCACGAATTGGATGGAATAAATTTGCACTTGAAAAAGCGAAAGAACTCATTCAACTTCATAACATTGACAGCATTGTTACAACCTCTCCGCCCCACTCTACTCAATTGATTGGCTTAGAATTAAAACGAATGTTCAACTTACACTGGTTGGCAGATTTACGCGATCCTTGGACAGAAATATATTACAATCAAGAACTTTTTCGCACATCTTATGCAAAAAAAAAAGATTACAATCTTGAGCAATCGTGCTTGAAAAATGCCGACAAAATTGTGGTTGTAAGCGAGGACATCAAACGTCATTTTGGTGCCAAACGAAAAGAAATCCTAGAAAAAATCCACGTAATACCAAACGGCTTTGATGAAACTGATTTCAATAATAATCTTTGTCAGAAAAACGTAACCCCGATAAGCAATTCGGGGAATAATCTGGGATACAATTCAAGTAACAAAACTATCAGCTACGTCGGAAACCTCGGAGAACAATACCCTGTCGATGGATTTTTGGAAGCTTTTTCAGAAATTGTAAAAAAAGACAATGAATGGAAACTGTATTTTGTTGGGAATTGCCACAATGGAGTTAAAACCTTAGTTGAAAAATTAAACCTTTCAAAATCAGTTGTTTTCGTACCGTACGTAAACCACTCGGAAGCAATTGATTTTATGATAAAAGCAAGGATTCTCCTTTTAATCATTCCAGAAATTGAAAACAACAAAGGAATTTTGACAGGAAAATTGTTTGAATACTTAGCAACAGGAAATCCAATTCTAAATATTGGTCCAAAAGACGGAGACGCAGCAACTATTTTAAAAGAAAATGCTGTTTCTGTTACTTTAAATCCAGAAGAAACAAAAGAAATTATGGATTTTATCTTAAATTCATCACCAACTAATACACCTAGTAATCTTTCTGAACATAAATTCTCAAGGAGGAATTTGACAAGAGAGATGGCGGGGTTAATATTGAATTGATATGTGCGGAATACACGGTTTTTTTACTGCTAATCAAGATCAAGACGCTAACAACAGCTTGATTCGTAAAATGGTTGCTTCTACTAATCATAGAGGTCCAGATTATAGTGGTTTTGAAAACCTTCATCCTGTTTATTTTGGTCATAATCGCTTAAGTATTATTGATTTAAATCCAGAAGCAAATCAACCAATGAACTTCGGTAAATATTGGATTGTTTTCAACGGCGAAATTTACAATTACAAAGAAATAAAACAAGAATTAAGAGAAAAAGGAATTGTTTTTTCAACTGCTTCTGACACGGAAGTTATATTAAAAAGCTACGACTTTTATGGTGAAAAATGTGTAGAAAAATTCATTGGAATGTGGGCGTTTTCAATTTTTAATAATGAAGACAAAAGTTTATTTTGTTCTCGTGACAGATTTGGAATCAAGCCGTTTTATTACTTACATCACGAGAACAACTTGTACTTTTCATCTGAAATAAAATCATTAAAAACAACCCCATATTTCAGTTCAAACTTAAATTTATCGCAAGTTAATCGCGGTTTACAACTGGGTTGGATTGGTTTTAAAAATGAAACCTATTTTTCAAGTATTCAGTCACTTGAACCAGGACATAATCTTCAATTTAAAGACAAAAAGCTTTCCATTTCAAAATATTGGTCGTATCCATCAGAACAAAAGTCAATTGATACAAATGAAGCAGTTCATCAATTCAAAGAACTATTTGATAACTCATTACAATTACACGTTAGAAGTGATGTTCCAATTGGCGCCACATTAAGTGGTGGAATTGACAGTTCAAGTATTGTTTCTTCTTTACTGAAAAATAAAATGTCATCGAATTTGGAAACATTTTCTATTTATTATGATTCAACTAAAGGTTTTGATGAACGTCCATTTATTAAAACTATCGAACAAAAATATCCAGAACAATTTCAATTAAATTATTATTCTCCGACAGAACAAGAAATTGCAAAAGACTTTAATGCAATTGCAAACAAGATGGATTTTCCTCTTTCTGGTTCTTCGCCTGTTTCGCAATATTATGTAATGAAATTAGCGAAAGAAAAAGGGATAAAAGTAATTTTAAGTGGTCAAGGCGCTGATGACTATATGGGAGGTTACATGCATTCTTATTATCGTTTGTATGCCGAATGGATGAAACATTTTCAATTAGGAAAACTTTCAAAAGGAATTAAAGATTATAAGAAAATTCATGAAGCGAGAAACTCAAAACTTACTAATGTAATGATGAAATCGGCACTTAGTTCAATTATGAGTGAAGATGCGATTTACAAATTTGAATATAAAAATTACTTACCTTTTCTTGGAAATCAAAAAAACGATTGGCAATCTTTCGATAATTATTCAGCTGGTAAATTAAATGAATTTCATTTTGCTTTAATGAACTATTCTTCTTTGCCTACTTTACTACATTATGAAGATCGGAATTCTATGGCACATTCAATTGAGAGCCGCGTTCCATTTTTGGATCATCGATTAGTTGAATTGTTGTTTCAATTTCCAGATAACTTGAAAATAAACAATGGTTGGACCAAATTCGCACTTCGGCAGTCAATGGAGGGTGTTTTACCCAAAGAAATACAATGGCGAACTGACAAAAAAGGCTTTGTTACACCTGGCGAAATTTTATGGTTAAGAGGTTCATTGGCTCATTTGTTAGAAATCGATTATGCCCAACTGTCATTTTTAGATAAAACGAAAACCAAAAAAATAATTGACGAATTTAAAGTAGGAAACAATAAATTTGCAACGCTTGTTTGGCGAATTGCTACATTGAACCACTGGTTAAAAAACACACTATAAATGGATAACGAAAAATATTATGAATCTTTTGATTGGTCAAGTTTTAAAGATTCTTCAAGTAACTTTAAAATAATTGCACAATTGATTCCAGAAGATGTGAATTCAATTATAGATATTGGTTGCGGAAATGGACTGATTACCAACGAACTTGCTAAAAAATATGAAGTTGTTGGAGTTGATAGAAGTAAAGCAGCTTTGGAATTTGTAAAAGGTGATAAAATTGCCGCAAGTTGTGATTCAGTACCTGTTGAAGATCAATCGTTTGACCTTGTTCTATCAAGTGAGTTATTAGAACATTTAGATGCACCCACTTTTGATAAAACTGTAAAGGAACTCAAACGAATTGCTAAAAAGTACATACTTATTGGTGTTCCTAATCAAGAAAGTTTAAATAAAGGAAATATTCAATGTCCAAAATGTAATACGATTTTTCATAGATGCTACCATCAACAAAGTTTTAGCGTTCAAAAATTTGGAAAACTGTTTCCAGAATACAAAGTTGTTGATACAAAAACATGTGGAATCAACGTTCGTGTTTACAAGGATTCAATAGCTAATATTAAGCAAAAACTTACACCAGCAAAAGCTTGGATTCCTTATTATTGGGCAAAAAAAGGAGAGCGAAATGCCCACTGTCCAAAATGTGATACCGCTTTTGAATATGAATTTAAATTCAACCCAATAGCTTTTGCAATGGATTCTTTAAATGTACTTTTAACGAAAAAAATTCCTTTTCACATGGTTGTTTTAATGGAGAAAAAATAAGTTGCACCAATGAAAAAAATGCTTCTTATTTCGTTTTCAAACCTTAAAAGTGACCCTCGTGTAAAACGTCAAATTAATTATTTCAAAGAATTTTACGAAATCACAACTGTTGGTCTTGCAGATTCTGAAATTGAAAACGTAACACATATTGATGTATACAGCCCTTTCAGTAAATTGAATTTTTTAATTCCATTACCGAAGCTTTTGTTGGGAATGTTTGAATCCTATTATTGGAATTTGGAAGAAATCAAATTGACACTTGAGAAAATAGCAGGGAAACAATTTGATGTTATTATAGCAAACGACGCTGATGCATTGCCTGTAGCTTTAAAAATTAAAGGAAATGCTAAAGTTATTTTTGATGCCCACGAATATTCTCCGGAAGAAAATAATGACAGTTTCCGTTGGCGAATTTTATTCAAAAAATACAAAACCAACCTCATCCAAAAGTATGCGAATAAAGCAGATTTTATGCTGACTGTTTGTGATGGTATTGCAAAAAAATACAATACTGAATTTGGTTTAAATCCAATGGTATTAACCAACGCTGCCGATTACTTTGAAAATACCAATTCGATGAAAGTTGGTGAAAAAATCAAAATTATGCATCACGGATTGGCTTTACCTCAGCGTAAAATCGAGAACATGATCGAAATGATGGATTTTGTGGATGAGCGATTTGAATTGGATTTAATGCTGGTTTTCAGAAAAGAGGAATACAAAAAAGAATTAGAACAATTAATCGGAACAAAGAAGAATGTGCGATTGATTCCACCTGTTTCTACAGACGAAATTGTGCCCTTTATTTCTCAATACGACATGGGAATATACCTTTTGGAACCCAATAATTTCAATAATAAACATGCATTACCAAATAAGTTTTTCGAATTCATTCAAGGTCGTTTGGCAATTGCCATTGGACCTTCTCCAGAAATGGCAAAAATTGTAACTGACTTTGATTTAGGTTTAATTTCCAAAGACTTTGATGCCAAGAATTTAGCAGAAACGGTAAATTCTTTCACTACTGATAAAATCATTTTCTACAAGGAAAAATCTGATTTAGCAGCCAAGGAATTGAATGCACAGAAAAGTTATAAGAAATTACATGATTTGATCAAAAGCATGTTTTAACTAAAGATTAAAAACTAGAAATTCTAATCTTTAATAAACTTCTTTTTGAAAGACTTTGTTTCAGTAAGTAACTCCAAGATATAAGATCCAGCAGAAAAATAGTTAACATCAATTTCTTCAGTGAATGTTCCTTCAGTTAAAATTTGGCCTGTAAGACTATAAATTCTGTAATAATTGAATTCGTCAAGATAGTTTTTAATATTCAAAAAGGTATTTGTTGGATTGGGATAAATTGAAACATGGCTAAAATCATTTTCATCTAAAGATGTTCTTCCATTACAAACCATACTTATCTCATCAGGTGTTAATGCTCTATCCCAAAACATAAATTCATCCATAGAACCTTTAAAATAGTATGGAAGTTGTGTCGCTACGTCTTTTCTACCAATATTTCCTGCGTCATTAGTGTAATTTACATTCCCACCATAGCCATTGTAGGATCCACCATCATTAACGCAATTAATATACAATTCCATATCAGTTGCCGACCTACAAATCCCAACGAAATGGTACCAAATTCCAGTTTGTAATATTGTTGTTCCAATTTTATTTCGAAGGTTATCATCAGAAGTTGAACCGCTTGCTCCACCGTAATTAATAGCTAATTTCCCACTTCCTGAACCGTTCATCCAAACACCTGAATGAATATTAATAGAAAAACAATTTGTTACAAAAACAGTTTTAGTTGCATTTGTATTGTCAAGTTTTGCCCAAAATGAATAAGTTATAGGTAACTGTGGTTTTAATTGTTGAACGTTTGGAAAACTTATAAACTCAGTAACACCATCAAAATGATAGGCTCCATTTGGGTTACCGTTTCTATCAGTAGTTAAGGTTGCATTTACAGAACCATGGTTTTCGTTACCACTATAATCGTTAGCGTTACCATCCATTTTATAATGAACTAATAAATTGTCATTAACAGATTGACCAAAAGAAATTGATGCTGACAAAAGCAATAGAATTAGGGTTTTTCTCATTTAACTGATTTTTGTTTATTTAAGTTAATTGATAATAATCTAAAATCAAATAGTTAAAGGATTTTAAGATTCCTTAGTTGAAGAACTAAACTGATTTTTTAATTCCAAACCTGTTACACCAAAGAACAATAACAACGTCAAGAATGAAAAAATGGAAGCATAAGTAGAACCTTTTGTGTAAGATTCAGGTTCAAATTTCCATTCGATTGCGTGTTTTCCAGCTGGGATAATTGCTCCACGTAAAATGTAATTTGCTCTAAAAGTTTCAATTTGTTTGCCATCAATATAACAATTCCAACCTTCAGGGTAATAAACTTCACTAAAAATTGCAGGCAATTCAGTTTTAGAATTTGAAGTGTATTTCAAAATGTCAGTTCCATAACTTGTTAATTTAATGGTAGCATTCGAATCTTTTGAATACGCTTTTTTCATTGAAATACTTGGGAAATCTTTCGTATTGAAAATCGCCTCGTTTTTAGAATTCAATCCATCCAATGCTTTCATTTCATCATTGGAGGAATTAACTAGTTTCACTGTGCCAACAAACCAAGCTGCTCCGTTGGTATTTGTATTTTTTACTGGATTCTTTGTTCTGTCAACAATTAAATATTTGGTATTCAGCATATTTAAAACAGCATTTGAGTCAGTAACTGCGATTTCATCAATTTGTATAGTGTCAAAAATTTGTTTCGCGTTTTCATTCGTAACAATACCAGCCATTCCATAAGCTTGTAATTTGACATTTTTAGCCATACCAATTTCGCGATTAATACGATTCAATTCATCAAAAATGTAAAAATCAGCAATTTCTTGGTAGCGCTTCAATTTCGCACCGTGATAACCTCCAATACTTTTATGGAAATAACTTGTTGTTGTCTCTGCAAATGGATTAGAAAAAGATAAAACACGGTAATCGGTATTCAAATTCAAGACACCAAAAGCGGCAATTGCTCTGCGCGTTTGCTCATCCGTGATTTGTTTGTATTGAATAGATTCCACCATTTTAGACTGAAGCTCTGATACTTTTGACCCAAAACTTGGAACACTTTCCATTTCACTAGCTAATATTCGATTGTCAGCCAAAGCTGGAAGTGTCGGGAATGCCGCTGCATCAATTGGTTCGTAGCTTTTGTAAACGCCACCTTCTTCTTCATTGTTCAAGTATCTTTTTGAAATAGAAATAGTATCAAAAGCAACAATAGCGATTGCAATTCCTGTGAAAACAAGATGCGACATCTTTGTGTAAACGGATGCTAAAACAATTCCACAAGCTAAAATCACAAGGAAAAGAGCTCTTCCCATATCACCTTTGTAAAGTCCGATTCGTGTATTGATAAGTTCGCCTTTCAAACCATTCACAAATGAAACCTGCGCTGGATCTGGAGATTTAGCTGCTTGCACAAACATTTTTACTTCTTCTGCAGAAATAAATGAACCTGAAAGCGATGGGATAATGTATAAAATTGCAATGAGTAATGTTATAATTCCAGCAACACCTACGACAAATTTTTTGTCTCCAATTAAACCTTCAATTTTTTGATCATTCTCAAAATTTACTGAAGGAAGGACACTCCAAAAAATGAAATAAATGACAATTGATAAACCAAAAGTTATAAAGCTAAATATTAAAAACAATGCTCTAACTAAGTTTACATTTAATTTTAAATTTTCAGATATTCCTTTGCAAACACCTGCTATTTTAGCCCCGTCCCCATTTCTAATTAGCTTACTAAAAGAATGATTTTTATCATTCAAAGTAATAATCTTATTTTTTTCTAACAATTGTAAACCTTTGAAAAAACGATCTAAAAACAAAACTCCCAAAGCAGGAACCATCACTTGTAATAACACCAAAATCATTTTTGAATCTCGGAATTTGTTATACATCGGGAATTTATTGATGAAAAAGTCATTGATTCCACCTGGGTCATTGGAAGCTAATAAAATTGCTAAAATGGAAATCGCTAAAAAAGGCCATTTCAAATTATCCTTCAATAAAATCAATCCCAAAAGGAAAAATGCAATCATAAACGCACCAAAGTAAAAAGCGCCGCCTGTAAAGGATTGTCCTCCCCAATAGCGATTCATTTGTGCGATTTGTTGCGCATATTGACTATCCACATTTTCCATCGCAGCTTCATCATTGCCTAAATATTCACCTCTTTCTCCTTTCGCATTTGGAGCAAGAATAGATAAAAACTCGCCTGGACCAAAATTATATTCTAAGATGTAATTTTTATTCAACCCTTCTTTCTCTTGAACGTTTGTTGGATTTTTGGGTTTGATTGTTAAATCTGTTGTTCCACGAGTGGTATATTCACTGTATTCTAAAGTTGTCAATAAATTACTAGCTGATGGTAAAATACCGATTACTGATGCAAGAGCAAGTGCTCCAATCGTTTTTCCAAGTGTTATAACTTCCTTCTGAATCAACAAACGAATACTTTCGCCAATTGCAACAGCAGCTAATAAAAATGCCAGATAATAGGTCATTTGCAAGTGGTTTGCAGTGACATTCAAACCTAAAAACAATGCGAAAATTCCACTACCCAATAACCATTTTCCACGGAAAGCTAGAATCATTCCACCTAAAGCAGGAGCCATATAAATAATTGCATTCACTTTTGTGATATGTCCACCAGCGATGTAAAGAATATTTATTGTTGAAAAACCGAAAGCAATTGCACCTAAAATTCCGAGCCACGGATTAACTCGCAAGCAAAGAGCAAAAATGTAGAATCCTAGCATAGCCACAAACAATATCCCAACTGGTGTTGGTAAACCTAGTTTCATCATACGATCCACGTAAATTAGCACATTCGAATCGTGTGTTACAGAAATTTGATAAGCTGGCATTCCACCAAACATTGAATTGGTCCACAAAGGTTCTTTTCCTTCATTCATCAAACGGTAATCAACAATTTCTTTTGCCATTCCTTGGAATTGTTTCACATCACTTTGGCGCAATGCGTTTCCTTCAAATAATGGTGAAAAATACATAGCAGCCAATCCGATAAAGACAGCGATTGCAACTACATGAGGAATTAATGCTTTGAATTTTGAATTCATATTTTACTGATTAAGTTTTTGATTTAAGCTTGATGTTTTGGGTTAGAATAGATAGAAATATCTTCTTCTTGAATTTCTGATCCGCATAAAATAACGAGTCGTTCTACGATATTTCTTAATTCTCTAATATTTCCATTCCAATCAACATTTTGAAGCGCTATAAGTGCTTTTGCTGCAAAAGACTTTTTTGAAATTCCGTGTTCTTGGCAAATCAAAGTCAAGAAATGCTCTGCCAACATTGGAATGTCATCTCTTCTTTCATTCAAAGAAGGTACATGAATTAAAATCACGGCTAAACGATGGTATAAATCCTCACGAAAACGTCCTTCTGCGATTTCTTTTCTCAGATCTTTATTAGTTGCAGCTAAAACACGGCAATTCACTTTTACATCCTTCTCCCCTCCTACTTTTTGAATCACATTTTCTTGTAAGGCACGCAATACTTTTGCTTGAGCGCTTAGGGTCATATCTCCAATTTCATCGAGGAATAAAGTGCCACCCGAAGCCAGTTCAAATTTTCCTTTTTTGTCTTTTACAGCAGAAGTAAATGCTCCTTTTTCATGTCCAAACAATTCGCTTTCAATTAATTCTGAAGGAATCGCAGCACAATTTACTTCGATAAAAGGCATTTTGTTTCTATTCGATAAATCGTGAAGAGAGCGCGCAACTAATTCTTTTCCAGTACCATTTTCGCCAGTAATCAAAACGCGTGCATCAGAAGGAGCAACTTTTTCAATCATTGCTTTGATCTTTTGAATTCCTTCAGATTCGCCAATATTGAGCTGCCTTTGATTCGTTTGACAGTTGTTTTTAATATTTTAGTTTCCTGCACCAAACTATTTCTGTCTTTTACATTTCGTAAAGTCACTAAAATTCGGTTCAGATCGAGTGGTTTTTCTATAAAATCAAATGCACCTTTTTTGATTGAATGAACAGCAGTTTCAACGGTTCCATGACCTGAAATCATAATAATTGGAACTTCATTTCCTTCGGCTATTAATGCTTCTAAAACTTCAGTCCCATCCATTACTGGCATTTTAATGTCACAGAAGATTAAGTCAAGTGCATTATTTCTTGTAAGCTCTAAACCTTCTTTTCCATTTTCAGCCTCCAAAACGGTGCAGTCTTCAAACTCCAAAATTTCTTTCAGCGCACGACGAATGGCACGTTCATCATCTATAATTAATACTTTCATTTTTGAGAATTAACTTTATGTTCAAGCATCGGAACGAATTTAAAAGTACCATATTCTTTTAAACTCACTTCTCCCTCTTGAATTTTTACAATTTTAAGCATTTTTTGCTCCGCACCTTCTCCAACAGGAATGACCATTATTCCCCCAACTTTCAATTGCTTCACCAATTCTGTAGGTATATCTGGAGCACCACAAGTTACTAAAATCTTGTCAAAAGGAGCATAGGAAGGGCTTCCTTGATAACCATCACCAAAAAATAATTTGGCATTGTAATTAAAAAAGTCAGTCATTTTTTTTGCTTTTTGGTGCAATATCGAATGGCGTTCAATAGAATAAACTTTAGCTCCAAGTTGGCATAAAATACATGTTTGAAAGCCTGAGCCAGTTCCAATTTCTAATACTTTTTCTCCTTTATTTAATTCTAATAATTCGGTTTGAAAAGCTACTGTGTAAGGATGTGAAATCGTTTGCCCAGCACCAATTTGAAATGCCATATTAGAATAAGCTTGATCTTCAAAAGCTAAATCTAAAAAATAATGTCTTGGTGTTGCTTCAAAAGCCTCCAATATTCGTTGGTCGGTAATTCCCATTTCAGCTAATTCGGAAATGAGAATTTTGCGTTTTCCTTTATGTTTATAAGTATCAACTAAATGTTTCATTGTTTAAATTTCGAAAGTATAAAATACAATCTTTGTAATATTTAACTTATCCTTTAACTCAATTTGAGTAATGGTAGTTCAAACTATTTTCCTCAAAATTCCAATAATTTTTCTTTAGGCAAACAAATTTAAGCTAATCTTTAAATTAGGCGAATGAAAGCACGATAAAATCTTTATATTTGCAATGGCTTGAGCGTATGATTGAAAAACTTTCTACTAAAGAATCGCTTGAATATCAGAAATGGTATGTTATTAAAACAAATTCAAGAGCTGAAAAAAAAGTAGAAGAAAGATTACAAATGCTTGGTTTTGAGGTTTTTTTACCGCTTCAAACAAGTATAAAACAATGGAGTGACAGAAAAAAAAAGGTTTCCACACCTTTAATTTCATCCACTTTATTCATTCATTCGTCTGAGTCAGATTTGAAACTTATTTACAATACGCCAGGTTTTCATTCGGTATTGCATTACCAAAGTAAACCAGCTGTTGTTAGAGACTTTGAAATAAATAACTTGAGAATTATTCTTCAACCTGATGCAGAAAATCAATTTGAAGAAACAACTAGCATCGAAACAGGTGATTTAGTTGAAGTAATTAAGGGTCCATTTCAAGGTTTGATTGCCACTTCAATTGAAGTTAATCGCAATCATAAGTTGATAGTTGAAATTGAAAGTTTGGGGCAGAAATTTGTAGTTCATGTTTCCAAATCGTTTGTTAAGAAACTTAATTAGTTTCAAGTTTTGAAATATTAATTGGTGACTTTCATCAAAAATGTGAGTTACCGCGGCGAAGCCATATTTATTTAGTTATATGAAAATAGTAGTTACTGGAGGAGCAGGATTCATTGGATCTAACACGTGTGAAGCATTTGTAAATGAAGGACTAGAAGTTATTTGTCTAGATAATTTTCTAACAGGAAAAAGAGAAAATATTGCTCACTTGATGGACTCTCGTCTATTTACATTAGTAGAAGGAGATATTCGCAATTTAGAGGATTGTCAAAAAGCGGTTGATGGTGCTGATTTAGTGTTGCATTTAGCAGCTTTAGGATCAGTTCCACGTTCTATTGCAGATCCAATTACAACAAACGATATTAATATTGGCGGTACTTTGAACATGTTAGTTGCCGCTAGAGATGCTGGTATCAAACGATTTGTTTATGCAGCTAGTTCTTCTACTTATGGAGATTCTGAAATGTTACCGAAAGTAGAAAATGTTATAGGAAGACCATTATCACCTTATGCGATTACTAAATATGTAAGCGAACTTTATGCAGATGTATTCGGAAAAACGTATGGTTTAGATTGTATCGGATTAAGGTATTTCAACGTTTTTGGAAGAAGACAAGATCCAAATGGTGCTTATGCAGCTGTAATTCCAAAATTCACAGCAAACTTGCTTCAAAAAGAATCGCCAGTTATTAATGGTGACGGTTCATTTTCGAGAGACTTCACTTACATTGATAATGTTATTCAGATGAACAGATTGGCTTTATTCACTGAAAATGAAGCTGCCTTGAATGAAGTTTACAATGTAGCTTTTGGTGATAGTTCTACATTAAATGAATTATACTACGAATTGAGAACTAATTTATCAGAATACGATTCAACAATCGCATCTTTAGAACCAATTTACGGACCTAATAGAAAAGGAGATATTCCTCACTCTTTAGCTTCCATCGATAAAGCAAAAAGGTTGTTGGGCTACGATCCAAAATTCTCTTTAAAAGCTGGTTTGAAAGAAACTGTTAAATGGTATTGGGAAAATGTTGTTTCCTTAGATATTAAATAATTGAGGGCTTATTACTTAGATTTTCTCAACGAGATTAAAAAAGAACACAAAAAGGAAAATTAAAAAACCTGCTGTGTTCTTTTTTTATTTACAAACACTTTTACAAAAATGAGAAAAGAAGCAAATGAACTACTTTTTATAGGATATTCTGGTCATGCTTACACGGTTATTGATATAGCCCAAAAGACAGAATACCAACCAAAAGGATATTTTGATTTAGTCGAAAATACTCTAAATCCATTTCAATTAACTTTTTTAGGGAATGAACGAGCATTTGATTTTTCAAGATTCAATTCAAACGTGTTTCCAGCTATTGGTGACAATCGTTTACGAATGAAAATTCACAAATTCATTCAGCAAAATAATCTAAATGAATGTCATTTGATTCATCCAAGTGCAACTCTTGGTTTTGGTACTTCTGTTGGATTTTCAACATTAATAGCTGCTGGTGTTATCATTAATCCACTTGGAAAAATTGGAGCTGGTTGCATTTTAAACACTGGTTGTATTCTAGAACACGAAGCAACAATTGAGAATTATGTTCATATCGGTCCTGGCGCAACATTAGCTGGAAATGTTACTATTGGCGAAGGTACATTCGTTGGAGCAAATGCTACGATTATTCAGGGAATTACAATTGGTAAAAATTGCATCATTGGAGCTGGAAGTGTTGTGCTTAAAAACGTGGATGACAATTCAATTATGGTTGGAAATCCCGCAAAATTTTTAAGAAAAAATGACTAAAGTTTTAATTATTGCGGAAGCTGGAGTAAACCATAATGGTGATTTTGAAAAAGCCAAAAAGTTAATTGAAGTTGCTGCAGAAGCTGGAGCCGATGTCGTGAAATTTCAAACTTTTAAAGCTGACAAACTAGTTTCAGTTGCTGCTAAAAAAGCGGAATACCAACAAAATAATTTTTCTGAAGCCGATGAGTCTCAGCTTAACATGTTAAAAAAACTTGAGCTTCCTTTTGAATGGCACCAAGAACTCATCGACTATTCAAAAACACACAACATTCAATTTGCTTCAACAGGTTTCGATGAAGAAAGTGTTGACTTTTTAGCAAATTTAGGACAATCATTTTTTAAAATTCCATCTGGAGAAATAACCAATCTTCCGTATTTACAACATATTGCAAGAATAAATAAGCCTACAATTCTTTCAACTGGAATGGCAGATTTAGAAGAAATTTCAGATGCAATTGAAGTGCTTTTAGCTGGAGGTTTAACAAGAGAAAATATTACAGTTTTACATTGCAATACCGAATATCCAACTCCGATGGAAGATGTAAACTTGAAGGCAATGCTTCACATTAAACAGGTTTTAAAAGTAAAAATTGGTTATTCAGATCATACTTTAGGAATTGAAGTTCCGATTGCAGCCACGGCTTTAGGTGCAACAGTAATTGAAAAACATTTTACTTTAGATAGAAATTTGCCCGGTCCAGATCATTCTGCGTCATTAGAGCCAACTGAATTGAAAGCAATGGTTAAAGGAATTAGAAACATTGAAAAAGCAATAAGCGGAAGTGGAATAAAGTCACCAAGTAAATCGGAAATTAAAAATAAAATTGTTGCACGAAAAAGTATTTTATTGAATAAAGATTTGGTTGCAGGAACAATTATAACCAAGGAAGATTTAGAAATCAAACGACCCGGAAATGGAATCTCTCCAATGAAAATTTATGAGGTTATTGGAAAAGAACTAAAAACCGATAAACCGAAAGAAACGATTCTACAATGGGAGGATTTGCTTTGAAAATTGGAGTTCTTACAAGTTCACGTGCTGACTATGGTATTTACTTACCCTTGTTAACAGCCATGAAAAATGATGAGCGATTTGAATTAAGTATCATCGCGTTTGGCTCTCATACTCGTCCAGAATTTGGTGAAACGATTGATTCAATTTATCAAGATTCTTATGCTGAAGTAATTGCAATTGATAATTTACTTGTTGGCGATTCGCCAGAAATTATTGCCAAATCGTATGGAAATACAGTTTCAATTTTTGCAGATTTTTGGAGTAAAAGAGGAGCAACATTCGATTGGATTCTCTGTTTAGGCGACCGTTTCGAAATGGCAGCAGCTGTAAATGCAGGAATTCCTTTTCAATTGAATTTTGCTCATTTTCACGCTGGAGAGATTACACTCGGAGCAATTGACAACATTTACAGACACCAACTAACTTTAGCCTCGCAATTACATTTTGTGAGTTTAGAAGTTAATGCGCAAAAAGTTTGGGAATTGACTGGAGAAAAAAATACAACTACCGTAATTGGTTCTTTAAGCCTTCTAAATCAAGTGAATTTACCATTACTTTCCGTTTCAGAATTTTACGAAAAATGGAAAATAGACTTAACAATTCCAACGATTTTGATTACTGTAAATCCAGAAACTGTAAACTTTGAAAAAAATGAACTTTACGCTGAAATAACTGTAAAAGCACTTCGAGATTTAGCGAACGAATTCCAATTAGTTATTAATCCACCAAATGCGGATACAAATGGTTCAATTTTCAGAAAAGCATTTATTGATTTACAACAAGAAAATGAAGCTATTATTATTGTGGAGAATTTTGGTTCACAGTCTTATTTCTCATGTATGAAACATGCAGCCTTACTTCTAGGAAATACGTCAAGTGGAATTATCGAAGCAGCTAGTTTCCAGAAATATGTAATCAATATTGGAGATAGACAAAAAGGTAGATTTGCTCCAGAAAATGTAATTGATGTACCATTCGATTACAACCAAATTTGTGAAAAAACTAGGAAATATATAAATAAAACTTATTTGGGAGAAAACCCTTACTTTCGTAATGATTCTGTTGAATTGACACTTAACAAACTACTACAAAAAACACAATGATTTTTCAAAAACATTTAATATCAGAAGAAACCACAATAAAAACTGCTTTAGGATTATTAGACGAATTAGCACAAGATGCACTGCTTTTTATTGTTGATTCCGAAAATAAACTAATCGGTTCAATAACCGACGGTGATATTCGTAGAGGATTAATGAAAGGAATTTCGATTGAAGAATTTGCTGTTTCTGTTGCCAATTTGAAACCTCGATTTTTAAAACAAGATTCCGAGGATTTGCTCAACCAACTAATTGATTTTAGGGAAAAAAATTATAAAATCATTCCAATTGTTTCATCTGATAATAAATTTATTGATTGCATCAATTTCCGCTTAAAGAAAACGATTTTACCCATTGAATGTGTAATCATGGCTGGTGGAAAAGGCGAACGATTACGACCACTGACCGAATTTACTCCCAAACCTTTACTAAAAGTTGGAGAAAAGCCAATTATCGAATATAACATCGACTCCTTCAAAAATCATGGGATTTCAAAATGCTGGATTTCAATCAATTACCTTGGAGAACAGTTAGAATCTTTTGCTAACGAAAAACAAACTGAAACATTTGAAATAAAAACCATTCGTGAAGATTTCCCTATGGGAACAATTGGTTCAATTAAACTTATTGAACAATTTGAAAAAGAAACAATTCTCGTTTGTAATTCTGATTTATTAAACAACGTCAACCTCGAATCTTTCTATCTTGATTTTATTAATTCAGGAGCTGATTTTTCAGTTGTTACAATTCCATATACCGTAAATATCCCTTATGCCGTTTTCGAATTACAAGACGAACATGTTACAGACCTCAAAGAGAAACCAAGTTATACTTTTTATTCTAACGGAGGAATTTATCTTTTCAAAAAACATTTATTGGAACTAATTCCTGAAAATAGTGCTATTTCGGCGACAGATTTCATGGAAAAAATTATCGAAAACAAGTTGAAAATCAAAAGTTTTCCTCATCATGGATATTGGTTAGATATTGGTAAACACGAAGATTTTAAACGTGCGAATGAAGATATTAAAACTTTACAATTAAATTCATGATTCAAACTGATAAATATTTAGTTGTAATTCCAGCAAGAGGAGGATCAAAAGGAATTCAACGCAAAAACATAAAATTATTGAATGGAAAACCTTTGATTTATTATACGATTGAAGCAGCTCAACAGATTTTTGAAAATCAACGAATTTGTGTTTCTAGTGAAGATTCGGAAATTAACACCATTGCTAAACAAAAAGGTTTAAACTATACTTACGTCCGTCCAGAAGAATTAGCAACTGACTTAACTTCATCACATGAAGTAATTTTAGATGTTATCGAATATTACAATAAACAAGGGCTAGCATTTGAAACTGTTGTACTCTTACAACCAACATCGCCTTTTAGAACTGCTAAACATATAATAGAGGCAATAAATTTATATGAATCCTCCGACTTTGAAATGGTTGTTAGTGTAAAGGAAACTAAATGTAATCCCTATTTTAACCTATTCGAGGAAAATGAATTAGGGAATTTAGAATTATCCAAAAAAGGAAATTTTACATCTCGTCAAAATGCACCAAAAACATACGAGTACAATGGTGCTATCTATATTTTTTCAAAAGAAGTCATTAAATTAAAACAATTTTCGCAGTTTGAAAAAATTAAAAAATATGAAATGTCAGCAATTGAATCTGTTGATTTAGATGAGCCATTGGATTGGGATTTTTGTGAATTCATTTTGAAAAATAAAAATGGAACATTCAGTTAAAAAAAAATCAGTTAAAGCCTTTTCATGGGATTTATTTGGTCGAATTTTCACCCAAGGAAATACGTTTATAGTATCAATTTTTTTAGCAAGACTGCTTGGACCTGAGCAATTTGGACTAATTGCGATGGCAATGGCATTTATTAGTATTGCAACCGTTTTTATTGATATTGGATTTTCATCTGCTTTAATTCAACGCCAAGATAATACTTCATTGACCTATAATTCAATTTTTGTTTTTAATATTCTGGCAGGCCTTAGTTTAACAATAATAACTTTCTTAGTTGCACCTTTAATTGGTGATCTTTATGATAATAAAGAAGTTACAAACCTAGTTAGATGGTTATCTTTAATTTTTATTTTTAATTCATTTAATCGAGTTCAAAATGTTATTTTAAACAAGAATTTAAACTTTAAAGCTGTGACTTTAAGAACCTTTGTTGCATCAGCAATAAGTGGGACGCTTGGAATTATTGGAGCTTACAAAGGAATGGGAGTTTATAGTCTAGTTTTACAAACACTTTCTTTTGCGTTAATTGGTACCTTATTATTATGGTCAACTTCCTCTTGGAAACCAAAGTTTCAGTTTTCTTATTTTGAAGTAAAAAAATTAATGGGTTATAGTGTTTTTGCCTTTTTTGAACGAGTTTTAAACAATATATTTATAAGATTAGATGTATTGCTCTTGGCTACAATATTTTCTCCAACAAGTGTAGGTTATTATACTAGATCTTCATCACTTGTCGATCAAGTAACAAAATATACATCATCATCAATAATAAGAGTTTTATTTCCTGTATTAAGTAAACTACAAGATGATCATGAAAATTACGAACGAATATATTTTAGGATGTTTTCTGTAATTTCATTTTTAAGCTTTATTGTAACTGGAATTCTCTATTTCATGGGTTCAGATATAATTCTTGTTTTGTTCGGAAAAAAATGGAGTAATTCTATACCTATTTTTCAGATTTTAATCATTGCAAGCTGTAATTTACCATTAAATTCATTAATGTGGAATGCAATGATGAGCAAAGGAAAAGCGAAAGAAAATTTTTATTATGGCTTTGCTAAAAAACTAATAGGTCTTGTTCCTTTTCTATTTGCAATCTATTATGGAATCTGGTGGTTTACAGTTACATGGGTGGTTTCAAAGTTTATTGATACATTTTTGAATTTTTTAATGCTTAGAAAACATTCGAATTTATCAGTAAAAAAACACATTAAGCTTTTTTCAATTGGCTTTATTCCATTGTTACCAGGCTTTATACTTTTTGAATTGTTAACTATTAAGCTTGTGGCTATTCGGATTTCTTTCACAGTTGCATTTGTTCTTGTTTACATTATAGTTAATTGGCTAATTAAAAACGAAGGATTGATTTATATATTGACAATTTTAAAAGATTTAAGAACAGTAATCAAAAAAAGAATCAATTTAAATAAAACATTATCAGAAACTTTAGATTATAATTAAGCTTCTTAAATTTAGTTGATTCTAATCGAGTTGAATTCTTAATTTGGGTAACTATCTTAGAAATAATCATCTAAAAGAAATATTAATGAAATCTAATTTCTATTTTGTTAGAACTCCAATTCAATATTTGAATGCAGTAGAAGCGCGACATTCAAATAAATTTAAATCTGAACAGCATCATCTAATTATTTTGAGTGATTTTCATCGAACAATCACACAAATAGAATCAATTATTCAAACGGATTTTTGGACAAGTATTCAATTTCCTTGGAGAGAATTCGTGTCAAAAAAAAACTTTCCATTGTTCAATGCAATTTATATTCTAAAACGGAAAATAAAAATTGATAAAATTATTTCTACTATAAACGATGAAGATCTCATTTTTTGGGGAAATATAAATTCAAATTGGTTTTTTTATCTCTATCATACAACTAAATCTACATTTTATATTTTAGATGATGGTCTTGTTTCTATTGGAACTATCATGAATACAGATTTTAATCTAATAAAATCCACTTTATTAAGTAGTAAACTAGGGAAAATTGAGCGTTTTATTTTGAAATTGAATTACAGCGTAACATGGGAAAGGATACATTTTTTTACAAATTTTGATCTAAAAACGAGTCTAAAAAAAATTGAATTACACCAGTATGAATATTTAAGTAAACAGTTTAAAATTAGCACATTAAGTAAAAGTGTTTTATTTGTAGGTCAACCATTAATTTTCCAAAAAATGATGAAAAAAGAAATTTATGTTGGATTAGTAAATTCAATCATAAACTATTACAATAACAAAAATTATGTTTGTTATTATGTTCCTCATCGATCAACCACATTAGACTATATTCCTAAAAATTGGTTAACTAAATCATTTAACAAACCACTTGAATATATTTTATTTGAAGAACAAATTGAAAAACCTTTAATATTTGCTTCTTTTTATTCATCAGCTTTGTATAATATTGCAATGATGGACAAAAACTTAAATTTCAATTATGAATATTGGCAATTTGATGAACGTGATTTAATGAATTTTTCAATGAGTAAGATTATTGAAGCTTATGATTTTGTTAAGTCACAATCAAGTGAAAATGTTAGTTTCCATAATACTTCAGACTTAAATGCCTAAAGAAAAACTAAGTAATATTTTTTATTTTTTTCTATTCATTCCGATTCTGAATGTTTTATCTTCAATTGCTACACCTTTTTTTGCAGGCTCCTTAAACCCAGGTGTTTTAAGAGGAATAATATTAACTCTTTTTTTAGTTTGGTTTCTAATAAATCAGTACAAAAGTCATCAAGATACAAATTTAATGATGGGTTACACTTTGTATATTTTCATACTTTGTTGGTTTTCGGATGAACCCTCAACTTCATTTTACATTTTTAATAAATTTGCCATATCGAGCTTAATGTTTATTGTTGGTTTTCATTATATCTCAAGTCCATTAAAATTTCTATATCTCCAAAGAGCTTTTCTTATAAGTGTTGTATCAATCATTATCTATTTTGCTTTTTCAAATGTTCTTGGAGTTGGGAAACAAAGTTATCAAGACGACTCCGTTTTTTTTGGAGAATCGGGAGTAAATATAACTAAGTCTATTGCTATTTTTATTATTGGTATCCCACTTTATTTAAGAATAGAACCTAACAAAAGATATAAAACAATTGCTTTAATCGCTTTACTAATTGGTGTTATTACTGTATTAATCGGAATGAAAAGATCTGCTATTTTAGCAATGGGTTTTGGTTTTTTTTTCTATACTTTGTTTACTCCTTACAAAACAAGAATAATCAAAAGTATTCCTATTATACTTTTAATGCTTTTTATAAGCTCTCCCTACTATTTACCAATTATTGAAAAGCGATTTGAAGCAAGGCAAAACAGAGTTTCTATGACTGTTGATCAGTTGCAAGATAATGAAAGTGAGGGAAGACTTTTGGAAATAAAATTTACCATTGATCAAACTTTTATTAGTCTTGAACGAGTAATCTTTGGTTACAATGTTTTTTTGAAAAAGGACTTTTTAGGACGGCAAAGAATGTTACATGTAGATTATTCAAACATGCTAGGAGGCGCTGGTTTAATTGGTTTAATACTCTTTATAGGAGTGTATATTAATATAATTCGGCGTCAACTTTTTTACAAAAATGTTCTTGGTGATAATCATTTATCTAAAGAAATATTCGCTACAGCTGCTGCTCTCGTTGCAGTTCAAGCGTTTCTCTCAATTGGAGGAACAATGCAAGGTGTAAATCAAAGAGGTTACATCCTGTTATATCTTGGAGCATTATTGGGATTATCGCTATCTTTAATAAAACAAAAAATTATTCAAAATCGTGCAAGCAAACAAACTCAATAACGCTATATTCAGTCTTTTTCACCACGATATTTCAACTACTTTAAGTGAGAAATCTCATTTTACTGATAAATTGTGGAGCAATCTTCAACAACCTATTTCAGTAACCGAAAATGAAATTGGTGAAGAAATTTTATCTATAATAAGAGAAAATACCAAGAATGTTAATCAGCAAGAAATTGGGTTAACCTTAACTGGTGGATTTGACTCAAGAGTGATTTTAGCAGCGCTTTTACACTTAGGGATTAAGCCTGTTTGTTTCACTTATGGGAATGAAAAAAATCGCGATATTCAAATTGCTAGAATTATTTGTAAAAAGTTAAGTTTAACCTATTACAATGTTGCGAATGTAACACCGACAGAGAAATGGTATTCACATTGGGTCAATGAAACAATCGTTTTAGATAAAGGTAATGCACATCTACACAGAGCACATCGAACTACAGCAATTTCAGAGCTAACACAAAAACATCAACTCAAGGTGTTGTTTACTGGTCATTTAGGTGGAGAAAACATCAGAGGTCTTTCGTATAATGATTATTTTGCCTCGCCTTTTTTTGAGGATTTTAATGAAAATAAACTGTCATTTGATGAGAATTTAAAAAATCAACTGAATCGGTATTTTATCAAATTAAATGAATCGGAAATTGCAAGCTTGAAAGAAAAAATTAATTCCTTACCTTGGATGACTAAAGATCAAAATCGAAATAAATTTTACTTTGTAAACGAACTTGTTGGGAAAATACACCACAATCAAGACATTAGAATCTTTTCTAAATTTGTAGAAAAAGTAGTTCCAGTTTATTTACAATCGTCCTATTTAGAAAAACTGACACTTTCCAAACATCATTTCATGCGGAAATTGGACAAAAAAGTGGGTTTCTTAGAACACCCTAAATTATATTGTCAGTTAATCTCAACGTTCTGCCCTGCCCTACTCGATATTGAATTATCAAATGGTTATGCTCCAAAGGATTTTCTAAAAGGAAAAATGAATTACATCACGAAAAGAATTTGGCAGAAATATATTAAAAAGATAAAAAACTATCCTTCCTTTTCGTATAACGAATGGTTTATTGAATTAATCCAAGAAAAATCAAAAGAAATTTCTGATGAAATTTGGACTATTTATGATAAAGAATTGTATTTTCAACAACTGAATTCGATTGAACCTAAAACGAATGAAGGATTTTGGCACAAATTCTCAAACCCAATCTTTTTTGATTTAGTAAACAAAAACAAACTACTACCGTGAAATTTGTCATCTTAACAAATGAAATAGCAGGCTCTGAACAGAAATGGAAAATTGCCTGTGAAAAATTAAATCTTGAATTTATTGTTGTTGATGTAAGTAAAGCAAATTGGCTAGAACTTATAGAAAACTATAAACCAAATATTCTACTAACGAGACCAGCAGGATTAACTTCGCCTTTCAAAATACTTTATGATGAACGTTTGGAGATATTGGTCAATGAGTTAAATTACTTTTGTTTTCCATCTCTTAAAGAAGTATTGATTTATGAAAATAAAAAATACTTTTCCTACTGGTTAAAAGCAAATAAAATCCCACATCCTAAAACTTCCGTTTTTTATTTCGAAAAGGAAGCGCTAGATTGGGTAAATTCAGACGGAACAAAATTGCCCATTGTAGCAAAAACAAATATTGGTGCTTCTGGTAGTGGGGTGGTAATTCTCGAAACAAAAGAAGAATTAACTAGTTACATTCAATCTACATTTTCTGGAAAGGGAGCAACAAAAAGAGTTGGTCCAAATCTGAAAAAAGGCCGCATTTTACAAAGAGGAATGCGTTTACTATCAAAACCAAAAAACTTGATAAAAAAAATTGATGTTTATAAAGCAAGGGTCTTGGATGTTCAAAAAGACTTCGTTTTGTTTCAAGAACATATTCCACATACATTCGAATGGCGCGTAGTAAGAATGGGAGATTCCTTTTTCGCACATAAAAAACTGATGCTTGGCAACATGACAAGCGGTTCATTATCGAAAGATTATGGAAATCCACCTTTAGCGTTATTAGATTTTGTAAAAGCCATTACAGATGAACACCATTTGTATTCTCAAGCTGTTGATGTTTTTGAATCCCCAAATGGATATTTAGTGAATGAAATGCAATGTATTTTCGGTCAATCAGATGCCTATCAAATGAAAGTAGATGATTGTATTGGTAGATATTTATTTGAAAATGGTGCATGGAAATTTGAAGCTGGCGATTATAATACCAATGAATCTTACGATTTAAGATTACAGTCAGCAATTGAACTTTACCAAAAATCAAGAAGCTAGTTTGAAAGTAGTATTTGTTTGTAGTGGGAATAAATCGCAAGGAAAACCAGGTATCCTTGTGAAAAATCAAGCAGATAGTTTGATTGAAAAAGGAATAAATATCAACTTTTCAATTATTTCTCAAAAGGGTATTTTAGGCTACTTAAAAGCCGTTATTCCTATTTATAAATCAATAAAAAAAGAAAAAGTTGAAATCGTACATGCTCATTATTCACTTACGGCTTTTGCCACTAGTTTAGCTATTTTATTGATTTTTAAAAACCGTCCAAAGTTAGTTGTTTCACTCATGGGAAGTGATGCCCAAATGAAAGGTTGGAAAAGAAAACTCACAAATTATTTTTCAGAAAAATTATGGTTTGCGACAATTGTAAAAAGTCAACAAATGGCAATTGACCTTGGACTAAAAACGTTTACAGTCATTCCAAATGGCGTTCAAATTGAAAAATTTGTCAATCTTGAAATAGCAACCGAAAACAAAATCTTATTTGCAGCAGATCCTTCTAGAGAATCAAAGAATTTTGAACTAGCCAGAAAAGCAGTAGATTTAGTAAAAAAAGTAGTGCCAACAATCAATTTAAAGGTTGTTTACAATGTTGAACATGCTGAAATCATAAATGAAATTAAATCCTCCGCGTGTATTTTATCGACTTCTAAATGGGAAGGTTCTCCCAATATTATCAAAGAATCTATGGCTTGTAATCGACCAATTGTAGCAACTAATGTTGGAGATATTGCATGGCTTTTAGAAAACGTAGAAGGTTGTTTTGTAACTAATTTTGATGCTGAAATAATTGCTGAATCCATTCTAAAAGTGTTGGAATTTAACAAAGAAAATAAATACACGAAAGGATTAGAAAAAATCAAAGAATTACAACTTGATGCTCAATCCATTGCAAATCGAATAATGAAAATTTATGGATACTAAACCTGGTGTAATAATTATAGAAGGACATGTTCAAGGTTTGTCAAATGTTCGCGCATTAGGTGAACAAGGAATTCCTGTTTGGGTGATTGATAAATCGGATTGTGTTGCTTGTTACTCCAGATACTGTCTTAATTTTGAAATTTGTCCTGCTTATGATAGTGAAGATTTTATCGATTTTTTAATACAATTTTCTGAAAAACACAAGCTCCAAAAATGGTTGTTGTTACCTTCAAATGATCATGCTGTTTATTCAATTTCCAAAAACAAAGAAAAGCTTAGCAATCATTTCAAACTAATTACTGAAGATTTAGAAACCGTTTTGAAAATTTATGATAAAGTTGAATTATTGAAAATTGCACATGAAATTGGAGTAGATTATCCCTTTTATGAAACCTATAATTCACTTTCTGATTGCGAAAAAGTCAAATTGAATTTCCCATTAATTACCAAAGGAAACAACGGCTTAAGTTTCTATAAAAAGACAAAAACTAAAGTCTTACTCTCGAATACAAAGGAAGAACTTAAATCCAATCTTCAAAATTTAGAAAGTAAAATTCCGTTGAAGGAAACATTTACACAAGAAATTCTTCCATTCAGCGAGGAAAACAAAACTGTTTCATTTACCTGTTTTTCTGTGAAAGGTGAAATCAAAGCGCATTGGATTGGTGTAAAACTTCGCGAGCATCCACTCCGATTTGGAACAGCAACATTAGCAGAAAGTATAGAAAAACCTGAATTGTTTCAACCTTCTAAAAAGCTAATGAAAACGCTTAATTATACTGGAATTTGTGAAATAGAATACTTATTAGATATAAGAGATAACAAGTACAAATTAATTGAAATAAATGCTAGATCATGGCTTTGGGTTGGTCTTGCGAAGGCTTGTGGCGTAAACTATGCCAAACTTGCCTATGATTATGTGAATGAGATAGAATTAAAAGAAATAAAAAATTACGAAATCGGTACTGTTTGGTTTAATCCAATCACGAATATTTTTTTTGGAATTAAAGGACTTTTGTTGGGTCGTGTTAAATTAAAATCTATATTTGAAAACATACCAAAAAAGAAAATAAACGCGCTTTTTCAAAAAGGAGATCGAAAACCAGGATTTATGTATTTCATTCTTCTATTTAAAATATTTAAGACCAGATGACAGTACTTTTTGTAACAGGACACCCCGCTCAAATACATAACTTTAGAATTGTTAAGCAATTACTTGAAGTAAAAGGTCACAAAGTAGTTTGGGTTTCAAGTAAAAAAGATATAAGTTTTGAATTGTTAGATTTATACGGCATTAAAGCTTACGAAATTACGCGACCAACTAAAGGATTTATTTCTAAGTTAAAAGCTCTATTTGTTAACTCTGCAATTATATTTAAGATAATTCGAAAAGAAAAAGTTGATTTTATCGTTTCTCGTGTTTCACCTTTTGCTGCTATTGCAGGAAAACTTTTGGGAAAAAGACATATTGCACTCGCTGATACCGAAAGTTCTGGGATTTACGATACAATCTTTACTAAGTTCTTAGATTCTTTAATTACATCTACCACTTTCAAAAGAGATTTGCGAAAAGACCAAGTTCGGATCAACAGTAATATTGAGTTGTTTTACTTGCACCCCAATCACTTTCGCCCAAACGATTCCATTTACGATTACTTGAAAATTGCAAAAGATGAAAAATTTGTACTATTAAGATTTGTTAGTTGGGAAGCTTATCATGACAAAGGATTGACAGGTTTTAATGATGAAAACAAAGTTAAAGCAGTAAGAGAATTCTCCAAATATGCGAAGGTTTTCATTTCAGCAGAAGGAAGCTTACCTGTGGAAATTGAAAAACATCGCATTAAAATTCCTTTTGATAAAATGCACGATGCGCTTTATTATTCATCGCTTTTCTTTGGGGAAGGAGCATCAATGGCAGCCGAAAGTTCAGTTTTAGGTTCACCAGCAATTTTCTTGAATGATAATTGGTCTGGAAATGCGTTGGACTTAATGAAATATGAATTATTTTATTCTTATAAAAGTAACGTTGAGGATCAGGTAAAAGCCATTGAAAAAGGTGTTGAGTTGTTAAGCAATCCCAATTTAAAATCAACTATGCAAAGTAAATTAGCTACTTATTTTGCTGATAAAATCGATGCTTCCAGTTTCTTGACATGGTACATTGAAGAATTTCCAAAATCTAAAAAAGTAATTGCACAAGATATTACTTATCAAAACAAGTTTAAATAATGGATTTTACCGTTCAGAAATATCAATCGTTACTACATTCTATGAAAAATGCAGGGTATGAATTTCAGACCTACAACGATTTCATACTTCAACCGAAGGATAAAGTTATAATCTTACGTCATGATGTTGATTTAAAACCCGAAAATTCATTGTGTTTTGCAGAATTGCAAGCTGAATTAGGAATAAATGGTGTTTATTATTTTCGAGCAGTTAAAGAAAGTTGGGACGAAACAATCATAAAAAAAATAAGTTCTTTGGGTCACGAAATAGGCTACCATTACGAAAATATAACAACTACTAATGGAAATCTAGATTTAGCATTCAACGATTTTACTAAAAATTTAGAACAACTCAGAAAACTTGCTCCTGTTTCAACGATTTGTATGCACGGAAGTCCGATGTCGAAATACGACAGTAAAGATTTGTGGAAAACAAATGATTATAAATCACTTGGAATTATTGCTGAACCCTACTTTGATACAGATTTCGATAAAGTTTTTTATTTAACTGATACTGGAAGAACTTGGAACAGTGAGAAATTTAGTGTTAGAGATAAAGTGAATACATCATTCACTCAAAAGTTTTCTGCAACAGATCAAATAATAGAAGCTTTTGAGCAAAATAAACTACCAAATCAAATCATGTTCACCTTTCATCCACAAAGATGGAATGATAACTTGATGAAATGGTTTGTTGAATTAAATAGCCAAAATGTTAAAAACTTGGTGAAAAGACTTTTGATTTCAGTCAGAAAATAAGTTTAAGAATAAATTAAAAGCAAATCAACAACAACAAAAAAGGAGACCTCTCGATCTCCTTTTTTTTATTTTTATATTTTTTGATAAACCTACTATTCGTTGGTTTTTTTTACAAGTGAATTACCTCACCATAAGCAGCAGCGGCTGCTTCCATGATTGCTTCTGACATTGTTGGATGCGGATGAACCGTTCTAATCAATTCTTCTCCAGTAGTTTCCAATTTACGAACGGCAACTAATTCTGCAACCATCTCCGTAACATTTGCACCAATCATGTGTCCTCCTAAAAGTTCACCGTATTTCGCATCGAAAATTAACTTCACAAAACCATCTTTTGCACCAGCTGCACTCGCTTTTCCAGAAGCTGAAAAAGGGAATTTTCCAACTTTAATTTCATAACCTGCTTCTTTCGCTGCTTTTTCTGTCATTCCAACAGAAGCAACCTCAGGTGAACAATACGTACAACCAGGAATATTTCCATAATTCAATGGTTCTGGATGGTGACCTGCGATTTTTTCAATGCAAATAATTCCCTCAGCCGACGACACATGTGCCAATGCTGGGCCAGGTACAACATCACCAATTGCAAAAAATCCTGGTATATTTGTTTGGTAGTATTCGTTCACTAAAATACGACCTTTATCCACAACAATCCCAACTTCTTCTAATCCAATATTTTCGATATTCGCTTGAATTCCAACTGCTGAAAGAACAACATCACATTCGATTTTTTCTTCTCCTTTTGCAGTTTTAACAGTAACCACACAACCCTCTCCTTTTGTGTCAACAGACTCAACTGAGGCATTAGTCATTACTTTAATTCCAGATTTTTTGAAGGATTTTTCCAATTGTTTTGATACTTCTTCATCTTCTACAGGAACGATATTTGGCAAATATTCAACAACAGTAACTTCAGTTCCGATTGCGTTATAAAAATAAGCAAATTCGATACCGATAGCACCTGAACCTACAACTACCAATCTTTTTGGTTGTGTTTCTAAAGTCATTGCTTGACGGTAACCGATGATTTTTTTACCATCTTGTGGAAGATTGGGTAATTCTCTTGAACGAGCTCCTGTTGCAATGATAACTCCTTTATTAGCAGAGTATTCTGTTGTTGCACCAGCTTCGTCAGTAACAGCTACTGTTTTTCCAGCTTTTATGATTCCATTTCCTTTAAGAACATCAATTTTATTTTTCTTCATTAAGAATTGAATACCATTGCTCATTCCGTTTGCAACGTCGCGGCTTCTTTTAACCATTCCTGAAAAATCAGCAGATGCTCCATTTACCGAAATTCCGTAATCAGCAGCGTGAGAAATATATTCAAAAACGTTAGCTGATTTCAAAAGCGCTTTAGTTGGAATACAACCCCAATTTAAACAAATGCCACCAAGCTCTTCACGCT
>Ga0247832_1002390_pt1 | contig 29012 bp, 14 predicted proteins | sample LaCruzMarch2015__10_FD_192407 | JGI IMG/M metagenome (GOLD analysis project Ga0247832, IMG submission 192407) | Freshwater microbial communities from meromictic Lake La Cruz, Castile-La Mancha, Spain - LaCruzMarch2015_4m | ecosystem: Environmental > Aquatic > Freshwater > Lake | place: Spain... | reverse complement strand
AAAATTATTGGAAGCTACCCATGGGCAATGGTTGTATAGGTGCGTACAGACTCACGATACAATCTCGGGCACCAATGCTACAATGAGGAAGGAACAGCTTCAACGTGAAATCGAAAGACAGCTAGACTTGGACATTGGGGAGGATTGGGAGCGGGAAGACCGCTACCTGGCAGAAGTGAACCTGGAAGATCTAGAGAGTACTTCGGGCGCTAACCAAGAATACTGGCTACTCGCTATTCGTACGGCTAGAGAGGCATCGCGGCTGAGACAGATTCAACAAACTCAGCATCACAGTGGAACAAACACATAAAGGAGAGCACGAAATTTTTTACAACATTCCCCAAGTGGAAAAGATGAGCTTTAAATAGCTTATGTTTCCCAGACTTAGTCTGGATGGAGAGTGCTCTCTCTTGTGGTTACGATTGCGACGCTGTTTGATTGAAAGATCCTCGGCTATAAGACTCCGCTTCAGGTGAAAAAGGTCTAGGTAGTATTAATTCTTTACCTAATTTCAAAACATGTTTTGTCAAATGTAATGGTGGCAAAAAAAATCCCCCAACCTCAATTGCGGGAACAGTGTCTAAAGTCGATACGAAACAACAACAAGAAGACGACCAGCCCCCTGCTCTCGGCCTGGATCTTTGGTGGAATCAAATGACCGAAATGCATCACCGTGGACGTGGCAACGGTGGTGGTGGACGTGGTTCTACATCCAATCCATTCACTGGAAGAGACTTGCCCTCGGCATATTCTGCTACGCATGACAATAATACACATCCATTAGTCACACGGTTCAAGAGTATAGGGCGGAAGGTTGTATTAGTAGTGATTGTTGTTAGTGCAGTGCTATATGCAGTCTCACCAGTAGAGGAAAATAATGTTACGACGACACCATCATATTCAAGTAAAAGTAAAGTTATTGATGACGGTAGGAGGGAGGAAGAAAGTCCACAACAACAACAACAACAGAAGGAACCAGTCAAATTGGTCTTACCCCCCACTGCTTCTTCTTCAGCAATGGTCGGGGATGGTTCGAATGAATCAAATTATGGTGTAGAAGAAGGGGTAAGTGATGAAATTCAACGTTCGTTTGATGGGGTTACTACTGATGACCGTGCTACTACTCATGTGGAGGAGGATCTCAGTCGTAACTATGATATTAGTGGCGAGAGTGCCGAAGACTACGACCAGGACGAGGGGAAAGATGAGAAGTTTCTAGATACGAGTAATGAAGAATTTGGTATCAGTAGTCGTCTTGATGTCGTAGATTCTGACGACGAAGAGGAGGAAGAAAATGAGTATGGCAAAAACAACAATGAGGAGAACGAGAACGAGGAGAATGAAAACAATTCATTCGATTCAGTAGTTAAGAGTGGTACGACGATGACAATGAGAGAATCAGAAGTGATGGGGATTGGTAGTCTACGCGGCAGTAGTGCATTTGGCAGTAGTGGCGACAAGAAGCGTGGCGATGGTGATTCGTCGCTATTTGTCAAAGCTACAAGAAATGATGATGGTGAATATGATAGTAGGAAACGTCGTCCCAACAACGAGGAGGAGAACAAAAATGATGACGAGGAGGGAATGAAGGAGTCTGACAACAAGTACAGCACTGATCATGAGGTTTATTCCCCCAACGACAAGACACAGGATACAAAATCTAGCATGAAGGCCGAGGATACGGAGGAAGAAGAGGAGGGAAAGAAGATGAGCAATAATGATCATGAGGTGAAGGACAAATATTCTCTCACGAAGGAAGAGGAGGAGGAGAATAAGATGATGATCAATAACGATGATGAGGTGAAGGTCAATGATAATACTGGTATGGAAGATTCGTCCGAGGCCGAACTTCAATCCATACATAAGCAAAAGGAGGTTAGTGGTGATAAAGTTCAGGACTCTGTAGATGTTGTGTCCAAGTACAAGAAGTCGATGGATGATGATGACCGCGATACTAAGAAGGAGGAGGATGATGTGGATGACGAGGCGGATGTTTCTATGACATTGGCGAAGGGCAGCGAGAAACAGGTTGATCCTGCTGATGATGACAAGAAGATGATGGATGAGGATGTCCTCGATGTGGATAAAGAGACTGGTGGTTCCGTGGCATTGGTGAAGGGAAGCGAGAAGCAGATTGATCCTGCTGATGATGACGAGAAAAAGATTGATCTGGATGAAGAGACAGTGTATTCTAAGGCATTGCTTACGACGGAGCACGACGAGGATGAAGAGGCTGATGATTCTAAGCCAATGGAGAAAAAGGAGGAGAAATTCTCAGTTGGTAAGTTGGTTGAATCGGACGCGAAGGCTGATGCCATTGAAGTCGATGGAGAGGAGAATAAGAAGAAGACTCCTGGATATACCACTAAAAAGGTTATCGATTCCCCAGCGTTCGAGAAAGAATACGATAACTGCATCGTCGGGGCTGGCCTCTCAGGAAGTGTCATTGCCGAGAATTACGCGTCGCAGTTTGGCCAGACATCTCTTATCCTCGAGAAGCGTCATCACATCGCTGGCAATTGCTTTGATTACATTGACAAAGAAACCGGCATCCTTGTATCTCTCTTCGGCGCCCACTTGTTCCACACTAAGCATGAAAGAGTGTGGGACTACGTACAACGTTTCTCTGAGTGGGTACCCTACGAGCATAAAGTGTTGGGGATGGTAAATGGGAAGATTGTTCCAATTCCAGTGACTATAGATACGGTGAATATTTTGTTTGATAAGAACATTACGAATTCGGACGAGATGGATGAATTCATGAAGAAAGAGAGAGTCCCTTTGCTTGATAAGAAGGGCAGCCCGCGAGAGGCGGAAAATTCAGAGGAGGTGGCACTAGCAACTGTCGGGCAACGGCTGTACGACCTTATCTTCAAGCCATACACATACAAGCAGTGGGCAAAGTACCCCGTCGAGCTTGGTCCTGAGGTATTGGCACGAATCCCAGTGCGGAATGACTTCGATGGACGGTACTTTTCGGATAAGCATCAGGCTCTGCCCAAGAATGGTTACACGAAGTTTTTTGAGAACATTCTCGACAACCCTAAAATCACTGTATCGTTAAACACTGACTACCATGAGGTGAAAGACAAACTCAAGTGCAAGCGCCTGTACTACACTGGACAGATTGATACCTACTTTGCTGACTTGGGATGGCCCAAGTTGGAATACAGATCGCTTGACTTTGAGCAGGTTGTTCAGAAGAATACTCCTGGATACTTCCAGCCTGCTCCAGTGGTAAATCATCCTCAGTTTGAGGATGTAAAGGGCAATAAGATTGACTACACGCGTATTGTAGAATACAAACACTTATTGAACCAGACATCTGATCATACTATTTACGTCATCGAACGCAGCAAGGATGGCGGCGAGCCGTATTACCCAGTTCCCAATCAAGAGAACAAGGATTTGTACAAAAAATATCAAAATATGGCAGACAAGGAGGAGGGAGTGACATTTGTGGGGCGGCTGGCTAATTATAAATACTTCAACATGGATGATGCGATCCTCAATGCTTTAGAACTCTTTGATAAGGATACAAAAAATATTGTTAAGACGAAACAGATCAACGAAGCCCCAATCGACAATAAGAAGATTCAAACGCATGATGATCCGAAAGATGCTTTAACATTGATCAAGACAGAGAAGGATGTGGATGAAGACACTAATGATTCTGTAACAATGGCGAAGAGCAGCGAGAAGCAGAGTGATCTAGCTGAGGATGACGAGAAAAAGATTGATCTGGATGAAGAGAGAGACGTTTCTGAGGCATTGAAGAAAGCAGAGAAGGGTGTTGTTGCTGGTGATTCGGAGCCAATGGAGAAGAAGGAGGAGAAGAAAGTCTACCTGAAAACGACGAAGCAAGATGAGGATGAAGAGGCTGATGATTCCGAATTATTGATTAAGGATGAGAAGAAAGTCTCCCTGAAAACGACGAAGCAAGATGAGGATGAAGAGGCTGGTGATTCGGAGCCAATGGAGAAGAAGGAGGAGAAGAAAGTCTCCCTGAAAACGACGAAGCAAGATGAGGATGGAGAGGCTGGTGATTCGGAGCCAATTGAGAAGAAGGAGGAGAAGAAAGTCTCCCTGAAAACGACGAAGCAAGATGAGGATGAAGAGGCTGATGATTCCGAATTATTGATTAAGGATGAGAAGAAAGTCTCCCTAAAAACGACGAAGCAGGATGAGGATAAAGAGGCTGATGATTCCGAGTCATTGCTGAAGAAGGAGAATAAAGTCTCACTAGAAACGACAAAGAAAGATGAGGATGAAGAGACGGCTGATTCCAAGACATTTGTGAAGGATGGGGAGGTAGAGGATGATTCGAAGTATGATGAGCCATTAAAAAAGAAAGTGAGAGATGAAGTTGATGAGCCATTAGAGAAGGACGGGATGAAGGAATCCATGGAGAAAAATGAATTGGCAATCGGAAAGTTGGAGAAAGATACGATTAAAGAGAAGAGTGCAATCAAGAAGAACTGACATGTCCGGTGAAGTAGTAGTAGTTAATTTTAGTATGATGAACCAAAAGCCATCTCTCTTCTAGTGAACAAATCCCAGTCCACACATTTGATGTTCCCTTTTGCGCTCCTGCATAACCCTGTCAAATGCACCCTGACCCCCGGTTGATTCCAATCGACCACGGAATACGCCAATACCGATAAGCGTTGCCAGCTCCTCGGCACACTGACCAGCTGCATGTATCGAAAGCTGCGTAGCGCCAGACCCAGAGGAGTCATCGAGGTTCTTTGCCAAAAGGTCGACGAAAAGATCTAGGTACAAACCCTTGAACCGACGTTTCCCAAGTGCCTCGGCAATCGGTGGTAATTGTTTCCATAATGTGGTTCGTAGGTCATCACTTTGAGGATAGTGAGACAAACGACACACATCGGCAAGGTCAGTCATGAGTGAGAGGAGGGTGGCATCGTCCACGACAACGTCTGACCGGTCGGAAACGTCTACATTCGCAAAGCGCACGCATAACTCTTTCAGTAAGTACACACACCCGTCGGTAGCCTCCCACGGTGAGCGTGGACGATCAATGAAGCAACTCATACATCCAATCCTACCAGCCCCCGCCTTCCGTGATGACTCCATGGCAACTCCACCAATCCCTGAGGCGCCTTCCACTTCTACGGGAGAAGAGGACAAGGCAGCAGCAGCCGCTGCCATTGCTCCACTGCCTTTCTTCAGCTTTGGTGCCAAACTTCCACAGCTATACAACTGATTTCCGGTGTGTGCCGCGGCATCATTCTGTAACTTCTTATATTCCTCACGGGACATGGCCGGTTGATCTCTGGCAGCTGGGATACGTTCACGAAGAACAGTTAATACCTTTTCGAACATTTCCGGTCCATATGCAACGATTGCATCCCCTAGTGCCACTGCAGCATCCTCTCGAACACTCCATATCTGATCAGTAAGCTGTTCTGTCCACCGTGCAAAGAGGGTGGGTAACTCAGGACGGCATTCATTGGCATATGCAATACAAAATGTACCACATGCTAGACATGCCTCATCTCGCACTGGCCATGACTCATCATGGAAGCACATAATTAATGCCTGCAGTAATATCATCACGTATGGTGACAAACAGTTGGCATACACAGCATGACTCCCCACCTTCTGTGCCAGTTCGGCAATGCCCTGACATGCCGCCTCTCGTACTGCGTGATTATCGGCATCACACATTTTAGCATAATATCGGCATATTGGTGCAGCATTACGAGATACAGCGCCAATCCCTCCACCAGCTCTACCACCACCATCATGAGCACTTGAATAATGGAGTGCACCATCATCACCACCACCCTCATCCGATGCTGAGGATGATAGAGATGATGGACCAAAGATAAGTCGCCACGTCTCCTGACTGTACAACTTGACACCCTGTGCCAGATAGAACCGATTAAGACACATACGTGGTAGTAGCATGGGGACTAAGTCACCCATTGCCATTTCAAAGGTGGTTGTAGTCTTCTCAATCTCCTCGTCTTCGTCATCATTGATGTTGTTCACAATCTGCATCAATGCTAAGACATATCCACGACACAATACACTCCCTGCCATACGTACCTGACTCCAATTATCTGCCAACGTGGCTCGTAGTGCATCCCCAATAACTGCACGTAGCAAATTATCACTATCCATAAGAAGAGATGTGTGTAATAGATGACTGGAACGAACGCATGATGATACAAGCGCACCAAGGAGTGCAGCACCCGCGGCTCGAACATGTCGATTCACATGTGTAGTGCAGCAATACTGTAAACCGGGTAGGAACCATGATCGGTCATCATCATCATCATCACCATTATTCCCCCATTCTTGACCGTTGGGTTTAGTGAGGAAGAGACTAATTTCCTCATCCACATACGATCCTCCCCCACCTCCTCCTCCAGCAGTAGCAGCAGTCCCCACACACCCATCAATGTAGCATGCCAGCGCATTTAAATTCGTTTCTAATGCACGCCATCCAGTCGTATCATCTAACGCACCATCACTAGATCGACTTTGTTTCTGTTCTTGTTGATTGCTTGAATCCTTATTGTCCGGTTCTTTCATTTGAAAATGATAATTCAATGAACGGAGTATGGCAGTATGGATACGACGTCGTCCAACTTGTACATTATGGATAGCCTCTGTTAGTTCAACACGATCCGCCATCGCGGTATCATCATCATTCCCCTTCGTGAGAAGGAGGAGAGAGGTGGTATATAATGCATAGGCACCGACAGTCCGTGCCACAAGTGATCGGACACGTGGTTCAGCATGTTCAATGTGCGTGTCGACAATTGATGGTAATGCATGTAATAGTTGGAATATGGGTGAGTTGGTTGTATTGATTGAGAGCAAGGAAGTTGGAGTTGCGGATGCTGCAACAGTACAACCACTAGAAGTAGTGGCAGTCGTAGTAGTAGTAATGGGTGGATATGGAGTAGTAACCTCGGGTATACGCGGCCCATCAGCATACACTCCTGGGCTTGTAGACGGAGGAGATAATTCCTGTGTACGGTCCGATAGATAGTCTACTAGTAGTAATAATCCAACAGCGAGTGGTTCCCATCGCACGACGACCTGCTGTTGTTGCTGTTCCTGTCCGTTGCCATTGGCAACGTTGGAGGAGGAGGAGCCAAGCTCTATGAAACGAAGTGCACCCGTGACATATTCACCATCCTCCTCTTCTCCGCGTCCAACGATTACATTATCATTGGACGCCGACGACGAAGAGACGACGAGAGAAGACAGACGTGATGATAGACGTAAGACCTCGTCTGACAATGGTGGGGTACGTCGAGATAAGGAGGTTAGTGCTAGTGATACGGTGGAGAAGTCCATGATTGATGAGTAATAAAAAATGAGGGCGGGGGGAAGAAAGGCGGGACCACATTGTGGCAAACCCACGTAAAGGGGGGGAGGAGAGAAGCACCTCACTCAAATTAACATGAACGAGCTCAGTGCATCTAACAAACAACTCAAATCGGCCCATGACAGGATACTGCAAGATATGGAAAACGTGATTGCGGCACTCGATAAAAGAGAGACTATACTCAACGAGCGAGTGCAAGAATTTAATCGCAAGAAGCATGAAATTGATCAGGCTAATGGCAATCGAGCTGTAACTGATGACGACCTTGTTGAAATCAATGCCGGAGGTAAAATGATTGTTGCCAAACGATCTACGTTGACACAAATACAAGGCAGCAGCCGGATGGATGCCTTGTTCAGTGGACGCTGGGATAAGAAACTGATGCGAGATAGCCACGGTCGAATATTTCTTGACGTTGATCCTATCTGCTTCCAGGCCATTGTTGATTATTTGACTGAGATGACAATTTCATCCAAGGACAGTCCTCCGAGTCCTCCCAATGTTGATGATGTGAATAAACTTATTCTCAACCACCAACTCGAATTATTTGGCCTGGGACCAGATAACTCTCCCTCACTTCCTGACAGCACCATTATCAATGATGCGATAAATTGAAATATGCTTCATGAGTGGCTAGAGGAAGATGAACAGGATGGGGAATTCAGTCTTCTTTATCGACGAACTCAAGATGGGCTAACGAATGAAGAATTCCATTCCAAGTGTGACAGCAAAGGCTGCACTCTTACTGTCATCGAAACGACGTGCGGTAAAATCATTGGTGGGTATTCCAACACTGCATGGTCGGGCACCGCAGGCTGGACTAGGGCCAACAAGGCCTTCTTGTTTGCACTTTCAGGCGTCGGTATTTCGTCTCCCTGCAAGATGAAGTTGAAGAATGCAAATGATGAATATGCTGTATACTGTGGCAAAAGTCATGGCCCATTATTTGGTTATTGTAGTGGTCATCATGACATGTATGTGGATGGATCAAAAGTCGGCCTTTATCCAGGACGTAGTTATGATCAAGGGCCACTAACTAATGGAGCTTATACTATCAAAGAGATGGAAGTGTTCCAAATCACAAAGTTTTCATCTCCTATTAGGAATACTTTTTCAAGAAGTAATCCAGTCCAACCTGCAACCCAGGCCGTTGAAGAGGTCACCAGGTTCACAGCTGACATGAACAAAGCCATCAATTCCAAGCAAGCATGTCTCGTTCAAGCCGAGTCCGAAATGTTGCAGCTTGAAGAGAATTTCTTGGACGAACAGACTTTTGTTGACAAGTTTGTAACCGGGGATGCAAAGGATGTTGTTGTGCTCAATGTCAGTGGCACTGTAATGACTACAAAACGATGCACATTGTGCACCGTTGATGATTCTGTATTGGCTCAACAGTTCAATGATTCCAAGTGGACAGAGCAAGGGTGCAGTTCTCCGTGTGTGAAGGAATGGACGCCGGAAGAAGTCAGCACTTGGGCGAAAAGTATCAGTGGCATCCCAGAAGAGGTGTCTATCACTTTGTATGAGAAAGAAATCACAGGTCAAGGGCTACTTGCATTGTGCCGTGATGACTTGAAAACAATGGGCATTGAACGAGTGGGGACATTGGCTCTATTGATGAACGAGATTGGTGAGCTTAAAAGGGCAAGCCAAGACATTGTGACATTGATTGAACACAGTCCGTATTGCTTTGTCAAGATTTTGAACCATCTTCGTTTGATGCAACTTCACTCGATTGGGCTCATTGTCAAAGAGCCTACTGTGCCTGAAGTCGACGAGTCACAGAGGCAAAGATTTGAGAAAGTTGTGAAGTATTACTTTCCAGGCCACGTGGCAAAAATCATGCTGGGTTGATGCAGACCTGATTTGATTAAATCTAGGATTAGATGATCTATTTATGGAATCAGTGAGTGGGAATGGTATACTAAGAATCATATCTTATTTGTTGCCTATGGTAGCCAATCCCGAAAACTACTCTACCGAACATACAAGGAGCAAGTGCACCGTCGTTTTGAGTTTACAAGTTATTCTATGTCAACAATCCTTTTCTATTTACCCATCAGAAATAAGGTGTGACATGATATTGTGTGGCAGTAGGGGTAGGAGCTGCATCAACATCTTGCTGCTGGCTGTCCATTAACTAAAAGCATTGTCCAGCATGTTCACCATCGCACGATCAATCTTTGAACTCTCCTTCTCTCCCTTTTGAACAGTCTCTTTCATTGACATAAGTAGTTGATTTACCTGTGACAAGTCACCCAAGGCTAAACTTGCCTCGAGTTGATTCGCGAGGTCACCCAGATACTGTACTCGCGATTTTCTCCCCTCTCTATTTTTCTTAATGACTTTCTTCATCGACTTTATATCGTCATTCTTACTTCTACTACGTGAAGTATCGACTACATCATTGGTTGAGGCTTCAGATTTGTGTCGTAGTTTGGCAACTTTTTCTTTCAACATCAATATCTCATCTTCTTTCCTACGCAGAAGGTGGGTATCATCAGATATAGCCGAGACAGCCCTTCGACTCTCTTGTGTCGTTTCCAAGACATCCATGAGCTTGGAAAGATAATCTTGATGCGAATTCTGTGTATTCATAACCTCCTCACGTAGTCGGGAAATCTGTGAGAAGTGCTCATTTTGCTTACGTTCGGCCTCATCACGTACCTGCTGTAATTCACGCTTATGTGCTGATGCCGACAATTGGAGATGTTGAGCTATGGATGTGACCTCCAAATCACGACGTCGAAGTGCCGTCTCGAATTCTGACCTCATTTCCTGTAGCTGCGCTTCGTGTGCCTGCTGCTGTGTCTTGAGCTCATTCTTTAACTTGATCATCTCCTTCCTTCGTTTACTGTTGTCTTCGAATAGTGCATTGTTTGTCTTACTCATTTGTTCGTTGCGTATTTTTGCCACAGCAAACGAATGATCTAAGTTCTGTGAATGCTTGAATATTTCTCTCTTGTCTGTTTCTGCCTCGGCTAAGTCCTTCTTAAGCTTCATATTCTTCTTTCGTAAGACTACAATCTCCTTCCGGAGGAAATCAAACATGGTCTCCACCTCGTCCAATAGACCTTCATCGACGGAAAACACAGAGCCTTGGACTGAACCAACACAAGAAAAGGCTTGCTGGACCACAGACATTCTGCTTTCCAAGGCAACATACTGACTTCGTTCTTTCTTTTTCATTGCAACTATTTTCTTCCCCACGATCATTCGATTGAGACACTGTATACTAATTGCTGCCTCGCGAATCACTTTAAACTGCTGCCTTGGTTTTCCACCTCTCCATCTTGTTTGTATAGCAGTGGATGCTCGCTCCCTTCGACGGTAAATACGTTCTTTTTCTGCTAAACACTTACGGATAAAGCACTGCACAATCAAAGCGCAATGTACCAGCCTTGACAGTGATTTACGAGCAAGATAGCAACGAATATTCGATTGCAGACGAATCACCGACATTTTTTTATTTATGAAGCGATGTCTTGAAGTAAGTGACCTAAACCAAGCCTGTAAAACAATTGCACTTGCAGCATAGTATGCTTGACGAGTAGTTTCAATCGTTTCTAATGCACCAGCACGAAAGTATACCCTCGTTTTTCCACACGCATACGCCTTCACCTTGCCCTCCTTGTGACTATTCGCGGTAACACCAGCTAGGAGATGACTAAGGAGGGTATCTACATCAATCTTGATATCACCAGAGTCCAATACACAACTAGGACCAAGCTTATACTGCAAGAATCGGAATCTTTCCATTACCATATCATACGTAAGTCTATTTGGGAAGCTTTCACGTGATATCACAATTGCTGTTACGAGTCCAGCACTCTCTAGTTGAGATATCGTATGAGCATGGTCCATAATTTTAAGTGTCATTTCCTTATTTGGTTTGATACATCGAATATACCGTGTCCGACTCGTCTCAATGAGTGACATTAATGATGTCAATTGGTGCTTAAATTTCGTAAATACAAAGTGCTTCAATGACTCAGATCTCATTGATGGTCCTTTATTTGCCTTGAGAGATGATAGTGTCGATGACAAATGAAGGAATTCGTCTCGTATTAGTGGATTAGTACTCTGACAGGCACAGTGTAATAATTCGGCCGGGATCTTATCCAAATTACGCTCAATAAATTGTCTTGCATCATACTTGATGGGTGCTGCATAATGTCGTATCCCAAACTCATACGGTCGATGGAGATGGTCCTGTATCATCCTAATAGAATCAGAATTAACAACCTTGAATTTGTAAACAAAGTTCTCATCTCCGCCCATGCCACCACGTTTCATACATTCCTCATTTAATTGTGTAATTAGTCCAAGCTTGCCCTCGAGTAGTTCCACAACATCGGTATTGTCCACCTGAGAGAAGTCAAATACATTTACCCCCTCGGCCTCATATTCATGTTGGATGGCCTGAAAGGTGTCAATGACGTACTTTTGCTGAAGACGTTCATTGGCATAGTTGATACATAATTGTTCAAAACGATTCACCACAAAGCTTTCAAAGCCAAATATATCAAGGAGAGAAATGGTACCATAATATTCGTCTTCCTTATCCGTCTTCTTCTTCCCAGTAGACGTAGATGGTGGCATCGTCGCCTCATTACACTTTGTTACCAATAAATCAAATATTCTAGCATATATTTCCTTGGCAAGTGCATCACACCCATCACGTGCCTCATTTGGTGTTAAAAAGATGGTAAATTCTTCACCACGGGTAATCATAAAACGCTTGGTTAAAGCCGTTTCAATCGATGACGTTGATACACCTAACAAATGTGATAACCTATCAAGCTCATCATTGGAGTTAATCACTGATCGTTCGGCCCCGTCTTGCATTATGGACGTAAATGTTATATTCCCAAGTTGTAATATAATACATAATGATCTCATAACATTAATAAAGGCATCATCCTGTATACCAAATGTAGATAATGCCTGTACAGTCTCCATCCAATGTTCAACAGATACAAGTCCATCATTAGTTGACTCAGTAGTAGTCAAGGTAGAAGTATTACTAAGGTAAACAAAGTCAGATAATGTTGCATTCACAAGTCCATCTTTCCATATTTGACACTTGTATTCATATGGTGCATTCAATAATTGATAAAAGATATGAAATGTACGTTCACCGACACTCGTACTAACAACACGTGACTTTTCTAATAGATAGGTCATACATTTGGATCCTACTAAATGACATCTTGGTACAACAGCATGGTGCTGTGGTTGATCATCAATATCAAATAGTAATTGAGTAAATTTACCAAACCGTGAACTATTATCATTCCGTATAGTCTTGGCATTACCAAATGCCTCAAATAATGGATTGGCCTGTAATACTTTAGTAACTGTATCCTGTGATGATCCATCATCACTACCAATACCATCAGTAGACGAAATAGTTGGACGTGATCGTTCCACAGTGGCCAAATGATTCATAACAATTTTTATTGTTTCAGTTTTGCCAGCACCAGATTCACCAGTAACAAGTATAGTTTGATTAATACCCGTTGTGGATAATTCATAGTAGGATAAGCTGGATGTTTCATATACATGTGGTTGTATACCTAATTTTTCATATTCATACCCCAGTGCCTTACGTTCTATGGCGGCTGTGGCAAGGATATGAACTTTCTTACTGCTACTCTTCTGACTTTGTTGTTGTTGTTCATCGTTGATAGTTGACAAAGCAGGAGATGGAGATGATGATTGCCAAATTAAATTCTTGGCATAAAAATCACGTTGGTCCATACTATACAAGTCCTTGATCCAAACAAATGGATTCACGGCAACTAATATGTCCCCCACACGTGTATACGGAAGTGATGAGACATGTCTAGACTTTAAATTATATAATATTGCTGCCTCATGCAAGTATGATAAATCTGCCATATCCGCCTTACCCTCAATATTGTTTTGTAATGGTAATTCATTATTTGGATAGTCTGATAAGTATATTAATCGATCCATTTTCATACTACTATGACCATCCCCCGCAGCATCCAATGATTTAGGAACGACTGTAACAGTATCCCAATTTGATGGCAATCGTATCATAACACGTACACGTCCTTTATCATCGGGCGGTGTTTCAATAGTTGCAGGTAGCCATGAATAGTGTATGTCGCGTACATATACTGATGTACCAATAGTCATACGTGATTCATCGTCGTCGTAAGCATTAGTAGGTGGTGTAGGCGATGACGAGGAGGGGGGGTAGGTGCTCCTTTGTTCTTGATATTGTGAGGAGGATGAACGTTTTGAGTTACTGCCACTGCTAAAGGATTGCAACTTTGACGATGGCAGTGCCCCAATGAGCGGCACAAGTCTGCTTTTCTTCTTGCTTTCATTATTATTCGTATTGTCGCTGCTAATAATATTGGCCAATGACGTTGTTGAAGTTGGTACCAACTGCTGATTCTGTTGCTTCTCCTTATTACTCCATATTTCACGCACTGTCCTCGCCTTGGCGCTTGCCAATATATTCATTGTCGTATCGTCACCATTATTATTATTATTATCATTCTTATTCCTCTTATTGTTGTCATTGTGATGTGCCACTGACACACCAGCACCAGCACCCATCCAATCATCCATCATAGTCGTTAAGCTCGACTCAACTGACACTGTTGAAAATCGTGTAATGGAATCGTTCATTGAATTTTGGGTATCAATTTCGTTAGTCGTATCATCATCATCGTCGAATGAGTAATTGTCACCATCATATGAGGAGAATGAAGAGGAGGATCCATTGCTGCCATCGTCGGACAGGACCGAGTTGTTAGTCGTAGTAGTAGTACGGTTCATCTCACTTAGTCTTGCAATGCAACGGACCGAATTGAAAAGATAGGGTTAATGAGATAACATGAGGGTTAAACCCTAAGACGTGAGACTTGAGTACCACGCGAGACAACATGATGTTGTGACTCATTATTTTTTCGCATCGTCATCGAGGTGAAGGGGAAGCTCGCACACTGGATGAGAGGAGTTGTTAACCGTGAGCAACATCAACTACTACTACTCTTCGGCATCATTGTTCGGCAGGGTGGGTCGTCTTTTCAACAATCTCCTCCACGTCGTCTAATTTCGTTTGACCCTCATCTTCATCATTGTTCGCTCCTCCCACCCACCACCGCCTACTTTTACACCCGTCGCTTCCATCATTTCTCAGCGCACACGATAATAATGTCAAGCACGAGTAGTAGTAGTAATAGTAGTAATGCTAGGGCATATACAACACTCGCTGAATCACTTGTACGTGATGTAATCGACGCAACTGACCCAAGTCCAGAACAGGCCAATGACATACTATCTGCAGTGCAAAAGGAATGGAAGAAACAATCTATCACTGCCAACAAAAGAGGCAACAATGACAATATGACGACAACAACATCCGTCATTGAATTACTAAAAGTATCCAAAATTGGTAATATACTAACAAAGACAATCAAAGCTTGTAAACGACATGGCCGGAATTCCACAGAGAAGGCTACATGGGATACAGCAATTGCAATTGCTGAGGAGATACTTTCATCAATGAAGATGACTGCCGATGATGAGGCTACTGCTGCTGCCAAGACTGCTGCTACTGCTAAGAAGTCATCCTCAACCGAGACTGATGTGGCAGGAGGTGTACCATCTTCCGTCACTGATTTCCGTGCAAGACTAATTACACAGAAAAAAGAATTATACAAAGACCCTCCATCCTATCCACCCATTAATATTACTATTGCTAGTAACGTCGCACCATTACCAACACGTAATCCCAAGACTGGTGAATTATCATTTGAATTACTACCACGTGATGTTGTATTTACACCCAATCGTACACCTGAGGAAGTACTTCGTGCTGGATCATTCGGTGGGACATACTTTCGTCCAATAACATCGGCCGTTACCAATGTACAGTACACATCGAGTACTGTCTTGGCAGATACTGTCGAACCATCCTGGATAACTGGTCTTGATAAGAAGACTGTGTTAACATCCATGACATATCGTAATGCAGTGAATAAATTTGGTGTCAAATGTGGTGGATCATTGGGCATGTGGGAAAGTTCTGGTTGGATTAGTAATGTCGACCCGTATGGTTGGTTCCAATGGTATTGTCGATTCTACCGTGGTCGTCGTACGTCCGACGATGCAAGACAAATTAGTCGTTGGGCGGGCGTGGCTGGTATAAAAGGACGATTCCGAAGTCAACTTTGTAATAAGATTATTGCTGCCAATACTACCTGTGATGATAGGAAGATTAGTCCTGTGATACGACAAACACTGTTACATTGGGGATTGGAAATTACAGAAGATGTACTTAGCAAGCATAAGAAGAGGAAGTGATTGAAAACAAATTGTTCAGAAAATATTCCTCTGATTGTTGGTTGGTGATGGATGTGTGTTGTTAGACAAGTTCATATTTATATATTGTTCTCCAAATTATTACAGCACCGACCTCCTTCGTTTCTCTGTATTTCAATTCCCTTTAGCCACGATTTTTCTTTGCCCACGCACAAGCCAACGCCTCTTCGATCATTGGACGAAATTGCCCAGGTGGAGAAGTTGATGTTCCAGCTGCATCTAATTCCAATGCCCGTTCGTACACTGCTATAGCCTCGTCCATATCCACATCACCCTCCTCCAGTGTCACTCCCAAATTGAATAAAATGTTAATGTTGCTTGGGTCAAGCTCTACCGTACGTCTATGGTGCACTAACGCTTCAGCATAATTGCCCATATTGGCATACAGATTCGCCTAAAGATAGATTGATTTCAAGGTAAGAGCATTGCGAATTGAGAGAGAGAGAGATCAGAAAAGTGCAATCCTTAAGTTAACTGACCATGTTCGATAGGACATCAGGAATTTCCCTCAACGCCAGTGCCTTCTTGTAGCAATCAAGCGCTTGTTCTGGTTGATCTCTTGCTACATAAACTCTGGCTAGTGTCGCAAATCCAAATGGACAACTAGAGTCGAAGTAAATCGCCCTTCGGCATAGCATATCAGCCTCTCTTATATCACCCTTTTCCAGGACCATGTCTGCCAATGTCGTTAGGAATCCCACGTGATGTGGCTCCTTGCGCAGTGCCTCCCTATACTGTGCTTCTGCACTGTCGAATATTTCGTCACCATCATTACCTTGATACCCACCCAATAGGACAGCGGCAGTATAGCCAGCATTCTTCATACCAATTGCGAGTGCAGTTTCCGAGACTGATTCCCGACATAACGGACAGGTACATGAGAGATTCTCCCGTGATACTATGCTACAGAGACAACTTTCACACATTAGATGATGACACGGTAATCGTATCGTCTTCACACCCAGATTTAATACTTCCAAACAAACCGGACATTCATCCTGACCATTAATATCGGTCAGGTAGGATTCCAGTAGTGATACAAATTCCGACTTCTCGACAAAGCCGTCAGTGTCAGTGCGTAAACCTGCGTTAGATATTGCCAATCTTAATTCCTTTATGGACATTTCGCCCGGTCTCTTGTTGAACCAGGCAGTGGTTGCATCGCTGGCACTACTACTTGGTGCGTCCATCACGCCCCTACGCTGAGGAGAGATGGTGTTCACCGCAAGGATCGTGATACTGTAAGTATCTAGCGCCACAACATCTTCAACAACCTCAACTTCCTTCCTTTTCTTCTCTCTCTCCCGCCCAAAAGTTTAGCGCGTAGATTAGATGTCGGTCGTCGGACCATGGGCATTAGCGACCTACTACCTCGGATCCTTCCCTCGGCAGGGACGGAGAACTACGATCTACGCGCTTTATCTGATGGTTTAATAATAACCACTATCACATCCTCGAGCGCCAGCGATGATGATGACGACGGTGACGATAACGACGCTGAGCCCGCCCGAAAGCGTCGATCAACGACAACTAAATGGAAACGACGGAAGGTCCGTATTGCCGTCGATGTTAATGGATGGATTGCACGTGCCTGTCATGGACACGGTGGACTATTAATGGATGAACGACACTTGTCCTACCGTGGTCGTGCTGAATTGCGCGAGGAGGAAATACGACGACGGCGTCAGATGCGTGCCAACAACACAGATGGTGAAACATTAATGGGAGGAGAAGATGACCAAGAGTATGATGAAGAACATCCTCCTCCTCCGAACGAGCAGGAAAATATACGAGAACAACAACGTCTTGAGTATATAGCCAAATGCATCTCATCTATATTACGTAGGATTGAGTATCTAATTATTGATTGTGCCACATCGGTATTACTAGTACTTGACGGTGCCACACCACCATGTAAGCGAGATGCGGTACGAGCAAGGAGTGATCGACGTACTGGAGCCGAGGAGTCACGTGATGAGGCAGTGATTCAGTCTCCGCCAAGGAATTCTGGTTGTCCTGGTGGTGACACTAGTGCAAACAGAGCAAATAATGCTGAGGCAGCACGGACAGAGGCCGAGGTACTACGTCGCATTTCGGCATCCAACCGTGCAGGTACTGGTACTGATCACAACCTTCGTCGTTCAATGATTGCCGAACTACTAAAAGTATTCCGTGACCGACATTGGCCGTTCATTGTTGCACCTTACGAGGCGGATGGTCAACTCTCCTACCTGGCTAGTTGTGGTGCCGTCGACATTGTTGTGACTGAAGACTCGGACTTAATTGCATTAGGCGTACCAACGTTAATTTATAAATTGGGGGGATGGAATGGCAGTAATGATGCAAATCGATATCATGGTGGGAAAGAATACAGTTCCAGTTACAATGATCAAAACAGTGATCGACGACGTATACTGGGAACAATGCTCCAACGGTCCAATCTTGGATCATCTGGTGGCATTGATCTACTTGACTTTAGTGATGCTATGCTCGTGATCATGTTCGTATCGGCGGGGTGTGATTACTGTGATTCATTACTTGGGATTGGGATTGTGACTGCATGGGGGATTGTGAAACGTGCTTTTCATGGTGAGGCTGATGAAAAAGGATTCTATCGTCGCACCAATACTGACATGCCAGTTCTCAGGGCTGTGTTGGATGAGCTCTTCAACAAATGTAACAAAAAAGTGAGATTGGAATTGTGGCCACTGGACGATCCGACTAAGGATGATGCAAGGAATGCATACGAACATGCCTTTCTCGCAGCAATTGCCATGTTCCGTCATCCGCTAGTCTATGATCCGATTTTGGGTGAGCATGTTGTAGCAAACGATGTTTGTGAGGGCAATTCACTTTCTCCCGCAGTGACGACACCTGCACATCCTCTCTTTATGAGGGATGAGAGAATTTTGATGGAGTACGAACCATATAGGGAGCTGGTTACGAACAGAGATATGTTGTATCGCGTTATTGGCATGCCTCTCAAACCAGAAAATGCTAGGGATGTGGCCATGGGAAACGTTGACCCACGAACTTTTCAAGAAGGCGTGGTGGACATGACGACAGTGCATGAGAACAACGACACCGAGAATGATGAATTAGGAACTCAGGCTAGCAGCAGTGGTCATCAGCTTTCTGGTACTCAGGATTTCAGCGGTGTCGGTACACAGCAATCTACAAGCTCTGGTATGATATCAAGCCTTAGTCCCGACCTCCTTGCCTCACCCTCCCCAAAGAAAAGGGCAGCAAAGAAAAAGTCACAGAAGAAATAGAAAAGAGCAGTATATATATTTCATGATCAATGCTCTTATCAATATAATACTATGTATAGACTCAAATCTCCCCTAGACTGGAGACTGGCATGATAAAATCTTTTCACAGGTTGATTGTTGAGTCACTGCTTTGATCAGAGGAAGATAACAGAGATGGGGAACAAAGACATCAGGTCGTAACCTCTTGAGATGAAATGTTTTTAAGCTTCATTGTCTCCAGAGTTATTTAATACCATCCAGAATAAGCTGATTTAAGAGGGTGAGAGAGAAGAGGAATGGGACAGGGGTTACCGCATCAAGATGTGTCCTTTCGGAGCGACCCTTGTGCTTTTTCTCAGTCAATAATTGTTTGGCATTACAATATTCTTATGTTGGCTATCAAATCACATTTCCTCCGTTTGGTTCCCGTGTTAAACATAACCCCAAGCAAATTAACACGCCAGCAAACACGCACCACCCGCCGCTTGGATTTTCTTCTCGGCAAGCTTGGAGAAGTATTTAGCCTTGACAATAACAGGAACAGTAATTTGTCCATTCCCTAATAGCTTAAAGTACCCCTTACTTACGAGGTCAATCACGGGTGCCTTACCACTGGCCGCACTCTTCGCCGCCTCGTATACACCCTCACCGGCAACATTGAATAATTTGTCAAGGTTGACGGTAGGGCAGAATTCACGATTCTTCAATTGATGGAATTGACGCATACCAACTTTACCAAAGTATCCTGGGTGATACTTATCAAAGTTGATACGGTGATGGTGTTGTCCACCGGCATTACCACGACCACCGGGGTGTTTGCGATGCTTGCCGACACGACCGTGTCCCATTTGGACATGTCCGCGCTTCTTTCGTGAATGACTTAAACGGGTAGGCATATTTGTAGTAAATAAACAAAGGAAGTACTGCAAAAAGACGACAAAGACTGTGGGGTTAGAAACTACAACAAACTTCGGCTGATAAAATGCGCTATGCTGGAATCGATTGGTGAGGAAAGCGGTGATTGTAGATATAACTGGGCGTGACGCGTAAACAACATCATTGTCACTCACATTAAATGGATGGAGTAAAGCGGTAACTGATAAGTAGCGATTTACGTACTACTTCCGGGGCATGGACTCACTGCCCGGGGAGTCGTTTTTGACACAACGTCCGAAGGCCCACACAGTTTGTTTGTCCCAATAGTGACACGATTTGTCCCAATAGTGACAAAATATACTTAAAGAATAGTGACGTTTCTATTTCTTTTGCTTTTTAATGAGAAGCGCGACTCATCTTTCCCTTCCGGTTTGTGGATTGTCCTCTTTTGGCTTCCCGCCGAGACGTTGAGTTTAAAACGACCCCGGGGGAGAGAAAACCGACCGGGAAGATGAAGAAGATGAAAATCGTCATGATCAGAACAGAACAACTTAAAAAATTAGGTATATTATTACTACCTAGACCAGTTTAACCCAAAGGGAGTCTTCATACGCCGAAGGCCTGTAGCCAGACAGCGTTGCAGTCGTAACCACCAGAGAGAGGATCTCTGTCATACAGGACTTGCACCTGCGTAGTCGTATGTGAACGTCGTCACATACCGTTTGTTCTTTTAAATTTTTCCCTCTTTACGTTGTGGATCTTCCTGCTGCTGTCTTTCTCTTCCTGTCTTCGATCGATGCCGCTTCCCTTGCCGCTCTCACCGCTAGTAGCCAATATTGTTCATCCGTCCCCGAAGTAATCTCCAAATCGCCTAAATTGCATTCTCCTAGGTAAGCGTCCTCTTCTAAAAATCCGTCAAATCCTATAGCTTGTTGATCTTCTATCTCCGTCTGTATCCTCTCTTTTTCTATTGTGGCAAGTGTCCCGGAGACTTTGTCATGTACTTGTATATTCCGATACAACCACTGGCCGTGGGTTACCTCCAACAATTTTGTAATCAAGTCAGTCGCCCATTGTTTCACTGAAGTTCTATGGCCATGTAGTACGTAGTATTTTTGTTGTAGCCTCCTGAACTCTGAGCTAATCATCCCTTCTAGGAACCTCCTCCAGCCAATCTCGTCCTGCGCTCTAGCCATGTTCCTATAATTCACGCCGTACCTATGGCGCTCGCATATTTCTATCATTCTCGTGGAGCCTCTTTCCATTAAATAAAAGTATATACACTCCCGAATGCATGGGTCCGTGTTCACCTTCTTCATCCATTTGTCCAGTCCTCTTATGGTAGCTTGCATTGTCTCTACTCTCCCTGCGTGGCAACAATGTACGATATGGCTGGCCGTTTCCACCTCGAATAGGCAACTTGGGCACTTATTACTCTTCTTTCCTGACTTGTCGAATAAAGCTAGCCATCGGTTTGTACCGCCCACATCAAAGACCTGCTTACATGCAAATACTTGGAACATCCTTGGTACTGAGTGTAGCGCTAGGTGTACCATCTCCCAATCGACTTTATCGAATTGCACGTGAGAGAGGATGCCTGCTTCTGAAAATACTTTCCTTGCTTTGTGAAGATGTGCCCAATACCTTAGTCTGTCCGCTAAATCTGTGGTTATCTTCTCCTGCCCTGCCCAAACACAGACCGGCTCGAGAGGTAGTCTTCGTTGAGGTGGTAGGTTCAGCTGATCTAAGTCTTCTATGCACTGTTTAGCTATGAGATCACACGCGCAGTTGAGTTGCGAAGGTCTTGAGAGCGTGCTGAAATCCTGATGGTCATCTTGATGTGCTTCCACGTGTGAATACTTTAACCGGAAGGAGAGGACTCTGCATTGGATCATGATTGTCTTGAGTATGTCGGAGTGTTTACATTTCGATGGGATTCTATCTGTAGGTAAGTTTTTCACTTGATTTAATGCGCCAAGACAGTCCGAGTATATCCTTGCTATCCCTGTGATATGTGGATCAAGCTTATTTGTCGCAAGTAGGATCAGATGGATTGCCAGAAGACCAAGGAGTTCGCCTCTATATGCACAGGCGGCTCTCGAATGCTCTGGGTAGTGTCCTATTATCCTTCCTCTTCCCCTTGTACACTCTAGGATGAACGCACATGAGTTTACCTGTGAGAGCCTCTTGCTCATGAACGATCCATCCGTTACTGCCAGTAGTGTGCCATCGCGAATTGCCTCCTTTAGCCATGACTCGTCGCCCGTCGACTTCACATCCTGCCATAACCATGTGCTACCCCACTTCTCCAGGACTTCCCACAGGGTCGTTGCTGTAGTTTCTGGTGGTGGGGGCTTGGAGTACGATATGATTCTATAGTTTCTGAACGCACCAATTTGTTCTACTGTGCAGCAATCGCCTACCTTAGCCATCCGTTGATCTATTCTTCTTCGTCCCCATGCATTTGCTCGAGTAGTAAGCCCCACCGAAATCGAAGGTTCGTATATGTCAGCCACATTCTCTCCTATCCAATTGTATAGTTTCCCCTCCTCGAGGTCGTAAGTCCAATGCCATAGCTTGTGACCTTGCTTGACGTATGTCCCCATTTGTAATCTCCCTCTGTTTGGTCGTAATTGTGGTAGTATATCTCTCCAAAGTTTAAAGTCTTTGGGGGGTGGTCTCTCGTTAGGGAAATTTAGTGATGACCAGCTTTCCTCCCGTGGTCTTTCTGTTAAATATTTCTTGTCGAGTGATCTGCCGCCGGCGTCCATTATGTCAGACCCAAATATTACTTGTTGGTGTAGCCTTACCCTATTCAGTCTTACTAATTCCTCTGGTGTACATATGTTTTGTAGTTCCTTCATTAGCCAATAGTCGTTCTCTCCTCTTGGTGGCTGTAGTTCTGTCGGCCCGATCTCAATCTTGAATTGCAGTCGGTATGCTTTCTCCCACACTGTTTTCAACCAGGACAAGGTGACCCACTTGCTGCAGCCCCCGTAGTCTTCCATAAAGGGTTGGTTGGACATGCCCATCTCTATTATAAGGGCTTCCAGAGACGCTTGCATTTGTATCGCAATGTCGGATTTGCACCCTAAATGTGAGAGGACTTTGTTAGTTTGGGCGATCGCGCATTCGACTGCTGGGTCTGGACATCCTATGCCATAAAAACCGATGTCGAGCTGTCTTAGTCCTCGCCGTACTGATAATCGAAAGCCTCCTAGTCTTTGAATCCCTCCATACGATTTCATTAAGCACTCTGATAGTACATCAAAGGAGGCCATGCTGTTACATATCCCGAATGCTACCCTCGGCCAGAATTGTACCTTCATCATGAACCATACATTGCGGCGGCTCAATTTTCCTTCCTTCACTGTCGTCGCCCACTCCTGACTCTTTGTCTGCATTTGGTTGACTCCTCCTTCACTGTTTCCTGACGGGCAAGTCATTGATCCGAGAGTCTTGTTCGGTACATTTACTCCGAGATGTTCAATCTGAGCCGTTGAGCCATCGGGTAACGGGATGGTTACGTTGTACTCGGGATCCTTCTCATTCTCGGCGTATACCCATGACCCGTCTGGTCTCCACTCAAATGAAATCAAGTGGTAGGAGCACTTGACGGCCTTCAAGGAGCCTCCTGTGGCGATCAACAGTTGGCCCCAACTGGAGATGCTATCTTGCAGGCGTAACAGCGTCTCGTCCGAAAGTTCATTCCTGTCCATCCTGATGTGAAACAGATCCGTATCGTCTACGAATATCACTCCGGCGGCATTGCATTTTAGCTTGGATATTGGGCATATGAAGTACCCTCCATGGCCTTTCCTTTTGTGGGCTCTGATGATGCTGATATTTACCACTGTCCATCCAGCCGGAGCCATTCCATTCCCCTGCATGTAGCCTTGTGTCCTAATCCCGTTCGTAGCCTTAGTGTATTCCTTGGAGTCGCCGAATCCCGTCCTGAGGTAGAATTTCATCTCTTGTATGGTAGACAGCAATGCCTCTGACGCTGACTGTGGTACACCGAGTGCTTGGAACATCATGGACGCGATAGGGTGTGCCACCCGGTCGAAGCAGTTGTCGGCATCCACCGAAGATATGCCGAGAGGGATCCTGAATTGCCGAGCGATGTCGTAGGTAATTACTTTTGCTAGTGTACCATCCTCTGCCGTTCGGCCTCTTTCGCTGTATATCTCCCCTGGCATTAATCTGTACTTCCTGGCGTTATCCAGCATTCGAGTCCCGAACAAGATTTTATTGGCCGCATTGAAATCTGCTTCGATCAGGAGTATGGATCGTAGTTTCGATACTAGACTGCACCCGAACAGCTTTTGCAGCATGACGGATAGCCCACACGCCCACCGGCTAAGTACTACACCCCGGTTAAATATTACTGTCGATAGCAGGGATTGGAAGTGTAGGATGTACTCCGAGTGATGACTTGCCTTGTAATATCCAAAGTGTCTTCCGGAGTAAGATGAGGATGTATCCTCTTTGGCCTTTTTCCAATGCCTGGCCCATTCTTCTCTGCTAATCGTCATGCGTAGAGAGTCCTTGGGGATTCGTAGTCTAATTCTAGCAAATTCCTCGCACAGTTCTCTCGTCGCCTCATCGAAGTCGTCGGGGAACGAGTATGTCCCGTCAAGAATGGACTGTGCAGTTGGCGATATTGCGTTATACCCAAATTCACCTCTCAATCTTCCGTTACAGATAGGAGCCGCTTCTGCCAGATGAAATCGTTTATTGTGGATGTTCTCAAATATTGCCTTGTTCATGCTTTCCTGAGTGTTGTACTCGAGAATAGTGTCCAGAGGACCTTCTACTTGTACCGACGTAGGGCTACCACCTTTCTTCTTCCCGCAAGAGTACTTTAATCGGCTCCAGAACGTCCGTAATCTCTCTCGTTCTATAATCGCCAGTATCTGTTGTGCCACCGTTTCATTGCCACCTTTCCTAGCTACTTCAGCTCTATTCAGTAAATGCTTCTTCCGATATCTATGGCCTGACACCCTGTAGTGATCCAATTGCTTCTCGCACACCCGAAGCCTTGTTTCTATTTCCTGCAGTGATAATTGAAAGGGGTTCCTGATCTGCTGTCTTCGAGCTGCTCTCTTGAGGGTGCCCTTATTCTTCCTCTTCCCTAGACGGTAATCTAACAGAGATTGATAAATTTGTTTCCGTTTTATCCACATAACCGATTCAGGTGAGAACGGAATTCTTCCCGTCTTAAATCTTCTGCATTTCTTCTCCGCTCGAGCCATAAATTGTCCTGAGTCCTTGTCCAACTGTTCAAACCGTCGAAGAGCTTCTTTCTTGTCCCGACAGCGTTGTGCATCTTCTAACTTCTCGATTAACCTGTGTCGAATCACATTCCTCTCATAGATATTTGCATATCTCTCTGCTACACCGGGTAGGCGGTTGGTTAACCTACGTGCTGCTGGTCGTTGGATTTTGGGCCGATCTTCACCGACTACCGACGACGAGATCATGTCTACTACAAATAAACGATGGTCTCCAATCCCGTAGCCCGCTGGCATCACACAGGCGTTAGCGATTTGTATATCCTGGGTTGCCCAAATTCCGTCTATCGGTATGCTACCTCTGAAGTACGTTGGACCTAGCTCCCTCCCGGTGTAGTTTTTTATCACTTCCTTCATGCCTAATCCGTCTGAATCCGTCAGAGCTCTTCCTATCGCTCCTCTGTATATGTGATCGTTTGCGTCTAAGCACACGACCAACCGATCTCCCTCCTGTCTCCACGCCTTCAGTTGGTTGACTAGATCTGTCAGAAATAGCGCCCGTGGGCACGTAGAAGTGTCTTTCTTCTTCGTTATTAAGTACCTTCGATGTTGAGCGTAGGACGTACTGCTTGGTTTGCCACTTGTTTGACTTGATTTGCATGGGTTGTACCCACACACCACTCTTGTTCTTATTCCATCACCTTGTACTACCATTGTTGTCCATCGGCCTAATCCTGACTCATCCTTGCCAGAGTTCTTCATATCAAGGCTTTCCAAAAGTGGGCCAAACATTAATAGACCTACTCCACCTTCTTGAACTGGCGCCACGTTCTCGTGGACATTGTGTGCTACCACCGATCGTACATCCTCCTCCCCTCTCCGAAAGAGTTGATTCCACCCATTTTTATTATTATTATGCTTTAAGTTTTGACGATGTTCCACCATTCCCACGATATCCGCTCCCCATTCGTGGATAAGGTCTTTAGCCTTCTCCAGCTTCTGATTCCCACACATTCGATTTGGCAAGCTATTGACGTTCTCATATAATAGTCTGACTACCCCATCTGCCTTCTTCCCTGGCATGATCCCGTGCACCCGTAATACTTCGTCCGACACCCCTCGTATATCTAATTTTTCTTGTTGTTCTATTTCCCTAATTGCTAATCTAGAAGTATCTATTGTACCTGTCTCATCTATTGCCCAGTCGTGTACTTTATCAACTAATTGATTGCTATCTTTACGTAGCCTACTGGCTCTACGCTCTAGTAGTTGCAGCACGGTATCGTGTTTTGTCGTGTTCAAGTGCCCCGGCTGCTCTACCGCGTATCTTCTCCCGTCTGTACAAATTATATCTAACATTAACTTTGACTCTTCTTTCTTCTTAAACATGCATGCTCGACTTCGACTCTTCTGCCCCCGTACAGAATTCGCCGATGCCTTCCAGGAATTGCGTACCTTCCCGTGAGCCCCTTTCCCCAATCCGCTGTACGCCTGAGATGACGCCTCCCCACTCGCAGATACAGTGGGGAGGTCTGTTGCTACTATCCGCTCGCCGCTGGAATCGATCCATCAACACTCCCCTGATTTGGGGATACAACAGAAGTGGAGGCCTGCTCATTCGACGGGGGTTTGCCCGTCGCCTCTGTGTTGCGATCGTGATCCAGCGTATCAATAGTGCTAGTCGAGCCTGCGGAGAGCTCGTCATCATCCAGTTCGGGACCGAACTTCACCTTGGAGTTCATCTTCGAACGGTTGTGGATGGACTTAATCGACCTGACGTTGTCCAAGTCAATAAAGGCATCCGGGTTAAACTTCTTCTTGTTCCTCTTGTCATATTCATCCTTCTCGACCAATTCAATTGCCATCTTCCAGAACGGTGAGTCCTTGTGTTCTAAGGTCTTATTCCCCTCCTTTTCGCTTGGAATTGTCAATGTTTTGGTCTCCTCATTCCACTCGCACTCATCAATCTCATCAACGTAGACGGCTTCGCAAATGCCTACTGCCATCCTCCTCACTGATGGTTCGTCCACGGAGTTCCTCAAGGCGTGGAAGAGGTATGCGGCCGGATTCTTCTGTAACTGTGCAATGATGTGATGTCCTTCTGTGCAATCCAGGAAGATTACCTCTACCTCGCAGCCAGGGTGGATCTGATAAATTTCTGCGATGAGCGGAATTCCTCCTGCCACCTTCAACACCTTGGGGAGGAACTCTAGCCCCGTAATTGCCTCTGTCCCTTCTCCTGCTAGTAGTACGCCAGCTGACATATTAGTGAACCCGCTGAGCTTTACACTTGACATGTTGTAGTTGTAGTCCGCTACATCCACGATGGTTTTCATCATCCTTTCGTTATCAATGATCGAGTCTTCCTTCGACATCACCTCGGCAATAATCGTGTGAGAATTGAATGCCGTGTTGATCAGTTTGAGCTCCTTTGCTCGTCCTATAATGCGTAGTACTTCCTTCGCTTTATCTACTGGCACCTCAAGGTGCCAAACTTGACGTAGTTTTTTCACTTTCCAGGCCAATGTTTCCCCGGTACCAATGTTGTAGAGCGTGGGGACTTGTAATTTCAAACCTATAGGAATGTTCAACATGGGAATGTTCAACGCTTCGTCCTCATCTGACATGTTGGCCTTCCTCTCTTCATGAAGTACACTGTTACACATCTTCAGGAAGGTGTAACGTACCGCTTCTTCGGATGTCCTAAGAGATACGAATAGCAAGTTAGCTACGAACTTGGACTTGGCTGCTTGTACCTTCTTGATTGAAATGTTCTTCACCCCATTCACCGAGCACTGCGTGCTAATTCCCTTGATAAGCTCCGAGATCTCCATGTTTGCCGTGATTTGTACCGTGGCATGAACTAACTTGGTGAAGGTCTTGTCATCATCATCTCGGTGGGCGGTTTGATTCTTCTTATCGTACCAGTTTTGTTTGAATGGATTTTCCGACTTAATGTCGACAAACTTTGACAACAGAGTGTAACTCGTGGGCAGGGACGAAACGTTCTTGATCACTAACGGCTCTTTCCCCTCTTGATGAGTTAACTCTACTAATCCCGCTTCCGTAAGTAGATGGCATTCTTTTAATAGTCCTTGGATGCCACCTAGGAACTCGCTTGGTTTGTCTTCCGACGATAAGTCGATGGAAATATCCACGTATGCTATCTCTTGGAGCAGCCCGGTGCGTCCGTAACCCGTACTGAGAGGTGTTGCCTTCGGTGCACTCTTCCTTGTGCCTTCCTCTCGGGTCGAATACCTCCAGTCGGATTTTAAACACCCCCCGCCGGTTGATTTCCCTTTCTTGTAATCTGGGCTGTTAATATCCTCGTCCTCGTCATTCTCCTTAAATAGTGTTTTGTTAGCGCCGTCCTCAGAACGTTCATCGTCCGAAAGGCTCTCCCATTGTTCGCCCATCATCGTCTCGTTGATATCACCACTGTTCTTGGCTGCAAACTCTGCCATTGCCTTTTCCTCCTCTCGGCTCTTTTTCAATGCTGCCTTCTTTTTCTCGGCTTCGGTCGTCTTGAGTCGTTGTTTCTCCTCTCTCCTCTTAATCCTGTCTTCTCGTTGTTGCTCTCTTTTCAACTCTTTCGCCTTCTGCGCCTCCTCTGCTAATCGCTTTTTCTCTGCTTCCGCCTTAGCTGCCTGCTTTGTTGTTTCGTTAAGTGCGCTCAGGATACTTGACTTGCTGATTTTCGGCGACGACATGGTCGTATCCGACGTAGTCGTTCCCTTCGTCATGTTGCTGCTATTGCTGGGATGAACCGATGATCTTTGCGCCCTTCTTCTTGTTGTTGAAATGTAATTTTTTTTTATGTTAATCTTTCTTTCTTTGAGACCCCCTCTTTGATTTTCCTCCAGCGGGTTTCCTTCCGTGTTTTGGTGTTTTCTATGTACTTTAGCTTATCTCTAC